>Ga0209540_10000093_pt1 | contig 117753 bp, 100 predicted proteins | sample BarGraIncu01121A_FD_184501 | JGI IMG/M metagenome (GOLD analysis project Ga0209540, IMG submission 184501) | Arctic peat soil microbial communities from Barrow, Alaska - Barrow Graham LP Incubations 011-21A (SPAdes) (version 2) | ecosystem: Environmental > Terrestrial > Soil > Wetlands > Peat... | reverse complement strand
AACAGGTGTGGCTCAGTTCTTTGTTCCACTTACAAAAAGGAAGCGCCTCCGTGACGGTGGGCTTGTTTCGCCGTGAACGTGGGCCTATTTCGAACGTATCGATGGGTTCATTGAAGCGAAATATGCAGTTGAAGAGCATCCGGCTGCTGCAGCCATAATGCCGATCGCCGTAAATAAAACCAGAAATTTCATCTTCATCGATATCATCTCTTTACATTGAATGGATTTGAAAATATAGAGTTTCTGAAAATTATCATAGTATCGTTGCATTTACACAAGTGTTAAAAATGTGTAAAAAATGCATCGAAATTTACTATGTTTGCTATTGCAAGTAAGAAAGTAAAAGAATACAATATCTAGTACTATAGCCGTTCATCCGATACAATATACAGTATGAACGACATACAATTGAATGGAATGATACAGCAAAAAGACTGCAGACTGTGTCTTTTTCCGGGTAGTCTCTGCTATTTGGGTTTTACGGGTAATTACAGGAGGACAGAATATGGCAACGCTTCACACTTTGATGAGCCGATATTATACAAAGGAACTTTTGGATCATCCGGAAAAGACAGTTTTTGACCTTTTCGATTGGGATACCTGTGATGTTTTGATCAAAGACCACAAATCAGGAAAAATCCTGACGGATATGAAGGACCTGGAATTTCCGGTCCATTACTCGCAGAATGCGCGTGATATAATAGCGTCCAAGTATTTCCGCAAGGCCGGGGTAGGATCGGCAGCCGGCAGTGAGAGCAGCATGCGCCAGGTCGCGCACCGCATGGTAAATTTCTGGGTCGAAGCGCTCCGTGAGGAAGGTATTATTAAAGACGAAACACAGACTTCCATCATCTATGATGAACTTGTCTATTGTTTCTTGAATCAGATGTTCGCTCCCAATTCCCCCCAGTGGTTCAATACCGGTCTGAAGAGCAGCTATGGCATTACAGGAGGCCACAGCAATTTATTCTATTATGATGAAAAGCTTGGCCGGGTTGTTGAATCTGAAGACGACTATACCCGTACCCAGGCGTCGGCCTGCTTCATCCTCTCCATCGAGGACAAGCTTCTGGGACCTCACTCGATCTCGGAGGAATATGTCTCAGAGACGAAGCTGTTCAAAGGCGGTTCCGGATCCGGAAGTAATTTCTCAAGCGTCCGGGCAGAAGGTGAATGCCTTACAGGCGGAGGTGCTTCATCAGGCCTGATGAGTTTCCTGAAAGGACTTGACCGCAATGCCGGAGCAATCAAATCCGGCGGTACAACCCGCCGGGCAGCAAAGATGGTCTGCCTTGATATAGACCATCCTGAAATTGAAAATTTTATCCTCTGGAAAGCACGTGAGGAAGACAAAGTGAAAGCCCTTGCGAAAATGGGCTATGATGCCGATATGGATGGAGAGGCATACCAGACCGTCTCCGGGCAGAACAGCAATAACTCGGTCAGGATTTCCGATGAGTTTATGACCAAGGTTACCCGGCTTGCAGAAGAACCCGGATCTGAGCATCTGCTGAAAGGCCGCCGCGACAGCCGCGTTGACCGTGCTGTCCTTGTTTCTGATCTCTGGCAGAAGTTTAACGAGTCCTCCTGGAGATGTGCCGACCCGGCCCCTCAATTTGATGATACTTTCAATGCCTGGCATACGTGCCCGGCGGGTGAAGACGGACAGACAGGCGCCCGCCATAATCGCCTGAATTCCACGAATCCCTGCGGTGAGTATGCTTTTCTCGATGACACAAGCTGCAACCTTGCATCCATCAATGTCCTTCAGTTCTTCGACACCGCCAGCGGCAAATTTGACATGGCCGGTTACCTGCACATGATAACCCTGTGCCAGCTGGTCCTGGAAGCCTCGATTCACTGGGGTCAGTTTCCGACCGAGGATATTGCACGCAAAACATGGCTGTTCCGCAGTACCGGCCTGGGGATGGCAAATCTGGCTGCATTGCTGATGACTGTCGGCCTGCCTTATGATTCCGAAGAAGCCCGTGCTTTTTCTGCCGCCCTTGTCGGCATACTGACCGGCCAAAGTTATTATATATCGGCCCTTATGGCAGAAGTCACAGGTCCTTTTGCCAAATATGAGCTCAACCGCGAACCGATGCTGCGGGTCATCCGCAATCATTCCCGTGTCGCCGGTGCCCGCAGTGATGAACTGGAAGGCCTCTCTTATGAACCCCTGCGTGTCGACTATGCTTTGCTTACCCGTATCGGGTTTTCAGGATTTGCCAAAACCCTGAAAAAATCCTGGGAGAAAGCAGAAGAAGCCGGTGCCCGTTTTGGCTACCGTAATGCACAGGTAACGGTCATGGCACCGACAGGCACGATCTCTTTTGCCATGGACTGTTCTTCAACCAGTATCGAGCCGTTTTTTTCACATGTCGTTTATAAGAAACTTTCCGGCGGAGGATTCATGAAGCTCGCCAATCCAACGATTGGAAACGGGCTGAAAAAGCTTGGCTACACCCCGCAGCAGATTGATGATATTATGACCTATATCCTGCGGGAAGAAGACGGGATGGTTGTTGACGGTAAGATTGAAGGTGCACCGCATTTAAAGGATAAACACCTTGCGGTTTTTGATACGGCAAACCAATGCGGCACCGGTGAACGGTATATCAACTACAAAGGACATGTCCTTATGGTAGCGGCCCAGACACCTTTGCTGTCAGGTGCTATTTCCAAAACAGTCAATCTGCCGCGGGAAGCAACAGTTGATGATTTCAAGGAAGTCCATATCATGGCATGGCGCCTCGGAGTCAAAGGGATCACGCTGTACCGCGACGGCTCAAAGTTCGCCCAGCCATTAAATATGCGCATGGATGCCGCTAGCCCGGATACGGAACTGGCTGACCTAAACTATCAGCAGCTTCTGGATTATGCACAGAAAGCCCGCGACCGCATTTCCGTATTCGAAAAACACGGTGAATTTCCCCGCCTGTCTCGCCGGGACAAGCCATCCGGTATTCGAACCGGTCACACCCATCCGGCACAGGTGGAGGACGTTAAGATATATACCACGGTAAACCGCAACGGATCCGGTGATATTTCGGAAATCTATATCACGACAGACCGTGAGGGCACCCTGATTATGGGCCTTCTCAACTCACTGTCCAAGACGATTTCCGTCATGCTTCAGTACCATATTCCGGCTCAGAACATATCGAAGATGCTTCGGGGACAAAAATATGAGCCTTATGGTTTTGTCACCCGCCATCCGAATATCAAATACTGCACATCGATATCTGATCTGATCAGCAAGATTATCGACATTGAGATCGGCGACTACTCCCGCTGTCAGGTGAAGCCTGAAGAAGTGGAAGAGACGATTCCGGTAAATCATTCAGTTCCGGCAGCTGCCGCGTCTTTCCCTGCCGGTGTCAGGCATGAGTATGAGACCGGTTCGAAAGAAACACTTCAAACCGAAGGCCGGCAGACGGCATCGGATGATAAATTCATACATGAGAGCGCACGCGGTGCAGCAAGGAACGGCGAGAAACTTTATGACGGTTCTGTCTGTCCTACCTGTTCGAGTACACGTATGATGCGCAACGGGACATGCAAGGTTTGCCTTGACTGCGGAACGACGACCGGCTGCTCCTGAGTAAGATATATCAATATAGGAGGAATTATGGTTACACCCGAACAAATCCGCAAAATTGACGAATTGTTTCCTGTCCTGATGCAAATGCCGGAGGCATCCCGCAGGATCATTTTTTCTGAGGGTCACGTGGCCGTTCTTCAAAATGAACAAATGCTGATGAAGCAGAATCAGGAGTGCCAGTTCATTCCGATGGTGATGACAGGGAAATTAAGAATCTTCAAGCTTTCGCCTAATGGCAGAGAGATGACACTGTATCGGATTGGGCCGGGTGAAACATGCCTGATCTCCATCGCCTGTCAAATCAAAGGGGAAGACTTCCCGGCGATGGCACAGGTCGAAGGGAAAACCCAGCTGTTCATGCTGCCTTCGTTTGTCTGCCATAATGTACTTGGCAGCAATCTTGCATGGAAGGATTTTATAATTACATCGATTTATACACACCTGACGGAAGTAATGGAGACGCTTGAGGCTGTTGCATTTGACCGGACGGACCATCGACTGGTGTTATGGCTGCTTGAAAAAACAAATGAAAAGAATGCCGCAATCCTGTGCACACATGAGGAGATTGCAGTCGAGCTTGGGACGGCACGTGAAGTGGTGTCCAGACTGCTTGGTGATTTGAAAAACAAAGGAATCCTTACACTTGGCCGCGGTAAAATCAAAGTTACGGATCCGGAACAGTTGAAACTTCTGGCTGAATAAGGCAATCATTTCCATTTTTAAATGGGAGAAAAAGCATATGATTCGATTTGCCAAAGATGATGATCACAAGCAGTTAAAGCGTCTCTGGAACCAGGTGTTCGGAGATTCTGATGCTGCGGTTGATTTCTATTTTTCGCACCGTCATCAGAATCAAAACATGCTTGTGTACGAGGCGGACAGTATAATCGCCGGTATGATGACAATGCTGCCTGTGCAGCTTGCATTCAGTCAGAAAATCCGCCCCGGACGCTATGTCTATGCCGTTGCAACGGCGCCGGCTTACCGCGGGCAGGGGATAAGCACCGAGCTTCTTTTGTATTGCCATGATTGGATGAAAAAAAACGGTGAGACGGCTTCTATTCTAGTTCCGGCATCCGACAGCCTGTTTGCATTTTATAAAAAACGGGGTTATGAGACTCTGTTTTACGTTGATATCACCACGGTTCATTCCGCTCAATTGCCGCCATTTCCTATCGGATCTGTATGCACACCCTGCAGCGCTCAGAATTTTTATCGCCTTCGTGATTCTGCGTTCTCAGGCAGCAGCTTGTTTGTGAAATGGGATAAAGCGGCACTGGAATATATTATCCAAAGTGCAACGGCCTTTGGGGATGGTGTATTTTATGTACGGACAAAAACAGGTGATGGATATGCTGTATGCGGATGGCGCGGGCAAAAGGTATTTATAAGGGAGATTGCCACCGCAAATATGGATATGCACGATGTATTGTCCATTCTGCACCATACGCTATGTGCGGATGAATACATGGTACGCCTGCCGGCAGGATCCCTTCCGGATAAAGAACCGCGGTCTTTCGGGATGATTCATTATCTGGAAGACGCACCCTTACTAAAAGGTTCGCCGCCCTATCTTTCCCTTGTGCTGGACTAGCAAACAGTAAGTGCCTCGACGAATATCTTTGCCAGTCGTTTTGCTCCGGCATCGACATCCGGGCACATTTCAAAGCCCTGTTCTGTGCATGCAGGCTGGATTCCGATGCAGATTACCTGACATCCCGTTTCGAGTTCAAGGTAACGCAGCATAACGGAGAGCGGCAGCATATGCGTTGAGAATGACATGCCGCCTATTTCAGTTTTATCGATCATACGAATAGCCCCGGCTGGAAGCCCCATCCGGGCTGCATCGATAATAAATAAAATATCGGGAGCGAATTCCTTTATGACACCTGTAAAGTTCTCGGGTGCTGTGGATCCTTCAATTAAGAGTAAATTTTCACTGCATAATTCTGAAGCAAGCAGTTCAATTAAGTACGTGCCTGCTGCGTCATCAGACATAAGTACCGAACCAACCCCCATAATGGCTGTCCGCTGTCCCGGACGTATCATTTCCGATAAACCGGCTAGCAGTTCCCTCATAATTCAACCGTAAGATCTGCTTTATTGGTCCGGGCAAAATCGATGTCCTGTGAATAAGTCAGACATTTTTTGTTACAGGAATCTACACATTGGCAGCAGAAAATGCAGTGCCCGATATTAAGGACCGCTTTCATTTCCCTGTTTTCCTTTGTGCCCTTGTTTATTATCTGAAGTGCGCCTGTAGGACAGTCACGCATACAAAGAAGGCAGTCAATACAGTTGGCCGGGTCATATTGAATTCGGCCGCGATATTTGATTTCGATTTTTGCTGTACCTTTTCCAAGATATTTCATAGTGGCGGGTTTGTGAAACAGGTTTTTAATTGCTTCAACAGTTATTTTTCCGGCTCCGATTTTGGCCATTTTACAGTATCCCCCTTATGAGAAGATTCAGTATTACCTGCCCCAGGGCAACAGGTGCCAGACGCTTCCAGCAAAAACTGACAATATGGTTAATATCAAGCCTGGCCATGGTAGTCCGTAATAATATCATCAGAGACAAGGTAACGAGTGTTTTTACAAAGTAAAGCAGCAAATCAACCCATACCATACCTGTCATAAAAGGAAGGAATATTGCCGAAAACAGCGAAACAAGAAGCACTAGTTCACAATTTGAAGCCATTATAAAGAAAGCAAGAAGCCTTCCGCCGTATTCAACAAGGGGGCCGGAGACAATCTCTGTTTCTGCGGCAGGCGAATCGAACGGCGCACGTTCCAGTTTGCATTGGAAAGCAATAAGTGCTGTAAACATGGCCGGTATATTGATCAGCGCATAGAGGGGGTGGGCCATGTAATATGCTGTCATTTCTGAGATCGACCATGTTCCTGCCAGGATAGTGGGGGCCAGCAGTGAAATGAACAAGGGTACCTCATATACGAACATTTGCGTGAGTACACGTGATGCTCCGATAGTGGCATACACGTTTCTGGAATACCATCCTGCCAGAAAAAGTGCTAAAGGCGGTATGGCCAGTAAATACAGGACAATTACGATATCCCCGCTGAATGAAAAGACGGCATGCATCCCGAACACCGGTACATAGAGGAATGCACATGCCACAGCGGAAAAGGACACGATCGGCATGATGCGGAACATTTTTGCGTCCGCATCCTCGGGAATGATTACTTTTTTTCCGATCAGCTTAAGGATATCTGCCAGCGGCTGATACCACGGGGGACCGACGCGGTTCTGCATACGCGCATAAATTTTGCGGTCCAGAAACTGAAGAAGGAAACCGTAAATAAACATAAACAGAAATCCAGGGAAAATCAATGTCTTGCGCAGCATTTCCAAGAAAACAAGCATATATGCCTCTTTCGCTTTTCTTATAATTTTAGTGCCGAAATGTCAACACCCTGCTTTTTATACCAGTTGATGCTGTACTCGCGCAGTCCCATCCAATCCATAATCTCTGTATCATTTCCGGAACGGATAACGACCGCGCGGTCTGTACAGGAATAACACGGATCTATTGCAGCGATTGTAATGGGAACATCCGCCAGATAGCCGCCCTCAAGCATATGTTTCATACCATGCCAGTTTGCTTCGGAAGGAGCGCGGACACGCACCCTGTCAGGCATATCGGTTCCGTTTGCCCGGACATAATGGATATCTTCCCCGCGCGGTGCTTCCACCCGGATGATCGCCTCCCCGGCAGGCACCCGCCTCGGTGCCTTGACTGCGATGATACCGTCCGGAAGATTCTTAATACAATACCGGATGATATTCAGACTTTCCAGCATTTCAAGGATACGTACGACGGTACGGCCATATACATCCGCACGGGTATCCGTAACAGCATGTACCTCTATTTCCTTATATGCGCCATATGGTTCCACTACACGGATATCATCCATGATGCCTGCTGCCCTGGCCACCGGACCGACGGCACCGAATTTTATGACATCTTCACGGGATAGCCTTCCGATTCCAACGAGCCTCGACATCAGGGTGGTTTCCGTCGTTGCAATATCAAGGTAGTGCTTGATCTCATCCTCCAGGGCATCTGCCGTTTTAAGGATTGCCGAACTAATTGTCCCGTCAAAATCCCTTCTTACGCCCCCAAATGTATTGACCCCGTAGTTTACCCGGTTTCCTCCGATGGCCGCCAGAATATCGAGCACCTTTTCCCGGTTGCGCCATGTATACATGAACATCGTGTCATATCCGATTTCATGGCATGCAATTCCGAGCCATAAAAGGTGGCTGTGAAGTCGTTCAAGCTCAGCAACAATGACGCGTATATACTCTGCCCGGGGCGGCACAGTCAGGCCGGCCAGCTCTTCAACGGCCATGCAGAATGCCGTACTGTGTGTATGTGAACAGATTCCGCACACGCGCTCTATGATATAGAGGTCCTGGTAATAGTTTCTGCTTTCACAGGCTTTTTCCAGTCCCCTGTGATTATACCCGACGCCAATGATCGCATTTACAACTTTTTCCCCTTCGAGCGTAATCGTAAAACAGCCGGGTTCATCAAGGGAAGGATGCTGCGGACCGATTGGAATGACTACCAGGTTTTTCCCATTATCGCTCATACCTTTGCCTCCTTTTCCGACGGCGGTTCATAAGTCATGGCAGCCTTGTTCAAATACTCCGGATTCCATTCTTTCCTCAAGGGGAAATTTCCTTTCGGCCAGCCGTCGGGCAGGGGATAGGAAGGACCGTCAGGCAATTCTTCGACGACAACCCCGAAGAGGTCGACAAGCTCCCGCTCATGCAGCACGATGGACAGGTACATATCTGAAATGCTTTTCACCACCGGATTTGTTTTCGGCACACTGGTCCGCAGAATCAGTATGATATTTTCTGCTCCTGATACCAGATATAAAAGACCTATGTTTTCACCGTCATCCGTCCCGATTACCTCATGTGCACGCCAAAACCCCATTTCATCATGAACAAAGCGGATCACCTGTTCAAATTCATCCTTCCTGAGTACATTGGTGAAGATACGCTTTGCTTTTTGAATGGATATCCTTTCGTGCAAAAAAGGGAATTCCGTGCAAAGGGTGCTGACAATTTCTTCTTCACGATTCATTTTTGCTGTCTCCTTTTCCCAGGGGGACTTTTTCCCGCGCGGGATTTTTTGCGGTCCTTTTTGAGGGTTTCGAGCAGTTTGTCCACTGCGCTGAGGATTGTTTCAGGACGGGCGGCACATCCCGGTATGTAAACATCTACGGGGACTACGCTGTCGATGCCTCCGGTAACGCAGTAACAGCCGTCAAAGATACCGCCTGTACAGGCACATGTTCCTATTGCAATGACATACTTTGGCTCCGACATCTGCTCATAAATCTGTATCAGCCGGTCCCTCGTCTGCAGTGTAACAGCTCCGGTACAAATAAGTACGTCGGCATGCCGCGGGCTGCCCTGTTTCAGAATTCCGATCCGTTCCAGGTCAAATCTCGGCGTCAGGGCGTCTATTGACTCAATATCACAGCCGTTGCATGCCCCGGCATTGAAATGTATGATCCACGGTGATTTTTCTGTTCCCCAGTCAATTGCATTCTGTATAAGTCCCACGACTTGGTCACCTCCTGAAAATAATCAGTATTGCGAGTATTCCTGACACGATGTATGCAGCCGGGAGAAGACTCGCATCAGCAGGTGCGGTTGCAACAACCAGGATCAGTACGTGTACAATGGTAAATACATAGGCATACTGGAAAAACTGGGTGTAATCCGGGTTGACATAGTTTTCGAAATCCCTTTGGCCGCAGGCATAGGAATCCAGTGCATGCACACCTGATTCACCCTTTCTGGCATATCTCGAAAGGAACCTGCTGACTGCAAAAAAAATCAAAAAGAACAAAGTGAATATGACAGGCGGAGAGTAGAATACTGCTTCCATTATCATACCTATCCTTTCAGTTTAGTCAGGTTTCGGATGTCCATATCCCCGTATTTTTTGTACAGTCCGATTGTCACACCGGCCGCTACAAGTGTAATAACAACTTCAAGGACGATCACGGTGATTACATACGCCTGGGCAAGTCCCATATGTCCATTTATATATCCTGCCAGGACCAGAAACATGGTTACTGCTTTCATGCCTATTTCGATACCAATGATGATTTTCAGCATATGGTATGTCCGGATAAGGCAGTAACAGCCTGTGATAATCATCAGCAATCCCAAAAACAACATTATTGTCCGAAAATTTAATATTTCCATGCTTTCCTCCGTTCAAGTGTGCAGAGGGGAGGTGATTCAATCGCCCCGCCGCACCTGACCTTTCTTATTTTTTCACTTCATCATTCTGAAATAAAACAACAACAGCCATACCGCCTGCCAGAATTGCGATAATTTGCCCTAAAATATCTGCCTGGCGGGTATTCCATAAGGTTTCACGGAACTCCTCCGATATGGCGGCAGCCGCTTCCGGCAAGGTAAAATCGGCTGCCATGGCAGCCGCCGCTATCAGGACGCCGCCTATGATTAACACCGCAGGCAGATATGCCGACCTCTTTTTGTGCTCATAAAGCTTCTGGATCTCATCATGCTTTATTTTTGACAGGCTGATTGCGCTGATGAATATGACAGTCACCAACCCGGAGCAGACAGATATTTCGAATACTGCCGCCCAATGCGCACCAAGGACATACATGATCACCCCCAGCATGACGCTGGCCAGGGCAAGATAAACGGCTGACTTTAATATACTGTGTGACATGACCGCCATAACACAAAATATCAGAAGGAATACCAGACTGACATATATTATTACTTCCATGTAACCACTCCTTTATACAAGTCCTTTGCTTTGCAGGAAGATAAGAATCAGCGGGAACAAAATACCGGACGCACTCGTTATGACTGTAAGGAGAATTTCAACAAACCGGATGCTGCCTTTAATTTCCGTAACCGATGACAAATGATCCGGTGTCGGGCCGAAAAACACTTTCCTCTGCAGGCGAAGGAAATATGCAGCAGTAAAAATGCTTGCACAAAGGGCAAAACCTGCCAGGACCTGATTTCCTGACAGCCACAGGGCCATGATGATGAGAAGCTTGCTCCAGAACCCTGCAAAAGGCGGAATGCCGGCCGTCGAAAGGAAAGCAATTACGGAGGAGAAGGAAGTCACCGGCATTTTGCGCTCAAGACCGCCCATCTCATCAATTTCCAGTGTTCCTGTCTGTTCATGAATGGCTGCGGCGTTCGTGAAGAGCGTTGATTTGAAAACAGCATGGGAAAATACATGGGCAATGGCACCGATCAGTCCAAGCGTACTTCCCGTACTCAGACCAAGAAGAATATAGCCCATCTGGCTCACGCTGGAGTATGCAACAATACGTTTGAAATGATTCTGCTGAAGCGCAAGAAGGGCGCCGGTTATAATTGTGATTATACCGATGACAGCAAGCGACACATGGATGGCCCGTACTCCGTTAAACAGTGTGGTAAGCACAACAAACCCGTATACACCGGCAATTTTTATCACAATGCCGCTCAAAAGGACAGATATCGAAGTGTCGGCACTCTGGTGTGCGTCCGGCAGCCAACTGTGAAACGGCACCGCACCCGTCTTGATGGAAAAACCTGCAATTATAAGGATAAGTGCTGCATAAATCAGAAGTGTCCGTGAATCGGACGGGTCACTCAGGAGAGCACTTCCAACATCCTTAAAAGACAGGCTCCCTGTTTTCATAAAGATGAATGCTAATCCAGAAATGATAAAAATAGATGCAAGCTCAGAAATGACAAGGTATTTGATGGAACCCTCCAATCCTTTTCTTGACTGGAACATGGCAATCATGACAAAGCTCGATACCCCTATTACATCCATGAAAACATAAAGGGAAAAGAGGTCGTTTACAAGGACCATACAATTCATACTGATCAGGAGGGTCATCAGCAGACTGACATAGGATCGCTTTTTGGTATCAACCGTACGTATTGCAATCATAACAGATACAAAAGATACAAGTCCGATGCAGAACAGAAAGATAATCGAAACAGGATGGATGCTGAAAAACTCAGCCCCCGGGACACTCACATTCCAAAGGACGCTGAAATCATATGCAGTCAGATGCCTGACATCCATGAAACATAATGCAAATACGGCAGCAGCCATCTGCAGAACCGAAACGGCCGCGGGCAATATATGGAAATGGTCCTCCATAAACTTTTTGGGGCAAATGTTATTCAGGGCGATCGCGGCGAGCGGCAAAAGTACAAATGATTCTGCTGCATATTGAAGATAATCCATAATATCCTTCTTTCAAATATCAGATAAGAACAATCAGGAAAATGACCGTAATCACTGCTACTCCAAAAACTGTCAGGGAAAGATACCTTGAAAGGCTTCCGTTATCAAAACGGTGAAGGACCATACCCGTCTTCTTAACCAGACCCGGCACCGCCTGGTCATAAACCCAGCTTACACCCAGCTCTATACCTGTACAGATATCCGAAAAACCCCCGACAGCAGCCATAAGGATGTTATATGGATCCAATCGTCCTGCTTTCACTCCGGATACTTTTTCATTGCGGCCGATAAGCATTAACAAGCCGGATATGCAGACAACCAGCATCAACAGCAGGAACAATACACCGTTTCCGGCATCTGCCAGTCCGGATCCGATTCCAAGTACCATAAGCCCGGAAAGGGCGACGGAACAATAAACTGCAGTACGTCTTGTGTTTTTCTGCAGTATCGCCAAAGCCGATCCGACAACAAGGGTAATCATACCGAATACCATCACAGCGATGCTCAGCCCGCCGCCCGGTGCAAAATCGTATATATCAATAATGATACGGGCTGCAAGATATATGCCTAGTATTTTCTCCAGTGTGCCGGGAATAGCCGCCATGAAACCGGCCGGAGCATCTTCCGATGCAGAAAGGATCCAGCTGTGGAACGGCATACAGCCGCATTTGCCAAGGGCTCCAAGCATCATAGGTATAAACCCCCAAAGGCAGAGCCCCGTGAGAGGAAGCTTCTGCATCTCACTCATGGAGGAAGTTCCGGCCAGATGTGTTGTAACGATGATTCCGGACATAAGAAGGAGAACGGCCATACCCTGGACAGCCATTGCTTTGTATGCCGTTTGGGGGTTTGCGTTTTTCCCGATAAGAAGCATGCCAAAAAGAACAGCTAAAAGTCCTTCCCAGAAGAAAAGCAGAAGGCCAAGGCTGTCTGACAGTAAGGAGCCGTTAACCATGGCAAAACTCAGGTACAGCAAGAAAAGATACAAACCGCTGACGTGCCTGTTTTTCAGATTCAAAGCAGTATGAAAAGCAATCAAAAGAATTACGATTGCCGTGCATATAAGAAAAAGAGAAGAAAACGGATATACCCGTAATGTATACGCAAACCCGTAAGGCGCATAGGGAATTACCGAAACATACTCCCCTGATGTATATATGCCAAGCGCGAAGACAAGATTGACTGCAGCCGAAAAGATTACAGCAGCCATTTGCAGAATGTACTTCTTCCTGCAAAGCCAGAGTAAAGCACCGAAAACAACAGGAAGCACTACCATGAATAGAAGAAGATTCAGTCCGGTTCCCATAAATTCCCCAAAAGAATTCAGCATACTACATCCCTCCCCAGGCAATTGCTGCAAGTTGGGAAGGCCAATACATAAAGAACCCCAGAAGAAGAGACACTGCAGCCAGAATCACAACGGATACGACCATAATCCCTGTGCCTTCTCCGGCGTCCGGAAAAGTCTGCGGCCCCAAAAATACTTTGATATACAGACGGGTAAGGTAAAGGATCGTCATAACGGCCCCTAGAATAAATACCGCGCCGAGGGCCACATTACCTGAAGATACAATTCCCTCAATCACCATATGCTTTGCGAAAAACCCGGAAAAAGGAGGAATACCCATGACGGAAAAAGCACAAAAAAGGAAAGCAGCAGCCGTAACCGGCATGGTTTTCGCAAGGCCTCCCATTTTCCGGATATCCTTTGTGTGAGTATTGTGTTCCACAATACCGCAGCAGAGGAACAATCCCCCCTTGGCGACACTATGTGCGAGGATATAGAGAAGAGCTCCGACAAAACCGATTTCGTTACCGCATGATAAACCCAGAAGGATAAATGCGAGCTGACTTATAGTGGAATATGCGACAATACGTTTTATATCATTTTCACGGAAGGCAACTCCGGCACTGATCAGGGCACTGACTGCCGCGATAACCGGCACAACCAAGGTGAATACATGGTCAATGTCAAAAGTCAGAACAAAAAAGCGTGCATAGGCATATACACCGATCTTTACAAGTACGGCAGCATGCAGCAGGGAAGTAACCGGTGAAGGTGCAACGCCTGCATCCGGAAGCCAGCTGTGAAGGGGAAAGGTTGCTGATTTTGAAAGAATTCCAAAAAGGATCAGCACAACAATCCATGCCGGTATATGGGTCCCTTTCATTGCTGTAAGTTCGAAAGTTCCGGTTTGACCGAATACCCCCAAAAACCCTGTAAGCATAATCAGGGCGCCGAGTACGGTCACAATAAATGCTTTATTTGCACGCCCGACCGTAATATCCGTACGATAAAACCCGATTAATCTCCAGCAGCACAGGGATGAGATTTCCCAGAAAGTATAAATCAGAATGAGATTTGTTGAATATACAAGTCCCGTCATCGCTCCGATGAACAGGCATATCATCATGTAATACTCGTTCTGATTCTCATATTCCTTAATATATCCAAATGAATAGAGTACGATAATAAAACTTACAAAGGATGCGGTCATTGCCATGAATACAGCAAGGGCGTCTCCCAAAAGTCCAAAGCTTAATCCGAGAGGCAAAGCTATCCGGATCGAAAGCGGCTTATCCGATAAAACGCCGGGTAAAGCAAATACCGCACAAATAAAGACAGCAGCTACGAGTATAAGTGCCGTAATATTTCTGAGTTTTGTGCTGATTCGTCCCAGGGCCGGTAGAAAGAGTGCCCCCAGCAGCGGCGTGAAAATACCAACAGCTAATATCCATTCATTCATAAGTTACTGTTGCCTTGCCTTAACTTTGATGAAATATGCACTAAATAATTATACCAAATGATTTTCATTTTAGGTGATTTCTGAAAATAAAAAACCATGGAGACGATAAGTTTCCATGGTTTTCGAATTTGTGCAGCCCGGCAGCAGGAGAGGATATTCTTGATTACCAGATTCAAAGTCTGATCTTCTATTTTACCCGCAGGCCTGCGACATATTTTTCTTCAACATTTCTTTCGTCGGATAAAAATATCATCCGTTCAAACCGCAAAAGGGCCGTAAGTGAGTTGGGGGAGGGGATGTTGGAATCATCCAGCACGACAGCGTCAAATTCATATCCCTTTTCAAATGAACCGACTTTGCCAAAGAATTCTCCGCCGCCTTTTGTTGCAAGATAGAAGATTTCCGGGATTGTAAGTGGTTTTAAGGAGTCATCTGACAGTTTCCAGCGAAGTTTGGATACTTCAGCGGCATCAGCCATCGCGCGGAATATGGAAAGAGAGTACCCTCCGGCTACATCTGTACCCAGGCCTACATGCATTCCCATGTCAAGGAACTGACGGACAGGCGCAATTCCGGAGGCAAGGTTGGTATTTGACTGGGGGCAGTGTGCAATGAAAACACCGCGCTCTTTCAGCAGCCCGATCTCTTCCCCGCTAAGATGGACACAATGGGCCATTATGGATTTCGCGTCCTTTCCCAGAAGGGAAAACCGGTCGTACGACTGCGCATATGAATCCGTATCAGGGCATAAATCACGTACCCATGCAATTTCGGCGTCATTTTCAGATAAATGTGACTGCACCGGAAGGCTGTCCGACACGGAAAGCATACCTAATTGTTTCATCAGGTCATCCGTACAGGCAGGAGTGTAACGCGGTGTCAGTACGGGGGTGATATTTTCATATTTTCCGGCAATATTCTTAAGCCATCTGTTTGTTTCTTTCATCGAAGCATCTGCACTCTTTTCACAGAGGACAGGAGGGGAATTCCGATCCATATTTACTTTGCCTACCATCGCCTTGATGCCGGTACTCTCAAGGATATCCATCAGAAGGACGGTTGCATCAACATGTATGGTTGCAAAAATACATGCACGTGTTGTTGCACCGGCCAAAAGGGCGTCAGCAAAAATCCGATATGCTTTTCGGGCATATTCCAGGTCGGCGTATTTTGCTTCTTCCGGAAATGCATATGTCTGCAGCCAGTCGAGAAGCTCCCGGTCCATGCCAAGTCCCCTGTATGCATATTGAGGTGCATGCGTATGCAGGTCTACCAGTCCGGGAATGATTAGCCGGTTTCCTTTATCTTCCACGTGAATATCCGAATAGCATGCCGGGAGAGTCTCGAAAACGCCCTCGACTTTTCCGCCGATACAAACAAGATAGTGATTTTCAGCGGAAATAATCCTGCTTTTATCCGGGCAGTACAGTATGTTCCCTTTTAATGCAAAAGATTGAAGCTTCGTGTTCATAATAATCCCCTTCTTATTTTTGGGACGGCTGATGAATGTGAGTTCCGGTGTTTCCTTTGATGCCGTCCCTTGCCTTTTCAAGCAGGGTGATCAGCGCCGTACGACCTTCCTTTGATGAGGCAAACCTTACGGCCGCCTGTACTTTCGGCAGCATGGAGCCGGGAGCAAACTGGCCCTCGCCGATCAGTGCATTGGCTTCGCCTACGGTGATGTCACTTAACCACTCCTGATCGGGCTTCCCGTAATGTACGGCTACCTTTTCAACAGCGGTCAGGATAATCAGATAATCGGCATCGAGCTGTTCCGCAAGAAGGCAGCTGGCGAAGTCCTTGTCAATAACGGCGCTTGCTCCCTTTAAATGATTCCCCTGCAGTGTGACCGGAATTCCGCCCCCGCCGCATGCAATGACCAATTGTCCGGAATCAAAAAGCGAACGGATAGCACCGATTTCAATGATTTCCACCGGCTGGGGAGAGGCGACGACACGGCGGTAACCTCTGCCTGCATCTTCTTTCATAATATACCCATACTTACGTTCGGCTTCGGCTGCGTGCTCTGCATTCATGAAATGACCGATCGGTTTGGACGGATTCAGGAAAGCAGGATCATTCTCATCAACACGTATCTGTGTAACGACAGTCGTGACCGGGATATCATAGATCTTCCGGTTGTACATTTCCTCGCGGAGGGCGTTCTGCAGATCATAACCAATATAAGCCTGGCTCATGGCAACGCAAACGGAGAGGGGGGTATTCGGCTGACTGGGTTCCTCCCTGGAAAGGGCGGCCATAGCATTGCTGATCATACCGACCTGCGGACCATTTCCATGCGTAACTACGACTTCGCAGCCTTCTTCAATCAGGTCAACAATAGCTTTAGCGGTACTCTGTACTGCTTCCATCTGCTCGGGGAGCGTGTTGCCAAGGGCATTGCCGCCTAAGGCGATGACAATCCGTTTTTTCCTGTCCATATACATTTCCTCCATCACCGATTATAACAATGCGACGACAGCTTCCACTTCACACAGTACTTTTTTGGGAAGTTCCTTGACAGCAACACAGGAGCGGGCCGGTTTTCCAATGAAATATTTACTGTAGACCTTGTTGAATGCGGCGAAGTCACTCATGTCTGAAAGATAGCAGGTGGTTTTGATTACATCTGAGAACACAGCCTTCTGGTCCCGCAAAATTGCTTCCAGATTTTTCATTACCTGTTCGGCCTGCTCCTCGATATTTGATCCGACAATCTCCCCGGATGACGGGTCAAGAGGTATCTGACCGGATGTGTACATCGTATCATTGAAAATCACTGCCTGGGAATAGGGGCCGATAGCAGCAGGGGCATGGGGTGTATTTACATATTTCAACATTCTATTTATCCTCTCTGGCTATCACATTCCATATTGGAAAATGCAATACGGTTCGTGTATTTTGCTTTTCCTGACGGTCACATGACCCGCGGAGTGCTTTTTGTTTCCAACTTATCCATTAGAGCGGCAGGGTCCTGGAATTTGCTCAGGACGATCATTGCGGCAATTACGTAGGGCTTGAAACTGGCCTGCTTATAAAGGGGAATACGGTAACGGTCGAATACCGATGCCTCAACCTCTCCGTCCTTACAGCTCAAACCGGAAATGTCGGCAGGCAGGCAATGAAGGTAAAGTGCTTTCCCGTCTTTGGTGGTTTTCATCAGTTCCTCGGTGCAGGTCCAATCCTTGTGTTCTGCGTTCTGGGCCAGAAGTTCCTTTTCGAGGGCTTTTATTCCGTCAAAATCATTTGCACCATAAAGGACAGTGCGTTTTTCCATCGCTTCATATGAAGCCCAGCTCTTGGGATACACAATATCAGCGTCCGCAAATGCATCGGCCATACTGTTGGTTCTTCGGAAAGACCCGCCCGTTGCTGCAGCGTTCCTGCCGGCGACTTCTTCCACTTCCTGCATGACTTCATAACCTTCCGGATGTGCCAGTACCACTTCCATGCCCATTCGTGTCATCAGTCCGATAACTCCCTGGGGAACAGAAAGAGGTTTGCCGTAAGAAGGGGAGTAAGCCCAGGACATTGCTATTTTCTTGCCTTTCAGGTTCTCAATCCCGCCGAATTCATGAATGATATGAAGCATGTCTGCCATACACTGCGTCGGATGATCGATATCGCACTGGAGGTTTACAAGCGTGGGTCTCTGCTCCAGGACACCGTCGCGTTTTCCGTCCTGAACGGCCTGTGAAACTTCTTCCATATAGGCGTGGCCTTTGCCGATATACATATCATCGCGGATACCAATGACGTCGGCCATAAAGGATACCATGTTTGCCGTCTCACGAACTGTCTCACCGTGGGCGATCTGTGATTTGCCTTCATCGAGATCCTGGACTTCAAGACCCAGCATGTTGCAGGCGGATGCGAAGGAGAAACGGGTGCGGGTGGAATTGTCGCGGAAAATCGAGACGCCAAGGCCGCTTTCAAACACTTTTGTGGAGATGTTGTTTTCACGCAGGTAGCGGAGGGCATCAGCGAGGATCCATACGGCCTCCAGTTCATCGTCTGTCTTATCCCATGTCAGGAAAAAATCATTATTGTACATTTCTTTGAAATTGAGGGCATTTAGCTTATCGATGTAGTCCTTCAAAGTTTTCATAATTTCAACTCCGTTTCTATTTTTTGTGATTTCCGTCATACATGCGGCGCTGTGAGGTATTCGTTTGCGAATTTTCATTAGAATTATTTGCAGTATACCGAAGGCAATGCAGCATAAACAGCAGCACATTTGACCAGATCAGCTTTCCAGGTTCTTTCGTTGGGAGCATGTGCCTGTGCCTCTTTGCCCGGGCCGAATCCGATGCAGGGAATCCCGTAGCGGCCCATGATTGATACGCCGTTGGTGGAGAAAGTCCATTTGTCGACCAGAGGGGTACCGTACATGCCTTTGTAGGCTTCAACCATGGCTTTTGTTGCCGCATGGTCTTCCGGTATTACCCATGTCGGGAAATAGCACTCGGTCGGGTAGACGAGGTCTTTGTAACTCGGCCTGTCATAGGAATACATGCTTACTTTGGCATCGTACTTTTTGACAGCAGGCAGGGCGGCTATCTGGTCGAGTGCAAGCTGAAAGGTCTCCCCATCGGTCAGGCGTCGGTCAATTGAGATGGCGCAGCTGTCGGCAACGGCACAACGGGAGGGGGAGGTGAAGAAAATCTCCGATACCGTCAGGGTACCTTTGCCAAGGAATGGATCAACATGCAATTCGTTATTCAGGTTACGGACTTCCTGCAGAATATCAGCCATTTCGAAAATAGCGTTTTTGCCGCGTTCCGGTGCGGAACCATGACAGGAAATGCCCTGTACATCGACGCGTATCTCCATACGGCCGCGCTGTCCGCGATAGATATTTCCGTCAGTCGGTTCAGTAATTACAACGAATTCCGGCTTGATCTTATCTTCGTTGATGATGTATTGCCAGCAGAGTCCGTCACAGTCTTCTTCCTGTACTGTTCCGACAACAAGGACCGTGTATTTGTCACTCAAAAGTCCCAGGTCTTTCATGATTTTGGCGCCGTAAACGGAAGAGACGATGCCGCCGAGCTGGTCGGATGTACCGCGGCCGCCGATTTCCGTGTCACTTTCAAAACCTTCATATGGGTCAAACTTCCAGTTGTCGATGCTGCCGATTCCTACAGTGTCAACATGGGCATCGTAACAGATCAGTGTTTTGCCGGTTCCCATATAGCCTAAAATATTGCCCATCGGATCAATCTCGACCTTATCAAAGCCAACTGCCTTCATCTCTTGTGCAATCCGGTTGATGTGACCTTCTTCGCCGGCGCTTTCCCCTGGTATGCGGACCAGGTCGCGCAGAAATTTTGTCATGTCTTTCTCATAATTCTGTGAAGCCTCTTTGATCTTGTCGCAATTCATTTTTTTCTCCTCCATTTGCTGCTCTTCGATTGTATATTCTGTATTGAGATTAACTGTCGTTGCCATCCCAAACGATGGATTTGTACCGGTCCGGGTCCGTGTCACCTTCGGTGGAAAACAGGAGTACTTTTGATTCAGCAGTAAGACCAATGGCACTGCGCAATTCATCATATTCGTCCATTGTCATAATGCTTGCCAGAAGGCCAAGGGAAACAGCTCCGGATTCACCCGAGATAACCTGCGGATCACCTTTAAGGGGAGCCGCCGACATACGCATCCCCTTTATGGCTACCCAGTCAGGGCATGACACAAAAACCCGGACATGATTTTTCAGTATATCCCATGAAATCGTATTTGGTTCTCCGCAGGCAAGCCCTGCCATAATGGTCGTCAGATCCCCGTCGACAATTCTGGGACTGCCGTCCCCTGCCACGGCGCTTTTATACAAACAAGCTGCTGTGTTTGCCTCAATAACTACTACTACCGGAGGGTTTTCGGGATATCGGTTTACAAAATAACCCTGCACAGCGCCCGCCAATGAACCGACTCCCGCCTGTATGAATACATGTGTGGGACGACCGGTGCCGTATTCTTCCAATTGTTCGTCTGCTTCCATAACCATAGTGCCGTATCCCTGCATAATCCAGGAAGGGATCTCTACATAGCCATCCCATGCGGTATCCTGGATAACGACACCGTTCGATGCTTTTTCTGCAGCCGCTACGGCCATTCTTACGCATGCATCATAGTTGACATCCTCAATCGTTGCTTCTGCATTTTCTTTCAGAACATTCATTAGTCTGACGGGTGTGGTTCCTTTGGGCATAAAAGCCACTGATTTTTGTTTCAGTTTGTTGGCGGCCCATGCAACCCCGCGGCCATGGTTGCCGTCTGTTGCAGTGAAAAATGTTGCCTGGCCAAATTCGCTGCGCAGTTCATCAGATATAAGGGTCTGGTAGGGAAGATCAGAAACATCCCTTCCGGTCTGCTTTGCAATGTACCGGGCGATGGCATAAGATCCGCCAAGTACCTTGAAAGCATTCAATCCGAAACGATAGGATTCATCCTTGATGTACAGCCCGCCGATTCCAAGGAAGGACGCCATTTTATCCAACCGGGCTAAGGGGGTCCTGCTGTATTGCGGGAAACTCCTGTGAAAGGCCGCGGCTTTATTAACCTCGTCCGGACTCATGACCGCAAGATGACTGTCGTGGGTTTTCGGCATTTTGTTGACAGTCCATAGAATCGGGTTTTTCATCTGTTCTCCTCAAGTACATTCATGCATGGCCTGTCCCGGGTGGACAGGCTGTGCGGCTGATTAATAATGGCTTCGTTCTATTTATTTACTTCTATATAGCTATAGAGGGTGAATTTGGAAATTCCAAAGTACTTTGATACTTTATCGCCGGATTTCGTAATCAGGAAAGCGCCCTTGTCGTTTAAATACTGTATGGAAGCTACTTTATCGTCCTTGGTCATGAGTGCGACAGGTTTGCCGACAAGCGCCACAGACTGTTCCAGCAGGATATCCAATAAATCATTGACATTGTGAACAATCTTTTCAGGCTGTGTGTTGTTTGACTGCGGTTCGGTATCAACGAGGGATTTGAGGACGCGGTCGACTGCCATGAGCCCCGTTATATCAAAATTAATAGATAAAATATAACGGATATTATTATCTTCATCACGGATAAACATTGTACTGGACTTAAGGATTCTTCCGTCCGAAGTACGTGTCAGGTACCCGATGTGATCTTCCTGTGAATCGGGATTCTTATGGATTGTTTCCAAAACGACCTTGGAAGGTCCGTCACCGACCTGCCGTCCGGATACATGCCCGTTTTGGATATAAATAATCGAGTGTTCTATATTTTCCTTGGAAAGGTCATGGATGACTATTTCACAATCCTGACCGAATTGTTTGGCCAGGCCATTGGCTATCTGCGTCAGAACGTCCAGTGAATGTTTCATTATTGACCTCCTAACCATAGAAAATGCTGTTATTTCGTATGTTCAACCCGTTTTATGAATTAATCATAGCATAGGGAAAAATCGAAAAGCAAGAGAAAATCAAAAATATTTTTAGGCGACCTAAATATTTTTGCAAATTTTCAATTGCAATCGTCTTTTTCAAATGCTAGTATGATGACATACCGGATGTAAATATTATTCCCAAAAAAGGTAAGGAGGAAATTCTATGCTGATTATCGGGAACGGACGAATGATAACCAGAGATGCTTCATCTCCTTTTATAGAAAACGGAGCCGTTGCAGTAGATGGTTCCGTGATCAAATGTACAGGCACCACAAAAGAGATGAAGGAGCGTTTTCCCGACGCGGAATTCATCGATGCCAAAAACGGGGTCATCATGCCGGCATTTATTAATACGCACGAACACATTTACAGCGCCATGGCCAGGGGTATCCATATTAACGGATATAATCCCAAAGGCTTTCTGGATATACTCGACGGAATGTGGTGGAATATTGACCGTCATCTTACCCTCGAACAGACCCGCCAGAGTGCACGGGCGACGTATCTTGAATGCATCAAAAACGGTGTAACGACTGTGTTTGACCATCATGCAAGTTATGGAGCAATAACCGGAAGCCTCTCAGCCATTGAATCTGCCGCCAAAGAAATGGGAGTCAGGACTTGTCTTTGCTATGAAGTCTCTGATCGTGACGGCAAAGAAAAAGCCCGTGAGGCAGTACTGGAGAATTCCTCATTTATCAGGCATGCACAGAAAGATGAAAGTGATATGCTGGCGGGAATGATGGGAATGCATGCATCCTTTACGATCTCTGATGAGACGATGGAACTGTGTGCGGAGAATAAACCGGAGGGGGCAGGATACCATATCCATGTCGCGGAAGGTATTGAGGATCTTCACCACTGCCTGAAGCATTACGGCAAAAGAATCATCGACCGGCTTATGGACTGCAATATTCTGGGTCCCAAAACGTTGGCTGCCCACTGTATTTATATTAACGGGCACGAGATGGAACTCTTACGGGAGACGGACACCATGGTTGTGCATAACCCGGAATCCAATATGGGAAATGCCTGCGGCTGCCCGCCTACGATGGAGATTATGCGCCGAGGCGTCCTGACCGGGCTGGGAACCGACGGATATACCCACGATATGATTGAATCCTATAAGACAGCCAATATCCTTCACAAGCATCACTTGTGTGATGCCACCGCCGCCTGGTCTGAAGTTCCGCAGATGCTTTTTGAAGGAAATGCAAAGATTGCCGGCCGATACTTCAAAAAGCCCCTGGGTGTTTTGAAAACCGGGGCAGCTGCCGATGTTATCGTACTTGATTATGTTCCGTTCACACCAATGAATGCTTCCAACTGCGACGGGCATATCCTTTTCGGTATGACCGGAAGATCTGTGGTCACTACCGTCTGCAATGGAAAAGTATTGATGAAAGACAGGATACTGACTGGTATTGATGAGGAAAAGGCTTGTGCGGATGTTAGGGAAGAAGCTTCCAGGCTTTGGAAAAACATAAACGACTGAAGGCTCACGGAGGAGACACGTATGAGTGATAGAATGACACCTATTCCATTTCCCGGACTGATGAAATGGATTTTGGAAGAAAAGCATAATAAGGGAACGGTATTTGGAATCCAACGGCCGTATCATGCGGATAAGAATCATAAATGGGATTTTTTCGACGGCAAGCTTGAAATGCCGTTCGGTCCCGCAGCGGGGCCGCATACCCAGCTGGCCCAGAATCTTGTGGCGGCGTATTATGCGGGCAGCCGTTTCTTCGAACTCAAGACAGTACAGATTCTCGACGGGGATGAACTTCCGGTTTCAAAGCCATGTATAGGCGGGGATGATGAATTCTATAATGTCGAATGGTCAACGGAATTGTATATTCCGAAAGCGCTTGATGAATATGTGAAGGCGTGGATTGCCATTCATGTTATCGCCAAAGAATTTGACCTGGGTGCGATGGATGGATTCCAGTTCAACATGAGCGTGGGGTATGATCTGGACGGAATCAAATCCGCGAAAATCGATACATTCATAGAGGGTTTAAAAAATGCAGCCGGAACTAAGATTTACATGGAATGTATGGCGTGGCTCAGAGAGAATGCCGGCATCTTCGAAAATTTCAAAACGGAAGACCTGACAGCCATTCCTGCAGAAATCTGCGACAGCGTAACACTTTCGACACTTCATGGCTGCCCTCCGCAGGAGATTGAGCGTATTGCGGATTATCTTATGAAAGAGAAGGGACTGCATACATTTATCAAATGCAACCCCACTTTACTTGGCTATGAATATGCCAGAAAAACCCTCGATGAACTGGGCTTCAGTTATCTTTCCTTTGACGACCTGCATTTCAAAGCGGATCTTCAGTACGCTGATGCGGTTCCGCTGATCAAAAGGCTTCAGGATGTAGCTAAATCCCTGAAACTGGAATTCGGCGTCAAAATCACAAATACGTTTCCTGTCGATATTAAAGAAGAAGAGCTTCCCGGGAAAGAGATGTATATGTCAGGAAAAGCCCTTTATCCCTTATCGATGGCAGTTGCGGCGAAATTGTCGGCCGACTTTAACGGGGATATCCGAATATCCTATTCCGGCGGAGCCGACTATTTCAACATTGAGAAAATAGTAGCTGCCGGGATCTGGCCGGTTACAATGGCGACTACGATCCTGAAGCCGGGCGGGTACCAGAGATTTGAACAGCTTGCTGAAATATTCGGCAGGCAGGCACCTCATGAGTTTAAAGGTGTGGATACGGCGGCAACAGAAGCAATAGTTTCCGGCATCAAATCGGACAGGCACTATGTGAAGGCTATTAAGCCGATAGTATCCAGAAAGATAGACAGGAAGGTTCCCCTTGCGGACTGCTTCCTGGCGCCATGCCAGGAAGGCTGCCCTATCGGCCAGGATGTTACAACATACCTGAAGCTGGTCGAAGAAGGCAGCATGAAAGAAGCACTCCGGGTAATTCTTGAAAAGAATCCCCTGCCTTTCATTACAGGGACAATCTGCCCCCATAACTGCATGAGTAAATGTACACGGAATTTCTACGAAACGCCTGTGAATATCAGAAGTGCCAAGCTGGCAGCGGCAAATGCAGGTTACAGGGACATAATCAGAGAAATAAAAAAACCGGAGATAACCTTTGCCGGTAAGGCAGCTGTAGTCGGCGGCGGCCCGGGCGGCATGGCGGCGGCATATTTTCTTGCCAAAGGCGGTATGTCAGTCACTATATTTGAGAAGAGGGAAAAGCTTGGCGGGGTTGTCCGATATGCAATTCCGGGATTCCGTATTCCTGAAGAAGACATTGATAAGGATGTGAGCCTGATTTTGGCTATGGGCGTCCAGGTAGTGACGGGACATGAAGTTACCTCCGTTGATGAACTGAAGAAAGAGTTCGATTATGTCATCCTGGCAGTCGGTGCATCACTTCCCGGCATTCTCCGCCTGGAAAAGGGCCAGTCAATGAATGCACTTGATTTTCTGGAAACATTTAACAGACAGAAGGGTAATGTGGATGTAGGCAAAAATGTTGTTGTCATCGGCGGCGGAAACACTGCAATGGATACGGCACGGGCAGCCAAAAAGAGCAGGGGAGTTGAAAAAGTCACAATTGTGTATCGCAGGACAAACCGGTACATGCCTGCCGCAGAAGAAGAACTTCATATGGCTCTTGCCGATGGTGTGGAATTCAGGGAACTGCTCGCACCTGTGATTTTTCAAAACGGGATTCTGGCCTGCAGGAATATGAAGCTCGGGGAAATGGATGAAAGCGGCCGCCGCGGTATTGTGGAAACGGATGATATTTCCTATATTGATGCAGATACTGTGATTTCGGCAGTCGGCGAACAGGTGCCGGAACCCTATTACCGTGCAAACGGCCTGCGCCTGAGTAACCGGGGACGCCTTGCAATCAACTATGAAACACTGGAAACATCCATAAAAGGCGTATTTGCAGTTGGGGACGGCCTGTATGGACCGGGATCGGTTGTAGAAGCTATCCGCGATGCCGGCAAAGTTGTTGAATGTATCCTGAAAAAACCTGTTGCTGCCGATATTGAGATACAGGCAGATCCAGCATCGGTTTATAAAAGAAAGGGTGTACTTGAAGAAGAAGGCGACATGCCGTCCGGTAACACCCGCTGCTTAAGCTGCAGCAGCATTTGTGAGAACTGTGTGGAAGTATGTCCCAACCGGGCCAATATTTCGATTTCGGTACCGGGAATGAAGAAGAACCAGATTATTCATGTTGACAGAATGTGCAATGAGTGCGGAAACTGCAGGACTTTCTGCCCGTATGACAGTGCGCCGTACCTGGAAAAATTCACATTGTTTGCCGATGAGGAAGCTATGGAAAACAGTAAAAACAAGGGATTTGCCGTTATCAGTCTGGAAACAGGTACATGTAAGCTCCGGTTGGAAGACAGCATTTTGGATTACGAATCCATGGCAGGATCCCCAAATGTTCTTGATAATATCAAAAATATTATTGCGGCAGTTATAGACGGATACTCATATCTGCTCTGAACGACATTTTTCTGACCGGAATAAATGATAGGCCGGTGCATGGATGAGGGGGAGGGCAATGCCGTGAAACTGATATTTAAAGGCGGAACCATTGTCTCCGGCGATACGTGCCGGAAGGCTGATATTCTCGTTGAAGGGGAAAAAATAATTGAAGTCAAAGAGGGGATTACGGCAAAAGATGCAGAAGTAGTGGATGCTGCCGGCAAACTGCTGTTTCCCGGTTTTATTGATGCGCATACTCATTTTGACCTTGAAGTGGCAGGAACGGTAACTGCTGATGATTTTGCATCCGGGACGAGGGCAGCCATTGCCGGCGGTACGACAACAATTATTGATTTTGCCACACAGTACAAAGGGGAAAGCCTCAAAGAGGCATATGGGAACTGGGTACAAAAAGCAGCAGGCAAATCATCCTGCGACTACGGGTTTCATATGTCTGTTTCCGATTGGAATAATCAAGTAAGCGATGAACTCCGGGACATGATGGACATGGGCATTTCATCTTTTAAACTCTATATGACATATGATGCAATGAAGGTATCCGATAAAGAAATATACCAGATACTGACGCAGCTCAAACGAATCGGCGGAATCGCAGGGGTTCACTGTGAGAACAGCGGGATCATTGAAGCAATGGTCGATGAACAGCAATCCCTCGGCCGCATGGGCGTCATAAGTCACCCCGGAACCAGGCCGGATGCTGCGGAAGCGGAAGCAGTCAGCCGGCTTCTGCGTATTGCCCGGATCGTTGACACACCGGTTATAATCGTTCATCTGACTTCCCGCGCAGCATTCAATGAAATCGAACTGGCCAGGGGACGGGGACAAAAAGTTTACGTGGAAACATGTCCCCAATACCTTCTCCTGGATGACAGCCTTTACGGGCTCCCGTTTTTCGAGGCATCAAAATATGTGATTGCACCGCCGCTTCGCAAAAAAGACGATCAGGAATGTCTTTGGCAGGCGCTTTCCGATGGCCGGATACAGACTGTATCGACGGATCACTGCAGTTTTACGACCATGCAGAAGGAAATCGGGAAAGATGATTTTACGAAAATTCCCGGAGGTATGCCCGGGGTAGAAACCAGGGCTGTATTAATGTACACATACGGAGTTAAAAGCAATCGGATTACATTACCCCGGATGTGCTGCCTTCTTTCCGAGAATCCGGCAAAATTGTACGGCATGTATCCGTCGAAAGGCTGCCTGGAAGCAGGAAGCGATGCCGATATTGTTATATATGACCCGGAAGGTTCTTACACGATCCGTGCGGCTTCTCAGACACAGAAGCCTGACTATGCACCTTACGAGGGCATGCAGGTTTCAGGTAAAATCGATCAGGTGTTCCTGCGGGGGCAAAGGGTATTGGACCGGCAGCATAAAATTACGGAAAATACCGGCCGATATATTGCGAGAACAAAATACAGCCTGTAGAATTCCATAAAATTCTACAGGCCGTATTTCATGTGATCACCGGATGTGTATCAAAAAAAGTTATGTGTTAAATGCCGAATGTGTCAAGAAAGTCTCCCAGCAAGTTCATGCAGACATCTTTTCTGTATTCTGCTGAAATTCTGCCGCTGATTGGAACGATGGCCTGCTCATATGACTTCAGGAATTCCGGCCGCGCTGCCTTTGCCTCAGCAATTGTTTTCCCGGTTAGTCTGGCATCAAGGTCGGGAAGACGAAGGACAACTTCACTGACCGCACCGAATGCAGTCGCGCATTTGACTATCCTGCCGTCAACAATATCCATCAGCCCGGCAAAACAAACGCGTGATATCGCCTGTGCGTTCCTTGCGCCGACTTTCTTGTAGTAGTAACTGCAGAGGGAGGTTTTGGGGATGAGGATCTCGACAATAAGTTCGTCCGGAGCCAAAGCCAGTTGCTTTCTCCCCAGATAGAATTCCTTGATCGGCAGGAGCCGCTCACTTTTACTGCTTGCAAGACGCAAAATAGAATCCGTAACAAAAAAGATCAAAGCACTGTCCGCTTTTGCAGATCCATTGCCGATGTTTCCGCCTACGGTTCCAAAGTTCCTGGTAGCAGGTGCTGCAATCTGCGATACTGCTTCCTTAAGTATGGCTGGTGTGAGGGGATGGTCAATCAGTTCCGTATATGTGCAGCCCGCACCGATCCGGATATATTCATGATTCTCTGAAACACGTTTTAACTCAGGAACATTGTGGAGGAATAAATAATTCGTATTTTCATTCGACTGAATCATCAGGTCCGTGCCGCCGCTGTAGGGTACTGCATCACATGCAGCCCTAAGTTCCAGGGCTTCTTTCAGGGACTGGGGATAATATCCGTTTACCATAAACCGTTGCCCTCCTTTGATGCAGACATAATTGCAGTAACAATTGCGTTGTAACCGGTACACCTGCACAGGTTTCCTGAAATTCCATCACGGATCTGCTCCTCCGTAGGGTGGGGCGTCTTGGATAAAATGCACTCGGAAGCCAAAATCATACCGGGTATACAGAAGCCGCACTGCACGGCGCTGACAGACGCATATGCTTTATCAAGGGCGGCAAAACGCTCGGTACCGGCGTATCCTTCGATCGTCATTACATGGCTTCCGTTTATTCTGCCCATGGCAACCATACATGAATTGGCCAGCATTCCGTCAATAATGACCGCACAGGCTCCGCATTCACCCTCGCTGCATCCGCATTTTACACCGGTCAGCCTGAATTCTTCGCGAAGCACATCCAGCAGGCGCGCACCTGCAGGACCTGCATAAGACACTTCATTACCATTTAATATGAATTTTATAATATTGCTGTTCATTATTTTACCTCCCCGCGCAAAACCTTCATCGTATCTTCGGCTGAGAAGGGTATGTAATTAAGATTTGCCTCCAAAGCCTGTTCCATCGCTTCCAAATATGCCCCGGGAGCGCCGACAAGCGGAATTTCTCCGGCACCCTTTGCACCGTATGGGCCTAAGGGATACTTTTCAATATGCATCATTACGTTAAGGTTAGGGACATCCATCGATGTCGGAATAATGTAATCACTGAAACTGTTATTGCGTATGCGTCCTTTTCTATCTGCGTCAATCTGTTCAATGGAGGCGTACCCGATACCCTGGAGAAACCCGCCTTCCATCTGGCCGACAACAATGTTCATGTCAATCGGAGTTCCGACATCAAACGAACCCCAGGCACCAAGGATTTTACTTAAGCCTGTAAATGTGTCGACTTCGACTTCAATTGCACTTACAGACCAGGCATATGTCGGGTAGGCATCCCCGTGGAATCTGTCCAGATAGAACGGGATGATGAAATCCGGCTCGGTAAAGTGTTCCTCGACGATTCTATCTTCGCCGTCAACCCAATCGGAAAGAAGATTGATAGATGCTCTCCGTAAGAGTTCTCCGACTATCATCAGGGAGCGGGATGCCACCGTGGGCCCGGAATCCGGCACCCGGTCGGTGTCGGGATTATGGAAAATTACCCTCTCCAGCGGCATGTTCAGCTCATGGGCAACGATTTTTGAAAAAGTGGTCTTAAGGCCCTGGCCGATATCTGCATTCGAGGCCAGCACCTCAACTGTTCCATCTGCGTACTTATGAAGCTTTACAACTGCCTTAATAAAGTCGCGTTCCCCGGAACCGGTGAACCCGGCACCATGAAAAACCATCGACATGCCGATTCCTCTGCGGTACCGTCCGGTCTGCCGTACGTACTTTTTCTTCTTTTCCCTGAAATTACTTGCCTTGTCGACCTCTTCAATCATTTCAGGCACAGGGACAGGAAAGTGATATTTGCCGCCGGTGGATGTTTCATCGCCTTGTACCACAATATGGGCCTGTTTAAATGCCAGTGCTTCAACTTTCAGGTCCTTTGCGATGTGATCCATCATCATCTCAACTGCAAAGAATGTCTGGGGGGCCCCGAAGCCGCGGTATGCCCCGCTCGGGACAGTGTTGGTTTTGATTGCCCTGCCGTGTACCCTCAGATTATCCATTTTGTAGATACCGTTTGCGCAAATGATACCGCGCTGTAAGACAACAGCGGAGAGGGTAGTGTATGCCCCGCCGTCATACATCACGTCGATATCCATCGCTGTGATGCGGCCGTCTTTTACCGCAGCTTTATAAGTGCAAAGTGACGGGTGGCGTTTGCTGGTAAATTCCATGTCCTCGCGGCGGCCGAATATGACCCGTACGGGTTTTCCTGCTTTATGTGCGGCAACGGCAACCTGACAGGCGAGTATGGAAGGGAATGCCTCCTTGCCGCCAAAACCGCCTCCGGTGACATCCTGCTTGATCTGGACACGGCTTGCCTCGAAGCCCATGGCTTTTGCCACAGCACCGTGAACGTAATATGGACACTGCAGTGATCCATGCACCGTAATTCTTCCGTCATGAGGTTCGGCAATCATGCCCTGTGGTTCAAGGTACGCCTGCTCCTGACGGCCGGTTCGAAACTTCTCCGTATATACTTTGTCTGCTTCGGAAAATGCTTTGTCCACATCCCCTTTGCCGTAATGGTAATCGAAAAAGACAGTGGCATCCGGGTCTGAAATATCAAGAACAGGAGTCAGATCCTCATAATCGACTGTGATTTCAGACAATAAGCGCGCCACCTCGTCTTCATCGGGTCCGACCACCATCAGGATAGGATCCCCGATGTATTCAACCGTATCATCTACGAACACAGGTGTGTCGTCCATGACAATATGCACGCGGTTTTCTCCGGGGACGTCATTTTTGTCGACGGTCAGGTACCCCTCGGGCAGTACGGGAATATTCACCTTGAGAATACGGGCCCTTGTTTTTGAGGAATAAAATAATCTGCCGAAAAGAATCCCGTCAGTGGAGTAGTCGGCGACATACAAGGCCTTTCCGTTCATTTTGGGAAGATGATCTTTTTTGGTCACAGAATTGGAAATGTTCATATATTACTACCTCCATCTTGTAGCAGCCGGCATGGTTTCTTCAATTATTATTCTTTCGGTTTCTTTTTGTAATATGTTTCCTGCAGGGGAAGTGCGTTCCTGAATTTACCGTCCAGCCTGTAATAAGCGTGGGCACAGGCCGGCGCTGTAGGAATCAGGCATAACTCCCCGACACCTTTGGCACCGAATGCATACTGCAGTTTGTCGCCGGGTGCCTGTACGAGTTTTACTTCAATGGAAGGAACATCCGTAGCACGCATTAATCCTAAAGTGCCGAATTTAGCCTGGGGATAACCGTCTTTTACAGGGAAGTCCTCAGTAAGCGCATATCCGAGGCCCATAACGATACCGCCTTCAATCTGGCCCTCGACGGACTGTATGTTCGTCGGTGTTCCGACATCATAGGCGGCGGTAACCTTCTGCAGCCTGCCTTTTTCATCCAGGACAACAACCTGCGCCGCATAGCTGTAGCTTACGTGGCTGACAGGAAATTCCTTATCGGATCCCATCGGGTCCGTGACAGCGGAGAATTCACCGAAAAATTCTGCGCCCTCAAGGTCAGTAAGGGTTTTGCCGGATTTTAGTTCAACGCTGAGTTTTTCTGCGGCACGTCTGGTGGCTTCCCCGGTTAAAACTGTCTGGCGCGATGCTGTCGAAGTTCCGCTGTTGGGTGTGCGCACCGTATCCGGCCGTTCAACAAACGTCAGGGAAGGATCCAGTCCTGTTTCTTCACAAAGCATGTGAGTACACATTGTAGCAATTCCCTGTCCCATGCAGGAAGCGGAAGTACGGATATGGACGGTACCGCTTTCGATGGATAAGAGGCATCGTCCGGTGTCATTGAGACCTACTCCGGTGCCGCTGTTCTTGAAAGCACAGGCAATACCGGCATAAGGATTGCTTTCATATACATCCCTGACTGCTTCAAGGCATTGGGCCATTGCACAGTTGGGGTCTGCAATCTGCCCGTTTGGAAGTATCTGACCGGGGCGTATCGCATTCCGGTAACGAATCTCCCACGGGGATAGCCCGGCCATTTCTGCCAGGAGATTAATATTGTTTTCTGTTGCAAAACAACTTTGTGTGACACCGAAACCACGGAAGGCCCCAGCGACGACATTGTTGGTATATACGGAGATCCCGAGGATATCGATATTCTGATAATTGTAGGGACCCGCAGCATGTGTGCAGGCACGCTGCAGCACAGGACCGCCGAGGGACGCATAGGCACCCGTATCGGCAATCAGAATCGCCTTCATTGCGGTTAACTTACCGTTTTCGTCGCAGGCTGTAGTGAATTCCATTTCCATCGCATGTCGCTTGGTATGGTAGTTGAGGCTTTCCTGACGGGAGAACTTGACCTTGACCGGCTTTTTGGTGTACCAGGCCATGAGTGCGGCATGGTGCTGCACGCTCATGTCTTCTTTGCCGCCAAAGCCGCCGCCGACAAGTTTTGACTGGCAGTGGACCTTTTCTGCGGGGATGTCCAGCATATGGCAAATCTCGTGCTGCTCATCATACACGGACTGGGAACCTGTAAAGAGGAACAATCCGTCATCTCCGTCAGGCATGGCAATCGCACATTCAGGTTCCATGAAAGCATGGTCCGTAAATGGTGTTTTATATTTCCTGGTTACGACATATCTGGAGTTTTTGATTGCAAGATCTGCATTGCCACGCTTCAGAACTTCCTTGCGCATAACATTTCCTGAGGAGTGTACCAGGGGCGCATCCGCCTTCAGTGCATCGAGGGGGTTGGTTACAGGCGTTAGTTCCGTGTAATCCACTTCAACAAGGCTTACGATTTCATCAAGTGTTTCTTTTTTAGAGGAGGCGACAAGCGCGATTGCATCACCGATATACCTGGTTGTTCCTCCGACCGGGATCATTACATCCCAATCCTTGACAAGGTGTCCGATTTTCTTGTTGGGCACGTCATCGGAAGTTAAAATTCTTACACAATCAGGGTGGGAAAGTGCTTTTTCAAGATGAACCGCATTGATGACAGCGCGCGGATATCTGCTTCGTACAGCCTTGGCAAATATCATGCCTTCGACTACGACATCATCCGTGAATTCACCGGTGCCGAGGACTTTTTCCTCTGCGTCGACGCGCTTATACCGCGTGTTCATTTTTGCCCCGGTTGCATCCGCCGGAATAGGAAGATTTCTGCGAAAAAATTCTGCTGCACTCAGGATCGCTTCTTCAATTTTCTTATAACCTGTGCAGCGGCATATATTACCCTTAATAGCCTGTTTTACATCTTCAAGGGAGGGGTTCGGGTTGGAATCGATAAGGCTCTTCGCAGAAATGACCATACCGGGGATACAGTATCCGCACTGTACGGCACCTGCTTCTGCAAAACAGTGGACATAGACTTCCTTTTCACGTGCTGACAGGCCTTCCACGGTCAAAATGGACTTGCCTGCGAGTGTGCTCACTTTTGGAATGCATGCCTTTACTTTTTTACCGTCGATGAGGACGGTGCAAGTACCGCAGGCACCTTCACTGCAGCCGTCTTTTATGGAAATAATTCGAAGGTCATCGCGTAAAAAAGACAGAAGATTTTTGTCTTTCATAGCGGTTTCGTCTTTTCCATTAACTTGTAGGATGAACATATAGCTGCCTCCCTTTATAATGAAGTGATAATCTCATTATAGAAAGCGGGGCACCCATATGCAAATTATTCCGGAAAAGAACTTGCAGAGCATCTAATGATGCATTACAGCAAGAGGTATTTCACGGGAAAATCTGTCATAAAATGTTGGTTTCACGGAATAATCTGTTGAATTCACCCTGCGTGTAACAGAATATATTATCCTCAAATTGTTGATATGCTTCAAGAAATACAAACCCCTGTTCGTTTAAGTCTGTTTTGCCGCCGTGGCTGCCGCCCTGGCGTCTGATAAGGACGGGATAACCGAGTTCCGTCTCAAGGGTATTGAGCATATCCCATGCCTTGGCATAGGACAGAGCCATAAGATCGCACGCGCTGCGGACGGAATGTGTATCTGCAATGAGAAGCAGAAGAAGCTTCATGCGGGAATTAAAAAACAAGGTCTCCTTTTCGATGCTGATGCGCATGAACGGATGCAGGATGGATTTATTATGAGAATGCAGATATGAGTTCAGCCGGTCAGGATTCCAGACGCTGCTGACAACACCCTCATCGTCTACTTCGATCCGTTTTCTGCGGCTTTCCATGGAGGCCACTGCGCCCCGCAGACCATTTTCACCCGTGTATGCGAGGATTTCGGGTATGACCCCGGAAGAGAGAAGGACAGGGTGCCCTCCGGTCTGCCTGTAGGTGGGGGTGACAATTTCATAATCCGTATTTATCAGCAGTTTAAGGGTATAAGGTGTAAACATCGGCACATTCACCGGGGCAAATGCAACACGGTCACATTTATCCTGCAGATAGGAGAGGCCGATTTTGACCGACTCGAACAGGGAAGGGGCTTCACTGTTCGTGTTTTGCAGAAAAATAACGCCGTAATCCGACAGTTGGGATTTAACCTCATCCTCTTTTGCACCTGTTATGATGACGATCGGAAAAATGCCTGCTTGCTGGAATGTCAGCACAATGCGTTTGACGATCGGGATCTGTCCGATCTGCAGCATGGGGAACGCATCTTTTTTACTGGCTGCTGCGATTATTCCGCCGACACGGCTGGTCTTCATTCGTGTCACGACCTTCCTGTAACATTTTTCCATGTTACAAGTAAAATATATCATGGAAAGGAGAAATACTATATTATTATATAGGAAGGTTAAAAATTTATACAAACCGTAATAGAAACTTTCCGGATACCTGATCTCTTTTGATTGATGATGAAGGAGGTATTTATGATTTATAAAGAATTACCCTATGTGGCCAATCCGGTTTCCCGTATTGTTTTTGGATGTGCGGTTGAGCCGATGCTGCAGGGCAAAGACATTTTTGAAACACTTGACATGGCATATGATGCGGGAATAAACACTTTTGATACCGCTGCAAATTACGGGCTGAGTGAAGTATCCCTCGGAAACTGGCTTACATCACGAAAGCTTCATGATAAAACGGTTATTATCAGCAAATGCTGCCATCCTGAACAAAAATATAACAACGGAGCAGACCGGGTGACCCCGGAGGCGATTGAGCAGGACTTCTTACAGTCTGTTGAACGTCTTGGGACGGAGCATATCGATATATATTTTCTGCACAGGGATGATTTGAAGGTTGATGTCGGCCCTATTATCGAAGCCCTGAATAAGCTGCATTCTCAGGGGAAGATCGGTGCATTTGGCGGGTCCAACTGGACAGTCAGCCGCATCCGGCAGGCGAATGATTATGCAAAGAGCCATAACCTGGTGCCCTTTACAGTTTCCAGCCCGAATTTTGGCCTTGCCGATCAAATCGGTGATCCATGGGAAATGGGGGGCGGCTGCGTCACAATTTCAGGCCCGAATAATGAAGCAGACCGTGATTGGTACAGTAAGAACAAAATGCCTGTATTTGCCTACTCCAGCCTGGGGCATGGTTTGTTTACCGGAAGGATAAAAAGCTTCCAGGAAGAACTGGCAGCGGAGTTTCTGGACCCGGCAGCGGTTAAGGGGTATTGCTGCCATGAGAACTTTGAACGTCTTGCCAGAGTGGAGATACTTGCGGATAAGCTTGGATACTCCGTTCCGCAGATTGCCATTGCCTGGATGCTGCATCAGCCGATGGAAGTGTTTTCCCTTGTCAGCTCAATGAATGAGGTGAATATCAGGAAAAACATTGATGCATTGGATATTAAACTTAGCCAAAAAGAATGTGACTGGCTTGATTTGAAAACAAAAGTCATTTAAACGTACTATTCGCAGTCAGGATAGGACGATCAAATCTCTTTCCTGAAATCCTTCGGGGTCAGCCCTACACTTTTTTTGAACATTTTCGTGAAGTAATTGTAATCAACTATGCCGACACGCGAAGCGACCTCGTTGATTGGAAGGGAAGTAGTCTGCAGCAGATTTTTAGCATTCTGTATGCGCAAGTAACGGATATACTCAGCAATTCCCATACCGTAATTCTGCTCGGCAATATGGAACAGCTTTGTTCTGCTGACATTGAATTGCACGCAGAGGATGCTGCTGGATAAATCATCGGAAAGGTGTTCGGAAATATAAGCATCAATTCTCAAAGGAAGACTGTCGCGTTTCAATAAGGCCAGATGGGAAACACAAAGGTATGATGCAACCGTTTCCATAATCTGGAGGGCAGCAATGATATAATCATCGGAAAAGATTTCCGTGTTTTTAAATGCCGCCATAAGAGCATCCGTATCGATGGAATAGTCCCGGCAATTCTCCGATATATGAAGCCAGCCAGTGTAAAAATCCGGATACTGGGAGATGTGACCGAAAAACAAATATCCGATAACGATATTTTCGATTCGAATAGGTGTAATCGCCTCCGTGAGGCCGGCATGGCATGTATAGATAATGGGCTTTAATGTCTTTTTTGCCTTCAGGCATGCCTTTTGATCGCAAAGAAGGCAATTCGTCATCGCACGTTTGTCCGTTCGAATAATTGTACAAAAAGGGGAAATATCCGGCGGATATGAGACAATCTCATTAAAACTGTCGTCAAATACGGTAATCCGTATTTTTGTGAGAATATAAAAATGACGAAGCAGGATTTTCAGATTGGCAACATCGAAAATGGGAGCCATTTTTACCCTCCAAAACAAAAACGCTATTTGTAAAACAAAACGCACTATAAGAATAGCGCATAAACAAGGATAATAAAAGGAAAACGGAAGGTCGGACAGATGAATAAGAAAGCAATTATGTATGGCGGCGGCAATATTGGCCGTGGATTTATCGGCGCACTTTTAAGCCAGTCCGGATATGAAGTGACTTTTGTGGATGTTGCGGAAGGTGTGGTCAACGCACTGAACAATGACCGGAAGTATCCTGTCCGTATTGTATCCAGTACAGGCTATGAAGATATTGATATTGAAAATGTACTGGCAATAAACGGGAAAAATGAGGATGATGTCGCCCGGGCCATTGCGAATACTGATATCATGGCGACAGCAGTGGGCGCCAATATACTGAAATTCATTGTGCCTAATATTGCTGCGGGACTGCGCAAAAGGTTTACGGAAACGGACAGGCCGCTCAACATTATTATCTGCGAGAATTTGATGGATGCCAACAAGATATTGGAATCAATGATCAAGACGCATCTGACCTTCGAGGAGTGCCGGCTTTTTGATGAACGTGTTGGGCTCGTGGAAGCGTCCATAGGACGTATGGTGCCGGTGCAGACAGAAGAAATGCAGGATGGAAATCCGCTTCGTGTATGTGTGGAACGATATGGCTTCTTACCTGTGGATAAGGAAGCCTTTAAAGGACCCATTCCGCAAATCATGAATATGATTCCCTCCGAGCCTTTTGATTATTACATTAAGAGAAAACTTTATATTCATAACATGGGCCACGCAACCTGCGCATATTTGGGATTGTACCTGGGAATCGAATATATATATCAATCGATAGATGTGCCGGAAATACGTATTGCCGTGCAGAATGCCATGCTGGAAAGTGCCATGGCACTGTCGAAGAAATACGGAATTGAAATGGCGGATATTATGCTGCATATCCAGGATTTACTTGGCCGTTTTACGAATGCAGCTTTAAAAGATACCTGTAAACGTGTGGGCGGGGATCCCAAAAGAAAATTGTCTCCTGCCGACCGCTTAGTTGGTTCAGCTGCGGTCTGCATTGAGCAGGGGATTGAGCCCGTTTATATCTGTATCGGAACAGCCGGGGCGGTCTACCAGTACCTCATTGAAAATGATATGGAGCAAACAGAAGAAAACGCATGCACGGTACTGTACGAATTATCCGGACAGGCGGAAAACAGTCCGTTATTGTCTCGTATTTTGCCTTTATATAATATGTACCGGAACCAACAATCAATTAAAGAAATACTGCAGGCTGCCGATATGATCAATCAAAAACATTTGAAGGAAATTGTGTAGGATGAAGCGTCATATTCAGTGCGGTGATGCTTTTTGAACTTGTTTCGTTACAATGACATCACTTCCTGACCCCAGGATATTTTTGACAACAACCTGACCGATCTTCGCCGGTGCTTCTATACTGATGTGCCGGAGCTCTTCGATTACATCCATCATCCTGTCCCGGGGAACAGGTGCCGACAGCCGGACGCTTACAATAGGCATATTACCGCCGGATACCCGGACAGAAGACGTCACGATTCTCTGCGGGTTTTTCAGTTCGTTTTCAACATAAGCTTTGCCTCTTTCGCAGTTTGCCCCGTTGATTTCAAGAATAACCGGTTCTTCGTCCGGTCTTTTGTCCGGATATCCGAATGGATTTCGTGTCGTTACTTCGATCTCACAGCCGACCGGACAAATTATGCAGGTAAATATTCTATTCATGCTCTAACACCACCTTGATTTTTTCCAGACTGACCAAATCAGCTGCGCAAACCGGAATTTGTATCATTTCGGCGGGAATTGCCTTTGGAAGCCTGGCCTCCCTGATGACCGTGTCACCCTGCAGTAAAATGATTTTGCATTTTTTTACCGGCTCCCTGACACGAAGGGATAAAATACAGTCTGACCGGCCGGTGATATGCTGCGGTACGGTGAAAGCAATATTCAGGTCAGACTCAATCGAGATTCCTGCTTCCGGCAGACTGGTTTTTTCGAGATACAGGGAGACTGAAGCTGCCAGACGTTCAGCTTCCAGTGATACAAAATCAACAAGGTCGTGGACCTGAAGGACATTGCCGGCAGCAAAGATGCCCTTTACTGACGTCTGGTAAAATTCGTCAACTATTGACCCGTGCGTGCGCGGGTCGATTGCGGTCCCGGCCATTTCAGATAATTCATTTTCCGGGATCAGACCAACTGAGATAATGAGTGTGTCACAGGCATAGTCTTTTTCCGTACCGGATACAGGCCTTAGGTTTCCGTCGACCTGGCTGACGGTTACACCTTCGAGCCGGTTATGCCCTTTAATGTTGGTAATCGTATGACTTAAAAAAAGAGGTATATGAAAGTCGTTGAGACATTGCTCAATGTTGCGCGGCAGACCGTTGGCATGGGGCTGTATTTCAAAAACAGCTTTAACCTGTGCTCCTTCAAGAGTTAGCCTTCTGGCCATAATCAGGCCGATATCGCCTGATCCGAGGATGACGGCAGTCCGGCCGATCATAATGTTTTTCAGGTTCATATAGGATTGGGCAACACCGGCGGTATACACGCCTGCCACCCGCGACCCGGGTATGAGGATCGCTTCACGGGTCCGCTCACGGCAGCCCATTGCAAGTATGACTGCCTTCGCCCGATATGTGGTCAAACCGTTTCCGGAAGCTGTAATCACTTCCTTTTGAGGTGTGATTTCCAGGACAGATGTATTCGTCAGGCATTCAATTTCCTGCGCTTTTGACTGCTCGATAAAGCGTGCAGCATATTCGGGACCGCTCAGCGATTCTTTAAAGCGGAACAGCCCGAAACCGTCATGTATGCATTGCCTGAGAATCCCGCCGGGTTCTTTTTCACGTTCAAGAATGAGAATATCGCTGACACCCAGGCGCTTCAGTTCAATAGCAGCAGCCAGGCCGGCAGGTCCGCCGCCGATTATAATGACATCGTGAAGTATGGTTTCCGGCAGCGTCTGCATGGTGGATCCCATTGGATTCATACTTGGAATTTGTGATTTTATCTCTTTCATATCTCCCTGACTCTCCCGAAAAACATGTTTGAAGATTTACGGGCATAGAGAACCTCCTGCGGCTTGAGGTTTTTCTCCTGCATGAGAAGTTCTGTAATCCTGGTCTGGCAGTAACCGCCCTGGCACCGGCCCATCATAGCACGTGTACGTACTTTGATTCCGGCTAAAGTGGCAACACCCAAGGGATTATGGATAGCCGCCAGGATTTCAGCCCTGGTGACCGTCTCGCAACGGCAGATGATTTCACCGTAATCCGGATCTGCCTGGATCAGGCTGCGCTGCACATCCCTGGATTGATCCCTGAAGCACAGGAGGGAATGGCGGTGCGGGTCAAAATCAGGCTTCTCCCTGAGATTCTCTTTTTGCCCGATCATATTGATAACCAGACGTGCAATCGGAATAGAGCTCGTAAGGCCGGGGGATTCAATTCCTATCAGGTTAATTGCCCCCGGGAAAATATCCCGCTCTTCAATAACAAAATCCGCATATCCGCCTGAATTTTTACCGGTAAGCTTCGGGCGGATACCTGTGTAGCTCCGGATAATCGAATTTGCCTGCAGCCTGGGAAATATCCGCGCACCGTCTTTTATCAGAAGATTTGAGACTTCCTGTGTTGATGCATAATCATCTTTTTCGTCAATATATTCCGCACTTGGACCAATTAGAATTGTTCCATCGACTGTCGGTGTCAGGTGAATGCCTAGCCCGCCTGCTTTTGCATTGGGGACCGGATATGCCGGCATCGTAAGATACGGACCGAGTTTACGGTCAAGAATGAAGTATTCGCCCCGGCAGGGATAAATCGTATAGTCCTGATTGCCCAGCATGCGGGCAATTTTGTCGGAATATAATCCGGCACAGTTAATGACCCATCGAGTCCTGAAGCGGCCGTGATTTGTCTGGATTTCATATTCAGGCTCAGGTTCGGATCTGCCGGACAGATTCCGGCCGGATCGAAAAATATCCGTAACTTCATGGTCGAAAAAATATGCCGCACCATTTTGGTGTGCGTTTTCTGCAAGGGCTATCGTGTATAAAAAAGTATTAAGGATTCCGGTCATCGGTGAATATAAAGCGAAATTCCCTTCGATATTTGGTGCCAGAGACTTTATTCTGTCACGGTCAACCAGCTCAAGTCCGGGACAGCCGTTCTGATCTCCCTGATCCTTCAAAAAGGTAATGCCGGCAAGGTCCTCATTATCGAAGCCGACAACGAGCTTGCCTGTGCGCTTGAATGGAATATCCAATTCATGTGCAGTCCGGTCAAATCCCGTATTGCCTTCTACACAGAGTTTTGCCATCAGGGAGCCTGGTTTATTATTGAAACCGGCATGGAGGACAGCAGAATTACGTCCGCTTGTTTCCGTACATACATCCAATTCCTTTTCCAGAACAGCAATAGTAAGCTCGTACCGGGACAACTCCCGTGCGACCGCACTGCCGATAACGCCGCCGCCGATTACAATGCAATCATAAATCTGTGTCATATTCTCTCCAAGATTCACCTATGGATTTCAGCGAAGAACCGCATTGATGAATAGTCCCTCGATATTTTGCCGGAACCGTATAATTTTGCTTCAGTATAGCATTTTGCCGGGTAGGAGTCAGTGTATTTTTGAGGCGTAATATGCGTTACAATTTATTTTTATTTTTATGTAAATTGGTAGTTGCAATTCGCAGAAGACAGTATATAATGAAATTAAGATTAAAACCATTACAAATAAGAAATGAATACAAAGATGTTACAAACGGACTGCAAAAATGCAGGCCGATGATATATTGAACAGAAAAAATACAAATATAAAGCTGATTCTACACGTATATATGATTATTTACTGACGTACCGCATTTAATAATTCAGATCATAAATGACTGAAAGTGCGGCGGAGGAATACGTGTATAACCGGTTCGTGAGGGTGAATATATGGAAAACACAAAATTTAGAAAAGGATACTTATTGGGTATAGCCATGTAGGTAGCTGTATTTGCATTTAGTTCTTATGCGGTTCTGGCGACAAATGCTCCTTCGGGAAACACCTATTCGGATCACAGCGGTAACTACAGCGGCGTATATAAAGTCGATGGTTACGCGAACAAGACAGTCTATTTTAAGGCCGACCTTACAGTTAGTTCGAGCCCTACAAGCAGATTCATCGTATTCACTACAACGAGTCAAAAGTTTGTTTCATTTACGGCAACAAATGTATTGGTATCAGGGATTTATGTAAAAGGCGGGGATGGATACAGGCTTTACAGTTATAACCCGGATGTTAGTTCAGCCAGTAATTTGAGGGCTCCCTTGAATGGCGGCGGAAATATTCCTGACATTTCGCATTATGGACTGGTATGCCTGCCGTCGATCGTCATTGTTCCGCCGACTGAGACAACAATGCCGTCGCAGACGACGAAATCAACAGAAGAAACTGAACATTCACAGACAACGGCTCCTTCGGAGACAACGGCTCCTTCAGGGACAACGGCTCCTTCCGAGACAACAGCGGCTTCCGAGACAACGGCTCCTTCGAAGACAACAGCTGCGACAACGGCTCCTTCAGGGACAACGGCTCCTTCAGGGACGACAACATCAACAACCGCTGCCTCAACTTCTTCAACAGGTGAAGTACTTGGAGCTTTCCGCGATGCAACAACCACCACCTCGGCACCAACCACAGCACCGACAACCAAGTCTGAAGTACTTGGTGTATCGAAGACCGGGGAATCAGCATCTTCCATGACCCTGGGTGCAGGAATTGTATTACTGGTAGCTTTTGGAGCAGTAGGTACAGTGTATGTGCTTAACCGCAGGAAAGGTCAGGGCTAATAGGACCTGAACAGTAAAATTGAATAAATACTTACAGAGGACTCCTCAAAAGGGAGCTCCTTTTTTGCGGCTTGAATACTTGTATGATTTGTCGGAATTTGGAGCACATTTGGTTGGATCACAAACAAATTCAAGTAGAGTTTTAATTTCATTCCAGTTGGAAAAAAGCTATAATATGATGAGATAAAAAATAAGGGGGATCAGCAGATGAATGTAGATCAGGCAGCAATGCTCGAGACATTGGATCAGGAAAAAGAGATCCAGTTTACAAAATTCACAAATGAGGATGCCTGGGAAATAGGAACCTTGATGATCGAGGCAGCCAGGGAACGTTCACTTGCTATAACCATCGACATTTGCCGAAGCAGCCAACAATTATTTCATTATGCGATGCCCGGGACAAACCCGGATAATGATGAATGGATCAAAAGAAAAAACCGGTTGGTCGGGAGATTTTTTCACAGTTCATTCTATATGGGCTGCTATTACCGGAATTTGAATACTACAATAGAAAAGAATTCACTTCTGTCGGAAACTGAGTTTGCACCTCACGGCGGTGCATTTCCCCTGACCATCAAAGGAGTCGGCATAGTCGGCACATTTACCGTATCCGGTCTTGCACAGAAAGAGGACCACGATTTTGTCGTAGGTGTACTTCGGCACTATCTTGCAGGGGGAAAAGGATAAAAATAGAAATTGCCAGTAAATTCGAATGATATAGGAGGAAATAGTATGGCTATAAATGCAACCTTCTATTTAAGCAGAATCCTGGGCAAACGCCTATATTCGGAATACGGTTTGAATCTTGGAAAAATTCAGGATATTGTGGTAAACATTGGGTATAAGCGCCCTAAAGTAGTAGCCCTGGCAGTTAAGTCGGCGAAGGGATCCGTACTGCTTGATTTTGAAAAAATTCATGTCGAAGAGAACAAGGGACAGTATTCGATGATCTGTTCTGAACCGATTCCTTATATCCCCGATGAATCCCGCTGCATGAGGCTTGGAAAATCTGTTCTTGACCGGCAGATTGTTGATATTGACGGCCGCAAAGTCGTGCGGGTAAATGACTTAAGGCTGATGGTGCTGAAAGACGGCACGTATCTGATTGCCGTTGATGTTGGCATGGAAGGACTTTTGCGGCGGCTTGGTGTGGCAAAACAACTGATATGGCTTTGCAAACCGTTCAAAATCCGCATTCCCAACCATCTGATCATGTGGGATGAAGTTGAAACCGTTGATACCGGGCATGCCGGAATCCGGCTTTCAACCGAATATTCCAACATTGGAAAGCTGCACCCTTCCGATGTTGCAGATATCATTGAAAGCCTTGACTGGAATGCACAGATCGCAATTTTCAACTCCCTTGATCACGAGAAGGCCGCCGATGTGCTGGAAGAACTTGAGCCCAAAACGCAGGCGACAATGCTGAACAGAATTCCTCTCGAACACGCCGCCGATTTGCTGGAATCCATGCCGTCCGATGAGGTTGCGGATATCCTGGACGGGTTGAATGACGAGAAAGTGCAGGCGCTTCTCGACGAGATGGAAGATGAGGCATCCGATGAAGTCCGGGAACTGATGGAATACCCGGACAGTTCCGTCGGTAGCATTATGTCCAAGGACTATATTGCCTTTAATAAGAGCCAGACAATTGAAGATGTCTTTGTCGTGCTTCGTAAATTGCAGCCGGAGGCTGATTCGATTTATTACTTGTACATTGTGAATGATTCCGAGAAACTAATCGCTACCGTTTCGCTGAGGGATCTGATCATCTCGGAACCATCCGTACAGCTGAGTACGATTATGAATACGGAAGTTTTCTCGGTCCTTGTTTCCGATCCAATCAGTTCAATTGTTGAAAATATTGATAAATACAATTTGCTTGCTGTTCCTGTGACGGATAATTTCGAACGGCTTGTCGGTATCGTCATAATTAATGATGTAGTATTCAATCTGATCCGGACAAGGAAAAGAAGATAGAAGGAGGACACATCGTGACGTTTGCCAAAGTCAAAAAGTCAAGATTTATCGTTAACCTCTTTTTGTTTCTCGCTGTCCTCGGACCCGGCATCATCACCGGCAGTGTAGATAATGATGCCGGCGGTATTACAACTTATTCAGTTGCAGGTGCAACCTATGGATACAAGCTGCTTTGGACACTGATCCCAGCCTTTGTCGTCCTGTTTGTCGTCCAGGAAATGAATGCACGAATGGGTATTGTTACCGGCAAAGGACTAGCGGATTTGATTCGTGAGACAGCCGGCGTGAAATTGACATTCTTTATTTTTGTAGGTCTTCTTATTGCCGATATTTTGAATACGACTACAGAATTTGCAGGTGTCGCCGGCAGTATGCAGATCTTCCATGTCAGCAAATACATAACTGTGCCCCTTGTAGCCATAGCTGTCTGGATACTGGTGGTAAAAGGCACATACAAAATCGCGGAGAGAATCTTCCTGATATTCAGTCTGGCTCTTTTGTCGTATATCATTTCAGCCCTTTTAAGCCATCCGAACTGGAATGAAATAGGAACATCGATTGTTCGTCCTGATTTTTCAGGATACAATGCAAATATGTTCGCGATGGTTATTGGTATTATCGGTACGACAATCGCACCATGGATGCAGTTTTATATGCAGTCCTCCGTCATTGAAAAAGGACTGACAATTAAAAACTATAAATTCACGGTTCTTGATATACTTGTTGGCTGCATCGCAACCGTAACCGTCGCATTTTTTATCATTGTGGCGTGTGCATCAACACTCTTCGTTAGCGGTCATACCATTAAGGACGCCAGTGATGCTGCAGATGCGCTTGCCCCGCTCGCCGGACAGTTCGCCTCAGAGGTATTTGCTTTCGGACTTTTCATTGCCTCCATATTTTCTGCAACTATCCTGCCGGTCGCCACGGCTTTCTATGTGTGCGAGGCCTTCGGGTTTGAAGCGGGAATTGATAAAAAATGGAAGGAAGCACCTCAATTTTACTGGCTCTATACGATCATCATCGCGGTTGGCGCCGGAATAATCCTGATTCCCAATGCACCGCTCATTAGTATTTCGCTGTGGTCACAGCGAATTAATGGAATTCTTCTCCCTGTCGTCCTGATCTGCATGATGCTGATTATTAATAATAAGGAGATAATGGGCAAACATGTAAATAAATTTTTGGGGAATATAATTGGCTGGCTGACCATTGTCATCCTGGTTGTATTGTCTGTAATCCTCCTGATAACTTCCCTGTAATACAGCCGCAAAGTATGCTGATTTTTCCAGTCAGGAAAATCTTAAAAGCAGAGCCGGAATAGTCCGGAAAATTTTATAATTAGCATTATATAAGTCCCTTGAAAAATAAGGTACAATAAAAGAAAAGGGGCAAATTATGAGCGTATGGAGTACTCCGAAACGTAGTTCATATCGACCCGGTATTGTTCAAATAGTTCTTGCTGTTTTTGTACTTTTCAGTGGGATTTTCTGTGTTCATCTATTCGCATCCGGCAGCCTTCCGACTGTATCCCAGAAGACATTACCTGCAAAATTTGGTACTTCCAGTAAACCTTTGCTGACGATAGTAGACTTTCTTGACGTCGGGCAGGGGAGTGCTGCGCTTATTTGTTTTCCTGACGGAAAAACAATGCTGGTTGATTCCGGACCTCCTTCAGGGAAAGACAAGCTTATGTCATATCTGAATGACAGGGACGTCGACGCGCTCGACTGTTTTGTGATCACACACCAGCATGGGGACCATGCCGGGAATGTCGAAGCCGTTTTGGATTCATGCTCTGTCAGGAGTATTGTTTTTCCGTCGGCACCGGTTGACCTTCTGATTGATCCTGCCAGATTCGAAGGAATATACAAGGATATTGCAGATCATGGGCTTGTTATTCATACCCCGGATCAGGGTGAGACGCTTCTCTCCGGTGACGGATACTCCGTTACCGTACTCTCAGATGATACCGGCACTTATAAATCGCTGAACGATTATTCAATCATTCTTCGTGTTGTTGTGGGGGATATCTCATTTCTGCTGATGGGGGATGCCGAAGCAGTGACCGAACAGCAACTCTTATATTCAGGTGTTAACCTGCACAGTGATGTGCTGCTCGTAGGTCATCACGGCAATAGAAACGCAGACTCGATTCCATTTCTTACTGCTGTCTCCCCGAGTACCGCAGTAATCAGTGTCGGGGAGAACAACTTCGGGCAGCCTTATGCATCTGTGATCAGCCGTCTTGCTCAGAATAATATCAATGTATACAGGACAGACAAAGACGGTACGGTATCCTTCTCCACAGACGGACACACATTTCAGGTTGACGGCGGAATCCTCAAGTAGTCTTTAATCATATCAGCTGTGACTTCACGCCGGTTTATGAGCTCGCTGTAGAAATACCCGCTCTTTCTGACTGTGCGTTCCTGCGACTCAAAATCACATTTGACCAGTCCGAAAGGAGCACTTTCTCCTTCTGCCCACTCAAAATTGTCTATAAAAGTCCAATGATAGTATCTTTCCACAGGAAGTTTATTATCGGTGATTTGCCGCAGGTGATCATAAATATAAGATGCACGGTATGTGTCATCTTTATCACAGGTTCCGTTTTCGGTGATCCAAATAGGGGCATGATATTTCTTATACTGTTCCTTACAAAGAATTGACAGGCCTTCCGGATAGATTTCCCAGCCAAGATCGTTTAATGGGCGGTTGGGAGGTACTTTTTCTGCTAAATTTTTTATTGTGCTCCGCGTGTAATAGTTAATCCCTATATAATCGTAGTACCGCCCCTTACCCAGAGGAGCCGTAAAGCCGATCGGGAAAGTTAGTTTTCCGGTTGACATGGACTTTGTCAGCGCATCCTGGAAAAAATATTTCATGAGTCTGGCCTGTAATACGTTTGATGGATTCTTATCGTACGGAATAAACACGCGAAGGTGATTGGCGAAACCGACGTTAACTTCCTTAGTACCATATATTGCATGTATATCCTGATAGGCATGAAGATGGCAGAGCGTCAGTCTCTTCATTATTCTGAAGGTCCTGAAAAGTGACTTTTGTCCCGGCGGCCACGTGCCGTAAACATATCCGTTGGTTACGTATACATTCGGTTCATTAATTGTCACATAGTCTGTACAAAGGTCCAGCAAGTGGCTGACTACAAAATTTGTATATCTTTGAAAAAGGGCTACTGAATTCCCTGCCTCAAATGCCCCCAAATCCTCGAACCATATGGGATTCGAAAAATGGTGGAGAGTCACTAGCGGATGGATGCCGTACTCGAGCATTTTAGAAATTTCCGTACGGTAACGATCCATTGCTTTGTCATCAAAAACACCTTCTGAAGGCTCGATCCGGCTCCACTCAATCCCGAAGCGGTAGTCCTTAATACCCAAATCGGACATGAGCTGCAGGTCTTCGTCATAAAGCTGCCAGTGCTGATTGGCACGAAGAGGGGAGGCACCGTCCAATATGTGCCCCGGCGCCTGCGCCCACGCGTACCATGAATTATTCGTGTCGCCGCCTTCAATCTGGGTAGCTGCCGTTGCACATCCAAGCCGCAGATTTTCCGGAAGAGAAAAAGGAACAAAGCGACTCATCCTTCGTCCTCCTCAAAGTATGTGGAGATATTGAATGATATGAAATCATGTTTACATTCTATCACTGAACCGGCTTTGCCGGTCAATTGCGAATACCTGAAAATTGCTTATGTATACCAAAGCCTAAGATAAGAGTCAACGATGTTTTTCATGCGTGAGTAAATGACATCCTGCCTGTATACTGTCGTAAAGCAGTCGATCGATGCTTTCCCGTCGGAAGAACACTTGACCCCCAGCAGTTCACGGCTCTTCAGATCCTGAACCGTGGATGCACCGGCTACTTTAACGGCGTTCTCTACCATAGATGTGAAAAGGGCAGGGGATGAATCCCTCTCGAGGGTTGTCCAGAGATTAACTTTACACACACCATCGCTGAAAAGGTCGGAGATCTGGTCGCCGGGCACCGAAGAAGCCCCGTGAAGAACAATTCGTGTACCGACGCGTTCGCGGATTTTACGGGCCTGTGCACCCAGGTAGCGAAGGTCTTTTGCGCTTGCACGGTGCTCCGTACCCAGGTTCCCGACGATAAGGTCTGCACCGGTCTCCTTAAAGAATCTCTCTGCATTTTCCGGAGTTGTCGGCTCACTTCTTTCTGTACCGGTCGCATCGGCAATCTCATCACATGCACCTTCCACCAGAAGCTCTTTGCCGTGCTGCAAAATGAAATCCCTGGTAAGCGTGATGTTTTCATCAAAAGGCCGTTTCGATGCGTCGAACATGATCGAAGAAAAGGCCCCGAGATCCCATTTCAGTAGTTCGCTGTCATCATCAAACTGGATATGATCCAGATGAATCATGATTCTGAGCTTCCCATAGGGGGAATCCTTGTCTGCAAGGACATGAAGATCTGCAAGAAAAAGCTTAAGGCCGACATCCCATCGACGCGTATGCGTATAATAGGCAGCCTGGGTGCGGTGGTCATATCGGCAGGTGATGGCAATAATGATGGGGAGATTATCGATACCCTTTTCGTCCCCGTATTCTTTGACTGCGCAAAGAATAGCTTCAGTTGTTGTCAGGTTTTCACTGCAGAAGCAGGGAAGCACCCACTTGCTATTTGCGGCTTCTTTGTATATTGCCAGTACATTATCTCTTCCGGTAATAATAGGCATAATAAATTCCTTTCGAATGCGGCTGCGTTCTCAGACCGCAAAATGCTGCTTGAATAAAATCAAATTATCTTATCCCCGGCAGTCGCTGTCAAAGGATTTACGGCTGTCTGTAAAAGAGAAGTCGACGGAATAGGAAATTTCCTGATCGGGATGTATGAATTTGAGCTTGCCCTGTTTCCTGACAGCATCCCTGCCGTCGGCAAAACAATTGCCGGGCTCGAGGCCTAATACATAATCGCGTTCGCCCATCATCTTCCACTCCAGAAGGCAGTCAAGTGAATGCGGGTCAAAGTGCATGGTTAATCCCTTGCCGATTGTCGGGCTGAATATGCCGGCACTCGCTTTTTGGTCGTCACCGAAACTGTGGTAGTAACACTGCTCGACAAAATTCTTCTGCGGAGTCAGCACTTTTTCCCATGTGTCCAGATCTTCAGCTGCGCGGGCATTCCTGGGAACAACCTGCGTTGAGGACACATGAATGATGCTGTTCTCGTCAAGGAGAGGATAGCCGAAATTGATGTGATAGAGATACATCAAAGGAGAAATGGTATCGCCGTTATTCGAAATGGTGTCGATAATCTTCATTTTGTTTTCGAACAGCGATACGCGTATTTCTCTCTGAAGGACAAGCTTCTCTTTGAAAATGCCGGAGGCATTGATTGTTGCATGAACATGTATAAACTCTTTATCAATTGTGTAATAGATGTTTTCAGCGGGGGTATTGCCTATATCACCGTGCAGACCAAAAGCCTGGCCCTCATCTACGGATGGTGACCCGACGGTTGTAAGTCCGGCAGTTGTCAGGAATCCTGCGGTAAAACTTTTCAGGAATCCCAGTTCCCTGTCATCAAAATAGGTGGGTGCGACATAACCGCAGGGTGAAAAGTACCCGACATTATCACCTTTTATAGATATACGGTAAATATCCGCGCATCTGTCGGCGCAGATCGTGAGTGCGAGACCGGACGCGTTTCTGACTTCAAAGAGACGAAGACCGTCACCTTTTCCGCCGATAAGACGATGCTCTTCGACACCATAAAGCTGAGAGGGGTGACCTACATACTTGCTAATACTCATTTTGTGCCTCCATTCATTTTATAATTCTGAAGATCTGTTCTTATAAAAACTATACCACGAAAACTCTTTCACAACTTTAGGAAATCAAAGGACGAACCGCCTGGTAGACCTGCCTGTATTTTTCAAAAAGAATCATGTATGCAGCGTGTTTCCCCATATCGGGATAATAGGTTCCTTCTTCGTGAATCAGTTTGGCTGCGGCTTCTTCCAGGCTGGAAAACGCACCGGATGCGAGTCCTGTAAGCATGATGCATCCTAATGTCCCGGCCTCACTCGTTCCAAGGGAGACGATAGGCAGACCAAAAATATCAGCTTTGAGTTGGAGCCAGACACTGCTTTTGGCACCGCCGCCGGTAGCACGAAGCGTATTGATCTTAACACCGGCCTTACGGAGCATCTCAATATTGAGAAGCATTTCATAGCTGACGCCCTCCATGAGGGCCTTGTAAACATCTGCCGCCGTATGCTCAAGAGTCAGTCCGATGATTGCGCCTTTGGAGCCGCTGTCCATATAGGGAGTGGCGCTTCCGGCAAAATGCGGCAGGACCAGTATGCCGGTCGGTCCGTCGGGAATACTCTGATCCAGCATGGCATATACGTTCTGTCCCGTCTGTTTGGCAAGGCTGATTTCATAGCGTGCAAACTGGTTCCTGTACCACTGCAGAAGTGCACCGCCGGTGAAACAGAATGCATAGGATACATATTTATCTGCGACAGCATGGGGAACAACCGCGAAATTGCCTTCCTGCAGGATATCCATATCCGGAATGGAATTGAAAACCGGTGTTATGCACTCGACGGTACCCGTTCCGTCAATTGCTTCACCTTCATGGAAGACACCCGCACCGGTGGCGGCGGAAACCTGATCATGGCAGCACGAGGCGATCACAAGATCAGGGGACAGTCCAAGTTCTGCGGCAAGCTCCGGACGGATCCTGCCGGCCAGTGTTCCTGACGGAACAGGTGTTGAGAAAAGATTGCTGTCAATCCCTGCCGCATCAAAAACGGTATCGCTCCATGCATACCTTCGAATATCAAATGCCATTGTCCGCGTTGCCAGTGAATAATCGATTTGAGCGATTCCGGTGAGCCGATATACGGTATAGTCCTGGAACAGAAGGACCCGCTTTGCCCTGCTGAACAAATCATTGTGATTATCCCGGATCCACATCAGCTTGGGAAGGCTGAACATCTGGTGCGGTGTAAGCCCGACGATTCCGCCGAGTTTCTTTTTTCCGATACGGTCGACAAGCTGTGCGCACTGCAGGCTGCCGCGCGGGTCCGTATAAAGCATGGCGGGGAAGAGCGCCTGGTCCTTATCGTCGAGCATTACAAAGCTCTCGCCGAATGAAGTAACGCCGATACTGTCGAGTCCCGATACTTTGGCTGAAACTTCACGGATTACATCGCAGATACTTGCCCATACGCTGTCCACGGAGAGCTCGTGTTCTCCTGCTATTCGCGATGCGGAGTATTCACTGTACGACTGTGTGACAAACCGGCCGTCCGGATCATATACGGACAGCTTACAGCCGGTTGTACCTATATCAAGTCCTCCAATGGCCATTTTTTCTCCTTTGCCGGCTTACCGGTCAATTTCCATATAATCATAACCAAGATAATAGGTGAATGCTTCCTTCAGGATTTCTTTCATACTTCCGACTCCGACTGCAGTATGATGCCTGAAGCCGCTCTGCCCGAGAGTAACAAGCTTTTTTTGGAGGGAAGGAATATGACAGACTCCGCCGCATCCGAAGAATTCGTCCTCGATCGGGTCTTTTGTAAAATCACCTTCCGTCAGGTAGAATGTCAGTTTGCCGTTTTCGGTTTTGCAGTTGGAAAGGGTGATGTGGTTGGCTGCGATACGGCCTTCGTTGCTGCCCCATCCGCTGCCGGGATTGGCTTTGGCGAACATCTTGTGATCGGTGACCAGTCCCTTTTCTGTCATAAGGCTTTGTGCAACCGGTCCGCAGTGGAAAAGGATTACCTTGTCCGGGTCAGTGCCGTAATTGTTATTCCAGTCGAGGCAGGCTGTCGCATGTCCGCTTGCAAGCTGCATGGAATACATATTGATCGCACTGCAAAGATCAATCTCGCAGCTTGCGACGATACCGCGGTCATTCAGTTCGCTTAAAAGCACACAAGGGGCGACACCCAGGATGGTCTGCAGTTCTTCCCAGCAGCGCAGTGTTATGCAGTTCAGGTGATACTGTTCGATATAATCATCTATTACCACGCTGATTTTCGACAAGGTAAGCAGCTTGTTTTCAGGCACTTTACAGAAATTCGTATAATTTACAAGACGTTCTCTTTTGGCAAGGACTTTCGCGTCGGTATCAGGCATTTTCTGAACCTTGTAAATCAGTTCGGAAAGGTCAAAACTCTCAACGGTAATATGATATTTCTGAAGGGTGATCTCATCAAAACGTACAGTCTTGAACTTAGTCGTCCTTGCGCCGATGCATCCAATGGAAAAGCGGCTCATTCCTTTGACCACCTGGCAGATTGCTGCAAAATCAGCGAGATTCTTCGAGAATGCATCGCATAATGGGTGGACGACATGCGGCTCAAGCATAGTGAAGGGAATACCATATTGATGGAAAACATCGGCAATGCTGAACTTGCCGCAATAAGCATCGCGGCGGTGTTCAAAATCCATTTTGCCGATTTCGTCAGGATAAGCCTGAAGCAGAATCGGCACACCGCAGTCCTGCAAAGCGGCAACTGCGCCGTTCTCATCACTGAAGTTCGGCATACACAAAATAACACCCTGATACTCACCTTCGTGGGATTTGAGCCACTTTGCATATGTCCAGCCGTCCTCCCTGGACTCAACTGCACCGAAGCGTGTCTGATCAGCATCCAGAATCAGGCAGTCATAACCTGCACGGGTCACGGCATCAACCATTTCCAAACGTGCTCCGTCTATAAGGCTCTCAGGAAAAAATCCTCTGTTTCCAAAATACAAAGCGAAAGTTGTTTTTTTCATTGTGAATACTCCTTATTAGCGTTGTGTGCAAAGAGCACATGACCTAAAGATCTTTACTCTATTATCTCGTTGAAGATTAACAAAAAATAGCATATTCTGTATATAAAACTGTAATCTTGTTCAAAAAATCAGAAAATGAATATACAAAAACAGGGTCTTATAATATAACCGCGTTAATAATGACAATGATATGCCGTATACAAAACCAAAGAGGAGGAATATCCTCATGAAAGTAATTCAAAATGACACTGTTTTCCAGATCGGGAATTCCATTATCAGCTGTTATCTTATTGAAGAGGAAGACAGCCTGACACTGATCGATACAGGACTGCCGTCATTTGCCAAAGAAATCGTTAAACAGGCCAAAAAGCTTGGGGAACCAATCCGGTGCATCCTTCTGACACATACCCATATGGATCATATCGGCGGACTGGAAAAACTTCTTTTCCTGTTGTCGGCCAGATCGAACCTGCTTCGCCTTCCGCAAAACGGAGACCGGATAGGATCTCTTCAGGCGATAGCTACGCCGGGTCACTCGGAGGATTCGATGTCCTTTCTCGATACCCGAAATCACTACCTTATCGTTGGCGATGCGATGCAGACAGCCGGAGGAATTGCTGTCTCAGGGAAAATCCGTCTCCTGTTTCCCATTCCCGGACTGGCGACGCAGGATAAAAGGGAAGCGATAGTAAGTGCCAGAAAGCTTCTTGCCCTTTCACCGGCATTACTTGCCGTCGGGCACGGATCTATGCTTGTTAATCCGCAGGAAGCAATGAAAAAAGCCGTTACTGAAGCAGAAAAGGCTTTGAAACAGGGGAGGTAAAATGAAGGAATTATTAATTGTCGTTGACTATCAGAATGATTTTGTCGATGGGAGTCTGGGCTTTCCTGCCGCGGCCGGTCTTCATGACCGGATTTGCAAAAAAATAACGGAATACAAGTCAAAAAGGCAGCAGGTCGTTTTTACCCTTGATACACATGAGGAAGATTATACCTCGACGCAGGAGGGAAGGAATCTCCCCGTAAAGCATTGTATCCGCGGTACGAGGGGGCATAAACTTTTCGGAAAAGTCCAGTCGCTCTCGGAGGGCTGCCAGTCATTCGAAAAATGTACATTCGGGTCAGGCCTGCTGTTCTCATACCTGCAGCAAAGTACTTTCGAGAGCATCGAGTTTGTTGGCCTTGTCAGCAATATCTGTGTCATTTCAAATGCGGTTCTAGCCAAGACAGCCCTTCCGGAGGCGCAGATTATTATAGACGCAGACTGCACGGCGAGTAATGACTCGATTCTGAACGAAAAGGCGTTTGATATAATGGAAGGGCTGCAGATGAAAATCAGCGGCAGATAACATCACTACGCTTACGTTGGGAGAAACACATACCATATGTTTGATACGAATAATCTGGTCGACAACAAAGTATTGGCAGCCCAATTGAAAACCCTTAAAAACCGCAGTTCCATTGTCAGCAGTAATGCATTTATAAACGCACTTCTCGGTGCCCGGTTTTTGCTTCCGCCACAAGCCCTTTTTTTGTCTGAGCAGGTCTCCAGGGTACCGGAAGTGTATAAGGCAGAAAATATTCAGAGCATCGTCATTCCTAAAGAAACTTTGATGGCTTTTCCTGCGTTTGAGGACCCCTCGAACAATCATTATATGATGGTTTTTACGGACTGGGATGAACTTCGGAAATGGCCGGCCTTCCAGGTGAGCCAGCAGACGGTTGTGCTCGCATATCCGGATTTGTGTAAAATGTTTGCAGATCAGCCGTATATGTACTCCGGGTTTGTCATAAATCCATACGGGCAAAGTCTTATCATTACCAGAAAAACAATTGCCAGAATCAAAAGCAGGCTGAAAAAAGCAGCAGGCACTCCGCCGCGTCCGTCCCGTCAGGATGACCGGATCCTTCTGGCCGAACCGAAGATTTTCCCGCTTGATCTTGTCGTCTCCCTGAGAAACTGTATGCGAAGCAGAACCGATGTCATGACGGCATACCTGATGATCATGATGAGGGGAGGAGAGCAGAGTTACCTTATTGTCATCGACTGTTCCGGCAATTGTGAAGAACTTTTCGAACGGCTGTATGAATGCAGTGAACCATATCTGAAGAGCGGCCAGCTGATTGATTTTGTACCGGCGGACAGTTCTTTGGGGCAGCAGGCGATTAACGGCCGGATCCCTTTCTTTACAAAATGGAAAAAGTAAATCTTACCCTGCACAGCCAAAAAAGTATAGGTTCGTCCGCTTGCGGCTTGCGGTCCAGTATGTTACAATCACTATTCGGTAAATTTAGTGCAAAGTGCAATTTGGAGGAATAATTATGGCTTCTTTGATGGAAAAAAAAGAGAATAATGTGGTTGTTTTGACCATTGATGTATCAAAAGAGGATTTTGCGGCTGCAATTGCGCAATCTTTTCAGAAAAACAAGAATCGTTTTCAGATTCCCGGCTTCCGTAAAGGGAAGGCGCCTTATCATATGGTTAAGCAGTATTACGGAGAGGGTGTCCTGTATGATGACGCCATCGATTATGCCGTCAATCCGTCATATGCAGCGGCAGTGAAGGAACATAACCTGCAGGTCGTTTCCAAGCCTGAGCTTGATATCCTTGATATCGGCGCAGAAAAGGGCCTGAAGTTTACAATCACCGTTACAGAAAAGCCTGAAGTTGCTCTTGGTGCTTATATGGGTGTTGAGGCCCCGTATCATTTCCACGATGCATCCGAGGAAGATATCCAAAAGGAACTTGACCGTGTCCTTGAACGCAATTCAAGGCTGATCCCTGTTGAGGACCGTGCGGTTGCTGAAGGCGATACAGTCACGATCGATTATGAAGGATTCCTTAAGGGCGTTGCTTTTGAAGGCGGCAAAGCAGACGGCTATGATTTGAAGATCGGATCCAACAGCTTTATCCCCGGATTTGAAGAACAGCTGATCGGACATTCAATAGATGAAGATTTTCCGGTAAACGTTACTTTCCCTGAGGAATACCACAGTGAGGACCTTAAGGGACAGGAAGTTACATTCCAGATTAAACTTCATGCAATAAAGACACGTGAACTTCCGGTTCTTGACGATGAATTCGCCAAGGATGTCAGTGAGTTTGACACGCTTGCCGAATACAAGGCCGACATTCTTGCCAAGAAGCAGGAACAGGCCAAGACTCATGCCGCTGCTGACTTCCAGAATGCTGTTGTCAAAGTTGCCTGTGATAATGCTGTCGTTGATATTCCTGACTGCATGGTTGATTCTGAAGTCGAGCAGCTTGCCGAGGAGCAGGCTAACCGCATGAAGCGTCAGGGAATTGAGCTTGAGCAGTACCTGCAGTATGTCGGGCAGACAATGGAAGAATTCCGTGCAGGACTTGTTCCCGTTGCCAAAGTGCGTGTAAAGAGCAACCTTGTTATTGAAGCGATAGCCAAAGCGGAAAAGATTGAGGCAACCGATGCTGATGTCGACGCAGAAGCTGAAAAGATGGCTGTACAGTACAGCATGAAAAAGGATGAGCTTCTTTCAAGACTGGGCGGAAACGACGGATTTATCCGTGAAAGCATAATCGCCCAGAAGGCTGTTGACATGATTACAGAAGCTGCCGTAAAGGTGGACTTCCATGACCATGAGCATGAAGGACATGACGATAATGAAGATTCTGAAACCAACACTTAATATATTGTTAGTATTACATGATTGAACCCGACCGCTACATCGGTTAACATGTTAGTAGCAGATAAACTGCGGGGCTTCATTTTGAGGCCTCGTTTCTTGTATCTGAAACAGCAAGGAGAATACTATGACTGAAGAAGATAAGAACCAAAAGGAGAAAAGACTCAAAAGTACAGACGGAAAACCTCCGATTGTCAGATGCTCTTTTTGCGGAAAGACGGAACATGAAGTCGCCAGGCTTTTTGCCGGTCCGTCCGTGTATATTTGCAATGAATGTATTAATCTATGTGATTCGCTTCTGGCGGATGATGAAGAATTTGCCGCACCCCAGAACCGCGACCAGAAGATGGATCATGTTCCTACACCGGTCGAACTTAAAGCCTCACTGGATCAGTATGTAATCGGACAGGAACAGGCGAAGAAGGCTATATCCGTAGCGGTTTATAATCACTACAAAAGAGTGTTTTCCAAACAGGCCAAAAATGACGATATTGAGCTGACCAAGAGCAATATACTGATGGTCGGCCCGACAGGATGCGGCAAGACGCTTCTTGCACAGACACTTGCAAAGGTACTTCATGTTCCTTTTGCCGTAGCGGACGCAACAGCCCTTACAGAAGCCGGTTATGTAGGCGAGGATGTTGAGAATATTCTTTTGAAGCTCCTGCAGAATGCCGATTTTGACGTCGAGCAGGCTCAGCGCGGAATTATTTATATTGATGAGATTGATAAGATTACCAGAAAATCAGAAAACCCTTCTATAACCAGGGACGTAAGCGGAGAGGGTGTCCAGCAGGCTCTCCTCAAGATACTGGAGAGTACGATAGCCAATGTTCCTCCGCAGGGCGGAAGAAAGCACCCCCATCAGGAGTTCATCCAGATTGATACGACAAACATACTTTTCATATGCGGGGGCGCATTTGACGGCCTTGAGAAGATTATCGAGACGCGTATCGGTCAGAAGGCCTTCGGCTTCGGCGCGGACGTTCATACCAAGAAGGACAGGAAGAACGGTGAACTCCTCAAATACCTTATGCCGCAGGATCTTCTGAAGTTTGGCCTTATTCCCGAGTTTGTCGGACGCGTACCGGTTTCCGTAACGCTCGAAGGACTCAACAAGGAAGCAATGATCCGTGTTCTCAGGGAACCCAAAAATGCGCTTCTTAAGCAGTACTGGAAGATGCTGAATATGGACGGCGTTGAGCTTGAGTTTACGGATGAGGCTGTTGAGGCTATTGCTGTCCAGTCCATTGAACGCAATACGGGGGCCAGGGGTCTGCGTGCTATTCTTGAAGATATTTTGCTGGATATCATGTACGAGATTCCTTCCCGCAAGGATATCGAGAAGTGCATCATCACCAAAGAAAGTGTCCTCGATAAAAAGCCGCCGGAACTGATCCTTGGAAACAAGAACAAGAAACGCACCAGAAGTACGACAGAGGAAATCGGCGCCTGATTTATATTTTGTGAGCTTATTTGCAGGGATCGGAGTATATTCATATGGCAGACCGGATCACTCAGAAAATATCACACGCAAAGGAGCTTCTCGAAAGGGATTCTTCCGGGGAACGATTATCAAAAGAGTTATTGGATAAGGAGATCTGTTCCCTTTGGGAATGGATTCTCTTTTTTCAGCATGAACGACTTATCCATCTTCTTGTGACTCTTCTTTTTTCCATACTTACCTTTTTAAGCCTTTCGGTTTTCATTATCACAGGATTTTTACCGGTCATTGTGCTGTTTCTGTTATTTGTAGTTTTACTGGTTCCCTATATTTTTCATTATTACCATCTGGAGAACGGTGTGCAGCAGCTTTATGATTTATACGATCAGCTGAAAGCCTGCAGGGAGGATTGATATGAGCAAGTACTCGATATGCCTTGATATCGGAGGAACAAAGGTCCTCGGCGTGATTTTTGATGAAAAGAATGATATTGTTTTCCGCCTTAAAAAGAAAACCAAAGCGAAAGAAGGCATGCAGAATGTCGAAGATACAATTGTAAGCGTTGTTGATGAACTTATACTTGGTTACGGGATTACCCTTAATGATGTACAGGCGATTGCGGCAGGTGCCCCGGGTGTAATTAACCAGGAGACAGGTGTCGTTCTCTTTTCCCCGAACCTTCCCTGGGAAAATTACGAAATGAAACGCATCATTGAAGATCGCTTCCATGTTCCGTTCTTTATTGGAAATGATGTTAATATCGGTGTATATGGTGAATGGAAATACGGCGCAGCCAGGGGACTGACTAATGTCGTGGGATTGTTTATAGGTACCGGTATGGGAGGCGGACTGATTCTCGACGGGAAACTATACACCGGACATGACTGCAAAGGTGCTGAACTCGGACACATGGTCCTGAATACGGAAGGCCCGCTCTGCAATTGCGGACAAAGGGGATGCCTTGAGTCTTTTTCAAGTAAACTGGGTATGACAGAATATATACGCCAGCAAATACAGCGCGGACGCAGTACGATGATGGATACGGCAATTACAGACGGAGTTTTTAAGAGCAAGGTTATGAAGGCGGCATATGAAGCGGATGATGATGTTATGCTTGAAGCCATTGACCGGTCCTGCCATTACCTGGCTGTAGCCAGCGGGTCGCTGGTCAATATCTTCAGTCCGGAGATGATTGTATTCGGCGGTGGGGTAATGGAAGCGCTGGGGGATGCTTTTCTGGAGAAAATAGTTGATCAGGTCGACGCATACTGCATGCCGTCCATCCGTACTTCTGTGAGGTTTGCAAAGTCGGAACTAAATGACGATTCTATCCTGTTCGGTGCTCTGGCACTAATTCATGAAAACTTATAAATCTATGAATGAATTTCAGGTAATCAATAAATTGAGTTCAAAAAGGAGAAATTTATGATACAACACGTAGTTCTTTGGAAACTTAAGGAAGGTGCCAACGGTAAAAGCAATCAGGAGAATTTCGAGCAGATGCACGATTTGCTTTCCGCTTTGCCGGCCCTCATTCCACAGCTCAGGAGCGTTTCCGTTGTTAAAAACGAGAATCCGACGGATAAAAATATGGACGTTGCGCTGATTACGTCATTTGACAGCCTTGAGGATTTGAATATATATGTCATTCATCCGGAACACGTGAAGGTCGGACGCTTTGTATCAACGGTTGTAAGCACCCGCTCCGCTATTGACTATCAAATCTAAAACGACCCGGATATACAAGTTCGTATCACTCTTCGCTTCTGAAAAAGGGCGGAGAGTGTTTGTTTTTGTTGTATAAAATCACGACTTTCGACCGGATGAAGAGAATGATATTCCGTTTTTGTGCTGACAACACCCGAAAAGATGCAAATCATGCAGATTTTTACTTCAAAAGTAACGAATGATAACGAATACCCCTGTTTGGTTGACAGGCTTTATCTGCTTACCTATTATTAGAAGCATCCGATTCATTGTATTTCTAATTAAAGCAGGAGGCGGGCTTATGACAGATCAACTGCAGGAAATGGGTGAGCGCATTAAAGCGCTTCGTGAAATTGAAGAACTGACACAGGAAACGATGGCAGATACATGTGAGATCAGTCTGGAAGATTACATATCTTATGAAAAGGGAGAGAAGGATTTTTCTTTCTCATTTTTGTATAATGCCGCCAATGCTCTTGGCGTTGATGTGGTCGACCTGATGAGCGGGGATTCCCCGAAACTTTCGACGTGCTGTATGGTAAAGAAAGGCGGCGGTTTTGATGTTCACCGCCGTGCAAACTATGACTATAAACATCTGGCATTTACTTTCCGGAAAAAAATGGCTGAACCTTTTATGGTGACAGTCGAACCGAAAGACAATGCGGTTCCTGTTTTGCATGCCCATGACGGACAGGAATTCAATTATGTTGTAGAAGGTCAGATGACTTTCTATATCGGCGAAATATCTTATGAAGTATCCGAAGGTGACAGTATTTATTTTGATTCCGGAATTCCGCACGCCATGAAAGCAAATCAGGGTAAGTCCTGTAAGTTTTTAGCGGTTGTCATCAAAAAGGAGAAGTAATATGCCTATATATGAACAGTTTATTGGAAGACACAGAGACAATTATGCAACACTCGAAGATCTTCAGAAAAACTATAAAGTAACATACCCTGATACATTCAACTTCGCATACGACGTCCTTGATGTCCTTGGGCAGAGGTCGCCGGAGAAGCTCTGCATGCTATGGGTATCCAATGAAGGAATTGAAAGACGGTTTACTTTTGGTGAAATGGCAAGGCTTTCCAACAAGGCTGCGAATTTTTTTGCCGGACAGGGAATTGTAAAAGGCGATCTGGTCATGCTGGTCCTCAAGCGCGGATTTGAATTCTGGTACTGCATGATGGGCCTTCATAAGATTGGTGCCATTGCCGTGCAGGCGACACATCTGCTTATGTCAAAAGATTATGTGTACCGTATGAATGCCGGAAAGATCAAAATGCTTGTAATGACCGGGGACGGGGACTGTACGGAGCATGTTGATGAAGCGCTTGACCAGTATAAGACTCTCAAAATCCGTTCGGTAACCCGGGGCAAAAAGGTTCCCGGCTGGATTGACTTTGATACAGCTCTTGCAGCACAAAGCGAAGTATGGACAAGACCGGCCGGTGATGGTGCTACCAAGGTAACCGACCCGATGATCATGTCTTTTTCTTCAGGGACAACAGGATATCCTAAAATGGTTCTTCATGATTTTTCATATCCGCTGGGACACCTGCTGACCGGAGTATTCTGGCATCGGGTTGAGGATGGGGGACTTCACTTTACAATATCGGATACGGGCTGGCTCAAATCGCTGTGGGGTAAAATGTATGGGCAATGGCTCGGCGAAACAGCTGTATTTACATATGATTTCGAAAAATTCCATGCGGGAGATATTTTACAGAAAATTGCAGACTATCATGTGACGACGTTCTGTGCGCCGCCGACAATGTACCGCTTTATGATCAAGGAAGATTTCTCCCCATACAATCTTTCTGCACTCAGGCACTGTACGACGGCAGGGGAAGCCCTTAACCCTGAAGTATACAGCCAATGGCTGAAGAACACGGGACTTAAGATTTTTGAAGGCTTCGGCCAGACGGAAACAACGCTGGTCTGTTCTTCACTATACCCGTGGATGCAGCCTCGTCTGGGGTCGATGGGACTTTCCACCCCGGGATACAGCGTAGTTATTGCTGATGATGACGGTAATGAGGTGAATTCCGGTATTACAGGGGAGATATGTATCCGTACCGGCGGGAAAGTCGAAGGGAAGCCTTTGGGGCTGTTCTGCGAATACTACTATGATCCTGAAGCAACAGGGCGCGCCTGGCATGACAGCCTGTATCATACGGGAGATACGGCATACCGGGATGAGATGGGATTCCTCTGGTATGTCGGCCGTACCGATGATGTCATTAAGAGTTCAGGATATCGGATCGGTCCTTTTGAGGTTGAGAGCGCGCTGATGGAACATAAGGCTGTCATTGAATGTGCGGTTACCGGGGTACCTGATCCGGAACGCGGCTTTGCAGTCAAGGCAACCGTCGTGCTCTGCAAAGGTTTTGTGGGATCTCCGGAATTGACAAAGGAACTGCAGAATTATGTCAAACACGTCACAGCCCCTTATAAATATCCGAGGATAATTGAATACGTCGACGAACTTCCCAAGACAATCAGCGGGAAGATACGTCGTATTGAGATCCGTGAAAAAGACAGCAAAAAGTAATTTCTGATAAAAAGGTTGTTTTCGCTTCTGAAAACAACCTTTTTGACTTATAATAGTTTTTAAAATTACCTGGAGGTATCATAATGGCACGAGTAGACAATATCAGTAAGGCATTTGAGCCGGCGGAGGCAGAAGCAAGGATGTATGCCGACTGGCAGAGAAAGGGATATTTTCATGCAGTCCCGGATCCTGAAAAAAAGCCTTTTTGTATTGTCATGCCGCCTCCGAATATTACCGGGCAGCTTCATATGGGGCATGCGCTGGATAATACTCTTCAGGATATCCTGACGCGATATAAGCGCATGCAGGGGTATTCGGCACTTTGGCTGCCCGGAACAGACCATGCTGCGATTGCAACGGAAGCCAAAATCGTTGAAGCGATGAAAATCGAAGGAATCACCAAAGATGATATCGGCCGTGATAAATTCCTTGAACGTGCGTGGGAGTGGCGGGAACTATACGGAAACCGTATTGTGGAACAACTCAAACGGCTGGGATCATCATGTGACTGGGACAGGGAACGGTTCACTATGGATGAGGGCCTTTCCGAAGCTGTAACGGAAGTTTTTATCCGCTATTACAATCAGGGACTGATATACCGCGGCGAAAGAATCATCAACTGGTGTCCTCACTGCCTTACTTCCATTTCCGATGCGGAAGTTGAATTTGAGGAACAGGACGGATTTTTCTGGCATCTGAAATACCCGCTTTCGGACGGTTCCGGCGAGCTCATCCTGGCAACGACACGACCTGAAACCCTTCTTGGGGATACGGCTGTTGCCGTACATCCGGAGGATGAGAGATATGCCCACCTGATTGGTAAAACGGTTATTCTTCCGCTTGTCGGCAAAGAGATTCCGATTATTGCCGATACCTATGTTGAGAAAGACTTTGGAACCGGTGTCGTGAAAATAACGCCCGGACATGATCCCAATGACTTTGAAGTGGGTCTTCGGCATAATCTTCCGGTGATAACTATCCTGACGGAAGATGCACATATGAATGAGAATGCAGGGATATATGCAGGACTTGACCGTTATGAAGCCCGAAAAAAGATTGTGGCCGATTTAACCGCGCAGGGATTTCTGGTTAAGACTGAACCTCATAAGCACAATGTCGGGACCTGTTACCGCTGTCAGACGACCGTTGAACCGCGCGTTTCTTTCCAGTGGTTTGTCCGCATGAAGCCGCTGGCAGAACCTGCTATTGCAGCTGTCAGAAACGGGGATACGAAGTTTGTTCCGGAACGTTTTGACAAAACGTACTTCAATTGGATGGAAAACATCCGCGATTGGTGTATTTCCCGCCAGCTTTGGTGGGGACACAGGATACCTGCCTATTATTGCCAGGACTGCGGTGAGATTAATGTAGCGGTTCCGGCACCCTTAAAGTGCTCGAAGTGCGGAAGCAGCCAGCTGAAGCAGGATCCGGATACTCTTGATACATGGTTTTCGTCGGCACTCTGGCCTTTTTCCACATTAGGCTGGCCTGAAAAGACAGCAGAGCTTGATTACTGGTATCCGACAAGCGTCCTGGTAACCGGATACGACATCATTTTCTTCTGGGTTGCCCGAATGATATTCTCCGGTTTGGCATGTATGGATAAGACTCCTTTCGAGCACGTGCTCATTCACGGCATTATCCGTGATACACAGGGAAGAAAGATGAGCAAATCCTTAGGCAACGGCGTGGATCCGCTTGTACTTGTCGACAAATATGGTGCTGATTCCCTCCGGTACGCTCTCGTCAATGGAAATGCCCCCGGAAACGACCAGCGTTTCCAGGAAGAAAAAATAGAAGCCGGCCGCAATTTTACCAATAAGATCTGGAATGCCATGCGTTTTGTACTGATGAACTGTGAGGATGATCTGTCATTTGCAAAAGCAGACCGCACCCGGCTTACAATTGAGGACAAGTGGATTCTGTCACGCCTTAATACAGTTATTTCAGAAGTTACGGCAAATCTTGACCGGTTTGAATTCGGCATTGCGATTTCAAAGATTTACAGCTTCCTTTGGGAAGAATATTGTGACTGGTATATAGAAATTGCCAAAGCCCGGCTTTACGACACGGATTCCCGGACGAGACTTGAAGCCCAGTATGTCCTGAATGACGTTCTTGCAAGATCGATGCAGCTTCTCCATCCTTTTATGCCTTTTCTTACTGAGGAGGTCTACGGATGCCTGGTTCTCGACCAGCGTGCAGATTCTATTATGATTTCTGACTGGCCGAAGGTTGATTCTGCAAATGAATTTCCTGAACAGGAACAGCAGATGGTACTTCTGATGGATGCGATCCGCGCGATCCGCAATGTCCGTGTTAATATGGGCGTAGCACCTTCCCGAAAAGCGAGCATCATTCTTGTGACGGCCGATTCATCGGTAGCGGATATGTTTGTCAGCGGCAGGGGTTTTCTCGAACGCCTGGCCAGTGTCAGTGACCTGGAAGTTCGCAGCAGTAAAGAAAATATTCCTTCAACTGCCGTTGCTGCTGTTTTTGGCGGCGGCGAGATTTATATTCCTCTTTCGGATCTGATTGATATTGAGAAGGAACTTGACCGGCTTGATAAAGAAAAGACCAATCTTAAAAAGGAACTTGACCGTGTCGAAGGCAAGCTGTCAAATATTGAGTTTGTCGGCAAGGCACCGGAGAAAGTTATCATTGCCGAACGCGAAAAGCAGGTAAAGTATCAGGAAATGTATAAAAACATCCTCGAACGTATCACACTGCTGTCTCATGTCTGAATAAGGACCAAGGATCCGAAGTATCGGAAAAAAAGGGAGGAATGGAAGATGGCTGACGAAATTTCTGCACATGCAGTAGTCACTGAGGAATTTGGTGATGATGAATCTATGGAAATTGAATCCGGCAATACAGGAGTTTCAGACAGTGAATTCGAAGAGGATGAACCGGTTTTGATCAAATCATCACCGGCCATTCTTCCGAAGGATACGGTGCATTGTTATCCTGCAAAGCGGTCTGTGATTATGATACGCCGCGTCATTACCTGCATTCTGGCTTGTTCTTTTCTGGCTGCTGCCTTATATTTCCTCCTGCCGGGGTCTTTCAGCATTGGCCTCATGGGTTTTGCTGCTGCAGGCGCCGTCATCTGCATTCTTGTTTTTATCCAGACCTTTCTGATTGCGTCTTACCGGGTTGCTCTTGACTATGTGAACAGTGAAGTAGTCCTTCGTTATCATTTTCAGAACATCCGTATTTCTTTTCATGACTTTGACACACGTGAAGGGGAACCCGACCTGACAGAGAAGCAGCTTTCAAGAATATTCCTGCGCCCTTCCAAAGCTGCTGTGAAATATTTAATTCTCGATGATGTCCGTGCATCGGCGTGTTACCAGACAACCTCAAAGGATCTTGCCAGCCTGGAGGATTTTTTTCAGCTTAAAGCAGAAGTCGAAAATATCAGGGATGTATATCGCGGCAAGCCGGATTTTCCGGCAGAACCTGTATTCGAGGAAGATGAAATGACGCGTATTATTAACTCTGCACGCACGGATCAACCAAAAAACATTGACGAATAGGGTACAAGAATCATACAATAGAAAAGGTGCAGACGAACGGGTTTGCACAAACGTCATTCAAAGGAGTGAATTAATATGCCATTAGTTACAACAACGGAAATGTTCAGGAAAGCTTACGAAGGCGGATATGCCATTGGTGCTTTCAACGTCAACAACATGGAAATTATTCAGGGAATTACCGAAGCAGGCAAGGCGCTCAATGCACCGCTTATCCTTCAGGTGTCTTCCGGGGCACGCAAGTATGCGAATCATACATACCTTGTAAAGCTCGTTGAGGCTGCTGTTATTGAGACAGATCTTCCGATCGCTCTCCACCTTGACCACGGCGACACATTTGAGCTCTGCAAGAGCTGCATCGACGGCGGATTTACTTCTGTCATGATTGATGGATCGCACCATGGCTATGAAGAGAACGTAAAGCTGACCAGGCAAGTTGTCGAATATGCCCATGCACACGGCGTGGTCGTTGAAGCAGAGCTTGGACAACTGGCCGGTATTGAAGATGCCGTCAATGTTTTAGCCGAAAACGCTTCTTATACTGATCCTGCACAGGTTCAGGACTTTGTTACCCGCACAGGCTGTGATTCCCTGGCTATTGCCATCGGTACTTCACACGGCGCATTTAAGTTCAAACCCGGCACTAAGCCTCAGCTTCGTTTCGATATCCTCGAAAAAGTTGAGCTTCTTCTGCCTGGATTCCCGATCGTTCTTCACGGCGCTTCTTCGGTTGTTCCGGAGTTTGTAAAGATGATCAACGATAACGGCGGAAATATGCCGGATGCAATCGGTATTCCGGAAGAAATGCTTCGTCAGGCTGCTAAGATGTCTGTCTGCAAGATTAATATTGATTCCGACATCCGTCTTGCAATGACCGGAACTATCCGCAAGTATTTCAATGATAATCCGTCGCATTTTGATCCCCGCCAGTATCTTGCACCTGCACGTACTGCCGTTAAGGATATGGTCGCCCATAAAATTCATACAGTTCTTGGCTGCGAAGGCAAGGCGTAATCTGATTTATGATATGAATTGAATATTGCAAAAGGCATTCCATGTTTTCATGGAGTGCCTTTTGTTTTTCTTAAGCTATCTATGATATAATCTATATGCATTTTGTGCACGATACAATATGACATTGCCTGCAAATCATAAGTCTAAAAAATAGACAAAGAACAAACAGACGAATAATATGAAGAAATTTACCATTGGGAGACGGTTATGAAAAAAAGAGGCAGTGATGATTTTCCTTTTGATGATCTTGCAGGTCCGCGCAAGTCTCCCTGGAATGATTCCGGCGAACAACCCCCGGCTGCCGCGCAGCAGAGGATACCGCAGATACAAAATCCAACATATCAGCAAAGGCCGCAGCAGGCACAAAATCCGGCATATCAGCAAAGGCCGCAGCAGGAAAATCACCCGGTATATCAGGAGAGTGTGGTCAGAAACGCCGGTTTCAGTAATACTGCACAGGAACCCCGTGACAATTTCCAGATGAAAGAGAGGAGTTTTGCCTCGGATTATGAGCGCAGGACTCCAAGGCCAAGAACCCTGAACCGGCAGATACAGATACTTACCCTTATTTCTGCAGTTCTTCTGATTATCGTTTTGATTTTGGGGTACTTCACTTTTTCCCCGGGAAAAAAGGCGTCGGCAGGTTCTGCATCAACAACAGCGGCAACGAGTTCTCCGGTATCTGCAGTAGCGTCAGGGTTGCCTGATGCAGGGGTTTCAGTCACTCCAGCATCAGATATTACCTCCGGTGTGACAAGCGCACCGATTATATCCGTTACGCCTGTCGCTACTGTCAATAATGATCCCAACTCACTTGCCAATCTTCCTCCGTCAAAAGAACATCCGGTTATTGCACTTACATTTGACGATGGCCCCAGTCCGTCACTTACGCCGAAATTGCTGGATATTCTGGAGGCCAAAGGTGTACATGTAACATTTTTCATGCTCGGGCAAATGGTTATTGATGCTGATCCGGCTATTTTGAAGAGAATGGTTGCAGATGGTGATGAACTCGGCAACCACTCATATGACCATTCCATTTACACGAAACTGACCGAAGCACAGGTCCGCGAGGAAATAACCAAAACAAATGAAGCTATTTTCAAAGCGGCCGGTGTATATCCGACAGTCATGAGGCCGCCGACGGGCGGCAGCAATGCAACTGTTCTTGCACTTTCCAAAGAAATGAATCTTCCTGTTGTGAACTGGTCCTATGAGAGCTGTCCGCAGGACTGGCTTAAGGCAAATCAAACCGTTGATTTTATATCCAATTATGTAATTAACAATGCAGCAAACGGACATATAGTCCTTCTGCATGATATTCATTCGGTAACGGTTGACTCCATTTCGGCGATGATCGACGGACTCATAGCAAAGGGGTATCGCTTTGCAACCGTGTCTGAACTCCTTGCCGCCCAGCCGGCTGGAAAGCAGAACGGAGTCCTGTACTGCAACGGTACTTTTTGAAGGATGCTTATTCTTCTTCCGAAAGACTGATGTATTCATCATAAGCCAAGGACAGCTTTTCCGCATTCGATGCATATTCCGCGTATTCTTCCGGGCGCGTGTCCTTGGAAAAAGCTGCTTCCATCTGCTTTTGGGTATTCTCAAATTCTTCGATTTCTTTTTCAAGCGTCCGGAGACGCTCTTTCCGAAGCGCAGTATCACGGCGTTCTTTTACGCGGTTGATCCGTCCGGATGCGTTTCTTGTGTCCGCCTGGGGCGCTGAATCACCGTGCATTTTTGACTTTTCCGGTGCTGCTGTTTTGATCTGCAGAACGGCAGCCGCCGCTTTCTCCGCGGCACGGTATTTAGAGAAACTCTCATATGGAAGTACGTGCCTGTCAATAAAACCCAGGACACCCTTTGAGCATTTGTCGATAAAGTAACGGTCATGGCTGACGGCCAGGATAGCTCCCGTATATTCAGCAAGGGCACCTTCGAGGATTTCACGTGACTGAATGTCAAGGTGATTCGTGGGCTCATCAAGGAATAATATATCCGGGCTTTCCTGTAACAGGCAGCACAAATAGAGGCGGGACCTCTCGCCTCCGGACAGTACTTTGATTTTCTTATAAACATCTATTTCGCGAAAACCAAAACGCGCAAGCATATTACGGGCCTGCGTCTCCGTTAGCTCAGTACGGGCAAAAAGCTCGTCCAGCACTTCGCGTTCTTCATCGGTAAATGGAATAAACTGACCCATATAACCGCACTCCGCCCGGGAGGAAATAATTACGTCACCGTCAAATTCGGGGACCCTCCCTAAAAGAATGGAGAGGAGTGTTGTTTTACCGCAGCCATTGGGCCCGACCAGTACAAGCTTATCGGAAGCTTTGATATGGAAAGACACGTCTTCGAAAAGCGGTTCGCAGTCAGGATACGCCTTGCCGAGATTTCTTGTCTGCAATAGGATTTTATCCGGGTCGCCGTCGCGCTTCTCCGGCACAAAAGTAAAACTCATGCGCATCGGACCTCCCGACAGTTTTTTCTTTTCGTCGGACAGGCGGTCGGAAAGCTTGGAAACGACTTTCTCACGGGCGTGATAGGCCGACATTTTGCGGTGCGAAAGCATGGTCTGTGTAACCCCGGCCTGCCGTTCCACTTCCTTTTCAAGCTGTGAAATAAGCTGGCGCTGATCGTTTGTATATTGTTCCTTCTGTATGCAATAGGCTGTATAGTTGCCTTTATATGATTTTATCTGGCCGTTTTCAAGCTCGATTATATTGGAAGCGGTACGATCGATAAAATACCGGTCATGCGATATCAGAAGGACGGCCCCGCTGTATTTCTGGAGATATTCCTCCAGCCATTCCATCGCCTGTGTATCGAGATGGTTCGTCGGCTCGTCTAAAAGAAGGAGATCCGGGCGCTGCACGATAAGGCGGGCAAGGGAGACACGCATACGTTCACCGCCCGAAAGGGAGGTCACCGGTCGTAAAAGATCTTCTGCCGTGAGTCCGAGGCCTGCGAGTACTTCACGCATACGCTGCTCAAAATCATAACCGCCGCAGGCTTCATACCGGGCTGTGATTTTAGCATATCGTTCGAGGAGAGCCGTCATATCCTGCCGGGCGGGATCTGAAAGCTGATGCTCAAGAATTGCCATCTCTTCTTCAAGCTCAAGAATCTCATGACTCTTCAGTGGATTTTCCCCGTCGTTCTGATCTTCCAGATTTTGGGAGAGATATCCGATAATTACATGGCTGTGCTGGATGACACATCCGTCATCCGGGGTTACTTTTCCTTCAATCATTCGGAAGAGGGTGGTTTTCCCGGCACCGTTACTCCCGATAAGGGCCATGCGGTCGCCGGCGTCAACGGTAAAGGAGACGTGATCGAGTAATTTGCGGCTGTGATAGGTTTTTGACACCTGTTGGACGCTTAGCAGTGGCATTATATCCTCCGAAATTGGTTTCGGGGACTATTATAGCAGAAAACAGTAAGAAAATAATGAGCTCGTGTTCTTGTACCTTTGCCAGTATAACAGTATTCTGAAATTACAATTTACAGCGGCCGGGGATGGCCGGGCTAAAAATACAAAAAAGCGGCCGTCCATCCTTATGAATCACATCTGAAAGAAAGGAATACCCATGAACAGTAATTTGTCAAAAGCACCAGCTTCCGTTGATATTCTCGACACTACTCTGCGCGACGGTGCGCAGGCCGAGGGGATTTCTTTCTCCGTAAATGACAAATTCGCCGTTTTTGATGCCCTTTCCAGTATGGGCGTGAAATATGTTGAAGCAGGAAACCCTGGGAGCAATCCGAAGGACAGGGAATTTTTCGGATCCTTTGTGGAGAAAAAAGGTGCCGGCACAAGACTCTGCGCATTTGGAAGTACCAAGCGCAAAGACAAAACCTGTGATGAAGATGCCCAGATACAGTCACTTCTTTCCGCCGGAACGAGGACAGTGGTTATTTTTGGTAAAGTCTGGGCGATGGAAGTAAGTGAAATCCTTCGGGCATCACCGGAAGAAAATATCCGGATGATTGCAGATACTGTTTCCTATTTTGTCGGACGCGGCATAGAAGTGATTTTTGATGCGGAGCATTATTTTGAAGCGGCAAAAGACAATAAAGAATATGCACAGACATGTCTTCTGGCAGCGAAAAGTGCAGGTGCCTCCTGTGTTTGCCTATGCGATACAAACGGCGCGACCATGCCTGAGCAGGTGTCTTTTCACGTGTCGGATGCAGTACGGGTTATAGCTTCCGACCGGTGCAGGATCGGCATTCATTGTCATAATGACTCGGGCGTTGCTGTTTCCAATACACTTATGGCTGTGCTGGCCGGTGCCGCACACGTACAAGGGACCTTCAACGGGATCGGCGAAAGATGCGGTAATGCCAATCTGTCGACCATCATTCCGAATCTCCAGCTCAAATATGGTATCCAATGCATTCCGCAGGAAAAAATGGAACTGCTTACCCCTGTTGCACGTAAGATAGCGGATATCGAAAATGTCAGCCTTCCGGGGAGCGCCCCATACGTCGGCGTATCTGCCTTTGCTCACAAAGCCGGTATGCATGTTGACGCGATCAAGAAGAATTCGAGCACCTTCGAGCATGTCGAACCGGAATCTGTCGGAAATTCAAGAAGACTGCTTGTTTCGGAAATTGCCGGGAAAGCTGCTATTCTTGAGCTGATTCGCAGAGTCCGCCCGAATATAGATAAGGCATCACCGGAAGTTGAACTTGTGCTTGGGCGTGTAAAACAGCTCGAACACGACGGCTACAGCTTTGAAGGCGCGGAGGCTTCCCAGGAACTGTTAGTATGCCGGGAGCTTGGACTTTACAAACCGTTTTTCGAGCTTGAACGTATTACGGTTAATTCCGAACATCCTCATCAGGGAGAATTGTCGGCTTCCTCCTTCATTAAGATCCATGTCGACGGCAAAGTGGAAGTAACGGCTGAAGAGGGAGATGGCCCTATCAATGCAATTGATAAGTCACTTCGAAAGGCGATGGAAGTATTTTATCCGGAACTGAAAAAGACACGCCTGTCCGACTATAAGGTCCGTGTTTTGAACCGGCATGCCACAGCTTCAAGCGTACGCGTCCTGATTGAATCGACTGACGGTGAAAATACATGGCGTACAGTCGGCGTATCAACCGATATTATCACCGCATCTTACCAGGCGCTTGTAGATTCCCTGGAATATCCTCTCATGCTGGAACGCCTGAAGAGTATGTAGTCTTATCCGGCAGGGGAAAAAGGAAAACACATCAGAATTTGTATTATTACAGGAGGAAACACCATGGGAATGACAATGACACAGAAAATTCTCGCCCGGCACGCAGGTTTGGACAATGTTGAGCCAGGTCAGCTGATTGAGGCTAAACTTGACCTCGTACTTGGAAATGATGTAACAACACCCCCGGCTATTGATGTTTTTACACAGACATGTGCATCAGGTGTTTTTGACAAAAACAAAGTTGTACTTGTGCCGGATCACTTTACTCCGAACAAGGATATTAAATCGGCCGACAACTGCAAAAAAATCAGGGAGTTTGCCAAAACGCAGCAGCTTGAACATTATTACGAGATTGGTGATCCCCTGATGGGCGTTGAACACGTTATACTGCCGGAAAACGGACTGGTTGCACCCGGTGATGCAATCATTGGAGCAGATTCGCATACATGCACATACGGAGCCCTCGGTGCCTTTGCAACCGGTGTGGGTTCTACGGATCTTGCCTGTGCGATGGCAACGGGGCAGACATGGTTTCGCGTTCCGGAAGCAATCCGGTTCAACCTGACGGGAGTACTTTCCCAAAATATCACAAGTAAGGATTTAATTCTCTACCTTATCGGTATGATCGGCGTCGACGGGGCACTCTATGAATCGATGGAATTTGCCGGGCCGGGTGTCGGATCACTTGAGATGTCCGACAGGCTTACCATCTGCAATATGGCAATTGAAGCAGGCGGTAAAAACGGCATTTTCCCGGTAGATCAAAAGACACTTGATTATCTTGAGAAATTTGCCCCGGAGAGGTTTTCCAATCATTCGTACACTGCATTTTGTGCGGATGACGATGCAGTATATGAGAGAACCATCGATATTGATCTTTCAAGTGTACCGATGACAGTCTCATTCCCTCATCTGCCTGAAAACACAAAAACCGTCGGGACTTTCCCGGAAGTCGTAATCGATCAGGTGGTCATCGGTTCCTGTACAAACGGACGGCTGGAAGATCTTCGTGTTGCCGCACAATTTTTCAAGGGTAGAACTGTAAAAAAAGGGGTGCGCTGCATTATCCTTCCGGGTTCACAGCGTGTATGGAAAGAAGCGCTTAAGGAAGGACTTCTTGAGGTCTTCGCCGATGCAAACTGTGTTGTATCCGCAGCAACCTGCGGGCCCTGCCTTGGCGGACATATGGGTATACTGGCAAAAGGTGAGCGCTGTGTATCTACCACGAACAGGAACTTTGTCGGACGCATGGGGCACCCTGAGTCAGAAGTGTATCTCTCGAGTGTACCTGTTGCAGCAGCATCAGCGATTTTTGGCCGCATCGCCAGCCCGTTTGAGCTGGATTAAGCAGCATGCGCGGCTGTTCATAAGCAAGCATAAACAGCAGGACAGAAATGATATTTCAACAGGAGGATAATTATATGATGGCAAAAGGTAAAGTTTTCAAGTACGGGGCGAATGTTGATACCGATGTTATCATTCCTGCCCGTTATCTCAATACTTCCGATCCGAAAGAACTCGCTGCACACTGCATGGAAGACATCGATCTGACGTTTGTCGGACGCGTGCAGCCAGGGGATATTATTGTGGGCGGCCCGAATTTCGGGTGCGGTTCTTCCCGTGAACATGCTCCGATTGCGATTAAGGCAAGCGGGATTTCCTGTGTGATAGCGCCGTCATTTGCAAGGATTTTCTATAGGAACGCAATCAATATGGGACTTGCCATTATGGAGTCGAAAGAAGCATCGGAAGCAATTGGTGACGGTGACAGTATCGAGATCGATTTTGAAACAGGCAGGATCCATGATCTTACAACAGGAAAGTCTTTTACGGCGAAGCCCTTCCCTGAATTTATCAAGAAAATAATCGAGGCGGACGGATTGGTCGGATACATTGCACAAAAGTAATCCTACAGGAGGACATAAGCAAATGGCATCTTTTAACATAGCGGTAATCCCGGGAGACGGTATCGGACCGGAAGTCACAAACAAGACTTGTGAAGTGCTGGAAGTAATCGCGCAGAAATACGGGCATACTTTTCATTTCGAAGAATTGCTTGCAGGCGGCAGTGCAATAGATGCAACGGGCGAGGCTCTTCCTGCATCCACTCTTGCTGCATGCAAAAAGAGCGATGCTGTCCTTCTTGGTGCAGTCGGGGGACCGAAGTGGGATGAGCTTCCCGGAAGCCAGCGCCCGGAACAGGCGCTTCTGGGACTTCGCGCCGGTCTTGGCCTGTTCGCCAACCTTCGGCCTGCCGTACTTCATAAAGAATTGTCCGATGCCTGCCCCCTTAAGGATAGTTTTGTTGCGGAGGGTATTGATATAATGATTGTACGCGAACTGACGGGCGGCATTTATTTTGGGGAACGCGGCAGAAGAGACGGCGGCAAATCGCCTGACGGAACAAAAAGGGGCCAGGAAGCCTATGATACGGAGAGCTACAGCGAGATGGAGATCGAGCGCATCGTCCGTGTCGGATTTGAACTGGCAATGGGAAGAAAGAAAAAAGTTGTCAGTGTAGATAAAGCTAATATTCTTGAAAGTTCGAGGCTTTGGCGGGAAGTTACGGACCGTGTTTCCAAAGAATACCCTCAGATAGAACTATCGTATATGTATGTTGATAATGCATCCATGCAGCTTGTAAGACATCCGGGTGCTTTTGATGTTATGATTACTACAAATATGTTCGGTGATATTATCTCGGACGAGGCAGGAATGATTACAGGGTCCATTGGCATGCTGCCTTCCGCATCCCTCGGCGTACCCGGCAAACCCGGTATGTATGAGCCTGTTCACGGCACAGCACCCGACATTGCCGGACAGGACAAGGCCAATCCGCTGGCGACGATCCTTTCTGCGGCAATGATGCTGCGGTGGTCGTTCTCCCTGAACAAAGAAGCAGATGCGATTGAGGCTGCGGTGGCAAAAGTCCTTTCAGAAGGATACAGGACAATAGATATTGCATACTCGGCCGACGCAGTGGTACTGGGCACCAGGGAAATGACGGCAAAGGTTATCGAGTCCATCTTATAAGGCACAGACGGACTGTCGGAAAGCAACTTATTGAAGAAGTGCAGGTGATATTATGAATAATGAACGAAGCGGACAAATGACAAAAGACCCGAGCCGCGCGGCGCACAGGTCGCTTTTCTATGCATTGGGGCTGACTCCGGAAGAACTCAAACGCCCTATGATCGGCGTAGTTAATTCCTTTTCCGAGCTGATCCCGGGTCATATGCATCTTCGTGAACTCGCCCAATGTGTCAAGGACGGTATACGCATGTCGGGAGGAGTACCTTTCGAGTTCCCGGCAATCGGAGTCTGTGACGGTACGGCGATGAATCATGCCGGTATGAAATATTCCCTGGTCAGCCGCGATGTGATTGCAGACTCCTGTGAGCTCGTACTGATGGCACATCCGTTGGATGCAGTAGTATTTATTCCAAGCTGTGACAAAGTTGTTCCTGGCATGCTCATGGCTGCTGCCCGTCTGAACATTCCTGCAATATTTATTTCCGGCGGTCCTATGCTTCCCGGAAATTATAATGGTAAACGAATTGGCTTGTCCGATATGTTTGAAGCATCCGGAAAATATGCCGCAGGTAAAATGACAGCCGATGAACTCTCCGAAATGGAAATGGCATGCTGCCCTACCTGCGGAAGCTGTTCCGGTATGTATACGGCAAACACGATGAATTGCATTACAGAAGCCCTTGGTATGGCCCTTCCCGGAAACGGTACAATCCCTGCAGTTTTTTCTGCTAGGCGGCGCCTTGCCAAAGAGACAGGCATGAAAATCATGACTCTTCTGGAGGAAGGTAAGACAGCCAGGGACATCATGACAAAAGATGCGATTTTTAACGCCCTTCGTGTTGACATGGCGCTCGGAGGTTCCACTAATAGTGTCCTGCATCTTTTGGCTATCTCAAGGGAAGCCGGATATGAACTTACGATGGATGATATTTCCCGTATTACCGATACTACTCCGCAGCTCAGCAAGCTGAATCCGGCCAGCGCCGTATTTATCACGGATTTGAATCAGGTCGGAGGGATTACCAACGTATTGGCAGAACTTGCAAAAACCAGACTTCTTGCAGTCGGGAATCCGTCCGTTGACGGTACGATCGCAGAACGTATCAAGGGTAATCCGGGTGCTGACGGAGACGTAATTGCGTCGTTTAAGACACCGGTAGCCAAAGACGGCGGACTTGCCGTTCTGAGTGGAAACCTTGCCCCGGAGTGCGCCATCGTCAAAAAGGGTGCCGTACTACCGGAAATGATGGTTCACTCGGGACCGGCCCGCGTATATAATTCCGAAGAAGAAGCAACAAAGGCGATTTTTGCCGGGGAAATAGTTGCCGGAGACGTTATTGTCATTCGATTTGAAGGCCCCAAAGGCGGTCCCGGAATGCGTGAAATGCTGACGCCCACCTCTGCTGTAGCAGGTATGGGACTTGATACCAGCGTTGCCCTTATTACGGACGGACGATTCTCAGGCGCCACGCGCGGTTCATCTGTCGGACATGTATGCCCGGAAGCGGCTGTCGGAGGACCTCTTGCTTATGTCGAGGACGGAGATATTATTACGATCAATATTCCTGCCCGGACCCTGACACTCAATGTGGACAAACTGGTATTGGAACAAAGAAAACCGGCGGCAATACCGGAGCGTCAGCTTTCTGGCATACTCGCCCGATATGAGGATCTTGCAGATTCTGCGGCAAACGGTGCCAGCATGAATCATGTCAAGGTCTGCAGGATAAAGTAAAATACGGATTATATAAATGAGCGGACACCCGGCAAAGGCAGGACAATGCCCTGCCTTAGGATAGGATTCAGGTGATGAGAATGAATGGTGCACAAACAATTGTAGCTTTTTTGGAAAGAAAGGGTGTTAACCCGGCTTTCGGATATCCGGGAGGCCCTATTCTGGTTCTTTATGATGCCCTCTATCAGGCTGATTTTCCTCATGTACTGACAAGACACGAGCAGGGCGCAATCCATGCGGCCGAAGGATTTGCCAAGGTTACCGGGAAACCCGGTGTTGTAATTGCCACGTCTGGTCCCGGAGCGACAAATCTTGTCACCGGAATTGCAGATGCTTTTTTGGATTCCGTACCGATTTTTGCGATAACGGGTGCAGTCGCCCGCAACTGCACAGGTAAGGATGCTTTCCAGGAAGCGGATATTACAGGTATAACGCAGCCAATTACCAAATATAACTACCTGGTCATGGATCCCGCCGAGCTTCTCCCGACCCTGGAAGAAGCATGGAATCTTACAACGGACGGCAGGCCGGGTCCAGTCCTTGTTAACGTACCTAAGGATATCCTGGCTGCACAGATACCGGAGAACACATCATCCGGTGTAAGCGTCATGCGTCACCGCCCGCCGAGAAAAAAGATTGATACACAGGTTATGTCCGTATACGATGCACTTGAGAAATCAAAACGCCCGCTTCTTCTTTTAGGCGGAGGCGTTATTATCTCAGAAGGTGCAAGTGCCCTGATGCAGCAGTTTGCTGAAGCGACAGGAATACCTGTTGCAACATCGATGATGGCAAAGGGCGCGATTGCGGAAGATCATCCGCAGTATCTTGGTATGGTCGGGATGCACGGCACCCCGCAGGCAAATTCGGCTATCGGCAACTGTGACCTGCTGCTCGCAGTGGGCTGCCGTTTTTCAGACAGAATCATCGGTGATCCGGATAAATACAATATGAACAAAGAACGGTCGATCATTCATGTCGATATCGACCCTGCTGAAATCGGCAAAAATATCCGCCCCACTGTTGAGATTGAAGATGATGCGGCAAACTTTTTTTCACATGTACTTCGTCATCTTCCTGATTATGACTTTGTGTCGGCATGGTCCGAATGGATTTCCAAAATGCAGGCAAAAGCTGAGCGCTTCCATGAAATTACCAGTGAACTGGTAGCCCTCAACGATAAACTTCTGCCTGAGGCTGTGGTACATGAAATATCCGAAGCATACAAAGGCAGGAATCCGATTCTCGTGACGGATGTCGGCCAGCATCAGATGTTTGCATCGCAGTATTTCAATATAGAGTCGCCCCGGTCTTTCCTGACTTCAGGAGGCCTGGGCACGATGGGGTTCGGCCTGCCCGCAGCCATTGGAGCCGCCATTGCTGCGCCCGACCGTCCGGTTGTCCTTTTTGTAGGGGACGGCGGAATTCAGATGACCATACAGGAGTTCGGAACACTTAAAAATTTGGGCCTCAATGTCAAAGTTGTTATCATGGATAACCAGCAGCTGGGCATGGTAAGGCAGTGGCAGGAACTTTTCTTCGGGAAAAGATACAGTCATTCGATTCTCGACAACAATCCGAACTTCATCCAGATTGCGGACGCATACGGACTTGCAGGGGGCCGGGCTGCTGACGCACAGGAATTCCATGCAAACCTTTCCAAAATGCTCGCCACCGAAGAGCCATACGTGTTCCATGTCATTCTCGATGCGCAGGAACTGGTTTACCCTATGATACCGCCCGGAAAAAATCCGGAAGATATTATCATGCCGGGAATGTGATACTGTTTATGCGAGCGCTTTAGCGCGGCGCAAGCCGTGCGTCAAGCGAGCATAAATAGTATCACATCCCTTCCTGTTCCTTCAGCCTCGGGACAGGTGTCTTACGGTTGTATCGGTCGATTGCGACAAAGGTGAGATGTGCTACGTTTATTTCTTCCCTTGTGCCGTTTAGTTCCTCAACATAGGTAGTTACTTTTACTTTCATCGACGTCCTGCCGACGCGTTCTATTTCGGCTGTGAGAAGAATGGTGGAATTGAGCTGTGCAGGTGCCTTAAAGGATAAATTATCTATAGCGACGGTAGTCACTTCGGTACCTGCATGACGGCGGGCGCAAATTGCACCTACCGTATCAATCATTTGCATCAGGGCACCGCCGAAAAGCCTTCCGGAGCCGTTGGTGTGCCTGTACATGACGATTTCCACATGCTCCGTAAAGGAGTCCTGACGTGAACGCACTTTCGAAAAACGAGAATCCTCCTGCTGTGAGAGTTCCTCCAGCAAGTCGTTCAGACGCCCTTCCATGGCTTCCTGCGAAGCCCGGATATTTTCGCCGGTAAAGGGTGAAGGGAAAGCCGGATCCGATAAATCACTCATAATAAAGCCTCCTGTAAAGGTTTTTTTTATATTATCAGATTCATTATATCAGACGCTGCGATTGACTGTGCACATGGACGTGCAGACCACATGCACACAGATATCTGCAGAATTATTCCTGCAAGTACAAAAGAACGTTTCAGGATAGTGATTCCCGTTGTATAATTAAAATAGTTTGACATAATTCAAGTGCGTTGAGGGAGTATAAACCGATATGGCCAAAAAACTGACATTAGCCATTATAGATGTGGGTTCGCTTTCGATACGTCTCAAAATTTTTGAACTTGCAGCCAGGGAAAGTCCGAAGGAAATTGAATCGGTCAGAAGATTTTTTTCGCTGGGAGCTGAGACATATCGACGCGGATTGATTTCGACAGAGCAGATTGCCGAGCTTTGTGAAATTCTGGCAGGATTTGTCCTCAAAATGAAGGAATTCAGAATAAACGAATCGATCTGCGTTGCCACAAGTGCTTTTCGCGAGGCGAAAAACAGGGATTTTGTTGTTGAACAGATAAGACTTCGCACGGGGCTTGCCGTCAGAATCCTTGATAATGCGCAGGAGCGGTATTACCACAACCTTGCCGTCAAAGAATTGATGAACGGGATTGAAAAGATTATCCAAAACGGAACACTGATCATCGATATTGGCGCAGGCAGCATTCAGTCTACGGTATATGATAAGTCTGAATTTGTATTCAGCCAGAATATGCTTTTGGGGTCTCTGCGTGTCAGTGAGCTGCTCTCGGATCTTGAACGACAGACTGCACATTATGCAAGTGTACTGGAAGAATTCATCTCACATGACCTGGAGGATTACCACACAGTTGAACCCAAAGGAATAAATTTCCAGAATATGATTGCTTTTGGAAGTGATATCGGGTTTATTAAGGGATTAAGCGGCTTATCACCGCGCGAATACTGCTTCCTGCCGAAGAAGCGTTTTCTTGAGACATTTGAGTATCTTTTAAAAACTAAGGCCGATGACCTTATCCTGTCCAAAAACATTCCCTCTGCGACGGCAGGGCTCCTTTTACCGACAGCCCTTATAATCAAAAAAAACCTGGAATATACAGGTCTTGATGGAATCCACATGCCGGCTGCCTCTCTTTGTGATGGTGTGATGTATGAGTATGCCTGGGCAAAAACGCCCTTTGAGTTGAAAATGGATCCCGTAAATGACACGATTTCTGCTGCCCGTCACATCAGCAAACGTTACCGGTATGATAAAAAACACTCCGAGCAAGTGGAAAAGCATGCACTTGCTGTTTTCGACAGTACAAGGCGACAGCACGGTATGAGTGACAGGGACAGGCTGCTCTTACAGCTCGCTGCGATTATGCACGAAGTCGGCAAGTATATTCATGTAACCAACCACAGTTCGCGTTCTTATCAGATTATCCATACGACGGAAATAATCGGACTCAACAGGGAGGAACGTGAAATTATCGCCTGCACGGCAAGGTTTTACACACAGTCCGACTTGTTCAGCGACCGGTATTTTCAATATCTTCCCGCCGAACAGAGAACAACTGTCTCCAAGCTGACTGCCATTCTTCGCATGGCGGATGCGATGGATGCATCGCACAAACAGAAAATTAAGAATGTGTCGATTGTCAGCCTTCCGGATTCCCTGAGTATTAATTTCGACTGCAATGAAGACCTGACATATGAACTCTGGGCTTTCGGGAACAAAACGGATTTGTACAAACAGGTATTTGGAGCCACACCCGCACTAAAACCGAGGAGGCAGGCATTATGACTACAAAAAAATCCAAGGTTAAAAAGTCATCCAAGGGAGCACATCAGGAGACCCTGCATATGATCTCCGACAACGCCGGTATTTTAGCCGATGCAAACCGGTTCTATAACCGCGAACTAAGCTGGCTTGAGTTTAATGACAGGATTTTATCGGAGGCCAGGGACACCAAGAATCCTCTTCTGGAACGTGCGAAGTTCCTTTCGATTACGGCTTCCAACCTTGATGAATTCTATGTTGTACGGGTTGCGTCCCTTAAAGACATGGTAAATGCACAGTATACGATCAAGGATTTCTCCGGACTGACGCCGACAGAACAACTTGGGAAAATCTCGCAGAAAATAAGACACAGTATGGCACTTCAGTACTCAACATATGCACGTTCCCTGATCCCGACATTATGGACCCGCGGAATCCACATTCTGGATTATGCAGAACTGAGTGAGCAGGGAAGGGAACAGGCGGATGAATACTTCCGGTCGACGCTTTATCCTATACTGACACCAATGGCAGTCGATGCTTCCCGGCCTTTTCCTTTGATTTATAATCGCCGGCTTAACCTTTGTGTCCTGATTGATACAAATCACGATGCATTTTCCAAAGCGAATCCGGAAGAAGGGGAAGACACGGGAAATTATCAGTTTGCAACGCTGCAGGTACCCTCCGTGGTACCCCGGCTCTTCAAAGTCAAACTCCCTGATGCAGTGGGTTTTCTTCCGATCGAACAGATCATCTGTGCAAATCTTGATATTCTTTTTACAGGCTCAACGGTACTTGCCACAGGGTATTACCGGATTATGAGAAACGCAGACCTGGATATTGATGAGGATGAAGCAGAAGACCTTTTAAAAGTAATTGAAGAGCAGATCCGCATGCGTCAATGGGGTGAAATTATCCGGCTTGAGGTTGATGAACACATTGACCCCAGATTATTATCGTGGCTTACGGATTCACTTCAAATTGGGGAAAATGATATTTTCAGCGTGAATGGTTCACTCGACCTGACTTTCCTGATGAAGCTGTATAATTTAATTTCATCCGATTTCCCGGATCTTTGTTATCCTCCGTATAAGGCACAAATGCCGAGTATGTTCGATGAAGGTAATATTTTCGATCAGATCAGACAGAAAGACAGACTTGTCCACCATCCGTATGAGTCCTTTGATCCAGTGGTTGAGTTCGTCCATGAAGCATCACAGGATCCTAAAGTCCTTGCCATTAAGCAGACGCTTTACCGCGTCAGCAGCAGTTCACCGATTATCAAGTATCTTGCGGAAGCTGCACAAAACGGTAAGCAGGTTATGGTACTTGTTGAATTGAAGGCCAGATTTGATGAAGAAAATAATATAAACTGGGCGAAAATGCTTGAAAAAGCGGGGTGTCATGTCATCTATGGACTCGTCGGCCTGAAAACACACAGTAAGATCACTTTGGTAGTCAGAAGTGACGATGACGGCATCCGCAGGTATCTGCATCTTGGAACCGGAAATTATAATGATATTACTGCTTCGATTTATACGGATATAGGCCTGTTTACCTGCTCAGAGACCTTTGGCGTGGATGCTTCCGAGTTTTTCAACATGCTGTCCGGATATGCAGAGCCGCCGGAGTGGCGCAGGCTGATTCCCGCCCCTTTATGGCTGCGGGGTTTTCTTGAAAAGAAAATCCGCAGGGAGATTTTAAATGCCAGGGAAGGGAAAAAGGCGTCGATTATAGCAAAAATAAACTCCCTTGTGGACGGGGGGATGATTGAACTTTTATATGAGGCTTCCCAGTCCGGAGTACAGATTGATCTTATCGTACGCGGGATTTGCTGCCTTCGCCCGGGAGTAGAGGGCCTGTCCGATAATATTACGGTTCGTTCGATTACAGGACGGTATCTGGAACACTCGCGGATTTTTTATTTTTTCAACGAGGGATATGAAGACCTGTACTTGTCGTCCGCTGATTTGATGCCCAGGAACCTGGATCGTCGTATCGAGCTTCTATTTCCGGTCGAAGACCCGGACTGCCGAAGCCGAATCCTTGAAATACTGCAGGTTGAATTGGAAGATACGGTGAGAAGCCATTGGCTGAGATCCGACGGTACATATCATAAGCTGGATTTACGCGGGAAAGTAAAACTTGACAGTCAGATTGAGCTTTGCCGGATCGCGGTTGAAGCAGCGGAAAAGAGAAAAACCGATGAAGACACCCGGTTATTTATTCCGGCTGAACCACTTTATGAGTAAAGAAGTTAGAGTCATATTTAGATACAGGAACACTGTTATGATGCAATCTGTCTGGAGGAAATGTAGATGAACGCTGCGGTTTTTCCGTTTTCCGGTGTCAGAAGTAATTTACCCGGCCATGGGGAGGTACATAAGTACAGATTGACCCATTCTTCAGGAGCTTTTTTCTCCGTTATCAATTATGGTGCATCTATTACTTCCATTTGTGTCAGGGATAAAAAAGGAGAACTGGCAGATATTGTCCTTGGATTTTCCTGCCTGGAGGACTATGTCCATTCAACTTCCTGTCATGGTGCAGTCGTTGGAAGGCACGCAAATCGAATCAAAAACGCAGCGTTTTCACTCAACGGCAAAGAATACAAACTCCCTGTAAACGACGGGCCCAACAATTTGCACGGCGGTTATCCGTCCTTTCAAAATGTATTTTGGGACGGTGAAGTACTTTCGCAGGTCCAGGCTGAGGAGTTTCTTCTGAAATCCGGAATTATGATGGATTTTGAAATCGAAGGGGATGCAGTTCTGTTTTCCTATCGCTCGCCTGACGGTTCCTGCGGTTTCCCCGGGAATTTGGATGCTTCCGTCCTTTATGCCTGGACAAAGGATGTGACACTTTTGATTGTGTACCGCGGCGTAAGCGATGCGGATACTCTGTTCAGTCCGACAAACCATGCATACTTTAACCTCAAAGGTCATGACAGCGGGAATGTCAGCCGGCAGATCCTGTGGATTGATTCCGACACAATAATAAACAAGGACCCTGAAAACGTTCCTGACGGTACATACAGGCATGTGAAAGATAATATTTTTGACTTTTCCGGACCTTCTGCTCTGGGACCGACTATGACGGATCATGATCCCCAGCTGGTATCATCCAACGGTCTTGATCAAAACTATTGCCTGCGTACTTCACACGCCAAAGTGCAAAGTGTTGCCAGACTATCTGATCCTGAATCCGGAAGGACCATGGAAGTGATTACTAACTTCCCCGGTCTTCAGGTATATACGGGTAATCACATCGGAGGATACTGTGGAAAAGGCGGAAATGAGTATATCCGGTTTGCCGGCGTATGCCTCGAAGCGCAGCTATATCCGGATGCCGTCCATCATGCTGACTTTCCCAGCCCTGTCATTTTGAAAAATGAGCCATGCTATTATATGACGGGTTACCGTTACTTTGTTGAATCATAGAGCCCGTAATACTGATATTTCCTGTATTTGTCTATCCAGGACTGTATAACGGCCGGCAGGGATTTGCTGCCGGCATTATAAACCGTGCCGCTTTTATCGACGATGTAATTTTCGTCCAGTGCAGGTATATCACTGTGCATCTCAAAAAGGAACTGCTGCAAAGGTGTCCGCTGCTCACCGAGAATATCTGAGAGATATGTTGAGACATAATTATTGCTGATATATGGCTCTTCGATTTTTGCAAGGGCAGAATCGGAAATGTCGTAATTTGCCCAGACAAGAAGCTGCGTTTCATATCTTTTGAGTACATACTGCGGATCTTCCTTGTTTTTATCAATCTTAAGATAATCAAGAAAACCATCGGATAAATTGGGGAGGTGATCCCCGAAAAGTATGATAACCATAGGGTGGTCCACATTCTCAAAATACTGCACCAACATTTTCAAAGCATCATCGGACATACGAAGCAGCGAAAGGTACTGTGATGCTTCCGGATAATCCACATCAGTATTTGTTGTAATTGAATAGGGCAGGGAAGCAGAGGATGCGTATCCCCCGTGATTCTGAATACTGATAAGGTATTCAAAGAAAGGAATTTGCGGGTTGGACTCCTTATGTTCTTCATATTGGTCGATAATATATTGATAAGCCGACTCATCGCTGACATAGGAACGGTAAGTCGTGGCAGATTCAAATTCCTCCAGGCCGACAAAACTGTCAAATCCAAGATGGGGCATTACGTTTATACGATTCCAACCGGAAAGGTCAAAGGGATGGGCAGCCATCGTCTCATATCCGCTGTCTTTGAGAATCGACGCGAGGGAGGATATGTCCCTTCGGATATACTGCTTATACGGATATGTTCCGCCCGGGAAAAACTGCATCGTCATTCCTGTCAGTACTTCAAATTCGGAATTGGCAGTATTCCCTCCAAAAGCGGATGACAGGAGAGTCTTCCTGATTACATTATTTCCTGATAATGAGTCCCAGAATGGCAGCACCGGCTCTGAAGTCTCAAAATCTCCCATAATGCGTAAATCGGAATACGCTTCACTCATAACCATAATGACATCCGGCTTCACACCGTCCGGTACAATCGAAGTCTTTTGATCAGCAGCTTTAACCCCGTAAACTGCGAGTTCGTTTTTGGCATCTTCTGTCGAATATCCAACAGGCTTATCATGAAAGATAAACCGCAGGTGATAACAGAAATTCATCAAAACACCATTTTCATAATTGTAATTCACGAGCGTGTAGTAAAAACGAATATTTGCATGTAACTGGGCGGTTTTACTCATAACAAACTGGGTCGTATACAGGGATCCGGAAACGATGAAGACAACCACAATTACGGCACGCAGCCAGATTTTGAATTTTGGTTCTTTCCCGATAAAAGAAAGAATCAGCATCACAGCAAACAGGATGGCGGCAAGGACAACTTCTTTTGAAATGACAAAATCATACGTGCTGCTTACCTTTGCGACCAGCGAAATGTTGGTAAGATCCCAGGGATAGATGATTGCATTCCTGAAAAGAATGACATAGTGCTCCGCTACTCCGAAGATGAAGACAGCCGTACTCATTACTATGGATGACACCCGGAAAAACGGGAGCGCGTATAAAACAGCATAGGGGATCAGCAAAAGCAGGTAATTGAAAATAAACCGGATGCCGATTGCCTGGAACCAGTCGGGTGAAAAGAAGATAGACTCATCAAAATTCTGCTGGTATGCAGAAAGGCATTGAAGCAGAATGACTCCGACTGCCGGAAGTGCTAAAAGCCGTATAATCGAAAGCACATAAGGCACCTTCGGCCTCAGTCGGCTCCAGGATAGTTTTGTCATGGTAATTTGACCTCCAGAGCGGAAATAATTATAATCAGACCCGGAAACTGTCCTTCAGCGATACAGAACGGTTAAAGACAATACGGCCTTCTGAAAAATCCCTGCTGTCGGCACAGAAATAGCCAAGTCTTAAAAACTGAAAACTCTCCGACGGGCTGGCTGAAGCAAGGGAAGCTTCCAGTTTGGCTCCCGCGATGACTGTAAGGGAATCGGGATTCAAGTGTTCAAGATAATTGCAGTCGGCCAGATCCGGCTCGGGCGTGTCAAAAAGGCTGTCATAGAGCCGTACCTCGGCATCAACCGCCGTCCTTGCATCAACCCAGTGGATCGTTCCTTTGATTTTTCTTCCGTCGGCTGTATTTCCGCCGCGGCTTTCGGGATCGAATTCTGCATGTACTTCGGTAACACGTCCATCCGCATCTTTAACGCAGCCGGTGCAGCGAATTACATAGGCAGACTTCAGGCGTACTTCGCTGCCGGGAAAGAGACGGAAATATTTACGGGAAGGCTCTTCCATAAAATCGTCATTTTCAATCCAGAGTTCCCGTGAAAAAGAGACTTTGCGAATCCCGTCTTCCGGTTTTTCAGGATTGTTTTCAACTTCGAATTCCTCTGAAATCCCTTCCGCATAATTATCAATTATGAGCTTGACTGGTGAAATCACTGCCATAACACGATGGGCGTTCGTATTTAAGTCATCGCGGAGGCAGTGCTCAAGAAAAGCATAATCCACAATACTGTTGACCTTGGAAACACCGTTTTTTTCATGGAAAATACGGATCGAAGAAGGTGTGTACCCTCGCCTTCTTAAGCCGCAGAGTGTCGGCATACGCGGATCATCCCAGCCGGATACGAATCCGTTTTCGACAAGATTACGAAGTTTTCTTTTGGAAAGCACAGTGTGATTAATACCGAGACGTGCAAATTCAATCTGACGCGGTTTGGCCGGGACGGAACAATTCTCGATAACCCAGTCATATAGGGGACGATGGGACTCGAATTCAAGGGAACAAAGGGAGTGCGTGATTCCCTCAAGGGCGTCTTCGATCGGGTGTGCAAAATCATACATCGGATAGATACACCAGGCGTCGCCGGTCTGGTGGTGGTTCATGTGGTTGATCCTGTAAATAGCCGGATCCCGCATATTGAAGTTGCCGGAAGCAAGATCGATACGTGCACGGACAGTCATGCGCCCGTCTTCAAACTCGCCCGCTCTCATTCTGCGGAATAAATCGAGGCTCTCCTTTAACGGACGGTCACGGAAAGGACTCTGCGCCGGACGGGATAAATCCCCGCGCATTTCTTTCATCTGTTCGGCTGACAGCTCGCAGACATATGCCAGACCCTTCTGAATCAGTTCTTCAGCAAAAAGGTACATCTGCAAAAAATAGTCGGAAGCATAATAAAACCGGTCTTCCCAGTCATATCCGAGCCACAGGATGTCTTCTTTTATCGCATCAACGTATTCTTCATCTTCCTTGGTCGGATTGGTGTCATCCATGCGAAGATTACACAGTCCCTTATATTTATCGGCAGTGTGAAAATCAATATAAAGTGCTTTTGCATGACCGATATGAAGATATCCGTTCGGTTCAGGGGGGAATCTCGTATGTATGGTCAAACCGGCAAACCGGCCGCCTTCTGCAATGTCTTCATCAATAAAATCAAAAATGAAATTGCTGTCATTTTCACTCATAATATTCACCTTGTTTCCTTTTTTTGAAAAATTTGTATTTGTTTCCGATGCAGGAAAAAGTTGTTTGCCAGACACTTTTATGGTGTCAGGCGTTGTCGGCCGATCCCGATTCTGCGTAAAGATTCTTCCCTGCCCAATAGAAGCAGGATTTCTACTGCGCCGCCGGGTGTTACGACTGTACCTGAAACGGCAATCCGTACAGGCCACATGACCAGTGCATTCTTAACCTCCATGCGTTCAGCAAGGGAGGTCATACAGGAGGAAACAGAGTCCTTGTCCCATGTCAGCAGGGAAGTCAGTTCCAATTCGCAGATCCGGAGCATCGCAAGCGAGTTTTCAAGGTTGGTCTTACTTTTTTTGTGTATATAAATTTCAGGATCATAATCGGGAAGTTCCTTTAAAAAGGAGAGCTTCTCCCTGATCTGGGAAAAACGCGTGATTCGCGGCTGCAGGATCTCCGTCATAAGCCAGTAGACTTCCGGACGTTCTGGAAGAAGATCCTCATAAACAGGGAGTGCGTGTGAGAGGAAATCTTCCGGGGACATGGCACGGATATACTCACCGTTGAACCATTCCAATTTGTCATAATCAAAAATCGCCGGCGACTTGCTGATTCCGTCTATGGAAAAAGCCTTCGTCAGTTCATCAAGCGTAAAGACCTCACGCGTATCATCTTTAGGACACCATCCTAGAAGCGCAATGTAATTAATAATTGCTTCCGTTAAATAACCGGCTTCAAGTAGATCTTCGAAACTTGTCGCGCCGTGGCGCTTTGAAAGCTTGGAGACCGTACCGTCCGGGCCTCTTCCCTGAATGAGGGGAAGATGAACATATACGGGAATCTTCCATCCGAAAGCCTCATACAGAATATTATACTTCGGGGCGGATGAGAGATATTCGCTTCCCCGTACGACATGGGTAATATTCATCAGGTGGTCGTCAATAATATTTGCAAAATTATAGGTAGGGAAGCCATCGGTTTTGATGAGAACCTGATCTTCCAGTTCTTTGTTTGGCACGGTAATATCTCCGTATACGCAGTCACTGAAAGTTGTGGTACCTGTGAGCGGCATACGCTGACGAATGACATATGGTATTCCTGATGCCAGATTTTCCTGTATCTCACCCGAAGATAAATCCCTGCAGTGCCTGTCATAACCTGCATTGTCAGGGCTTGTTGCCTGTGCCCGCAGGGAATCCAGGCGCTCTTTTGTGCAGAAACAATAATATGCCTTCCCTTCGGAAACCAGCTGTTCCGCATACGGCTTATACAAAAGCATACGTTCGCTTTGTACGTATGGCCCGTAAGGACCCCCGATGTCCGGACCTTCGTCATGCCTGAGACCGGCCGTCCGCAGAGTGTTGTAAATTATATCAACAGCTCCGTCAACCAAACGCTCCTGGTCGGTATCTTCGATTCTCAGGACAAATGTGCCTCCAGCGGACTTGGCAATTAAATATTCGTAAAGCGCTGTGCGAAGATTCCCCACATGCATGAAACCGGTGGGACTGGGTGCAAAACGCGTGCGGACAACAACATTGTCGGAAATATTATTATCAGACATATCAATAACCTCTTTGTATTTTTATTTTATCCATGTTAACACAAATTCGGGCGCGCGGGTACAAGAAAGAAGGGCAGGTAAGGTTGCGGCAGGGATAAAAAAGTATGAGCGCGAACTTATCCGGTCATATGCCGGCTGATTTGCCGGGATGTTTCCTTGATCTGGCATGACGTATGATGAAGATGAAAACGGTTCTGATCACGGATGCTAAAAAGAAGACAAAGGCGATGCCTATTATGACGGACAAATTCCTGTTTGCAACAAGAAGTGCAATTGTATCGGACAGGAAGTCGGACTTGGTCCACATACTTTGTGCGGCGACTACCTCAGTATCAATTTGGGTGCCGTCTTCCAACTCAAACCTGACCTGTCCCAGTGACTCGCCGATACGAATTGGAAGAGTAACTGTTTCGGAAGGAATGAAAATTGTGTTCGGCTTAATATAATCATTACCGGCCGGATGTATATATCGGACGGTACTCTCAAATACCGCCGCAAGCGGGGCAGGTATGCCGGCAATCGATACCTGCCTGTATGTGTCGCCGGAGACGACAAGGTCTGATACCTCATATGAACTGAAAGTGGTATTGATTGATTTGTACAGATCCTGATAAATGGAATCGTTCTGCGATCCGCCTAAAATAATGGCAATTTCAAAATCATTCACGGCAGCAACGGCCAGAACACAGGAAGTGGAACTGGAATCATCACATTCAAAACGAGCCGCGCCCTTAAGCTGCGGGTTGAGACCCCATGCTGCACTCATGTTATTTGTCAGTGTCTGTGGCGTACCGTCGGAAAGGAACATAAGTGTCTTGTATTTTGTGAACAGATCACGGAAATCATTAAGGCCCAGCGCATACCGGAAGAGGGAAGTCAAATCGGAGATTGTTGTGTACTGAAAGGATTGTGAACTGTTAATGTCCGCATTTGCAGAAGCCGGATGCGAATTGATAACTTCTTTTCCTGATGTATTGGCAAAGAGAGTGCTGTTCATACCCAGAACTTTTGCCGTTTCATTCATTTGGTTTACGAAGGAAATCTCGTCACTTGCAATATATTCGGCCAACGAAAATGCCGCTGCATCGGAATCCATATAGAGAAGTGCCGTCACCAGGAATTTGACGGAACATTTTTCGCCTTTTGACAGGGAAAGAGGATTTTTGGATTTTTTGTCAAGGGTTTCTGCTGCACTGGAGATTGTTACCTGTGTATCCAGGGACTGCGTCTCAAGAGCAATCACAGCAGTCATCAGCTTCGAGGCAGCAGGATAATTTGCCGAAGAATCCTCGTTATTGCGATAAAGGATCATCCCGCGTCCGGTTCCAAAGATAAGGGCGGCATTTGCTGTAATATCAACAGAGGACATTATATCTGATGGGTCCGTAACAGGGGCCTGTGCTGTTCCGGACGTCTTTGCCGTATATGTCTGTGTCTGCATGCCGGTATCGGAATTTGATTTATAAACAAAAGTACTGCCGGCCGCATATAGGGGAAGTCCCGCAGTACCTAGGCAAAACAAGACCGCCAGGATAAACGAAAACAGTCGGATCAAATAAATATATCGCTTTCCGAAGAAAAGAAATCTTGTCATTACATTTACTCCGATACATATCTATAAATATCCTGATTATATCACGATTGCCACGGAATAAGGTTTGTCTTGCGATGCAATCATGAAAATGTTACATTATATATATGTACTCATATAGGAGAAGGGAGATATAATAAATGAGAATCTCAACAAGAGGTAGCTATGCACTTGAAGCTGTGCTCGCGATTGCTCTGTTTCCGCCGGATCAGACGATAAGTATCCGGGAAATCAGCGAGCGTACAAAGATTTCAGATAATTATCTTGAACAAATATTTTCTCTCCTGAGAAAAAGCAAAATCATAACCAGTTCACGCGGAGCGTACGGCGGATACCAGCTCGCACGGCCGGCCGGTAAGATCTGTGTTGGGGATGTACTCAGGGCGACGGAAAAATCTATTTCGCCTGTTATGTGTGTAGAGGAACAAGGTATCTGCAAAAAAAGTGTCGATTGTGTTACCAGGACTGCATGGTGCAAACTTTTCGACGCAATAACCGGAACAGTTGACACGATTAGTATCGAAACACTTGTGAAGGATTTCAATCAAAAAATCACGCGTGAGAGCATTGATTACTCGATTTGATTTGCCTTTTATCGGAATATTGGACATTTACACAGGATTTCTGCAGGATAAGGGAGAAAAAATGAAGTTATCAACAAAATGCCGTTATGGCCTTCGTGCTTTGGTTGATCTGGCTGTGTTTTCTGAACGCGGGCATGTTGCACTTCATGAAATTGCCGCGCGTCAGGAGATATCCCTTAAATATCTGGAGCAGGATTTTTCTGTTCTCAGAAGGGCGGGTATTGTAAAAAGCGTAAAAGGCGCCCAGGGCGGATATCTCCTTTCAAAATCACCGTCTGAAATCAGGATAAGTGAAATTGTATCTGTTTTAGAGGGGGATTTGCTTCTGATTGAAATCGATGATCCGGAGCAGACGGATATACGGGCATTCCTTGCAAACAGGGTATGGGCAAAAGTAAACCGGAATGTAAATGATTCGCTGCATGCTATTTTCCTGTCGGATCTGGTTGGTGATTACAGGGAGCAGCAGACCGGAGAAAGTATGTATTATATTTGATAACGGGGGATTTGTTGTTTTCCCGGGGGGACTGCCATCTTTGATATGAAAATGGTATCATGATAAAAGGCTGTTTTTTTAGGAGGACTCATGGAACTAACAAGAATTAATGCGGGAACCCCCTATCCTGTGGAGTGCGGACATGCTGTCGCACAACTTTATCTTGCGGATATTTTCAAGCCGCGTCTTGAAAAAGCCCAGGTTGCAATCATTACCGACAGGGAAGTATCAGGTTATTACATAAGTGATTTTGTGCGTCAGTTTGAACGTATCGGTATTAAGCCCATTGTTATTGTCATTGACGGAAGCCGGGCTGCTAAATCCTTTGATGTTGTCCGTGCGGCTTTTGAGCGCCTTACAGACATTGAATTCACACATTCGGATCTGCTTTTTGCTTTTGGAGGCGGAGGCGTAATTGATATTGCGGCTTTTGTGGCAGCGACTTTCCAAAAAGGCATAGACTATATACAGGTTCCGACGTCGCTTCTGGCCATGATTGATTCTTCTACCGCAACGGATGCATACCTTAATTTTCAAAGTCATAAGAATCAGATCGGCGTGACATATTCCCCGATACATGTAATTATTGATACGAATTATTTGCGGACACTTCCGCCTCGATATCAGGCAAACGGTATAGCACAGGTGATACAGTACGGACTCCTGGAAAATCCGGAGCTTCTCGCCCGCCTGGAAAACTCCGGTATGGATATGTTCAGCATGATTGATTCATGTATCCAGGTAAGAAAGATGCTTCTTGCTTCGAATCCCGGTTTCCTGACTTTTGGACAGGAAATTGCGGAGGCTATTGAAGGACATTTCCGCTTTTTAAAATACACGCACGGAGAAGCTATGGCTCTGGGTATGTTTGCAATATTCCAGACGGACGATCTCAGGCAGTTATATGACAAACACGGTCTGCCGGTTGCAGTTACAGGTGTTGCAAAAGACACACTCCTGAAGCGAATCCTGAAGAACTATGAGAACCGGACCCAGGCAATACCGCTTGTACGCCTCGAATCCGTCGGCAAGCCGTTCATTGATAAAATTTCCGTGGAGGATGCCGCTGCAGTTTTTGACAAGCTCCTTTCCGGTATCTGCCAGTAAACAGGAGGAAGCAATGCATGCGCTATTATAAGGCAAATGATTATCATTACATGAAGCAATCGGTGAACCGAAGAATGATCAGCCTGGTACTATGCCTGGTTTTTATCTTTCCGTCATTCTTAAGCAGCTGCGGCAGTAAAGATGAAGCAGTGACAGTTCTAGCGGATTACGGGGACTATGGTTCACAGATCGCACAGAACCTTGCCTCTATGTATCCGTTCCGTAAGGCGTATTCCCCTGAGGAAAAAGAAGCGGGCGTTTTCATAAAAAGCGAGTTTGAAAAACTGGGATATAAAGTAGAGGAACAGGCCTTTTCTTCAGCAGACCAGTCCGGTACCTCGACCAACTATATAATTACCATACCCGGCGAGGGACTTATGTTTCAGAATTCCCAGGGCACATATACAGCTGAAAACCGCCAGGTTATTGTAGGAGCACATTATGATACATTTTACGGGACTGCGGATGCTGCATCCCTGCCGGGATATGATGGAATCCAGGATAATGCAAGCGGGATAGGATGCCTCCTGACACTGGCCCAGCAGCTTCGGAAGCAAACAATGGGATATGATGTAATCCTCATTGCATTTGGTGCCGGGGATGCTTCATATGCAGGGGCTGAGGCTTTCACGGCACAGATGACCCCGCAGGCAATTGCCGCGACTGATGCTATGTATTGTATTGAGAGTATTTATGCCGGCGATAAACTTTATGCAAGTGCCGGCTGGAACTCGCTTGTCAGCGCAAATAAATATGAAATGAGAAGAAAGCTCTATGAAGCGTATGATGCTGTTTACGAGAACTCACTGTCATCCAAAAATGGTGTTGACCTACTGTATAATGAGAGCGGACAGTCCCTGGATGTAAATGGTGACAGTGCAGTTGATGTATTTCGTGAAGTAACAACCACGCTATCCGATTACGTGCCTTTTGACCGTGCAGGCATACCAATAGTGTTTTTTGAATCATATGATTATAACTATTCGGACATTGCCGCAATGAAGGAGACGAAAAACTTAAAGCTTCAAAGTAACGGCGGCTTGATTCGCAGGACAAATGCAGATGCAATCAGCATATTGAAGGAGTCCATACCGGAAGAGCAGCTTATCTCCCGGATTAACTGTACAGCATTTATTCTATTGAAGGCGATAGAAAAGGGTGCCCATAATTCCCTGACGAAAGCAGCATATGCGGCCGGTACTACCATTGCTCCCGCTATTCATGTCCTTGTTACGGTAACACCTCCGCCCAAAGCAACATCAACCTCTGCTGCAGCAACACCGGCACCATCATAACCATCCGGTGCACTTTCCAATCTCAGAAGTAAAAGAAAAATTTTAGAACGTCTCCCGATTCCCACCGGAAGTTGACCGACTGGAATTCCCCTGGGTGCAGTGTTGAAATTTTTTGATTATGACCACAGTCAGACACTCTCATCGGTTCAGGGTCATCCGGCAGATCGGGTGAAAAAAATCCGATGAGCTCCTGCTCCTGAAGGGAAACCCGGGCATTTTTACAATTTTCCGGAATCAGGACATCAACCCTGAAGCGAACGGGCTCATCAAGTAAAAAAAGGAATCCCAGACAGATACGGTCGGGCATGAGTCGTACTGCTTTTTGAACAACCTGTATTTTTTTGCCGTCTTTATTGTATTCATAAACTTTATCAGAATATTCCGATACGGCGATGCCTTCAAAGACGTCACCAAGAATCAATTCTTCATTCATTGTTTCTTCTTCCCCAATCCAATCATCTGCATGTACTTTATAATTATATCCGAAAATGCAAGGATCATGCCAGCCTTTTTATACGGAGGAGTTCACATGAAAACATTTTCAGATTTTTCGGATCAGATGGAGAAGATGCTCCATTTTCAGATTCTGCCGTTCTGGCTTCAGCTTATTGACAGGGAACACGGCGGCTATTACGGAAACGTAAACGGAGAAGGTATTATTGATACGCTTGGTAAAAAGGGTGTGATCCTTCATTCCCGCATCCTTTGGACATTTTCCGAAGCCTATCGCCGGACAAAAAGGCCGGAATATCTGGCTGCTGCGGATCACGCATATTCTTTTCTGATACAACAGGCACTGGACAGGGAATACGGCGGCCTTTTCTGGATGCTTGACGGGGAAGGAAAACCCCTCGAGCTTTTCAAACATTCATATAACCAGGCGTTCGGCGTGTATGCCCTTTCGACGTATTTCCTGGCAACCGGGAAAAAAGAGGCACTTGATTATGCTATGGGATTATTTAATCTCTTAGAACAGAAATGGCGTGACGATAAGGGTTACCTGGAGCAGCTGACCCGGGATTTCAGCCCGATGAGTAATGGTGAACTTTCGGAGAACGGCATTATTGCAGAGAGAACCATGAACACGCTGCTTCACATTATGGAGGCTTATACAGTTCTCTATGAGGCATCGCATAATGCGGATGTGAAGAAAGCGCTTACCTTTTCTGTCAGGCAGCTTACAAGAGAAATGTATAATGCCTCAAAACAGCGTCTTGAGGTATTTTTCGACAGGGACTTAACATCCCTTCTGGATCTGCACTCTTACGGACATGACATTGAGGCTTCCTGGCTTATCGACCGGGCTGTGGATGTTTTAGGGGATGCAGAGCTTAAAGAAATGACTTCACCGGTATCCAAGGCGCTGTATGAGCATGTCATTGCCTGTGCATATACAGACAGAGGCGTGATATATGAGTGCCATGACGGCCGGGACAACACGCAGCGTGACTGGTGGGTGCAGGCTGAAGCCATTGTTGGTATTGCCAATGACTGTATGAAATACGGTAACAGGGAAGACCATCTGGACAAACTGTACAGCCTGCTGGACTTTCTGAATTCTGAAATCATTCTTCCTTCAGGGGAATGGGCCTGGACTACATTTGAAGATGGGCATCATGATACCGGCAGGGAATTGGCGGGGCCGTGGAAATGCCCCTACCATAACGGGCGGATGTGCATGGAGATTATGTCCCGCTTTACCTGATCAGAAAAATTATGCCTGTATTATCCGACGAAATTGCAGTTTCCGGCAGCATGGAGGAACACATGGAAGCAACGAATAAAAAAAACCATACTCAGGAGACAATTCTGACAAATATACCGGGATTTGCCCTGCGGTTTGCTTCAGAGGATGACATAGAGACGATTCTGTTTTTTATCAGAGAACTCGCAAAGTATGAGAAAATGGAAAACGAAGTGGTTGCCACGAAGGAAAAGTTACTTGAGACACTTTTTATACGGAAGAATGCGGAAGTCGTTCTGGCTGAATATCAAGGGAAAGCAGTTGGATTTCTGCTGTTCTTCCACAATTATTCGACTTTTCTCGGACAGCCGGGCATCTATCTTGAGGACTTGTTTCTCCTGCCGGAAGTAAGGAAAATGGGTTTCGGCAGAAGAATTCTTGCGTTTCTGGCGCGTCTTGCTGTCGACCGTAATTGCGGGCGGGTTGACTGGTCCTGCCTTGAATGGAATATGCCTTCAAGGCATTTCTACGAAAGTCTTGGATCCGAGTCAAGGGATGAATGGATAGGATACAGGCTTTCCGGCCAGGCAATGACAGATCTTGCAGAAATGGCTTGAGTTTGTAAACAGCATTTACCGCCGAAAAAGCATGGGTACTTGAAGTACGCGTGAGAAGAGCATCATTAATATTCCTTAAATAAATCTTCCATACGGCAATGATACAGTCCGGACAGCATGGGCAGCTTTCCGGCTCTGGGCAGCTTCCTGCCTTTTTCCCACCTCGAGACGGTCGTCTGGTCAATTTTCATGATTTCTGCGACCTGCTGCTGTGTAAGGTTTTGCTTCTGACGAAAATACAAAAAACTATTCATAAGGTTTCCTCTGATTGAATCACTCATCAATTAATAGGACATATAATCCTATTTTATCCTATGCTGCACATACTTCAAGTAAAATATAAAGAAGGAACCGCTGCATCCTGAACAGTTCTTTGTTCATTCTGCAGAGGTTCCTTCATATAACACTATCTGTCGGATAAGATCAGACTTTTATCGTCCAGCCCAGTTTGTCTTCCACGGCGCCTTTTTGGACTCCCGTGATCGTATCGTAGAATAACTGCGCGACCGGCCCGATCTGGTTTTTGTTGATCGTAATTACGTGATCCTCATATTTGAGCTCACCGACTGGTGAAATGACTGCAGCGGTTCCGGATCCGAATGCCTCTGTAAGACGTCCGTTTTTACCGGCTTCGATGATCTCGTCAATGGAGATTCTGCGTTCTTCCACTTCCATATGAAGTGACTTGGCCAGCTCTATACAGGATCTTCTGGTTATACCGGGAAGAATGCTTCCGTTTAGTTCCGGTGTGACAAGCTTACCGTCAATTATGAAAATAATGTTCATCGAACCGACTTCTTCAATATATTTCTGTTCAATACCGTCAAGCCACAGAACCTGAACATATCCGTTTTTGTGAGCGATTTCCTGGGCAATAAGGCTGGATGCATAGTTGCCTGCACATTTTGTGAAGCCTGTTCCGCCGCGGACTGCACGTACATATGTGTCTTCCACGTATATTTTTACCGGGTTAATTCCCTGGGGATAATAAGCTCCGGAAGGAGAAAGAATAATCATGAAGCGGTAAGTATCGGAAGCACGCACACCCAGATACGGGTCGGTAGCAATAACAAAAGGACGGATATACAACGACTCGCCGTCCCCGGACGGAATCCAGTCCTTATCAAGATCAACGAGTACTTTTGTAGCGTGGACGCAGAAATCAGGATCAAGTGCCGGTATCACAAGACGCTCGTCCGATTTGTTGATTCTCTCAAAATTCAGCTGCGGACGGAAAAGATTAACACTCCCGTCCTGACAGCGGTATGCCTTGAGACCCTCAAATACAGCTTGCCCGTAATGGAAAACCATAGCGGACGGATCAATCAGAAAAGGAGCATACGGCTCGATTCTAGGATTAATCCATCCCTCACCTGCGGCATAGTCCATAATGAACATATGATCAGTAAAAAATTTACCGAACGGCAGTGATTCACCCGGAACCGGTTTAGCCTTCGGCGCAGTAGTTTTCGTAATTGATATTGCAGGAAACATCTATGTATCCTCCTTCGCACGCAGCGTTTAATTTATAATTTAGTATTATAATACGCTTTCCTGCCGATGAACACGAATATTCTTCACTATTGCGAGGGATTATTCCATTTGGTCAGAAAGAAACAAGGAAATTTCTGCTTTTTATGCGTTCTTCACTTTGAAGGTGTGTTGAACAATTGTTCCTTTTGTGGTACTATTTTTTTGTATATTCAGACGGGATCAATGATATGTGAGGTGATGTGAATGGCAAATGATAAAAGAGCGGACAAGAAGTTATTTGAGCCTCTTGAAAGCAGGCCGTTCCGTATCGCAAGTGATATGCGGCCAATGGGAGATCAGCCGCAGGCAATCGATACTCTTGTCCAGGGCATGGAAGACGGCCTGTCGTCACAGACACTTCTCGGCGTAACCGGCTCCGGCAAGACATTTACCATGGCGAATATTATTGAGAGGCTGCAGCGGCCGGCCCTTGTCATCGCACATAATAAGACGCTGGCCGGGCAGCTTTGTGCGGAGTTCAAGGCATTTTTTCCGGATAATGCTGTAGAGTATTTTGTTTCCTATTACGATTATTACCAGCCTGAGGCGTATATAGCCGCAACAGATACATATATAGAAAAAGACTCGGCAATCAATGAAGAGATTGATCGTATGCGCCATTCGGCCACATCATCCCTTCTGGAGAGACGGGATGTTATTGTCGTAGCATCTGTCTCCTGTATTTACGGTTTGGGCGATCCCTCCGATTACAGGGATTTAATGGTCAATCTGCGGCCGGGGATGAAAAAGGACAGGGATCAGGTCATCCGTGAACTCATAAATATTCAGTACTCAAGAAATGATTATGAAGTCAGGCGCGGATCATTCCGGGTTCGCGGTGATACTCTCGATATTTTCCCGTCGTCATCGGAAGACCTGCTTACTCGCGTGAGTTTTTTTGGAGATATGATTGAGAAAATTACCGAAGTTGACTATCTGACCGGCAAGGTACAGTGGGCAAGGAATTATACGGCAATTTACCCTGCTTCACACTATGCAACGAGCAGCGATAAGATGAAGAAGGCCCTGGTTTCCATTGAACAGGAACTGGAGGAACGTCTTCCGGTTATGCGTGAAGAGGGAAAGGTCATCGAGGCATACCGCCTCGAGCAGCGCACGCGATATGATCTGGAAATGCTGCGGGAGACGGGTTTCTGCAAAGGAATTGAGAATTATTCCAGGCATCTTGCACAGCGGGAACCAGGGACAGCACCCTTTACGCTCATTGACTTTTTCCCGGATGACTATCTGCTGATGATAGACGAGTCCCATGTTACGATTCCGCAGATCGGCGCAATGTACAGCGGAGACCGGTCCAGGAAAGAAAATCTTGTTAACTATGGGTTCCGTCTTCCCTCAGCATTTGATAACCGGCCTTTGCAGTTCCCGGAATTCGAGAAGAAGATGGGGCAGGCGCTTTTTGTCTCGGCTACACCGTCCGTATACGAAGCGCAGCACAGCCAGCAGACTGCAGAGCAGATTATAAGGCCAACAGGACTTGTTGATCCCGAAATATCCATCCGTCCGGTTGAGGGACAGATTGAGGATATACTCACGGAGATTCGCGCCAATAACGAGATGAAGGAGAGGACGCTTGTCCTGACTCTGACCAAAAAGATGGCCGAGGATCTTTCCGCTTTTCTGGCCAATGAAGGAATCCGTGTCAAATACCTTCATTCCGATATTGATACGGTTGAACGGATGAAGATACTCAGGGATCTGAGGCAGGGACTATTTGACGTGCTTGTCGGCATTAACCTCCTTCGTGAAGGACTTGACCTGCCGGAAGTGTCACTGATTATGATACTTGATGCCGATAAGGAGGGGTTCCTTCGTTCAGCGCGCTCCCTGATCCAGATTATCGGACGGGCCGCACGTAATGTACGGGGTAGGGTGATCCTGTATGCTGACAAAGTTACGGATTCCATGTTTGCGGCTATTTCCGAAACAAATAGAAGACGTGACATACAATTAGCATATAATGAGAAGAACAATATCATTCCGGTAAGTATCACAAAGGAAGTCCGCGGTGTTCTTGAGACACTTGAAGCTTTCAGTAAGGAAGAAGGACTTGCTGCAAAAGATGTTGAGAGCCTGCTGGACAATAAAACGGCCAACTTGCCGCAGGCTGAGCTTGTGAAGCTTTCGAAGAAGCTTGAAAAAGAGATGAAGGAATCTGCAAAGAATCTGGACTTTGAGGAAGCTGCGAGACTTCGTGATTTGCTGGTTGTTGTTCGCGGTAAAATTGTTTGATTTTTTAAGGAGGGTTACGTAGTGGCGTCGGAATCTGCATCCCTGCAGGGTTTTGTCCATTTACACCTGCATACCGAATACAGCCTGCTTGACGGTGCTATCCGCATCAAGTCCCTGGCAAAGAGGCTCAAAGAACTTGGCATGCATTCCTGTGCGATTACTGATCACGGGGTTATGTACGGGACGGTTGATTTTTTCAGGATCATGCAGAATGAGGGTATTCATCCTATCATCGGATGTGAATGCTACGTAGCGCCCAGAAGCCGCCTGAATAAGGAAGGCGCCTCCGACCGTGAACCCTATCACCTGATTCTGCTGGCAAAGGATAATGAAGGACTTAAGAACCTGAACCGTCTGGTTTCTGCCGGTTTTACGGAAGGATTCTACTATCGTCCACGCATTGACAGGGAACTCCTCGAGAAATACAGTAAAGGACTGATTGCTTTGTCGGCATGTCTTGCAGGTGAGGTCTCCCAGGCAATAATAAAAAATCAGTTTGAAGAAGCCAAACAAACAGCTCTCTGGTATGACGGGGTTTTCGGCCGCGGGAATTATTACCTTGAGATTCAGAGCAACACAATCCCTGCACAGGCAAGGGTCAACCAGCATCTTATTTCCATCTCCCAGGAGACGGGGATTCCGCTTGTTGCGACTAATGACTGCCACTACATGAATAAAGAGGATGCAAAGGCACATGACGTACTTCTCTGCATGCAGACTGGCAAGCATATTTCCGACAAGGACAGGATGCGCATGCCGACAGATGATTTCTACATCAGATCTGAAGTAGAAATGCGGACTTTTTTCCCTAATATACCGTCGGCCATCGATAATACGACTTTGATTGCAAGTATGTGCCAGGCGACCTATACCTTCGGGGAAACACACCTTCCGTCGTTTGAAATTCCGTCTGGATTCGCCGACCATGACAGCTTTCTTAGAACTCTTTCCGAAGAGGGGCTTAATCACAGGCTGTTGGATATCCCCGATGTTTTACAGCACCGGATATACCGTGACCGCCTGTCCTTTGAGCTTTCCGTGATTTCTGAAATGGGTTTTACGGATTACTTCCTGATTGTATGGGATTTTATTAAATACGCAAGGGATCAGGGGATTATGGTGGGTCCCGGGCGTGGTTCCGGTGCAGGGTCTTTGGCTGCTTATGCACTTTCCATTACAAATATTGATCCTATCCGGTACGGCCTTATTTTTGAGCGTTTTCTAAATAACGAGCGCGTCAGCATGCCGGACTTTGATATCGATTTCTGCTATGAACGCCGTCCGGAAGTAATTGAATATGTTACTGCAAAATACGGGGAGGACCGGGTAGCACAGGTGATAACATTCGGAACACTTGCGGCCCGGGCCTGCGTAAGGGATGTTGCAAGGGCTCTTGAAGTACCTTACACCGAGAGTGACCGACTTGCAAAGATGATTCCTTTTGCGCTGGGGATGACGATTAACAGGGCACTTGAGTTATCATCCGACCTCAAAAATGCGTATGATAATAATCCTGTCTCAAAGGATGTACTTGACACAGCGATCCTGTTTGAAGGCATGCCGCGTCACGCTTCAACACACGCTGCAGGTGTAGTCATTTCCAATGGGCCGCTCACGGATATTGCACCGCTCGCCAAAAATGATGAATCCGTAGTTGTGCAGTTTGCAAAAGATAACGTTGAAGCAATCGGACTTCTGAAATTTGACTTTCTCGGCTTGAGAACCCTTACCGTCATGAGGGATACTGCAGAAATGGTACTCGAGAACCGGGGGATAGTGATTGATTTTGACCACACTCCGATGGACGAGGCTGCTGTGTATGAAATGATCGGCAAAGGTGATACCGAAGGTGTTTTCCAGCTTGAAAGTGCCGGTATGACTAATTTCATGACTGATCTTGCTCCGACATCCCTCGAAGACATTATCGCCGGTATATCCCTTTACCGGCCCGGTCCGATGGACCAGATTCCCCGCTATGTTAAGTCAAGGCATGATCCGAAGCTGATTCATTATGATCATCCGCTTCTTGAACCGATTCTGAATGTAACATATGGCTGCATGGTATATCAGGAGCAGGCGATGCAGATCGTACGGGACCTTGCGGGTTTTTCCATGGGCCAATCCGACAATATCCGGCGGGCAATGTCCAAGAAAAAGCATTCCATTATGGAAAAGTACCGCGAGATGTTCATATACGGCGGCATTGATGAACTCGGACGCACAGTTGACGGTGCGGTCCGCCGCGGTGTTCCGGAAAAAACAGCGGAGAAGATCTTCGATGACGTGACTCAATTTGCCGGATATGCTTTCAACAAATCCCACGCTGCGGCTTATGCCATGGTTGGTTATTTTACCGCATACCTGAAATTCCATTATCCGACGGAATTTATGGCAGCCATGCTCAACAGCTTCCGGGGGAATCTTTCACAGGCAGCCTGGTATGTTGCCTGCTGCAAAAAAATGGGACTTCGTGTGCAGCCCCCGGATATTAACAGAAGTCAGGCGAAGTTTACAACCGAGGGGGACGGATGCATACGAATCGGACTCTCAGCGGTGAAAAATGTCGGGGAGTCCGCCATCAGGCAGCTTGTGGACGAACGGACTCAAAACGGGCTTTTCACATCCTACGGAGATTTCCTGCGGAAAATGTTCAAGTACGATATGAACCGCAAGATGATTGAGTGCCTTGTCCTTGCATCAGCCCTTGATGAATTTAGGATTCCCCGGTCACAGCTTCTGGCTGCGATGGATCCCTTCCTGGCACAGCTTGCGTCCTCCAAAAAGAACCAGATGGACGGACAGCTCTCCCTTTTCGGGCTGACGGAAGATGCAGAGGATATCACGCTTTCCGAGCCTTCCTATCCAGGAATCGATGAGTTCTCCGTCTCTGAGAAACTTTCTAAAGAAAAGGAGGTCCTGGGGCTTTATATCTCCGGACATCCGCTGGAAGAGTATAAGAAATCAATTGCTTATTCCACGAATACGGACAGTTCCGCTTTTGCATCCGCATCCGGGGAAGAGGATGCTGTTGCAGAACGTGTCCTTATGGATCAGGATCTTGTCACAATGGCAGGGCTTCTTCTGTCAAGGACAACAAAAACAACAAAGAAACAGGAGATGATGGCATTTCTTCAGGTTGAGGATCTGCTTGGAAGTTATGAAGTCATTGTATTTCCCAAGGTCTTCCAGACTTATGCCAATCTTTTACAGGAGAACAGGGTACTTTTGATCAAAGGAAGGGTCAGTATACGGGAGGATGAACCTCCCAAGCTGATTGCAGAAAGTTTTGCCGAACTGTCTAAGAATGCGTCTGATAAAAAGGCGGAGCCGGTCGGGAGCAGACGCGACAGCTGGTCGTACAAATCACATGCGAAAATTACGGAAAAGGATGAAGCGCCTGTAATCAGAAAGGACGATGAACAGCCCGTGCTGCGTCTTGGCATACGTTACAACGGGATGGAAAACGACGCCGGGTATAGAAGACTGCTTGCATCCCTTGCATATTTTCATGGTACTATGCAGGTTGTTGTTTTTTTACCTGCCGGCAAAAAAAACATTCCGCTCGCGCCGGAATACTGGGTTGACCCGTCAAATGAGATTCTCAAAGAGATTTCGATGATATGTGGTAAAGATAACATGGCGATTTTCTGATGTCTCTTCCGATTTTTTCTCTGTGCCTGTATAATACTAATAGCTTCAGAAAATATATGAACACAATGACAAACAGGAAGCAGGAGTGTGATAGTTATGATAGAAGAATACAGTGCGACGAATTTACCGAACCTCAAGGAACTGGTAGCTCCCAATTATGACAATATTACTTCGGCTGATGTGCCGTTCATTCGCGGAATCGGCGTTTTGACAAGCGGCGGCGATGCCCCCGGGATGAATGCAACGATCCGGGCAGTTGTACGTGCCGGACTGCATACGGATCATAAGGTTTTTGGCGTAATGCGCGGATATCACGGATTGTGGAAGGGCGAGATTGAAGAACTCAACGGAAGGGATGTTTCAGAGAAGCTTCAGCGAGGCGGTACATTTTTGATGACCGCACGATCCAAGACCTTTGAGACACCGGAGGGTGTTGTAAAGGGCGCTAAGATGTGCAAGGTCTTCGGAATAGATTGCCTTGTTGTAATCGGCGGTGACGGATCGTATCGGGGTGCCCGTGATCTGGCCCGAATCGGCATTCCGGTTATCGGACTGCCCGGTACAATTGACAATGACATTGCCTCGTCAGAATACACGATAGGTTATGATACAGCTATGAATACGGCGATGGAAGCAATTGATAAGCTCCGGGATACTGCATCGTCCCATGAACGCTGCAGTGTTATTGAGGTGATGGGAAGAAAAGCCGGTTACATAGCACTTAACGTCGGGATAGCAACCGGGGCGGAAGTTGTGCTCATTCCTGAGCAGACATATGATTTTGACAAAGATGTTGTAAAAATCATTCTTGACGGAAGAAATGCCGGAAAACGCCATTATATTGTCATCGTGGCCGAGGGTGCCGGTACCGCAATGGATATTGCAAAACGGATTGAAGAATCGACCGGCATCGAATCGAGGGCAACAATCCTCGGACACCTTCAGCGCGGCGGAAGCCCATCTGTCAGGGACCGTACAATGGCCAGCCTGATGGGTGTGCATGCAATTGAATGCATCAATGAAGGCCGGCTCAATCGTCTTGTGATTTTCAGGGATGGACGGATTACGGATGTTGACATTGAAGAAGGACTCAAAATGACGAAGACTATTTCACTCCAGGAACTATCAAGAGCCAAACTTTTGTCTTGAGGATATTATGAGAATCAAAATTCCATGGACGATACCCAATATTCTGACGGCAATCCGGCTGCTGGCGATCCCGTTTATGGCGGTGTTTATCCATGCAAGCGGAAGGCCGGGTGAAAAGGGGCATTATTACAGTATACTGGCTTTTTGCTTTTTTGCAGGAATCTGGCTTACGGATGCTGCCGATGGATTTATTGCACGCCGTTTTAATCAAGTATCGGAGTTTGGTAAGATTTTCGATCCGCTTGTCGACAAATTATTTCAGTTTACAACAGCACTTATGATGCTTCTGATAGGAAGAATCCCCCTCTGGGTTGTAATCTTCATTGTTGTTAAAGAGATGATAATGATCGTAGGCGGTACATATCTTTTGAAGAAACACAAAATTGTTGTTCATTCAAAATGGTATGGTAAGCTTTCGACCGTGCTTTTCGTACTGGCACTTGCATCGGTGTTCTTTATTCAATATGATTTTCCGGATAACTGGTGCCTTATTACAAATCTGGTGTTTGTTTTGCCGGTTCTCATGTCATCTTTTGCAACGGTCTGCTATGGAGTTACAATGATTAAGGACTCCTCAAAACTTGCTGATCCGGGTAACAGGACCACAAAGACATAGACGAAAGTCTGATAGGATAAATATGTATACAACTTTTGAAGAAGAAAAGAAGCAAACGCTTCTTTCAGGGCGTTCCCTTACGATTCTTGAATTCGATAAAATCCGCACAATGCTATCATCCCATGCAAGAAGTGTTTATGGCAGAGAGCTCTGTGAGGAGCTTTTACCTTGTTCGGATCTCAATGAAGTTGAGATCCGGCAAAAAGATACAGACAGCTCTGTCACATATATATTGCGTGAGGGACAGCTTCCCTTATCCGGATTGTCGGATATCCGCGAATCCCTGTCACTTGTGGGCGCACAGGGAACTCTTTCCATGAAAAGCCTGCTGGCTGTCGCTTGCTTTATCAGGGCCGTTGACCGCATTATTTCCGTTTACCCCAAAAACAAAGACACAGATGAAGGCAATGGCTTGTTTTCACGCATTCTCATGCTCATACCTGCGTCTTCCCTTGAAAAAGAAATTTCATTTTGTATTGCATCCGAAGATGAAATGAATGACCGGGCGAGCGATGCCCTTTACCAGATACGGCGCCACATTAAGGATTCGCAGACAAGCGTCAGAGACATACTTGAACGCATTATCAGACAGCATCCGACAGCCCTTCAGGAGCAGCTGGTGACTCTTCGCGGAGAACGTTATGTCGTTCCCGTAAAATCGGAAAAACGCAGCGAAATTCCGGGAATTATTCATGACACATCTTCGTCGGGGCAGACCATTTTTGTCGAACCTATGGCGGTCGTTGAAGCTAATAACAAAATCCGGGAATGGCTGGCTGAGGAAAGGGAAGAAATTGAACGCATACTTATGCATCTTTCCGGCCGCGTGGCAGCATTCAGGACAGAACTTCTTACTGATACAGGCCTTGCCGGTGAAATTGATTTCCTGAGTGCGAAAGCCAACCTTTCCATCTCGATGAATGCATCACAGCCGATTTTCAACCGGGAGGGACGCATTTTACTAAGAAAAGCCAGACATCCCCTGATTCCAAAAGATAAAGTGGTTCCTATAGATTTTGCAATAGGGGACACATACAGGACACTTGTAATCACAGGCCCCAATACAGGCGGTAAAACCGTATCTCTAAAGACCTGCGGCCTCCTGTGCCTGATGGCGATGGCAGGACTTCAGATCCCGTGCCAGGATCATTCCGAAGTATCCGTATTTGACCGGATACTTGCCGATATCGGTGATGAACAGAGCATTGAACAGAGCCTTTCAACATTTTCCTCCCACATGAAAAACCTGGTGTCGATCATAGAAAATACCGGCCATTCAACATTGGTCCTTGCCGATGAACTCGGTTCCGGTACGGATCCGTCAGAAGGAGCCGCGCTGGCGATTGCAATCCTCGACCATCTTCGCAAAGCCGGTGCAGTTACAGTAGCCACTACTCATTATAAAGAACTAAAAGGATATGCCATAGAGACCGAAGGTGTTGAAAATGCCTGCTGCGAATTTGATACGGAAACCCTTTCACCGACATACCGCCTGCTGATCGGACTTCCGGGAGTCAGCAATGCCTTTCATATTTCCAGAAAACTCGGTCTTTCGCAGGATATCATTGATGCAGCCCAAATGCTCCTGTCCGATGAGGGGATCCGGTTTGAAGAGCTATTATCGTCTGTTGAGAAAAATAACCTCGAAAGTGAAAAGCTTAAGAAAGAAATCCGCCGGATGAGGGAGAATGTAAAAGAACAGGCGATTGCCCTTCAGAAAGAACGGGATGATCTTGAGCAAAAAAAGAGCCTGATTCTTCAAAAAGCACAGGAAGAAAAAAAAGAATTACTGGCAGATGCCCTGGAAGAAGCCGATCTTATTCTAAAGGACCTGCGCCGCTCGATACGCGAGGATTCCCAACAGGCTGCGGAAGAAAAAGTTCAGCTGATTCGCAGAAACCTGCGCGCCGGCCTTACCGATCTTGATACGGAAGCAGAAAAAAATCGCGCCAGGATTCCTATCCCTGGAGAAATGCCCGGTGAGATACGTTTGGGGGGACTCTATTTTTCCCCGTCCCTGGGCGCTTCGGGAACCATTGTAAAGGGTCCCGACAGCCGCGGCAACTTCGTCCTGCAGTCCGGCTCACTACGTGTAAACGTGACAAGAGATTCGCTTCGATATCCAATTGAAGGACAGGAAGCTCAAAAGGCCAGGGATTTACCCGGAAAATCACGATCCCGAAGTGTCCCGCAGGCACTGAAAAAGGGTGGGGCAAGTGACATCCGCATGCAGCGTGCATCAACAACCATGCCTGAAATTCAGCTTCTCGGAATGACAGTTGATGAGGCAATTTCGGCACTCGACCGCTACCTGGACGATTGTGTACTTTCCAATATTTCTACGGTCCGCATCGTTCACGGCAAAGGTACCGGTGCTCTTCGATCTGCCGTATCGCAGCACCTGCGCCAGGACAAACGCGTAATGAGTTTCCGGCTTGGAACATATGGCGAAGGGGAAGACGGAGTCACAATAGCACAGCTGTAATAGAGGAAGGAGCAATGCATCATTGCTTCCTTCCATGGCGTCCTTCGGACGCTGTGGAATATCTAATCCTGCGGAATCTACTCGAAATGCATCATTGCTTCCTTCCATGGCGTCCTTCGGACACTGCGGAATATCTAACCTCGGGAAAAGAATGTCCTTTTTTTTATTTTATCGTATGAAGTCTTTGAATAATGCCGGGCCGGATTCATACCGGACGCCGGTTTTTGCGGCCTCAGCCTCACAATAATTTGTAATGCCTGTGCTGGAGGCCGTATTGCTCTGAAACAAAAGGAACGGTACAGGATCCTGGCTGTGAGTCCGTATGGATACCGGTGTGGGATGGTCCGGAAGAACCATTATTTTGTAATCCTCACCGGTCTTTTGACGGTTATCTTCTAGATATTTCCATACGGGTCCGGCAATATGTTCATCGATTTGTTCAATTGAACGGACTTTTCCGGGGGCATCGCCATGATGGCCGCATTCGTCAGGTGCCTCAACATGAAGATAGATATAATCAAGACCGGATGAGAAACCCTTAATTGCGGCCTGGCCTTTCCCGGCAAAATTCGTATCAAGCCTTCCGGTTGCACCATCGACTTCGATGACCTCCAGACCAGCGCACCGGCCAAGCCCGAAAATTAAATCCACAGCCGAAATAACGGCGCCTTTTCGGCCGTAAGTTTCCGTAAAGTCAGCCATAGCCGGTTTGGTGCCCTGCCCCCAGAGCCAGATGGAATCGGCCGTATTCAGGCCCTCTTTGCGTCGGCGGACATTTACCGGGTGATTCTCCAGTATACTGCAGGATGCTTTCATAAGTGCCAGGATCCGGTCGGCTCCCTCACCCGAAGGGAGGTATTTCCCGATGATTTTATCGGTGATGTCGTGAGGCGGTGTAAGGACGGTTTTGCCCGGACCGTGCTGCCATACGGTACAGTGACGATAGCTTTTTCCGGGATAAAAATGGAGGTCAGCGGACGATAGAGATTCTTCAATTGCGGCAATGAGTTCGGACGATTCTTCGGTCGAAATTTCCCCGGAAGAGTAGTCGTGCATGACCATTTCTTCATATTTTGAAACTGCTGCACAAGTAGTCTCCGGCTTGGAAAGACTTACAAGATTACACCGGAAGACCATATCGGTCGGAGCCATTTCAATACCGAGGCTAAGCGCTTCAAGTGGAGAACGTCCGGTATAATAAACATTGGGGTCATATCCCATAACAGACATGTTGGCAGGTCCGCTTCCCGGTTCAACACCTTCGGGAATTGTCTGAACCATTCCGCAGACAGAATTCCGGGCCAGGCTGTTGATATTCGGTTTTTTGGCATACTGAAGCGGGGTCATTTCAGCCAGTTCCAAAACGGGAAGGTCAGCCATGCCGTCACCAAGTAAAATGAAATATTTCATATATATTTTCAGAAGAAGCACAAAAAAAGGAAGGCTTCTTCAATTCCCCTTATCTGTCGCCGGTTTCGGCGGCTCTTTGTCGGATTTTTCTGGTGGATCAGATTCTTCGGACTCGTCTCACAACAAATCCGGCATCAGTATACTGCCCGCCGCTTTCTTCGCGGAAACGGGCAATTGCAGCGGAAATTACAGCAATCAGAGCTGTATCTGTCATTTGCGGTTGCAGGTCAGGACTATTTTCTATTGACTCCTTTGCGGAGCGGCGAAAAAAGGAAAACATAAACATCTGCCTCCTGTACGTTTGACGGCATGTTTGCTATGCTGATTACAAATGCTTTCGGTAAAGCTTTCGCATGGGGCAAAAAAACCCTCTGTCATCTATTAAATTACACTGAGGCGGATACGTCAACCAAAACGCGATGAAAAGGAAGTGCAATGTGCATGGAAACGATACAAAACGATTCTTCAAGTCAAATAAACGATAAATCCCCAAGACTCTTCGTATTTGTAGGCGCCTACGGGAGCGGAAAGTCGGAGGTTTCCGTACATTTTGCCAGAAAACTGAAAAGGGAAAATCCAGGAAGAAAGGTCCTGCTTGCAGACCTTGATATTATCAATCCCTTTTACCGGTCACTGGATGCACGTGAAATTCTTGAAAAGGAAAACATCCGTGTGATCGCACCTAATTATGCAAACACGAATGTGGATGTTCCCTCTGTTTCCGGGGAAATGTACTCTATCTTCGATGATCCGGAGTACCTGGGTGTTTTTGATATCGGCGGGGAAGATATGGGTGCGAGAATCCTCTCCAGTATGAGAAGCCGTTTTCAGACTATTTTCTACCGTGTCTATATGGTGGTGAATACACTCCGGCCATTCACTTCGGATGCGCAGGGAATCGCAGTGACTGCACAGGCACTTATTGAGGCATCACGCCTTCCGGTTCACGGCTTTATTGATAATACAAACCTTCTGTCTGAAACGTCACCCGATGAACTGGTTCATTCATACAAAATACTTTCTGCGGCCGCAAAATTAACAGGAATTCCGGTTTCCTACGCCAGCGGCCTCGATGAAAACCTTCCGGCAGAATGGAAGGAGTTTACAAATAACGGGATACCACTATTGAGAATGCAGAGAACAGTGTTGTATAATGACTAATAAATAAAAATGTTCGGCAAACAAGGAGCACAAAAGATGGATCCTTTCACAGCCACAATCATTGTGATCGTCATCGTGGTCATCGCTGCCGGCGTATTGGCAATGAATGTGTTACGGGCTATTCGTTCAGTGCGGCGGGCTGCTGGATCTGAGGCTGCCCGGTTAGTCGGTAAAATGGCCGAAGAACTGCTGTCCGGTGAAACGGGGACGCTCCCCTCTGACCTTATGACTTCCCAACAGCCCCGGTCCATCTCCGATATGACATCTGTATATGCACCTAGGCTTGCCAAGGATTTTCCCGACCTGAATCTGAAGCAATTGATTTCTTCTGCTGAAAATAAGCTTTGTGCAGCTCTTTTCGCCATCATGCAAGGATCCGCAGAGGAAGCCGGAGTCCAGTCAGGAATCGGCAACTATCCTTCGGTGGAGGATGCTTATTCTGCAGATTCAGATGAGAGAGCACAATTATTCCTTGGAGCAACACCTGATTTTGCGGCTCAAATACAAAGGCGTATCGATTCACTTGAGACAGAAGGGCAAACAGAATGCTTTGAGAGAATCAAAATACATAAATCGGGGATATATTCTTATCAGAAAACCGCCGGTACCTGTGTTATTACTCTTCAGACAGCCATTGAATATTTGCATTACATCAAGCAAAATGGGATTGTGGTATCGGGTAGCCCGCAGATGATAGAGCAGGCTCGATATAACCTGACAATTCTTTATATACAGGATATCAGCAGCCTGCCATCTTCGTTGACAACTGCTGTCGGAGTGACCTGCCCCAATTGCGGGGCGCCGGTCAAAGGCCTTGGAAACAGGCAGTGCGAGTTTTGCGGATCCGCTTTGCAGGCAATTGATATCCGGATATGGAGAATAAATCAGTTTGCCGAAAGCTAATATACAGACAAATGAAAGACATAAGAATCCGGTGTCAAAATTAATCTGATACATGCGAAAAAGGGAGGAAGAAGAAATGGGACTTATTAAAATGCTTGGCAACATAATCGGAGCAGGGGCTCAGTCTGTTACTTCGGTTGTTCAGGACCAGTACCTTGAGTTTTTTACCTGCGACTCGCTTGGCAATGATGTTCTTGTAAAACGCGGAGCCAAAAAGATCAAAAATGGCAATAATAAGGGTGATTCGGATGTTATTTCCAATGGTTCAAAAATTGCGGTACCGGAGGGCATGGCACTCCTTCTTATTGATAATGGAAAAGTTACCGATTTCACTACGGAAGCCGGACTCTATACATGGGATTCTTCTTCGGCACCGACAATGCTCGGCTCTGGCGGCATCAAGACCGGATTTACCAACTCGCTGAAGGAAATCGTAGAACGTTTTAAAGCCGGCGGAATCATTAATTCGGAACAGCGGGTTTATTTCGTCAATATGCTCGAAATCATTGACAATAAATACGGGACTCCGTCCCCGATGCCTTATGACGACCCGACATACCGCGGCATCTATATTCGACTGAACGGTAAATTTACTTTCAGGATAGAGAATCCAGTTACATTTTTCCAGAATATTTCCGGTAATGTGACGGATGTATACTTGAGATCAACACTTATGGAACAGGCTCAGGGAGAGTTTCTCGACAAGTTTGTTGAGGCGCTGAACCGATGTGGTGCAGGCGGCGACAAAATCCAGTACAACAGGCTTCCTTCCGAGCAGACCAGACTTAGAAACTACATGAATGATGCCCTTGACCAGGAGTGGCTTGACGGCCGCGGTATGGTTGTTGAGAAAGTCAGCATCATGGGACTTACCCCGGATGACGAATCCAGGAAACGTATTCAGGAATTCGACCGGGATATTATGCTCGGCGGGAACCCGAATATGCTGGCGGCACGTATGGGCGCCGCCTCTGCAGAAGCTATGGTTGGCGCTGCCAATAACACGGCGGGAGCAGCAACAGGATTTATGGGCATGGGTATGGTCGGCGGAATGGGGCAGATGGGCGGTGCTGCCGGTGCTCCTGCACTGGGATATTTTGCAGCACAAAATGCCCAGCAGGCCGCAACTGCGGCCAACACAGTTCCCGCAGCAGCTGTTGTCGCAACCGGAGGATGGGCTTGCGGCATCTGCGGAAAGACAGGCAACACCGGGAAATTCTGTGCAGAGTGCGGTAAATCCAAACCCCTGCCGATCTCGGGATGGGACTGTGTATGCGGCTATAAAGGCAACACCGGTAAATTCTGTTCGGAGTGCGGCTTGCCTCAGCCTTCAGCGGTAAAGGGATGTGCTGCCTGCGGATGGATGCCGAAGCCGGGTGAAAATACACCCAAATTTTGCCCTGAATGCGGAAAACCCATCGCATAATATATTGACATTAACCAGGACGTACATTTATACAAATAGCTGAGCATGACTGATAGCAAGGATAAGCAGGAGGCCGGTGCAGATGAACAGAAGTGTTCATTTGTACCGGTTTTTTAGCGGAATCTTCGCTTGCTGTCATTTATCGCTGCAAAAAGGTTGACAATTAGTTGAAAAGGTTTACAATCAAGAAAAAACGGGAGATTTTACATGCAGCAAAAAGTGAAAGGGTCTTCGGCTGTAAAGCCAAAAACCAGTGTGTCAAAAACCGAAAAAGGTCAGGCTTTTCATCAGCAAAGAAAGAATTATCTTCTTTCCCTTACACTCGTTCCCGTTTTTACAGTACTGATGTGTGTGTCGGCAAGAATCAGTATTCCTGTTTCCATTATTCCTGTTACTTTTCAGATTACCATTGCCATTATGTCCGGACTTCTTCTGGGAGCAAAACTAGGTTTCCTCTCACAGGTTCTTTACCTTGTTATGGGATTGATTGGACTTCCGGTATTTGCACGCGGAGGGGGACTCGGGTATATATTCCTGGGATCCTTCGGTTACTTGATTGGTTTTGTTTTCTGTGCACTCCTTGGAGGTTTTCTTGCAGATATACTTGACCGGCGTACCGACGGAATGCATGTTCCATACTTTCGTATCCTGACGATTTCCCTGATTTCGCTTCTTGTATGCTACGTTATCGGCTTTTTTTACAGCTACTTTCTCACAATTTTCTATACGGGTTATGCAGGCAATAAGTCTACATTCCTGGCAACACTTGCATTCAATATGCTTCCCTATATTGTTAAGGACATACTCTTATGCTTTCTGGCAGCAGAACTGACACGGCGCCTGTGGCGTTTTCGATATCGCGGCAGCCGGTTGGAACGGAATCCTTCAGCCAAGGCTGATTCCATGGAGCATTAAGTCAATCAACTCAAGGTATCTTTTTTCAATGCGCTGATACAGTTCGTCCGTTAAGTCTGCCTTCGTCCAATTACCGACTGACTCATACATTTCCGTTGCACGGCTCATGGAGGCAAGGAAAGCAAGGGCCGTATCCCGTGAAACACCTTCGCGGAGTTCAACCTTGTCCACAAGGGAAGACATGATCTCCATCCCGGACTGTGCAAGTTCGGCATACCGGGCTCGCATCGAATCGGTAACATCAACCGGCGGCAGGAGGAAGGCTTCGTTCAGAATTTTATAATGAAGTATATGCTTAAAATAGAATTCGGCTTTTTTTCGGGAATAGGCAAGGAGGGATCCGACAAAATCGAGACCTTCCGTTGAAAATCCTTCAAATGCGGCAAGCACATCCTCAATACACATTTCAACAGTAAAGAGGTATAGCTGCTTCTTGGAACCGTAATAGTGGAACAGAAGTCCTTTGGACACCCCCGCCATTTCGCAGATGTGATTTGTATTGGCCCGGTCGTAGCCAACTGAGGCGAATTCCTCTAAGGATGACTTGAATATATTTTCCCGGCGATTATTTACCACAGAAATTCCTCTCAAACTTACGATTTCAAATCTTTCTTCAGATATATGGAGTATGCGCAGCCAATGGAGATAATCATGATGCCAAAACCCAGAAGTACATATTTTGCCTGGAATCCGTCACGAAGGATATCTGCAGGTATAGCGTAGTCGAGCGGAGACAGGTATGTCATATTAATGATGCCGTCGATTTTTTTATCAAAGGCATGGGCAAAAATTCCCAGGATATATGTCCCGAAAACAACTCCATTGGCCATGGAAGCAACCTGTCGTGCACTTTTCATAACAGTCGACATGAAAAACCCGATACAAAGGAATACCAATCCTGAAAAGAACATCCCAAGCATAACGACCAGTACTCCGGATACTGCGGAAGAAAGATCAGTATCCTTCATTTTGAAGCAGATAATGGAGAGTAGGGATGATGCCGTGACGGCTGCACTGTAGAAAAAAAACGTGATTATGGATGCCAGGAGCTTCTGGAAGAAGATTTCTGATCTTCTTACCGGCTGGGCATACAGGTATTCGATCGTTCCGGAAGTTTCTTCACCTATCAGGGAGCTTGCACCGCGCAGTGCTGCATATATGCCGCCTGCAAGCGCAATATACTGCATTACATAGGCAAAATATTCGTCAATTTTCGAGAAGTCGGGCATTTTGTCCAGTCCGAAGGCAGACAGCATTTCTTTAGAAAATGAGGATGTTTCGGCAGCCAGGATTTCCCCCATATTACCTCCGCTCATGCTCGGGAAAAATGCCATGAAAAGGAAAACGGATACAAACATGATCAAAGACCAAATAATCAGCCCTTTTCGCTGGTTAAAGATTTCAAGCCTTAAAACATTCATTTTGTATGCCCTCCTTCATAATAAGCGAGGAACCGGCTCTCGAGACTTGCGTTTTCTACGGCAAAGTCCTTTGGAGAGAGTTCGCTCAGATAGGCGAGCAGTGGTTTTGGTTCGCCGCCGAAGTGGAATGTATACTCGTTCTCACCCGTAACCCGCAGGTGAGATGCCTGTGAAAGGCTGGACGGAAGAAGGAAATCCGGCTGTGGTGAGGCAAAAGTTACAACGACTACCTTGTCGCTCTTGGCGTTGGAAGTCAAATCTTCCATTTCAATGATCGTGCCTTCCTTGATAAAAGCAGCGCGGCTGCAGTTTGCCTGCACTTCGGTGAGATTGTGGCTTGAAAAGAGTATCGTCGTGCCGGTTCTATTGATTTTTCTCAAATAGTCAAAAAGGTACTTCTGGATCAGGGGGTCCAATCCGTTTGTTGGCTCATCCAGGATAATCAGCTTCGGACTGTGAATGAGGGCCTGTGCAATCGCAGCTTTCTTTTTGTTGCCCAGGGAGAGAGAATCAAATTTCTTGCTTGTGTCAATATCAAACAGATCACACAGCTCTTTTTGAAGGGATGCGTAGTCAGCAGGATTTTTATGATGGAAACGCAGTGTTGTGTCGAGAAGCTGCCCGACCCGCATTTCAGGATAATATCGTACTTCTCCGGGGACATAACCGAGATCTTCCTTGATTCGTGCACTGTCTTTTATGACATCCATCCCGAAAATCGATGCTGACCCTTCATCCGGTTTTAAGAGACTTAACAGAAGCTTGATCGTTGTGGATTTTCCGGCACCGTTTGGTCCGATAAATCCGAATATTTCTCCTTCTTCCACATCAAAAGTCACCTGTTCGACACCGCGGCTTTTGCCGTAATATTTTTTAAGCCGGTTTATTGAGATAACAGACATCTGCAGCACCTCCTTAAATAGTTGACCCGTCGGTCAATATAGAAAATACTCCGATATTTCAATAATGTCAATAAAGAATAACAAAGTGATTTGTATTGAGTTAATTGAAAAAGTAAATTCCACAGTATAGGGGTGAAGCTGAATTTAGTCTTGCATCAAATTCCGGTTGGACGTTACTCTTGCAGAGATGCGATTGCTTGACACCAAAAGGAGGCTGACTGTATG
>Ga0209540_10000092_pt1 | contig 118303 bp, 84 predicted proteins | sample BarGraIncu01121A_FD_184501 | JGI IMG/M metagenome (GOLD analysis project Ga0209540, IMG submission 184501) | Arctic peat soil microbial communities from Barrow, Alaska - Barrow Graham LP Incubations 011-21A (SPAdes) (version 2) | ecosystem: Environmental > Terrestrial > Soil > Wetlands > Peat... | reverse complement strand
TCTCGAACCATTAACATTCGCAGCAAATGTACGGAATTATTTTATAAAATGAAATATTATTTATTAGTATTTTTATAAAAAAATAAAAGTTTTCCAAAATAATTTTTAAAATACTAATAATCAGATAAATAAAAATTTAAATTATGGGAAATATTTTCTAAAATAAATTTGTTATGCATAATTATTAATGCGATATTTGCATATATGTAAAGTTTTTTATTTGCATAAATAATTTAAAATCAGATAAATAACATAAACACACATTATATATTGTGTATTGTTACCATTGTTCATAAAATTGTTTATGAACAACCAAAATTGAGTATTTTTCGAAAATAAAACCATTCAAAGCAAAAAATCAGTCCTTTTTGGTTATTTACAAAAGATCCAAAACATACGTTCACACACTTTTGTATTTTTACAAAAGGTCCAAAACAAACGTTCACACACTTTTGTAAGTTCACAAAAGCTCCAAAACAAGCGTTCACGCACTTTTGTATTTTTACAAAAGCTCCAAAACCGACGTTCACAACCTTTTGTTAGTTTACAAAAGCTCGAAAACAAGCGTTGACAAACTTTTGTAAATTTACAAAAGCTCCAAAACAAGCGTTCGCACACTTTTGTAAGTTTACAAAAGCTCCAAAACAGACGTTCATACACTTTTGTAAGTTTACAAAAGGTCCAAAATAAGCGTTCGCGCACTTTTGTAAGTTTACAAAAGCTTTAAAACTTACGGTTACATACTTTCTAAGGAATACAAATGCATTAGAATATAGCTACTTAAGCAAAAATAAGTTTCTAATTATCGAATTCATACTTGGTTTTGCGGAGAATTAGAAAGTTAATTGTATATTTGCATTTGACAAATGAAAGTCATTCGCTATTAATCAATAACCATTCGTCACTAAATAACTTGTTTTCAGTCATTATTCCCCTCTATAATAAAGCCGCATACGTAGAGAAAGCCATACGTTCGGTACTTTCTCAAACTTATCAGGAGTTTGAGCTGATTGTTGTGAATGATGGTTCAACAGATGACTCTTTAAAGAATTTACAATTTACAATTTACAATTTACAATTGCCGGAAGAAAAGATAAGAATTATTGAGCAACAAAATCAGGGTGTTTCTATTGCTCGCAACAACGGTGTAAAAGAGGCGCAATACGATTTTATTGCTTTTTTGGATGCCGACGATTGGTGGGAACCCACTTATCTGGAAGAAATGAAGGCTTTAATAGAAGAATTTCCGGAAGCAGGAATTTATGGTTGTGGTTATTATATCTTGAAAAACAGACAAAAACGGGTAGCACCGATTGGAGTGGAACCTGATTTTGAAAAAGGAATGATTAATTATTGTCAGGTATATGCTAAAACACTTTGTATGCCTCTCTGGACAGGAGCAACAATTATCAAAAAAACGATTTTTGAGTCCGAAAAAGGATTTAAACCAAACTTAAAATTGGGCGAAGATTTTGATTTATGGATACGAGTTGCGATGAAATATCCGGTAGCCTTTTTAAATAAGTCCTTAGCAAATTATAATCAGGATGTAGAATTGTCCTCGAGAGGGGTTGTAGAAGATAAAATATATTTACCGAAAAATCATTTCATTTTCAATTTGGAGTATTTGAATTGTGAAGAAAAAACAAATTTAGATTTAAAGATTTTGTTAGACAAATTACGTCTATATACTCTTCTAAGATATAGGTTACAAAATGCATTTATTTCTGATGTAAAAATTGAAATTAAAAAAGTAAATTTTAAATACCAATCTTTTTCTGACAGTTTAGGATATTTTCTACCGGTTTCAGTTCTTAATGTTTATTATAAATTAAGAAAAATAGTAAGTAAATGGAAAAAAATAAATAAATGAGATTAATAAAACTAATATTAAATAGAATTCGTGGAGAGCAATCCCTTAATAAATTAATAAAACGAGGTTTGAAAGTTGGAAGTAACTTTACTCGTATGTCAGGTTGTATCATAGACCCATCACACTGTTGGCATATTGAAATAGGAAACGATGTGATTTTAGCTCCCAATGTTCATATTTTGGCACATGATGCCAGTACTAAGATATTCTTAAATTTTACAAGAGTTGCTAATGTGAAGATCGGTGATCGTGTATTTATTGGTGCTGCATCAATTATTTTACCAGGTGTAAGTATTGGAAATGATGTTGTAATTGGAGCAGGTAGTGTTGTTACAAGAAATATCCCGGCAAATTCCTTAGTTGTAGGGTCACCTGCAAAAGTTATTTCTCAGTTAGATAAATATTTGAATAATGAAAAGTTGAAAATGAATAGTGAAAATGTTTTCAACAAAGATTTTACGTTACGAAATTCATTGTTTACCGAAGATCAAAAAAAAATATTAATTGAATCCTGCAACAAATGGGGTGAAGCATTTATAGAATGAGTAGTTTTCAAAAAAAGAACTAAAAGTTTAAATAATTATAACAACATACTAAATGAAAATAGCATTTCTTTTAGGTTCACTTAATCGGGGTGGTACAGAAACACTGTTATTAGATGTTTTTTGCAACGCAAAAGTTAATAATCTAAATGCCATAGGTATTTATAGGAAAACAGGTGCATTAGAAGTAGAGTATGTTAATAGTGGAGTTTCTGTATTTAAGCTCTCATATAATAAGAATTTAATTAACTATATAAAGAACTTACGTCGAATTTTAATAGATAAAGAAATTAATTTGGTTCATGCTCAACAGCCTTTAGATGCTTTATTTTCCCACATAGCTTGTAGAGGAACTAAAATAAAAACAGCATTAACCTTACATGGTTATGATTATAATGACAAAGGATTAGCTAAAAGTATTTTAAGTTATATTATCAGACAAACTGATATGAATATATATGTAAGTGATACTCAAAGGGAATATTACCAAGCTAAATTCAAACTGAATCCACTAAAACAAAAGGTAGTTTATAATGGAGTTTCGTTTGAGAGGTTAAATATTACTCATCAGATGACTTTATCTTCTAATCACCAGATGACTTTAAGTCATCAGTTGAGTACCAGTAATAAAATAAGAAATGAATTAAATCTCTCTCCAGAGACAATTTTAATTGGAACAGTTGGCAATTTTGTTTCTGTTCGTGATCAATTTACTATATGCAGGTTTTTAAAACGGTTAAACGATAATAAAATCGATTTTCATTTTTTATTTATTGGAAAGCAGGATAAGAAAATGCCTCAACTGTACGACAACTGCATAAACTATTGTGAGCAAAATGGATTGAGTAATAAAGTAAGCTTTTTAGGTTCCCGTAATGATGTTCCTGAATTACTAAGAGAAATGGATGCCTTTATATATTCAACCGATCACGATACTTTTGGTATAGCGGTAGTAGAAGCAATGGCGGTAGGAATCCCGGTTTTTGTCAATGATTGGGGGGTGATGAGAGAAATTACCGAAGATGGAAAATATGCAACGCTCTATAAAACAAGGGATGAGGAAAGTTTACTTCAACAATTTATGCTATTTTTGCAGAACAAACCCGCTTATCAGGCAAAGGCAACCGAAGCGGCTAAATTTGTGCGTGAACAATACAGTATTGAGAAACATATTGAAAAACTGAAAGCAGTTTATAAACAATTAGTGATTAGTGATGAACGATTAGTGATAAGTGATTAACGATTAGTGGTTAGTGATTAACAATAGTGATAAATGATTAATAACAATGATACATTATGAAAGAATCAATTTTGGCTGAAAAAAGGTTTAATTTTTCAATACGAATTGTCAATTTGTACAGGTATCTGTCAGAAAATAAGAAAGAATATGTTCTGTCGAAACAACTCTTACGAAGTGGTACAGCAGTTGGTGCATTACAGAGTGAAGGCAGTTTTGCTGAGAGTAAACCTGATTTTATTCATAAATACGGAATTGCTCAAAAGGAATGTAATGAATCTGTGTATTGGTTAAAACTATTATATCGTTCAGACTTTATAAATCAAAAAGAATTTGAAAGTTTAGAAACTGATGCTATTGAACTGTTGAAAATTATTACTGCAAGTATATTAACCGCAAAAAAATCATTATCCCAGAAACGTTAATCACTAATCGTTAATCACTAATCACTAAAAAAGTGCTAAATTACTTACCCAAATATTTCACCAATAAAGCCATTACACTCTACTTTGGGGTATTGGTTCTTATTACAGTCATCTTCTTTGCACATGCACTGCCACTTGTGTTTATGTTGTTTGGTGTGGTGGAAGTAGTCGGTTTCTTTTATTTTGCCAACCTGTTGACCAAAAAATGGGCAAATTACTCTGAAAAGAAATTCAATAAAAAGCTTTTTCAAACCGCACTGCTCCTTCGACTCGGTTGGATGTTGTTCGCCTATGTTTTCTTTACTATTATGTATGGAAAACCTTTTGAATTTGAAGCGGCAGATTCTTTTGGTTATCACAATGAAGCATTGTGGGTGGCTCAAATGATTCATGATGGTGATTTACAACCTTATTATAAATATCTTGCCGGTCGTTATTCCGATATGGGGTATCCTTTTTATTTGGGCTGGCAATACTGGATAACCGGTGGTTCGATATTAATAGCGCGTTTACTGAAAGTGTTGTATGGTGCATTTATGTGCATACTAATCTACAAACTCGCTGTCCGCAATTTTGGGGAAGAAGTAGGTCGTATGGCGGCTATTTTCTGTATGCTGATGCCCAATCTGATTTATTATACCGGTTTGCATGTAAAAGAAACGGAAATGGTTTTTCTTACGGTTTTATTTGTAGAACGATCCGATTTGATGTTGCGGAATAAAAATTTTAATTTTGTGGAGATCGCTCCACCGCTGCTTATTGCAGCTATACTTTTCTTTTTCCGAACGGTATTGGGTGCTACGGCACTCTTTGCCTTATTTACCGCCCTGATGTTTTCTCCTACCAAAGTAGTAGGTTGGGGAAAACGAATCATATTGATTGTTTGGGTGCTTGTTACTGTCGGTTATTTTGTTGGTGGTACTTTATCCACCGAGGTGGAGGGTGTATGGAAAGCAAGAGGAAACACACAAAAAACTTCCTTGGAATATCGATCGGTACAAGCTGGTGGAAATAAGTTTGCCAAATTTGCTTCGACTGCGGTTTTTGCACCGATAATTTTCGTTATGCCCTTTCCATCCATGGTAAGTACTTTTGGACAGGATAATTCACAAATGATACATGGGGGTAACTATGTCAAAAATATTCTGGCATTTTTTATATTTTTCGCCTTGTTTTGGATATTGAAAAATCAGAAGTGGAGGGATTATACCCTGATAGGGTCTTTTGTGATAGGGTATCTGGCGGTAATTGCTATGAGTTCCTTTGCTCAGGCGGAGCGTTTTCATCAGCCGGCATTACCTTTTTTACTGATATTCGCGGCCTTTGGTGTTAGCAAGATAACGAACAATGAAAAGAAATATTTTACCTGGTATATGGTCTTTATTTTTCTGGCAATTGTTACCTGGAGTTGGTTTAAGCTGGCGGGTAGAGGGTTGGCGTAGGTACTAATTACACGAATTATAAAAAACTAATTACACGAATTAAAACGAATTATTGTTGTGTAATTGGGTTGAATATTCTTAACTGGCAGTGTTTATAAAAATTAAATGTATTTGTGACGTTAATTACAACTAACTGAATTAGAACAATAAATATTTTGTTTTATATTTCTGAAATCAATATTCTATATTAGAATAATCTGAATTTGTACTAGCTTTAATTAGTGAAATTCTCCCGATAGCTATCGGGATTTAATTCGTGTAATTCGTATTCAATGAAGATACTTATCGTTTGCAGCTGTAATTCGGGCCGGATAGCTCCTTTTATTCTCGAGCAGGGTGAAGCCCTGAAGCGGGCAGGGGTGGAGTTGGATTATTTTCCGATAGAAGGAAAAGGCTTGTGGGGGTATTTGAAAAACAGAAAGGCTTTACTTGCAAAAATAAAGACCTTTCAACCTCAATTGATACATGCGCACTATGGATTATCCGGTTTGTTGGCCAATACGCAGCGGCGGATACCAGTCATCACTACCTATCATGGCAGTGATATCAATAACGAGAAAATATATCCTTTTTCCCGACTGAATATGATCTTATCGGCACATAATATCTTTGTTTCTGAAAAAAACAGGTTGAAAGCGGGTCTTCGATTTCATCAATCTTTGATTCCCTGCGGTATAGATATACAGCTTTTTACTCCTGGTGACAAACAACAGGCGCGTAAGGTGTTGGGTTTGGATGCGGAAAAAGAATATATTTTATTCGCGGGAGCATTTAATACATCTGTAAAGAATCCTGATCTGGCCAAAGCCGCAGTTGCATTACTTTCAAACGTAGAATTATTGGAGTTGAGCGGCTATAGTCGGGAACAGGTTGTCTTATTACTCAATGCAGTAGATGTGGTTTTGATGACCAGTTTTACAGAAGGTTCGCCACAAATTATCAAAGAAGCTTTGGCCTGTAATTGTCCGGTGGTTTCTGTGCCAGTCGGAGATGTTCCTGAGATGATAGAGAACATCCTTGGTTGTTTTTTGACTTCTTATGATCCGGCGGATATCTCGGGAAAACTGCGACTGGCTCTGGACTTTGGCAGACTGACTGAGGGTCGAAAAAGAATAGAAGAAATGAGGTTGGATGGTGAATCGGTGGCTGAAAGGATATTGGAGGTATATAAAGGAGTAAGGTTTAATCGTAAATCGTAAATCGTTTGAAATGGTATTTCAAAATGAAAGGGAGAGAAAAGCAAATCAAGTAATTTTAAATTTCACAAATGATGACACAAGTGATAAATTGATCCTTACTCCGTTGGAGTAATCTATGCATAACCCCCAGATTTATCTGGGGGCTGGAAATGAAACAATGAAACAACCTCATCGAGGTTGCCCAACATCAAATAACTAATTTTTAAATTAAATCAGCATGAACAGTTATCGTCAATCACTTTTCCATATCGTGTTTTGTACCTACAAACGGAAAAACACACTCCCCGAAATCCAGCATGATGAATTATATAAATATATTTGGGGGATAATAAAAAAAAGAAAAAGTGTTTTATATCGAATTAATGGAACAGAAAACCATATACATATATTCTGTGATATCCATTCTACAATTGGATTAGCTGATTTTATCAAAGAAATAAAAACTGCATCGAATACATGGATGACAACATCTGGCAATTTCCCGAAATTTGAGTCTTGGGCAGAAGGCTATTGCAGTTTATCTTATAGCAGCAAAGACAAAGAGATGATAATAAACTACATAAAGAATCAAAAGGAACATCACCGAATCAAAAGTTTTGAAGATGAATTACGAACTTTGCTTATTGATAATGGAATTGAGTTTGATGAGAAGTTTCTTTTTAATGATTAGACCCTTAATATATAGATAGGAAACTCCTACAGAGTTTCTTTCTTTCACTGATTCACCTTCCCCCAGATAAATCTGGGGGTTATGCACAGAAAACTCTTACAGAGTTCTCAGATATCAGAATGTTGCGTAATAAAATAAATAGCGTTTTACACTATAAACTATTTACTATTAACTAATGTATTCAATCATTTCCTCTGTTTCCGATATCGATTCCATTCAATGGAAAGAATTAGTGGCCAAATCACCTACCGCTAGTTTTTTTCAGACGTGTGAATGTTACGATTTTTATGCCACACTATCGTTTCTGAGACCTTTTATTTATGCTGTTTCGGAAGATGATCAGTTAGTGGGAATACTGTGTGGTTATGTAATTTCAGACGGGAATATTTTCAAAAAGTTCTTTAGCCGACGTGCCATTGTACCCGGAGGTTTATTGTTGGATGCCGGTATTTCGCCTAATGCTTTGAAACAGCTACTCGAACATGCTACCCTTCAACTAAAAAAACAAGCCATCTACCTCGAAATCCGCAACTACAATGATTTCTCATCATTTCATTCAACTTTTGAATCGGCAGGGTTTAGTTTCAGGGAACATTTGAATTTTCACGTGAATACTGTCGGTGTGGAAGCCGCTTTGATGCAACTCAATAAAACTAAGAGAAGATATGTAAAAGTATCACTTAAAGAAGGAGCTGAATGGATGGAAACAAAAGATCCCGAAGACCTTAAAACCTACTACAGTTTGTTGCAAAACTTATATAAAACCAAAATAAAAACACCTTTATTTCCCTCGGAGTTTTTCGAGAAACTGGTTCAACTTCCGCAGGGAAAACTTTTTGTTGTGAAATATAAGGACAATATAATCGGAGGCTCAGTCTGTGTTTTACTTCCCGATCAATCGGTTTACGAATGGTTTGTTTGCGGATTGGATGGACAAACAAAAAATATATTTCCTTCCACCCTGGCTACCTGGGCAGCCATTGAATATGCAGCATCGAATGGATATGCCCGTTTTGATATGATGGGAGCCGGTAAACCGGATGAAGGTTATGGCGTACGGGAGTTTAAATCTGAATTTGGCGGACAATTGGTGGAACATGGACGATTTTTATATATTTGCAAACCCTTATTATATTCTTTTGGTAAATATATTATCAAAAAAATAAAATCGAAGAAATAAATAGTTTTACTTTTGATAAAACTTTAAATTTTCTAGTTCTAATAACATGTTTTCCACTAATTAATATTTATAAGCTGATTGAATTATAGAAGTAATATTGATAAATTAAAGAAATGGAATATATTTGGGATTATTTAAATGGAAAAACATATAATTCTCGGGTTGGACATTATAAATTTAAACGGGAATTTGATTTTATTATAAAGAATGGAATCAATAATTTTGACAAAATACTTGATATCGCCGGTGGTTCTGGTAGATTTGCTTTACCATTAAAAAAATATTCTACTAAAATTACAGTTTTAGATATTAATCAAACTGCTCTTGAAATATTAAAAAAAAGAGATAATGAAGTTAATACTATTTGTTCTGATTTTATTAAATCAAAGTTTCAAGAAACCTTCTCTTTAATAATCTGTATTGAAGCAATTGAATATTTTGATAATTGGGTAGAATTTTTCAATAAAATCAGTCTATTACTCAATGATGATGGGGTCTTTATTTTTACATTTGCCAATCCAAATAGTTGGCGATATTTTCTGAGGAAAATAAAGCATTGGAAAAATGGACCCACTAGATATAATGAAACGACTCTAAAAGAATTAACCGAAATATTAAATAAATGCAATTTTGAAATAGAGAAAATGGAAGGTATGAATTGGATACCGCTATCACTTTCATCAAATAGTAAATTAGTTTTGATTTTTGAATATATAGAAAAAAAAATTAAACTCAAGAATTGGCATTCTCAAAGTCCCTGGCTAATGATTTCAGTAAAAAAATCATTAATCGTTAATCATTAATCGCTAATAAAGATGAACATCCTCATAGATATTGCCCATCCGGCTCATGTACATTTACTTCGGAATACGTATTTTGAATTAATAAAAAAAGACCATAAAGTCTGGGTAACTGTAAAAGATATTCCATCGGCAATAACATTATTGGAAAAATACAAAATAGCATATATCAATTTGGGAGGGAAAAAGGATTCATTAATTGGAAAAGTTCTGTTACAATTCAGTTATAATCTTAGAATTTGGAGGTTGGTAATTAACAATAAAATTGAAATTGGTTTCGGTTCATCTGTCACTCTGACTCATATTTCAAAGGTTACAAAAATGCGCTCCATCTTTCTGGATGATGATGATGATGAAGTAGAGCCACTTGTGGTAAAATATGCGCATCCTTACGCCGATGTGGTGTTAAGTCCTGATTGTGTGAAAAGAGCCAGTAAAAGTGGAATTGCTTATAATGGTTACCACGAGTTGGCCTATTTGCATCCAAATCGTTTTAAACCCGACCCAACCGTTTTGTCTGAAATTGGATTAAAAGAAGGAGACATTTATTTCGTGCTACGCTTCAATGCCTTTAAAGCCCATCATGATATAGGAGTAGAGGGATTATCAATAGAAAATAAACGTAAATTGGTTGCTTATTTGGAAAAACGAGGCAAGGTATTTATAACCACCGAACGAAATATTGATGCAGAATTTAAAAAGTATCAATTACTATTATCTCCCGAAAAAGTGCATTCACTCATGTATTATGCCACTTTGTTGATAGGAGATAGTCAGACTATGACTTCCGAAGCAGCTGTGCTTGGAACGCCTGCTTTGAAATGTAACAGTTTTGCCGGTAAATTGTCGGTTCCAAATGAACTTGAAAATAAATATAAATTGTGTTATTCCTACCTTCCCGGGCAATCCAATGATTTTTTTGAGAAGATAGATGAACTACTAAATGATGCCAATGCCGCAACCGTTTTTGCTGAGAATAAAGAAAAGATGCTAGCCGATAAAATAGATGTTACTGCCTTTTATGTTTGGTTTATTGAAAACTATCCGAAAAGTGCAAAAATAATGAGGGAAAATAATACTAAGTAGTTGGAAAGATATAATGTCGTAAAAACCTTTCGCATTTTTGCACTACTTCTTTTGGACTGACCTCGTCTGGTGAGCCGAAAAATGGAGTGAAGGAGGCGTAGAAAACTTTTTTGTTTGAGCACCGACGTATTCCGTCGGGGTGAGTTTAAAAGTTTTCAGCCTACGAACGACTAATTTTTCAAGCGAAGCAGGCGTAGTCTTGTATTTTTTTGCTTACTTTTTTGTTTCAAGACAAAAAAGTGAGTGGGGCGCGGGGCTAGCCCCGAATTAAAATACGACATTATTTTGTTCTCATTACTTAATTACACTAATTAATACTATCCCGATAGCTATCTCGGGAACACGAATAATACAAATACAGAAAAAAAACAGCAAACTCATTCACTCTATCACGTCCCTTGTCTTGTTCCCCTCTCTTGTGGAGAGGTCCACGATAGCCCCGATAGCTATCGGGGGGATAGGGGTGAGGTCATATTTTAACTTCCACTCTATGAAAATACTCATCTATTTAGGTCACCCGGCACAATTTCATTTCAGTAAAAATATTATCTCCCAACTTAATGCCAATGGTCATCAGGTTAAGATTTTATTGAAGACAAAAGACATGTTGGAAGAATTGATTCAATCGAATGGTTTCGAGTATGAAAATATTCAGGAAATAAGTCGTAAAAACAATAAACTGGCTATTTTATGGGCTGCATTAAGACGGACAATTCGTGTATTGTGGATAGCCAAAAAATTTGATGCTGATATATTAATGGGAACCGATGCTTCCATTGCACAGGCCGGATTTCTATTAAGACGACCTGCTCTTACTACGCTCGAAGATGATTTTGATGTTATTACAAAGTTGGCAAACTTAACTTATCCCTTTACCAGTTCTATTGTGGTGCCAGCGGTATGCAAAGTAGGGAGATGGGATAATAAAAAAATCGCTTATAATGGTTATATGAAATTGGCTTATTTACATCCTAACCATTTTGTACCTGACAAACAGATAGTTAGAAAGTACTTGCATTCGGAAAAGTATTGTATTATTCGCCTTGCTCAATTAACAGCACATCATGATGTCGGTATCAATGGGTTGAATGAAACGCTGGTACGAAAAATAATTGAAATAGCTGAACAAAAAGGTTATCGGGTTTATATTAGTTCCGAAGCTAATTTGGAAGAAAGTTTTGCAAGCTATATGTTGAAAATTAATCAAAACGATATACATCATCTGATGGCTTTTGCTTCTTTATTGATTTCCGATAGTCAAAGTATGTCAGTTGAAGCGGCCATGTTAGGCGTTCCATCCATTCGATTTAGTGATTTTGCCGGCCGAATAAACGTTTTGGAAGAATTGGAGCATAAATATCAACTCACTTATGGCATTCGGACAAAAAATCCCGAAAAATTGATAGAGCGGGTTATTGAATTACTATCAGAAAAAGGTTTGTCTAAGATTTTTCAGGAACGTCGGTGTAAGATGCTAACCGATAAAATTGATGTTACTGCTTTTATGGTTTGGTTTATCGAAAATTACCCCGAAAGCGTTAAGATAATGAATGAAAATCCCGATTATCAATATCGGTTCAAAGGGGAAAAAAATCTCAAAATTTGCAAGGATGAGACTGGGGAACCTGCTTTTTACGAGCTTGAAAGGATGTCAACTGAAACCTTAGTGGAAAATCAGACTTGTCAGAATGAAAATAAGTTTAAATCCCCTTCTGTCAGTACGATTTTGCAAACTCGATCTAAATTGAGTAAATTCAATAACTTAACAAATAATGGTGATTTCTCACTTTCAACTTATCGCCAGCTTCTTGAATCCATCCGGCACGCAGGTTATTCTTTCTTTACTTTCGAGGATTGGTGTGATGGTAAGGCGTCAGGACGTTATGTTATCTTACGGCACGATGTTGATTTAAAAGCCGGTCATTCGCTGGCTACAGCCGAAATTGAAGCTGAAATGGGCATACGTGCCAGCTATTATTTTCGCGTTGTTCCCCAAAGTAATCAGCCTTTTATTATTCGTGCCATTGCTGCATTAAATCACGAAATAGGTTATCATTACGAAGATATGTCGCTGTTTAACGGTGATGTGGAAAAATCATTGGCACACTTTATCGAACAACTGGCGCATTTCCGCCAGTTTTATCCCGTTCGAACCATCACGATGCATGGTAGCCCTGCTTCCAAATGGGATAATCGAGATCTTTGGAAAACCTATAACTACCGTGATTATGGCATTATTGGTGAACCCTATTTAGATTTACTTACATCAGATGCTCTTTTGAAAGGAAAAATTGCCTACTTTACCGATACTGCCCGCATGTGGAATGGTGATAAATACAATGTTCGGGATAAAAGGATTTTGGAAGTAAGGGAAGTAAAGGCAAGTCGTAAACTGAAGGGAGTTAAGATTCATTCCACCTTCGATTTTATCAATTGGTTAATAACGAAACCCACCGTAAATGTGATGATGATTACCACCCATCCCCAACGTTGGACAGATAATATCTTCGAATGGTTTAATGAATTGTTTATGCAGCGTTTGAAGAATTTAGTAAAACAATTATTTTACGTATCGTAGAGAAGCATGACCATGCGTCTCAAATTGATATAAAAGAAATGAATTTTTAATAGGACAATAATAATTCTTTTTAAAGAAACGCACAGACATGCATCTCTATTTACAATAAGAAAACCAAAAATATCATTAATTTGAATGATTTCATTATTATAATTTCGTGGTTTTCAAAATTATTCGTGAAATTGGGATGCATTCATCTTTAATTTATAGTATTTTTGTCAATCATTTGCTTTTATCCTTCTGAATATATGAAAATATTTTATAGACCTGTATATATCTATTTGATTGTAGACCTTTTGATACTGATATTGAGTTTCTATATAGTATTAAATTGGTTTCCACTCACTACCGATACACCTTTTTATAAGTATTCCTGGCCGGCGATATGCTATATGCTCACCTGGCTTGTGTGTTCGTACTTTCTAAAACGCTATAACCCTTTACGAAAACAACTTTTTTTTCGAACTGCATTCAAATTATTCTATATCACCCTCCTTGTTTCTCTTTTTTATTGGGTTTTGATTCAACTTTATTTTAATAATAAGTTCTCGGAATATGTTCTTTTTTCGATTTCGGTAGTTGTATTTACACTTAATTATGCAGCGCTGAATATTTATTTTGCTTATCGTTATGCTGTTGAATACGAAGATTATACTATATCCTTAGATGAGGATCGTATCAATGCAAAAGTTAAACTTGCAATTCCATTAGATGAGGCTAGTTTAAAGGATTTGTGTTCTACTATCCAGGACCATTCGGGTGCATATGTATTGAACTTTTTAGAAAAAAATGTTTGTTTAGGTTGTGGCAATACTTTAGTGTTTGCTACAAACGATTCGATGATTTTGAAATACCAGCCTCAATATCAATTTTCGACTATCATTCAACTTGAAAGACTTAATAATATTCGAGGTATAAATAAGATGTTTGCTATTGCAAATGAAAAATTACCGGATGATGGAATATTTATTTGCTGTTTTGAATCGAAAAGTACGTATAAAAAACAGTTGCTTCGACGTTATAAAAAAGGACTTAACTATCTCATTTATACTTTTAATTACATTTTTAATCGCTTTCTACCAAAGTTATTTCTCTCTCACCGGCTGTATCATTTCATCACGGGAGGTAAGAATCGAATACTTTCTAAAGCCGAAGTATTGGGTCGGTTTTATTGTTGTGGCTTCAAAATAATAAAAGAAAAAAAAATCGGGCAATTGACCTATGTATTTGCTCAAAGGGTAAAACAACCGGAATCGATGCTGAAAAAAACGTACGGACCTTTAATTCGCTTACACCGATATGGTAAAAACGGAGAACCTATTGAAGTTTATAAAATGCGAACAATGCATCCTTATTCCGAGTATTTGCAGGCCTATATTTATGAACATAACAGCCTAAGAGTTGGAGGTAAATTCAATAAGGATATCCGGATAACATCCTTTGGTAAATTTTTGCGGAAGTATTGGCTCGACGAACTTCCAATGCTATTTAATTTGATGAATGGAGAAATTAAATTAGTAGGTGTTCGTCCCATAAGTGCACATTATTTCAGTTTGTATAGCAAAGAATTGCAGGAGAAACGAATCAAATTTAAACCGGGTTTACTACCACCATTTTATGCCGATTTGCCTCGTACGTTGAAAGAAATTGAAGATTCCGAATTAAAATACCTCAATTCCTGCGAGACCAAAGGAGTTTTTATGACAGATATACGATATTTTCTTTTGATTATGGAAAATATCCTGTTCAAAAATGTTCGAAGTGCTTAAAGTAGAAATGTCCAGAGTTTGAAGAGTTTAGAATTTGAAGAGTTTTCTTTCTTTACATTTTATTTTAATCTAAATAAAATCAAGTATTTATGAAGAAAATAATACTGTTTTTCTTTTTATCATTTTCCATTTTTGAAGTATATCCTCAAGATATTCCTGAACATATTTCCTATACCCGAATATACGATTATTTAGATGAATTGGCGGGTGATGGATTCATCGATCTCAATTCGGTGGCAAAGCCTTATGCCCGAACTTTTATTGCCGATAAACTACTCGAAGCTCAGGTTCAAAGTCAAAAATTGAATAAACGACAACGGGATGAATTGGTTTTTTTTCTGAATGAATTCGCGCTGGAACAAAATAAACTTCCCGACACTTACCTGAATCTTTGGAATAATGAACATTCAAAAACTGCAGTAATTCAACCCGCTTTTAATTACCTCGATACTGTACTTCGTGCGCGCATTACACCTTTGTTGGGGATGCATATTACACATAACGCTAACGGAAATATCATTGAACGCTGGTATGGTGCAGATTTTCAAGCCATGATGGGCAAACACTTGAGTGTTTACGGAAGTTTACGCGATATTTCGTTTCAGGGTGATACTTTGGCAAGTGCAAGATTTCTGAATGATTATCCGGGATGTGAGTACAAAGAATCTTCTGTAGGGGGCGACTTCAGTGATTCGCGCGGTGGCATCAAGTACGCATGGAACTGGGGTTCGGTAGGACTGGTAAAAGATAATGTGGTATGGGGCGATAATTATCATGGTTCGAATATACTTTCCGGTCGTGCACCTTCTTTTCCTATGCTCACTTTACATTTGAAACCGGCTAAGTGGTTCGAAATGCAATATTTCCACGGTTGGTTGGTGTCGAATGTACTTGATTCAACACGATATTATATCGATAATGTGGATAAAAAACATTATCGAATGGCCAATAAATTTATTGCTGCTAATTTGTTTACGTTTACTCCGGTTCGAAATTTGAATTTATCGGTGGGAAATTCGATAGTATATGCCGAAGCCAATGTGCAGGCAGCCTACTTTATTCCCATTGCTTTTTATAAATCGCTCGACCATACAATGACCAAGGGTTTGGGTCTTGAAAATCAGAATTCGCAGGTATTTTTTAATTTCAGTTCCCGCAATATTAAACACTTGCATCTTTTTACTTCAGTTTATTTGGATGAGGTTGATTTCAGTAGGTTTTTACCAGGTAGTAAAGAAAAGAATCCTATCTCGTTTAAAATTGGCGCAAACTTAAGCAATTTTCCTTTTCAAAACTTATCTGTTGTAGGTGAATTTACACGCACTAACATTATCAATTACAAACATTCCATTCCTACGCTAACGTGGGCATCTAATGGTTATAATCTTGGACATTATCTGGGCGATAATTCTCAGGAAATTTATTTGGCAATGCGATATAAACCTATTCGGGGATTGGATTTAAGCCTTTCTTTTGTAGATGCTAAACATGGAAATGAGTACGATTATCTTCGTCGTAATGCTCTTGGAGTTGATGCAATTAGAAAAATTATCAGTCAACCGGTGTTGGGTGAAATTACCTGGAGTAACCAAACCATAGCTTTCAATGCACAGTATGAAGTTTTTAATAATGCCTATGCATTAATAAATGTAGCTTACAGTAATATTCAAGGTGGTGATTTAACTTCATTAACACCAATTGATGGTGAGAATTCCGCCAGAACGCCTCAAGAGTTTTTAAATCTGTATACTCCACTTTATTTGCAAGGGAAAAATACTACGGTTACGGTTGGATTTAGTTTGGGATTTTAAGATTGTTTTACATATATTGTTGAACTGTTTAATTGTTTAATTGTTTAAATGTTGAATCGTTCAATATTTAAAAAAAACAAAATAAATTTTAAAAACACTTTTAAAAACATTTAATTTCATTTACAGCCTTTATTTTCATATATAGCATTTATAGCTTATACTGGCAAACTTTTTCAAACGCGATAAAAAACCATGCAAAAAGCTTTAATCATAGGAATTACCGGTGGCATAGGCAGTGGAAAATCCACACTGTCCAATAAACTGCGTGCTGAAGGTTTTTTCGTGTACGATTCCGATGTAGAAGCAAGGCGCTTACAAAATGAAAATCCGATTATACGAAAACAATTGGTTAAATTGTTTGGAGATGAAATTTTTACACCACAAGGTCTCAATCGTTCAGCTTTAGCAAAGATAGTATTTGGAAAACATGAATTGCTTGCACAATTGAATGCAATCGTTCATCCTGTAGTAAGAGAAGATTTAATTAAATGGATAAAAAGCCACAATAATGAAAAGTTGTTATTTGTTGAATCAGCCATTTTGTTTGAAAGCGGCTTTAATGTTATAGTCGATAAGGTGATATTAATGACTGCATCCGAAGCCGTGCGCCTTGCCAGGGTGGTGAAGCGTGATGTAATATGCCCTGAACAAGTTCATGCACGTATGGCACATCAACTACCTGATGAAAGTAAAATTTCCCGAGTCGATTTTGTGATACATTCCGATGACAATCAACCACTTGATCCAAAAATGAAAAATGTTATTGAGGAATTGTTGAAGATAGTTCCAACATGTCAGGAATAATTCAGTATGTTGCTGTGCTCAATTTAAACATTGAACCTTGTCTAATATTCTAAATTCTTATTTGCGAAATGTGTAATAATTTGTTTTATAAGTATTTCCTAATTTTTGATTATCTTTGCCCAAAATATATGAACCATTAAATAGACAAACTTATGAACAAAATATTATCTGATAAAATGGATGAATTAAAGAAGCTCTGTAATGTCTATAGTGTTAAGTCTATGTATGCGTTTGGTTCAGTTTGTACCGATAAATTCAATGATAATAGTGACATTGATTTACTAATATCATTTAAAAATTTATCTATTGACCAATATACCAACAACTATTTTGATTTGCATTATAAACTTGAGGACTTATTTAATAGGCAAATTGATTTACTGACAGAAAAATCACTTTCAAATCCATATTTTATTAAAAGTTTGGAGCAAACTAAACAGTTAATTTATGCAGCTTGATATTCTGACCTATTTATATGATATTCAGAATTCGATTGATTCGATTAATGAATATCTTGGCGAAAAAGGCAATTTTCAAGAATACCAGTCAAATAAACTGCTTAGACGAGGGATTGAACGAGAACTGGAGATAATTGGTGAAGCTGCAAATAGGATTTTAAAGATTGATTCATCCATTAAAATTGATAATGCTCGCAAAATTGTAGACTTGAGGAATTGGGTAATACATGGTTATGATAAGATAGATGATATGATAATTTGGGGGATAATATCAAGGCAATTGCCGATTTTGAAAGTCCAGGTTGATAAATTGCTTGAAAAATAATATTACACCTAAAGATTTTTTTTATTTAAAGTAAAGCCTTCAATAAAAAGATTATGATGCTTCAAACCTACAAAATTATAAAAAAAAGAGATCATCTCATTGTGAGACAACCTCATTTTTTCTTTTTCCCCTTCTTTGGAGGGATTCGGGGAGGTTTTTAATTCTTATTCGGTAACATCGAATAATCTTTCGAATACCTCAGATGTTGATCCAAATATCCTTCATTGTACGAAATTGAGACATCCGTTATTTCTCCTTTTTTATTTTTCACTAAAGTATAAACCGGATTTACAAATCCACGATAAGGAGCCAGATTAAGTTTCTTATAGCGGTCTAATACTTCGGCATGCAAAGTCTGATTTACCTTTACGCCATAGTTTTCCACCAGTTTTTTACCTGCTTCGAAGTCTCCGGTTGATTTGATGCGTTGTATTTCGGCTAATAATTGACCAAACAAAGTCCGCAGTTTTTGATAATCGTTGATTACTACAAAGGTTTCACCATCTCGTTTTATCATTTCAATCACTTTATCAGTCTTTCCTTTTTCAAAAACCCATGATGCTATCAGTTGTCGGTTCCGCATGTGTGATTCTTCTATGTTTTTGTCCGGTTGAATGCGGGTTAGTTGCGTAATCAAACCGTTCATCATAAATTGATAATACTCGGCTTTGTAGGCTTCTTTATCCGGCAACAAACCCAATTTTACAATTTTAGGGTCACCCATATAGTACAAACCGAACAAGTCGGCACGGGCTTCTTCGATGGTTGAACCATAGGCTTTCAATGCATCAGGATCAACTCCGGGAAGTAATTTCCCTGAACCATGTCCGAGACATTCGTGCAAGTCGGTATGCAGATTGTTAGTCTGCGATGCAAAATCTTTGGCTCGTTGACGTTCAACATCGCTCCACATAAATTCTTCAACAAATCCATTTCCCAAAGACGCTTGGTCATATGCTTCTGTGATATTCTCTATTGTAACTGATTTAGAACCGTAATCGCGACGAATCCAGTTGGCATTGGGTAAATTCACACCTATTGGTGTAGCTGGATAGCAATCGCCGGCTAAAATGGCAGCCGTAATGACTTTTGCCGAAACTCCTTTTACGGTTTCTTTTTTAAATTGTTTGTCTACAGGTGAGTTATCTTCGAACCATTGAGCATTGGCGCTGATTATTTCTGTTCGTTTGGTAGCTTCGATATTTTTGAAATTTACTATCGATTCCCAACTTGCTTTCATTCCCAACGGGTCGCCATAAGTTTCAGTAAAGCCATTTACAAAGTCGATTTGAGATGCGAGATCTTCAACCCATTTAATTGAATATTCATCATAGGTTTTTAAATCACCTGTTATATAAAACTTAACCAGTGTATTGATCACATCCCGTTGTTTATCATTTTCAGCCAAAGTAGCAGCTTTTTTGAGCCAACCCACAATGCGTTCGATTGCAGCACTGTACATTCCGCCAACTTTGTATGTCTTTTCCACCAGAATGCCATTTTCTTTTACGAGTTTACTGTTCAAACCATAAGAAATAGGAGTACTATCATTCGGATTTTTCATTTTCGCATAGAAAGCTTCTACTTCTGCTTGAGTAACGCCATCACCATAATAATTATTGGCGGAAGTCTTTATTAAATCGACTCCTTCGGCCTGGTTGGTACGTTTTGGATAAATTGTTGGGTCAAAAATTATAGGTGTGAGTTTAGTAATCAGTGCATCAACCGCTTCACCTTTCGAAAGAGGTAATTTTGATGGATCAATACTTTTAACCGCTTCTGCAAAAAACTTTTCGGAAAATTCCGGTACAAATTTATCTTCGGAATAATGATGATGAATACCATTACCCATCCAAACTCTTTTCAGATAAGTCGTTAATCTTTCAAAATTATCTGATTTCCGGTCACCCTGGTAGTTTACATACACAGCTTCCAGTGTTCTTCGAATGCTCAGGTTATATTTGTTATTTTGATCGTAAAGAATATCACGACCTTCCAATGCAGCTTGCGTGAGATAATAAATCATCTCTTTTTGTTTCAAACTCAGTTTTTCAAAGTCGGGAACCCGATATCGCAATATTTCTATATCTGCAAATTTATCTACCGAATACTTGAAATCTTCAACTCGAGGTGTGGTTGCTCTTTCAGCTCCACACGCCATTAGCATACTTGCCATACAAATAAGGATTAGTTTTTTCATAAAAAAATTATTTACAATATATTACAAGCTTTTTTTGGATCTCTGTATATATGTCTTCAATCTGTGAAAATGTAATTTCCTTCACAAAAGTAGAAATTCTTTTCTACAATACACAATATCTGGTTCGAAGTATATCACTTGAACTCAAATTAATGAAAATTTAAACTTTAAATGGGAACTTCCAATATATCGGAAATAGTTATAAGCTGTTTAAATTTTTAGTGAAAGTCTAACGATAGCTAAACCTGTATAAGAGTGCTGGTAGAACATAAATATGAACTTGAAGATTGTCAAACTTGCAGAACAGTATTTTTAAATTTCTAAAAAGTGGGTAAGGCGAAGTGTCAACAGACGATTATCCATTACCTTAGGTGTGAATTATATAAATCTTTTCAATAATTATGTAACACTTTCGCTTTGTAAAAGTCTCACCTTTGCATAGTGAAAATTCATTCACGAATTAAATCTAATGTTATGAAGACAAAAAACTTTTTACTAATGGCATCATTAGTTGCGTTACAATTAATAAATGCTCAAACAGCAGACAAAAAGTTTGCGATTGGTATATCCGGTATAAGAAATGAATACAACGGCGATTATGGAAATGGAATGTTTGATTTTAAACAATCAATGTATCCTGCTGCTGGTTTAACATTATCTGCTTATTTATCGCCATCTTTTAATTTAGGTTTGCAAGGAAGTTATGGGAATTATGGCTATGTAGAAAGTGATACTGAATATTTTAATGGAAGAAAAGTAGATGTGTCTTTATTTACTCACTACAAATTTGATAATGGATATTTATTGAGTAAAGAAACAAGATTTTCTCCATTCCTTTCCTTAGGAGTTGGTGTAGCTTTTTATGGTATTAATTCATTTGTTGATAGGTCGGAAGTAGATCCGAGCCTTAATCCTACAATAATAACCAAAGGAATTGACTTAATTATTCCTGTTGGAGTTGGAATAAAATATCATATTACAAGTCGATTTGCAGTTCAATATCAATATTTATATACTATTACCAGCGGAGATAATCATGATCAAAATATGGGCCCGGCATATTTTGGAACGAGGCATACCAGCAAAGATGGAAACGATGCTTATGGTCAACATGTATTTACTTTTGCGTTTAATTTTGGTAAATCTAAAGACACAGATAAAGATGGTATTGCTGATATATATGATAAATGTCCGGAAACAGCTATAAATGTAAAAGTTGACGCAAACGGTTGTCCGATTGATACTGATGGAGACGGAGTTCCTGATTATTTAGACAAATGTGAAAACACACCTGCTGGAGTTCAAGTTGATGCAGTTGGTTGTGCACTAGATTCAGATGGTGATGGTGTCGCTGATTATTTGGATAAATGCCCAAATACTCCAGCAGGAGTTAAAATAGATGCTTCAGGTTGTTCAATAGACAAAGATGGTGATGGTGTTGCTGATGATCTTGATAAATGCCCCAATACACCGGCAGGAGTTAAAGTAAATGCTACAGGTTGTGCATTAGATTCTGATGGTGATGGTGTTGCTGATGATCTTGATAAATGCCCAAATACTCCATCAGGAGTTAAAGTAGATGCTACAGGTTGTTCAAAGGATACAGATGGTGATGGTGTTGCTGATTATATGGATAAATGTCCGGGAACACCTGCTGCAGCATATGGAAAGGTAGATATAAATGGTTGTCCACTTGATACTGATGGTGATGGAATTGCTGATTATCTTGATAATTGCCCCAAAATTGGAGGTAGTACATCTAATCATGGATGTCCTGAAGTGAAACAAGAAGTAAAAGCTTTGTTTAGAAAAGCATTGCAGGGAATTCAATTCGAAACTGGTAAATCAGATATCAAACCGTTTTCGTATCCTTTATTGAATCAAATTGCTAATGCTCTTATTATCAATCCTACTTACCTGATTGAAGTACAAGGTCATACCGATAATGTTGGAGGATATGATTATAACATTGATCTGTCGAATAGACGTGCTGCTTCAGTTCGTTTGTATTTAGTTGATAAAGGTGTAAACCAGGAAAGAATTACTTCTCAAGGATACGGTTACAATAAACCGGTAGCTAGTAATAATACTAAGGCTGGTAAAGCGATGAACAGACGCGTTGAATTTGTAGTTACTTTTGAAAAGTAATATCCCTTCAAAGTTAAAAGTTATATCTAATCATGGAAAAGGAAGTTGTCTCAATTCGGGATAGCTTCCTTTTTAATTGTAAATTAATAGATTACAAAAACAGAAATTATTTTTAAGATAAATTCATCATTGATAATTATTAGTAGCTTATGATTATCTTTGCATTATGTTACAAAATTTTATCGCATCGCGCATTTTGGATCAACTACCTTTTGAACCAACAGAACAACAAACCCAATTGTTGGATGCGCTTGGTGTATTTTTAATGTCCACCGATAAAGAAAAAGTCTTTCTATTGCGTGGTTATGCTGGTACAGGTAAAACGTCTGTAGTAAGTGCATTGGTGCGTGCATTGAACGAATTGAAACAAAAAACAATTCTTTTGGCACCAACAGGACGAGCTGCTAAAGTTATCGCCGGTTATTCCGGTTTTCAGGCATTTACAATTCATAAAAAAATTTATCGACAGAAATCCATGTCTGAGTTTCGCTTTCAACTGGCCGACAACCTTAATACGCATACACTTTTTATAGTTGACGAAGCCTCAATGATTTCGAACACAGGATCAGATACTGCCTTCGGTTCGGGACGATTGCTTGATGATTTGGTAGAGTTTGTATATAGTGGCGATGGCTGTAGCTTATTACTCCTGGGGGACACAGCTCAGTTACCACCGGTTATGCAGCCTCACAGTCCGGCGCTTGAGCGGGAGAAATTGTTGGGTTACGGATTGCACCTTCATGAGTTTATACTGACGCATGTGGTTCGTCAAGCCTTAGAAAGCGGTATTTTACACAATGCTACTCTTATTCGACAACATTTATCCAATGAACAAACCAATGTCTTTCCGTGTTTTGAGTTGGAAAGTTTTACCGATATCCAAAAGCTTAGCGGTATGGAGTTGATTGATGAAATTCAACGTTCGTACGATGGAGTAGGAGTGGAGGATACTATCGTTGTTACGCGTTCGAATAAACGTGCTAATATGTACAATAATGGTATTCGTGCTAGGGTGATGATGAAAGAAGATGAACTTACAAATGGCGATTTGCTGATGGTCACCCGGAATAATTATTTTTGGAATAAACCCTATAAAGAAATTGATTTTATTGCAAATGGTGATATTATGAAAGTTGTTCGGGTCCGAAAGAATTATGAAATGTACGGATTTCGGTTTGTTGATTTGACTTTGCGTTCTTTGGATTACGATTGGGAAATCGATGCACGTATATGGCTCGATGCTTTGCAATCCGAAACACCAACCCAGATGAATGAGTTGACGAATAAACTCTTTGAAGCTGTGGCGGAAGATTATCCCGAAATTACCACCAAACGCGAAAAATTCAGAAAAGTTTTTGAAAATGAGTTTTATAATGCGTTGCAAGTTAAATTTGCCTATGCCGTAACTTGTCACAAAGCGCAAGGCGGGCAGTGGAAAAAAGTATTTATTGATCCCGGACAAATAGCCGATGATCAATTAAATAGTGATTTCTATCGTTGGTTATATACAGCTATAACACGAGCAACTGAAACCGTTTACCTGGTAAATTTTCCCGAAAAGAGCTTTTTGTAAGTTTTTTAAGATGAAAATTTATAATCATTACAAAAAGTATTATCTTTGCAATTATTAATTTTGAAAGGGATATTGTCTTTTCGTTCTTTATTTTAAATAAGTTTCAAAAATGATTATGTCAATTCGATTATTGAAGACTTTTTTTCTCTCCTTTTCCATCTTTTTTGTTTCATGTGAAGCCAATATTGATTTACATAATATTTCCGGAGAAGTAAACCTGGATCCAAGTTTGGTTGTGCCTTTGGGTGGCGCCAATGTTAATTTAGGTGATATTCTTGCTTATAATGTTCCTCAAAAAATATTTGAAACAAATTCAACAGAAATAAATTTCCAGAGTTTTGACAGCACTGAATTTAAATTTCCAACTATAAATTTGTTAGATAATGCACCTGTACTTATAAAAACACTTTATATATCTCGCAGTGATGTAGTCACTTTACCTGCAAAATTCAATATCCCTACAATTAGTAGCGATCAGGATTTTAACTTAGGTCTCAATACTCACGTAGCTACCGAGCGAATTGATAGTGTGAAAATATCTTCAGCTACTTTAGGCATTAAAGTTACCGTTAATAATTTGGATATTGATCCAGCAAATTTAAAATTTACACTTTCATTTTCCAATGGAAAAATGCGTATGCTCGATGGAAGTGCAAGCTCTTTTGTCTTTACCCCCAAAGCATTTAATAAAACAGAAGATGTAAATTTTTCTAATTTTGTCATGAATACATCAGGCGGAGCCAATGGTATTCCTCTTCAGATTAAGTTAGATGCATCTACAGGAGGTTTGCCTCTAACAGTTGGTCCGAATTCAAAAATTGATATTGAATTCAAATTTAATCAATTGGATTGGAAAGTGATGTATGGAAAGTTTGATTTATCAAAAATTGCCTCAGCTGCTGAGCAGGTGTCAGTTGATTTGGATAAAAAACTACCGAATGGGGTATTCAAATTATCTAATCCACAAATTGATATTTCCGCAGTAAGCAATATAGGTATGAAACTAGGCTTTCGATTGGATTATTTAAAAGCTTTTTCTACAACCGATACTGTTTATGCTCAGTTCGATGGACAAAAAACATTCACCAAATACTTTGATAATAAACCTAAATCTCCCGGCGACACAGCAATGATTAAACTCCGTACTTTTGACAAAGACTGGGGCGAAACAAACAAATTAATAGAAAATAAACCAAAGATATTAGAATATAAATTTACAGCATTTAGCGATACTCAAAACGATCAAACACAGAGTTTTATAACACTTGATGGAAATATTAAAGTGTTTATGAAAACAACTATCCCTTTGCAGTTTAGTTCGGGAAGTTATTATCAGTACAACGATACTATACGCAATGTTTTCCAACCCATTGCTGATACATTTGCCAAGTTTACTGTTGCAAATATCGAATCTACTTCTTTGGTTTTAGATATTACAAACGGTCTTCCGGTAAAAACGGAATTGTCAATTATTATGCTCGATTCGCTCGGTAATGAGATAAATCTAAGTACTAATTTTAATAGAAACTATGAAATCAGTGCAGGGAAAGTAGATGCCAAAGGAATAGTTCAACCAGGACAGGAAACAAAACAGCAACTAATCATTTCCGTTACGAAAGATCAGTTAGCAGAAATTCGTAAAGCGAATAAAATAGCTTATAAAGTGAGAATTGGAGGTGGAGATGTCAATTCAAACATTTATTTCACGAAGTCAAATACTTTTAATTTGAAAGTGGGCTTATTTGTTAAGGGAAATTTGAATTTAAAAGTGTAGATTTTTTAAACCAGTTTTTATTTTTCTGTAATGAAGTTGACCTACAAAAGTCTGATTTTTATAACTATTATAGGCATCATCCAGTCTTTTGTAAGCGCGCAACAAGTGAATACTATTTATTTTATGGATAATATTCCATTTCGCCATAATTTAAATCCGGCCTTTCAACCCACAACTTATTATTACTTGAGCTTGCCTGTTGTGGGACTCACGCAAATAAATGTGGGAAATAATTCACTAACACTGAAAGATGTTATTTATAATTATAACGGACAAACTATTTCTTTTCTTCATCCAGTTGGTGGTAATATTCAACGGTTTTATAATACATTAAGACCTACAACGGTAATTCATGCCGATTTAGAAACTAATCTTTTGTCTTTAGGTTTTAGGTATAAATCAGCATTTTGGAGTTTCTCACTTACTGAAAAAATTATCGGTATAGTTGACATTCCCAAAGATTTCTTTCTCATTTCACTTTTTGGAACCCGCGAAATAAATAATAATTCTTTTAATTTTACCATGCTTCAAAGCGATGTAACTGCTTACACTGAAGCAGCATTAGGATATTCTAAAAAAATCGATGATAAATGGTCAACAGGAATTAAATTGAAATATCTATTAGGTTCGGCTAATGTATCCAATACTAACAAAGAACTGACAATGAATGCTGGAGTTGAAAAATGGATATTGAAAGGAGAAGGAGTAGTCAATGTATCGAGTCCATATCAAGTAATTATTGGAAATAACTTTCAATCCATTAGTCATACCTATCCGACATCACTATCCAACTTGATTAAACCATCGGGTTTGGGAGTGGGTATTGATTTGGGTTTTACTTATAATCCAATTAAAAGCTTAACATTTTCAGCTGCTATCATAGACTTAGGTTATATCCGCTGGAAAACGAACGCTCAAAATATCAATTATAAGATTGATTATTCCTTTAATGGAATTGGACAAATAGACAGTATTAAAAATTTGAATAGTGTTCAGACTATTTTTGATCGAATTACAACTGGTAATTCATTAGTTGATTCGTTAATAATGGCTGTTCAAACTGCTTCTAAGGTGAGTAAAACCTACAACTCATACACAACATTCACGCCAACAAAACTCAATCTTGGAACAGAATACAGTATTTTAGACCAACATCTAAGTTTTGGTTTGCTTTCAAGAACAATCTTCAACAAAAAAACTATATCTGAAGAAATAACCGCATCAGTTAATGCAAAACCTACTTATTGGCTAAATGCAACTCTCAGTTATTCCATTTTTGGTGGTCAATTTAGTTCTGTTGGAGCAGGACTTGGATTACGTACCGGATTTGTTCACTGGTTTGTTGCTGCTGACTATATGGCATTTCAGAAAGCAACTTTATCGCTAAGGGAATTAAGTACCAGTTATTGGGACATTAAAATGCCAATACCATATAATACGAAAAGTTGTAACTTTTCGGTGGGGATCAATCTCGTATTAGATCAGATTAAACCTTCAATCGGTTTACATAAAAGAAAAACAAAACAAGATTGTAATTGCAATATTAAATGAAAATACAGTAAAATATTTGATCTAAATTTTTTGTTTTGAAAAAAACAACGAAAATCGATGGTTCTTTGCAAGTGTTTTAATACTTTTGCACACCGAACGAAAAGAGTAAAACTTTGATATGTTTGGCGTGTAGCAAAAGGCTAAAATAATAATAGAAATAACGGTAGTTCAATAATACTTGCTAACCGATAAAATAATTTTCGAAAATAAATAAAATGGGAAGAGCGTACGAATATAGAAAGGCGACAAAAATGAAACGTTGGGGCAATATGGCCCGCGTTTTTACAAAATTGGGTAAACAAATTACAATAGCAGTTCGTGAAGGTGGACCGGATCCAGATACTAATCCGCGCTTACGAATGGTGATTCAAACCACCAAGAAGGAAAACATGCCCAAGGAAAACGTTGAACGTGCTATTAAAAAAGCCATTTCGAGAGATGAATCCGAATACAAAGAAGTAGTGTACGAAGGGTATGGTCCGAATGGAATAGCTATTGTGGTTGAAACGGCTACTGATAATCCGACCCGCACAGTAGCGAATGTTCGTAGCTATTTCAATCGTAATGGCGGATCACTCGGTATAACGGGCTCATTACAGTTCTTGTTCGATCACAAATGTGTTTTCAGAATTACCCCTAAAACAGGTGTTTCTCTTGAAGACCTGGAATTAGAATTAATTGACTTTGGGGTGGATGAGTTGGTGGAAGATGAAGAAGGTATCCTGTTATATGGTGATTTCCAATTTTATTCTTCCATTCAGAAATATCTGGAAGAAAATAGTTTTGAAATTCTAAGTGCAGAATTTGAACGTATTCCGAATGATATGAAAGAACTCAACGAAGAACAAAAAGCACAGGTAATGAAGTTGCTTGACAAAATTGAAGATGATGAAGACGTTCAAAACGTTTTTCACAATATGGTGGAATAATAATTTTAAATTAAAAATGCCTTCTGTTCTACAGGAGGCATTTTTTATTTTTTCAATTTTCATCATATTCAAATTATCAATATTGTTCTTTCTCACTTGGAAAATCACCCGATTTTACATCGGCAACATAGTGTTCGATTGCTTCGTTCATAATTCCTTGCAAATTAGCATATCGACGAAGAAAGCGGGGTGAAAAATCTTGTGTTAGTCCAATCATGTCGTGTAATACCAATACTTGTCCGTCAACTCCGCCACCGGCACCTATGCCGATTATTGGTATGCTTAATTCTGAAGCAACTTGTTGTGCTAATTTGGCCGGAATTTTCTCCAAGACAATAGCAAAACAGCCGGCTTCTTCGAGTAAATGTGCATCGCGAATAAGTTTTTCAGCCTCAACTTCTTCTTTTGCTCTTACGGTGTACGAACCATATTTGTTGATAGATTGTGGCATCAAACCTAAATGTCCCATTACAGGTATCCCTGCACTTAAAATCCGTTTTACCGATTCCAGAATCTCTTCACCACCTTCTACTTTTAAGCAATCGCCATGAGTTTCTTTCATGATACGTATTGCTGAAGCAAGTGCTTCTCTGGAATTGCCCTGATAGCTGCCAAAAGGCATATCAATTACAACTAATGCACGTTTAACACCACGAACAACCGATTTTGCAAGAAAAATCATTTGATCCAACGTTATTGGTAAAGTCGTAGTATTTCCACACATAACGTTTGAAGCTGAATCGCCTACCAAAATAATATCAACTCCTGCTTGATCAACAATATTGCCCATTGTAAAATCATATGCTGTGAGCATACTTATTTTTTCTCCTCTCTGTTTCATTTCCACCAACCGATGGGTGGTTACCCGTCTGGAGTCTTCGCTATGTATCGACATAATTTTCGTTTTATTGTTTGAGTCTGCAAAGATATGGATTATATTTTCAATCTACAATTTCATAACTTTTTTATGATTTATAATAAAGCATATCATAAGAAAAAATGATCTTTCAATGTAATAATCAAATAGTTAAATCTATATATAGTTGACATTATTTACAATTATTTTATTTTTATATAGTACTGTATTTCAGTCGCATATTTAATATGGAATTAAGTTTTAGAAATATTGCATTACTTATATGATTCAATTAGTTATGTTTTTCACATTTTAAACTTATCTTTGCAGACTGTTTTTTACCAACCTATATTAAAATGAATATAAAAGAAAAATTTAGCTCTTTGGGGAGTTCTGATATCTTTTCGCATTTAACGAATTTAAATTATATCCCTCGTTGGCTAGTCTTAATTGTAGATACTTTTTTATGCATAGTTGCTTATTATGCTTCATTTTACATCTCATCGAAACTTTTTTTTAATATTACCGATGTAAGAGTGTTGTCATTTTATCAACGCATGGCTGTAATCATAGGTTTTCAGCTTCTATTCTTTTGGATTTTTCATACCTACTCGGGTGTTTTGCGTTATTCGGGTTACGTTGACGCCACTAAATTACTATTTGCTGTTTTTTTCAATATAGGGCTTCTATCTTTAGGAAATTTCATCGTTTATCAAACAATCTCAAGTAGTTTGTTTTATTATTCAGCGTTATTAATTTATGCCGTTTTAGCCTTTTTACTTCTTTTCTTTTTGCGATTAGCAGTAAAAACAATCTACGATTATTTTACACAAAATTCCGGTCAAATTACGCCTGTAATGATTTATGGTACACAGTCAGCAGCAATTGGCATTGCTACAATGATAAAACGTTCAACTCAAGAAATGAAGTATAAATTGGTAGGTTTTATTGACGATGATAAAAATGCTACTGAACGATTAATAATGGGAGTTAAGGTGTATCAGTTGAATGAAAATATTATAAAAAAAATTATTGTAAAAAAAGCCAAAGCAATAATTGTTTCACCCAATAAAATGAACCAAATAAATCCAGATACAGATTTAGATATATTTTTGAATAATAATCTGGCAGTACTAACTTCTCCCCCAATGAGTATATGGAAAAATGATATGCTATCCCTCAAGCAAATAAAATCTATTCAAATTGAAGATTTACTTGAAAGACCAAAAATAGATATTTCAACTGAGAACATTGCAAAACAATTAAAATCAAAAATCATTCTTATTACCGGAGCAGCAGGATCAATTGGCAGTGAGATTGTTCGTCAAATAGTTCAATTTAAACCAAATTTGATTATCTTGCTCGATCAAGCTGAATCGCCCATGCACAATTTAAAATTGGAGTTGGATGAACAGTATCCGAATCAAAATTTCAGTACTTTTTTAGGCGATGTGAGAAACAAAGAGAGAATGGAATACATGATGGATATGTATAGACCCGATTATATATATCATGCAGCTGCATATAAGCATGTTCCGTTGATGGAAGATAATCCGGTTGAGAGTATTCAGGCGAATGTAAAGGGAACCAAAATTATGGCTGATTTAGCCGTAAAATATAAAGTGCAACATTTTGTAATGGTTTCTACTGATAAAGCTGTGAATCCGACCAACGTGATGGGAGCCTCTAAACGAATTGCTGAGATTTATGTTCAGTCTTTATTTCGTAAACTACAAGCTGAAGGTAATACAACAACAAAATTTATCACCACTCGTTTTGGAAATGTTCTGGGTTCAAATGGCTCGGTGATTCCACTTTTTAAAAGTCAAATAGAAAAAGGCGGACCGGTTACAGTTACACATCCAGAGATTATTCGTTATTTTATGACCATACCAGAAGCGTGTATGCTCGTGCTTGAAGCTGGTTCCATGGGAGAAGGTGGTGAAATTTTTATTTTTGACATGGGTAGTCCTGTGAAAATTGTTAATTTAGCCCGGAAAATGATACGATTAGCTGGATTTATTCCAGAAGTAGATATAAAAATTGAATATACAGGGTTGCGTCCTGGTGAAAAATTATACGAAGAACTGTTAAACCACAAAGAAACGACACAGCCAACATATCATCCGAAAATTATGATTGCCACTGTACAAACATTTGAATATGAAAAGGTTTCGGCACAAATTGACGAATTGATACTTTATAGTCTTCAGTGTAAAAATTTTCTTACTGTTTCGTTAATGAAAAAAATTGTACCCGAATTCTTAAGTAAAAATTCCCAATACGAAAGGTTGGATGTATAAATTAAAAAAAAACAATTTGAATGAGTTTACAAGTAAAGAAATTGACGAGTAAACAAATTAAATCACTAAATCAACAATTCCATAGATGCTTTATTTCAATAATATAATTCACAACTTTCCGGTTTTAACTTTTTTTGTTTCTTTTACAATTGGTCTATGTTTTATGCCTCTGGTGATAAATATTGCTAAAAGTAGAAATTTTGTGGTAAAACCAAATAAACGGACATCACATGTAGGTGCGATACCCAATATTGGTGGTGTAAATATATTTATTTCGTTTTTATTGACAGTATTTCTATTTTCCTATACTATTGTCAGTCAACTTCAATTCACAATAATTGGTGTCTTTATTATTTTAATTGTTGGATTTGTTGATGATTTGATTGATATTAAAGCCTCATGGAAATTGTTTGGTGAGTTAGCATCAGCTTTTTTCTTAATCGTAGTTGCTGATATTCGATTGTCACATTTACATGGCTTTTTGGGTATCAATGAATTATCTCTCTTAACAAGTTATCTTCTTTCTTTTTTTGTGTTTGTTGTAATTATTAATGCATTAAATCTGATTGATGGAGTCGATGGTTTAGCATCTGGATTGGGTATTTTATATTGTTTATTTTTTGCTGAATATTTTAGAATTACTGAAAGAATTGACCTCGCAATTTCTGCTTTTGCAATGGTTGGTTCGTTGACTGTATTTTTTTTATATAATGTTTTTGGAGGAAAACGTAAAATTTTTATGGGTGATTCAGGTTCCTTACTATTGGGTTACATGATTACCTTATATGTTTTTGAATTTTGTGAAATGAATGCAAAACCCGGCTTACAAATGTTTCATTTTTCTGCTGCCCCAGCAGTCGCAATTTGTGTTCTTTCAGTTCCTTTGTTTGATACAATGCGCGTAATGCTTACACGAATAAAAAAAGGAGTATCTCCATTTCGACCAGATAAAAACCATATCCACCATTTGTTGCTCAAAACAGGCTTAAAACATCGTCAGGTTACTGTTGTTCTTTTATGCATTTCGATTTTATTTATTTGCTTAGGTATTATCGGACGCAATTGGTCAATAGGTATGCTTACATTAATTGCTTTTTTAATAGCTTCTATGCTTACTTATATTTTATGGCGTATGGTTGATAGAAAAAGTCAAAAAACACAAAGGCTAAAATCCAATAATAAAACGTCTAAAATCTAGTATTGAAAAATACTTTATTATCCGTTTTAACTTTTCAAACTTCTCTCTACTTCCACATATATGATTTCTGTAGAACAACTCACTGTTGAATTTGGCGGATCACCGCTTTTTGATGAAATTAGTTTTCTGGTTAATCCAAAAGATAAAATTGCTTTAGTTGGAAAAAATGGTGCCGGCAAAACCACACTTTTGCGCATTTTCTCAGGTAAACAAATTCCAACTAAAGGAAGGGTAACCATACCCAAAGATCTCACAATTGGTTACTTACCTCAACACATGATTCATAATGAAGGTACCACAGTTATGCAAGAAGCTGAAAAAGCTTTCGAACATATAACTGACTTGCAAGCTGAAATTGAACAAATAAATATCGATTTAGCCGAACGAACTGACTATGAAAGTGAAGATTATCATAGACTTATCGATAAATTTTCTCATTCGAACGAACATCTACAAATTATTGGTAATGGTAATTTTTATGGTGAAATAGAAAAAACCTTATTAGGATTGGGCTTTTTACGCTCAGATTTTGACCGACCATGTGCCGAATTTAGCGGAGGATGGAGAATGCGAATAGAATTAGCAAAAATTTTATTGCAAAGACCTGATGTGTTACTGTTGGATGAGCCAACCAATCATCTTGATATTGAATCCATCCAATGGCTCGAAAACTTCTTAACTACAACCAGTAGTGCAATTTTGCTCGTTTCGCATGACAGGGCTTTCATTGATGCTGTGACAACCAGAACGATTGAAATTTCACTGGGGAAAATCTACGATTATAATGTTCATTATTCCAAATATCTTGAGTTACGAAAAGAACGTCATGAACAACAAGTAAGAGCATACGAAAATCAGCAAAAACTCATTCAGGAAACTGAAGATTTTATTGATCGATTTCGTTCTAAAGCTACCAAAGCTATTCAGGTGCAATCCCGTATTAAACATCTCGATAAAATTGAACGACTGGAAGTGGATTTGGAAGATAATTCACGATTGAGTTTGAAATTTCCACATGCTCCACGTTCGGGAAGTATTCCGGTTGAAATTGAACATTTATCAAAAGCTTATGGTGACAAAATGATTCTCGATAATATAGGGATGATTATCAATCGGGGTGAAAAAGTGGCTTTTGTTGGTAAAAATGGTGAAGGAAAAAGTACACTCGTGAAGTGTCTTATTGATGAAATTGGATATGCCGGCACATTGAAATTAGGACACAATGTAAAGATAGGGTATTTTGCTCAGAATCAGGCTGCTTTATTAGACGAAAGCCGTACGGTATTCGAAACTATCGATTATGTGGCTGTTGGCGACGTTCGTACCAAAATTCGCGATATTTTGGGTGCATTTATGTTTGGAGGTGAAGCTTCTGATAAAAAAGTACAAGTACTCTCAGGTGGAGAACGGAGTAGGTTAGCTATGATAAGACTTCTTTTGGAACCGGTAAACCTGCTTATTCTTGACGAACCCACCAATCACCTGGATATGCGCTCAAAAGATGTGTTGAAAGAAGCAATTAAAGCTTTCGATGGAACAGTAATTGTTGTGTCGCACGATCGTGAATTTTTAGATGGTTTGGTAACTAAAGTTTACGAATTTGGGAATAAAAAAGTTCGTGAACACATGGGTGGAATATATGATTTTCTACAATACAAAAAAATGGATACATTACGTGAACTGGAAATCTCTACTTCATTGAAATCTGCTACCGAACCGACAGATAAAAATGTTTCTGAAAACAAGTTAAGTTACGAGGCTCGAAAAGAACAGAATAAAAAGATAAAAAAAGCTGAAAGAGCAGTAGAGGAGATAGAGAAAATTATTTCAAAATTTGAGACTGAAATTGCTGAAATGGATAAACAACTTGAACATTCCGAAAAAGCTTCCGACAATGAATATATTCAACTTTACCAACGAAAAAAACGAGAACTAGAACAGAAAGTCTATGAATGGGAGTTGCTGAGTGAGGAATTGCAAGAATTGAGCAACATATAATTATAATTTTAATTGATTTGTAGTAAGTAGCTATATAACGCAAAACACGAAAACCAGAACACAAAACGATGTCAATATTATATTTAATCCCAACTTCTCTCGGCGATTGTTCTTTCGATCATATATTGCCAGCATATAATACTGAATTGGTAACCAGGCTTAAACATTTTATTGTCGAAGATATTCGAACTGCACGTCGTTTCCTGAAGAAAATGGATCCGTCTATTGATATTGACAGTTTGACTTTTTTTATTCTTAATCAACACACAACTCCCGAAGAATTGAGCGACTTTTTAAAACCCATGTTCGTTGGAAATGATATGGGCGTACTTTCCGAAGCGGGTTGTCCTGCTATAGCCGACCCCGGAGCTGATGTTGTGGCAATGGCTCAGAAGTATAATTTTTCTGTTGTTCCACTTGTAGGACCTTCTTCTATTCTTCTTTCTCTTATGGCTTCGGGATTTAACGGTCAAAGTTTTGCATTTGTAGGTTATTTACCCATTCAACCTGCCGACCGGGCAAAAATGCTCCGTAAACTCGAAACCAGAGCTTATAACGAAAATCAGTCGCAAATTTTTATTGAAACTCCTTATCGTAATATGAAAATGTTGGAAGAAATACTCCAAACCTGCCAACCTAATACTCGCCTTTGCATTGCTGTAGACATAACATTAGAAACAGAATTTATAAAAACAAAGACGGTGAAAGAATGGAAAAATCAACTGCCGGATTTGAATAAACGTCCATGTATTTTTCTGTTATATAAGTGATTCTGATTAATGTCCTGCCTTTTTTTTTCAAAAAGTCATTAAATGTATAAAAGTTTAAAATATATCCCTTATATTTACATCTCAATTCAAGTATGATGTTTTTTGAAAAAAAAGAATTCTTATGTTTAACAAAATAGAGCCAGAGCCACTTACGCTTCAGTTTTTGATTAATAATTCTATTAAGAATTTTGCTAAATCGCCTTCTGTATCCTTCGTTGATGGAAAACCAATAACTTATGCCGAGTTAGGTCAGAAAATGAATGAAGTATATTCTATGTTGTTGTCTCTTGGTTTAAAAAAAGGCGATAAAGTCGCATTATTAAGTCATAATATGCCCAATTGGGTAATTGCTTACTTCGCAGTTGTATCGAACGGACTAATTATTGTTCCAATTTTACCTGATTTTACACGAGAGGAAATTGAGAATGTGATGATTCATTCCGAATCGAAAGTATTGTTTGTCAGCGAGCGTTTATTATCCAGAGTAGAAGGTTTAGTACTTCCATTGCTTGAAGCTCAGATATTGCTTGATGATTTGACTTTGAAAACTGGTAATCCTTATATTTCAGAAGATATTAAACAACCGAAAATTACAGTTAAGGAAGATGATTTAGCAGCCATAATTTATACTTCAGGTACTACCGGTCGTTCGAAAGGTGTGATGTTATCTCATAAGAGTTTGACATTTGTTGCAATGCAATCCTATACATTCCAACCAATTAATCAATTGGATGTTTTTTTATCACTGCTTCCTTTATCGCATACCTATGAAAATACAATTGGTATGCTTTATCCAATCCTATATGGTTCTTCCATTTATTATCTTGAAAAACCACCTACACCTGCCGCACTATTACCTGCTTTAACTAAAATACGACCTACCATGATGCTTTCGGTGCCACTCATTATGGAAAAAATATATAAAACTCAGATTCAAAGTAAATTTGCTGCAAATAGGTTTAAACGGATGATTTATAAAACGCCGCTTTTTCGTAAACTCATTCATCGAATTGCAGGGAAAAAACTTTATCAAACTTTTGGTGGCAGATTGAAATTTTTCGGAATAGGTGGTGCCAAACTCGATTCGCGCGTGGAACGTTTCTTAAAAGAAGCCCGATTTCCATATGGTATTGGTTATGGACTTACAGAAACAGCTCCTTTACTTGCCGGTGCAGGAGTTCATCAAACAAAGATACAATCGGCAGGTTTTGCTGTACACGGAGTTAATTTGAAGATAAATAATCCCGATAAAAAAGGGGTAGGAGAGATTTGGGCTAAAGGACCTAACGTGATGATTGGTTATTATAAAAATCAGGAAGCTACGAGTGAAGTATTAACCGATGGTTGGTTTCATACAGGCGATTTTGGACGTTTCGATTCCCACAAGCGATTATATATAAAAGGTCGCATGAAAAATACGATAGTAGGGGCGAGCGGTGAAAATATATACCCTGAAGACATTGAGACAGTAATAAATAGTCATCAATTTGTTGTGGAATCGTTAGTGATTGAAGAAGATGGATATTTAGTGGCTAAAGTGCTTTTAGATTTGGATAATCTGGAGAAAAGCATTGATCATTTAAAATTGGTCTTTGAAGATAAAAAAGAAAAAGGACGAAAGGCCATACACGAATTGGATGAAAAACATAAGGTTTGGTCACGTAATTTTATGAAGGAAGTGAATTCAAAACTGAATCGTGTTTCCCAAATTAAACGTGTGGATATTATAGATAAACCTTTTGAAAAAACGGCTTCCCTAAAAATCAAACGATTTTTATATACAAAGTCCCAAAAGAAATCTGATAAAAAAAAGAGCTAGTTACAGCTCTTTTTTTATCAGTATTGTATTGAAAATATTTAATCGTTGAACTGAGGTACAGTCTGATTGTTGTCTGATCGATCTTAAATCCGAAACCTTTCAAACTCTCAACCACTAAACTTTCTTAACCTCTTATTGTTTCATTGCTCTATCTATATCTCTTTTATCTTCCTTCTCTTTCAATGTGTGTCTTTTGTCGTAGGTTTTTTTACCTTTTGCAATACCTATTTCCAACTTGGCAAGTCCTTTCTCATTAATAAAAAGTTTGGTAGGTATTATTGTTAATCCTGTTTCTTTGGTTCCCCGTAGAAGTTTGTTCAGCTCTCGTTTGTTCAGTAACAATTTTCTGTCGCGACGGACATCGTGATTGTTATATGTGCCAAAAAAGTAGGTAGATATATGCATATTTCTCACCCACAATTCTTCGCTTATAAAGGTGCAATAAGTATCACTCAGTCCGGCTTTCCCATCCCGAATCGACTTTATTTCGGTACCATAAAGCTGAATTCCGGCAACAAATCTATCGAGAATCTCGTAATCGAAACTCGCTCGTTTGTTTTTTATTACTATATTCGATTTTTTATACATTTGAATTCCTGATTTTGGAGTGAATTTATGCGTTTGGAAGCATAAAATGAATAATCTGACTGATTAAAATTGTTGAAAAAATAATTACTAAGGTAAAAACCAGCACTATATTTCCTCGCTCTTCTTCATTTAGTTTCAATACCGCTCTACAACCTTCCCACACCAAGTAAGCTGTATATATATTCAGAATTTGAAGAAAAAACATGCCAGGTAAAATAGTTGTAATGACTTTCAAAACAAAAATAGTTGTGAATGAAAAACTTACGACTTTCTCACATGCAATTGCGTCAATTTTTTCAGGATGTTGATTGCGAAGATACCAAAAACAAATCGTAATGGAAAAAAAATAGCCTCCAATAAAAGACACAGCGGTGATTATCGCATTAAAAAGTCCAACTTCCAAAGCCTTACCTGGAGCATATAAACTTTTAAAAATAAAAACGACCAACACGCAAATTGCTATCCAGGGAAATACAAACTGTTGGCGTATTTCCTTTTTTGTGACTTTTAACGTAGCTATACTATCCCATGTTGCAGTAGTTGCAATTAAAAGTTTCCATGGTCGTTCAATAATATTTTTTATTTTTCTTTTCATTTTAATTTGGTCGACAAAAGTACATATATTTTCTATTTCTGGCTATAGTTTGAGAATACAAACTTCATGAATTTAAACAAATAGCTTGAATAAATAAATACAATATCTACTTATCAACGTTATCAGCCATCTGTTTTCTAAATCTGTTTTCTAATTCTTCATTATGTATATAATTTCATATGAAACCGTTATATTTTTTACATCGATGAATAAACCCATTCTATATCAATTTTTCAACTTTCTTTCAAATATGATTTTTACTTTTAAAAATATCTGTATATTTGCTGTTCTTAAAAAAAATGGTTTACTCAATATCATTTGGGGTCTTTTAATGCTATTTGAACCTTTATAATATTCTATCTGTTTATGGATTCAGAAATAAAATTAACGATTACTGCATTGGTTTATAATCAAACCGTTGTAGGTACGTATGGACTTGTGTTGAGTGAAGAAGTTGGAAATCGTCGATTTTCGGTTATGATTGGCGAGCCTGAAGCACAATCAATTGCGCTGAAAATGAATAATAAAAAATCTCCTAGACCGTTAACACATGATTTAATTAAAAGTTTGTTGAATGTGTTTGATGCCGAATTACAAAAGGTATTAATTTACGATATGGTAAATGATGTGTTTTATTCCGAATTATATATTCAAAAAGATGATAAGATAGTCATTGTTGATGCCCGTACTTCCGATGCCGTTGCGTTAGCTGTGCGTGCCGATTGTCCAATTTATATTAAATCGGAGATTTTGGAGATTGTTGGCACTGAAGTAGAAGTTTCGGATGAAGTAGAAAAAAATGAAAATTTGAATGTGGATATGGATGATATGAAGGTCGATGACTTGAATTTACTTTCGTTGGAAGAATTGGATGATCTGCTCAAATTAGCTGTTGAAGAAGAAAAATATGAATTGGCGGTAAATATTCGCGATGCAATTAAAAGGAAAAAATAAGTAGTTTATTGTTAGCTAGAGTCAGAACCAAGAATTGTGAACTAAGAAGAGACACAATGTACAACCAACAAAATAAAAATTCATAATTCTAAAAAAATATCATGCAATTAAAGTACCGTCTTACTGCTATGAGTTTTCTCCAGTTTTTTGTTTGGGGAGCGTGGTTGATTACTATTGCCAACTATTGGTTTGGAACAAAACAATGGGGAAGCTCCGAATTTGGAGCTGTTTTCTCAACATTAGGCATTTCTTCTATCTTTATGCCGGCAATAATTGGAATTATTGCTGATAGATGGTTGAATGCTGAAAAATTATATGGAGTTCTTCATATTTTGAGTGGTTTAACAATTTTCTGTTTACCGTTTGTCAATGATCCGAATACATTTTTTTGGATTATGTTGTTAGCTATGTCATTCTATATGCCTACTATTGCTCTTTCAAATTCTATTGCTTACAATGCTTTAAAAACAAATCATTTTGATGTAGTAAAAGAATTTCCTCCAATCCGGGTTTGGGGAACTATCGGTTTTATTATCGCTATGTGGGTAACGAATTTAACAGGAAATAAAGCAACTGAATTTCAGTTTTATATATCAGCTATTGCCTCTTTTGTTTTGGGGATTTATTCATTTACTTTGCCAAAATGCCCTCCACAAAAACAAAATTCAAACAATTCTTCCTGGATTGAAATATTGGGATTGAATGCGTTTAAACTATTTGCCACTTACAAAATGGCTTTATTCTTTATTTTCTCAATGTTATTAGGTGCTGCTTTGCAACTAACAAACATGTATGGCGATACTTTTTTAGATGATTTCAAAAAAGTCCCTGAATATGCTAATTCCTTTGTAGTTAGATATTCTACAATTATAATGTCAATTTCTCAAATGTCCGAAACGCTATTTATATTAGCTATACCTTTCTTTTTAAAGAAATTTGGGATCAAGAAAGTGATGTTAATAAGCATGTTTGCATGGGTTTTACGTTTTGGATTATTTGCTTTAGGTAACCCTGTTAATGGTTTGTGGATGATTATTCTATCGTGCATAGTTTATGGTATGGCATTCGATTTCTTTAATATTTCAGGTTCTCTTTTTGTTGAAACAACCACCGACAGTAAAATTCGTTCGAGTGCGCAGGGATTATTTATGATGATGACCAATGGCTTTGGTGCTATTACTGGAAGTATTGTTAGCGGATTTATTATTGGAAAATACTTTACACATAATGGAATGAAAGATTGGCATTCAATTTGGCTCACTTTTGCTGCTTACTCCCTGATAGTGGCAGTTTTATTTGCTATGTTCTTCAAACATAAACACGATCCAAAACAATTGCAAGATATTACACACTGAGTTTGAAAACGAAAAAATGCGGATAGTTTATTATCCGCATTTATTTTTTCTATTAACTACCAACTACCAACTAAAAAGGCATTTTATCTTTTTGACCATTACCATGGAAAGGATTTGAAGTTGTAGGAGTTAATAAAGCAGTATCACCATAAAAATTGGAACCAACTTCATTCATTTTTGATGATATTGTTTGATAATCATTACTATAAGGATTGTCTGAACTATCTTTATCATCTTTATTCATAAATTTTGCAAAAACATTTTTAAACTTCAGTTGAACATCACCTGTAGCACCATTACGATGTTTTGCAACTATAATTTCAGCAATTCCTATCAATGAATTTCCTTGTGCATCCTCCGTTAAATGATAATATTCCGGACGGTGAATAAAGCAAACCATATCGGCATCTTGCTCAATGGCTCCCGATTCACGCAAATCGGAAAGTTGCGGACGTTTACCTTCTAATCCCGAACGACCTTCCACACCACGATTAAGTTGGGAAAGTGCAACAATTGGAATATCAAGTTCTTTAGCTAAACCTTTAAGCGAACGGGAGATAATACTTACTTCTTGTTCACGGCTACCAAAACTCATTCCGCTGGCGTTCATCAACTGCAAATAGTCAATAATAAGACATTGAACTTTATGTTCTTTTACCAATCGACGCGCTTTACTTCGTAGTTCAAAAATAGATAAACTCGGTGTGTCGTCAACATATATGGGTGCATCAATAAGTTCTTTAATATCCTTGTCCAATTTTATCCATTCTTCTTTGTCTAATTGTCCATTCTTAACTTTTTCACCTTCTAATTCGCAGACATTCATTATCAAACGATTCACTAATTGAACGTTCGACATTTCCAATGAGAAAATTGCAACCGGTGTGTTGTGATCAACTCCCATATTTTTTGCCATTGAAAGCACAAAAGCCGTTTTTCCCATGGCGGGACGTGCAGCAATAATGATTAAATCTGAACGTTGCCAACCTGAAGTGATTTTATCCAAACTGTGAAAGCCTGTAGCAACACCACTTGCTCCTTGCTTACTGGCAGCAGCCTGCATACGTTTTATTGCCTCATCAATAATCGGGCTTATTTGAGTTACATCTTTTTTGAGGTTCCGTTGCGAAACCTCAAATAACATACCTTCAGCTTCCTGCATTAAATCATCCACATCCGATTTGTCGTCAAATGCCTTGGTTTGAATTTCACTGGAAATGCGTATCAGTTCACGCGCCAGAAACTTTTGTACTATGATACGAGCGTGGTACTCCAAATGCGCTGCAGACGATACTTTAGCGGTAAGCAAGGTAATGTAATACGGACCTCCAATATCGTCAATAGTCCCACTTTTGCGTAACTGCTCGGTTACAGTGTGCATATCAACCGGTTCTTGTAACATGGCCAGGTTCATTATGGCCTCAAATATTTTTTGGTGAGCTACTTTGTAAAAGCATTCCGGTTTCAAAATTTCAGAAACAAGCGAGTAGGCATCTTTTTCAATCATGATGGCACCCAAAACTGCTTCCTCTAATTCGGGAGCTTGTGGTGGAAGTTTACCATATTCATTGGCGGGAATAGGAGTGGGACTTGAAGGTTTTTTGGAGTAATTGCGTTTTTCAGCCATATTTTCGAAGATAATAAGATGTTTTTTAAAAAGCGAAACGGTTTCAAAAGTACGAAACATTTTCCATTACTCAAATTAAATTTATAAACAGTTGAGTGTTGATAACTTGTTTAATATTCTGATTTAAAATAAAGTAACATGGTTTTTTAATTTCGATAAAAAACATTACTTTTGAAATCTAATTACAACAGCCAAATTAATTATGATTTTATTCCCAAACGCTAAAATAAACCTCGGTTTGAATATCGTAGAACGCCGAACTGATGGATATCACAATATTGAAACGGTATTTTATCCCATCGGTCTAAGCGATGTATTGGAAATTGAACCTTCCGAGACCTGTACCGATTATAGCTTTTCTTCTTCAGGTATAATGTTAGGTGGTGATCCTGAGGATAATTTAATTGTAAAAGCATACCGTTTGCTTCGTTCCGAATATCAAATTTCACCAATCGACATCTCACTTTGTAAGCAAATCCCTTTTGGTGCAGGTTTGGGTGGTGGCTCGTCTGATGCAGCTTTTATGCTGAAAGCTTTAAATGAATTATTCGAATTAAAAATTACAACCAAGAAACTCGAACGCTTAGCAGCGAAGTTAGGTGCCGATTGCCCAGTTTTTATTCAAAATAAGCCAGTATTTGCCACTGGAATAGGCAATGTATTCATTCCGATAGATTTATCGCTTAAAGGCTACTTCTTACTATTAGTAAAACCCGATATTCATGTTTCTACTCCTGAAGCATACGCGTTGGTTGTGCCCAAAAAACCTGCAATTTCACTTTTAGAATTGATTAAATATCCAATTATAGAATGGAAAACTGCAATAAAGAATGATTTTGAAAAATCAGTTTTTGCCAAATATCCTGCCATTCAAGATATTAAAAACAAATTGTATGATATGGGTGCAATTTATGCTTCAATGTCAGGTTCAGGTTCTTCTGTGTATGGGATTTTTAAACGAGAACCAGATAAAACCGAATCATTTGCGAACTGCTTTGTAACCGGTGGATTATTAGAATAATTTTCATTCTAATAATCCACGATTCCGAATGAAGATTTTTTTAAATTGCATTTTTTTTGCTATCAAATTACATGTTTTTATTCAATTTTTTTTGAAAAAATGCTTGCCTAATCCAAGAAAAAGCAGTACTTTAGTGCGATTTTTCAGATAGAAACAAAAATAGAAATAGATGATTGACCAAGACAGAATTATTAAGGTAAATATTGACGAAGAGATGAAATCTTCGTACATCGATTATTCCATGTCGGTGATAGTTTCGCGTGCGTTACCCGATGTGCGCGATGGTTTTAAACCTGTACACCGCAGGGTATTGTTTGGGATGAATGAATTGGGAAACAATTCCGATAAACCCTATAAAAAATCTGCCAGAATTGTTGGGGAAGTAATGGGTAAGTATCACCCACATGGTGACTCCTCCATATATGGTACTCTGGTTCGTATGGCGCAACATTGGTCAATGCGTTATCCATTGGTTGATGGACAAGGTAACTTTGGTTCAGTTGATGGTGACAGTCCTGCTGCTATGCGTTATACCGAAGCCCGTTTGCGTAAAATATCGGAGGATATGTTGATTGATATCAACAAAGATACTGTTGATTTTCAACTTAACTTTGATGATACGCTGAAAGAACCAACCGTTTTACCCAGCCGTATTCCAAATTTATTGATCAACGGTTCTTCAGGTATTGCTGTAGGTATGGCTACTAATATGGCTCCGCACAATTTAACGGAAGTAGTTGATGGAATTATTGCTTATATCGACAATAATGATATTGAAATTTCTGAGATTCTAAAATATATCAAAGCGCCCGATTTTCCGACAGGTGGAATCATTTATGGCTACGCTGGTGTTAAAGAAGCACTGGAAACCGGACGTGGACGAATAGTTGTCCGCTCCAAAGTAGAGATAGAAACTGATGCATCGGGACGTGAAAAAATAATTATCAACGAAATTCCTTATCAGGTAAATAAAGTAGAACTGATTAAAGCTGTAGTGGCTTTGGTTATTGATAAAAAAGTAGAAGGCATCGCTCATATTAACGATGAGTCAGACCGTGAAGGAATGCGTATAGTGGTAGATATCAAACGCGATGCCAATTCCAGTGTTGTACTGAATAAGTTATTTAAATATACAGCCTTACAATCGTCTTTTAGTGTAAATAATATTGCATTGGTCAACGGCCGTCCTCGAATGTTGAATGTGAAAGATTTGATTCATTATTTCGTAGAACACCGTCACGAAGTAGTTATACGTCGAACACGATTTGAATTAAGTGAGGCCGAAAAACGCGCTCATTTATTGGAAGGTTTTATGATTATTCTGGATAATCTGGATGAGGCTATTCAAATTATTCGTAACTCTAAAACACCTGAGGATGCCCGTAATGCTTTGATGGAACGATTCGGTTTGTCTGATATTCAGTCGCGTGCCATTGTTGAAATGCGCTTGCGTCAACTTACCGGTATGGAACAGGATAAACTCCGTGCTGAATACCAGGAAGTGTTAAATATTATTGCTCACTTGAAAGAAATACTGGAGAATATAGAATTACGCATGCAAATTATTAAGGACGAGCTACTTGAAGTGAAAGCTAAATATGGCGACGTTCGTCGGACGCAAATTGTATATTCATCAGAAGAATTTAATCCTGAAGATTTTTATGCCGATGAGGAAATGATTATTACCATTTCACACTTGGGTTATATCAAACGTACTGCTCTTACCGAGTTTAGATCACAAAATCGTGGTGGTGTAGGTTCAAAAGGAAGCGATTCCCGTGATGAGGACTTTATTGAGTACATTTACCCGGCATCGATGCACAATACCATGTTGTTTTTTACACAAAAAGGTAAATGTTATTGGTTGAAAGTATATGATATTCCCGAAGGCAGCAAAAACTCAAAAGGACGCGCTATTCAAAATATGCTTAATATTGATGGTGATGATAAAGTGAATGCTTTTATTCGCGTGAAAGGTCTTACCGATAGCGAATATATTAATTCACATTTTCTGATTTTCGGAACCAAAAACGGAGTAATCAAGAAAACATCGTTGGAAGCTTACTCTCGTCCACGTCAAAATGGGGTGAATGCCATTACAATACGCGAAGATGATCAAGTAATTCAAGTTCGTTTAACGGATGGTAATTCTGAAGTTCTAATGGCTAACCGTAACGGTCGTGCAATTCGTTTCCACGAATCGAAAGTACGTGTAATGGGTCGTACTGCTACCGGTGTACGTGGAATGACCTTAGATGATGATGGTCAGGATGAAGTCATTGGTATGATTTGTGTCAATAAGGAAGATAATGAGAACATTATGGTTGTTTCGCAACTTGGATATGGTAAACGTACTTTGTTGGACGAAAAACCTGGAGTTGATGAAAATGGAGATGAACTGCTTGATGAAAATGGAAAATCATTTGAATCTGTTCCTGTTTATCGTGTAACAAATCGTGGTGGTAAAGGTGTTAAAACAATCAATATTACCGAAAAAACAGGCAAATTGGTTTCTATCAAAAGCGTTACTGATGAAAACGACTTGATGATAATCAATAAATCAGGAATCACTATTCGACTGAAAGTTGTCGATTTCAGGGTAATGGGACGCGCTACACAAGGTGTAAGATTAATCAACCTGGAAAAACGAAACGATGAAATTGCTTCGGTTTGTAAAGTGTTATCGGAAGTTGTTGAAGAGGAAATTATTGATGAAACTCTTGAAGAAACAATCGAAGCAACACCAGTTGAGGCTCAAATAACAGAAGAAGGTGAAGAAAATTCAACACCAGAAGATAATACAGAAGAATAAATAATCAATAGCGTGAATTGACCGGATGATGTCAGTTCACGCAAATAAATAGTATTAATCCAAAAAAATAATAACTCGTCATGAAAAAACTTATTTTATCCTTATTTTTGGTGATAAGCTTTACATTTTCTTTTGCTCAAAAGTCCAATGTTTCTAAAGCAAAGAATAAAGCTTTAATGGATAGTCCTGATTTTGCCGGTGCACGTGAAGCTATCAAATTAGCATTGACTGATTCAACTACAAAAAATCTGGCTGAAACCTGGTATGTTGCCGGTTTGATTGGTAACAAAGAGAATGATGCTTTGTATGCATTGGCCATTTTGAATAAACCATTTGATGTTGAGATTAAAGGTAATGCTATTTTGGAATCGTATGCTTACTTTTTGGAAGCCGCTAAATTAGATTCAATGCCAGATGCAAAAGGGAAAGTGAAAGCTAAATTTACAAAAGATATCAAAGCTAAATTAAAAGAATATTACTCTATTCAACAAAATCTTATTGCCTATGGCGCTGCGATGTTCGAAAAGAAAAATTATGAAGGAGCTATTAAAGCATTTGATGTGTTTTTGGAAATCCCAAAATTGTCTTTGATGAACAAAGAATTACCAATGGATTCTACGTATAATATGATAAAATATTATACTGCAATTGCTGCAACAAATGCAAAGAAACATGAAAAGGCAATTGCTTTATACGAAGATCTGAAAGATAAGAAATACGAAACATTGGTAGTTTATCAATTACTTTACGAAGAGTATAAGAATCAAAAAGACACTGTAAAATATGTAAAAACTTTAAAAGAAGGATTTGAGAAATTTCCTTCAGAAGCATGGTTCTTGCAAAACCTGATTAATTACTTTATTTATTCCGGTAAAACAGCTGAAGCTTTGGTTTATCTGAACACTGCTATCGAACGTCAACCTAATATGGCAGAATATCGCTACGTAAAAGGTAATTTGGATGAATCCTTAGGAAATATTGATTCGGCTCTTGTTTCGTTTAATAAAGCAATTGAGTTGGATCCTACTTTGGCTGATGCTTATGCTGGAAAAGGTCGTTTATATTACAATAAAGCAGTAAAAATGTCTGAAGTAGCTAATAATATTAAAGATGTTAAACTTTACAATGCAGAGATGAAAAAAGCTGAAGCTGTTTTTAAAGAATCCGTTCCTTTTTTCAAAAAAGCATCTGAATTAAAACCAAAAGAAGTTGAGTTCAAAAGAACACTCAAAACATTATATTACAGGTTGAAAATGGATGCTGATTACGAAGCTATTAGCAAAGAAATTGACGCTAAGTAAACGTAGTTTTATGAATTTAAAGAGAGGTCATTTAGCTTGCTAAATGACCTCTCTTATTTAGTCTTTTGTTTTTCTTTTCTTTGTTACAATTTCCTTTAATTTCCGAATTGTTTTGACAATCCTTTAATTCACTTAATTGTGATAATTTTCCTCCGATTTTTCTTTTTTCCTGCCCTTTTTTTCGTTTCTATTACTGTTGAAAAGTATAGGGAAAACGGAACGTCTGTAAATTACTTTCTTGATATGATGAAAAACCGACAAAAAATGCTAATTTTGTGACAATAACATAACACTTATAAAGCAGAAAGCAATTTGTACTATCAAAGTGATTTATTTGCTCTGCAAGAAACCATTTAATTATGATAAAAGACTTATTTATTAAAAAAACCTTGGCTGAACTCGAAGAGCAAGCCGATAGTAATCACAACACCTTAAAACGACATCTTAGTGCATTAAACCTCACCTTGTTGGGAGTAGGCTGTGTGATTGGTGCGGGTATTTTTGTATTAACAGGTTCAGCTGCTGCTTTATATGCTGGACCGGCTGTAGCACTTTCATTTATCATTTCAGCTTTTGGTTGTTTATTAGCAGGACTTTGTTATGCTGAGTTTGCTTCTATGATTCCGGTTTCGGGTAGTGCATATACTTATGGATATGCCACCATGGGCGAGTTTATTGCCTGGATTATCGGTTGGGATTTAATTCTTGAATATCTTTTCGGTTCGGCAACTGTGGCTGTGGGTTGGTCGGGTTATGTTACAAGTTTTCTAGCTGATTTTGGACTTAAATTGCCAGCTTCAATATGTCAAAGTCCATTTATTTACAATACTACAGGTTGGCATTTATCTGGTTCTATTATCAATTTCCCTGCTATTTTCATTGTGGCATTAATGACTACATTATTAGTAATTGGAATCAAAGAATCGGCTAAGTTTAATAATATTATCGTTCTAATTAAAGTGGTTGTTATTCTACTTTTTATTGGTTTTGGTATTTCCCATATCGAGATAGCCAATTGGACACCATTTGTACCTCCTCAAACGCCTGATGGGCATTACGGTTGGTGGGGTGTCTTAACAGGCTCTGCTGTTGTTTTCTTTGCTTATATCGGATTTGATGCTGTTTCCACCACTTCGCAGGAAGCTATCAATCCGAAACGCGATGTGCCAATTGGAATTCTCGCCTCTTTGCTTATTTGTACCATTTTATACATTGGTGTTAGTTTGGTTTTAACTGGTATAGTAAGTTATAAAGATTTGAATGTTGCTGCTCCAATAGCATTGGCAATTGATAAAGCTGGTCCAAGTTTAATGTGGTTACGACCAATTATCAAAATTGGTGCAATTGCAGGTCTTAGCTCGGTGGTTCTTGTGTTGCTGTTAGGTCAATCGCGAGTATTTTTTACTATGGCTAGTGATGGATTGTTATGGAAAAGCTTTGCTAAAACCCATTCTAAATTCAAAACTCCTCATGTCACAACTATAGTTACAGGTAGTTTTGCTGCATTTTTTGCAGGACTTTTCCCTATAGGTTTGTTGGGCGAATTAGTTTCAATTGGCACATTGCTTGCATTTGTGATTGTTTGTGTTGGAATTATTATTCTTCGTAAAGCAGAACCTGATGCAATTCGTGGATTTAAAACGCCATGGGTGCCATTTGTTCCTATTTTAGGAGCACTCGTTTGTTTTTTTATTATGTCATCTCTACCTTTAGACACATGGATTCGACTAATACTTTGGATGTTGATCGGGTTTGTTATTTATTTCACTTATGGAATAAAACACAGCCATGCAAGAAACAGAAGAAAGAATCAATAAATCCCTAAATCCGCTAAAATCAGTTTCGAAAGAATAAAAATCCAGCGTACTGTGTTACTTCTACATTGAAAAAACACATAAAATAGGCTGAACCTCTATAAAGCGGTTCAGCCTATTTTATGTGTTTTCTTTTCTGTTTGTATACCGGATGATTACTTTGAGTAAAATGAAGTGAAAATTTTCACAACATCAAAACAAAAACTCCAACCTAAAGGGTTATTTGTTTATGGCAAACCCGATTCTGAACAACAAACTACTATTTAGAAGGTACAATCAATTTATATCCTTTTCCATGAATGTTGATAATAATTACATCAGTGTCTTCTGCCAGTAACTTGCGTAATTTGCAGATATATACGTCCATACTTCTTGCATTGTAATAATTATCATCTTTCCAAATCGTTTTCAATGCATACTTACGATCCAAAAAATCGTTGGCGTTTGCAGCGAATAAGATAAGTAAATGTAATTCTTTATTGGTTAATTTTTTTGACTCACCTTTAAAAGTAAGCAATCGCTTTTGAACATCTACTGTATAAGCTCCAATTGTGTAAAATGGTACTTTCAGAAGCACACTAAGATTTTCGTCATCTTCGCGTAACAAAGTTTTTTCGTTTTTCATTTTAGTAATTTTTTTTGAGTTAGTATAGTGATAGTGAATATAGGACTAAACAAAGGCACAGATTTAAATCTATGCATACAATAGTTATTATTTTTCAAACATTTTAAATCTACATCAAAACTAATCCCGACCTAACGGGTAGTTCACTTCATAATATTAATGTAAATCAGGGAATAAGTTGCTTTTCGTCTACTTCAACAAATCGTTGAAAGTGGAATATTCGAATTAAAATTATTCAGTTTTTATTATGTTATTTTTTTCGTTTGCAAAGATTGTGAAATAATTCGAACTAACAATAAAAAATGAGGTTTTTTTTAAGTATTTGAACAAAAAAACCACATTTTTTTTCTCAGGTGTTCAATATTATGTGCATTTCACTGAAAAACGTCCAAATTTATCATATTTATTGCTGTATTGTATCTAAATTTTATTTCATCAAATACCCTTTTATTATGATGAGAAAATTGCTTATGTCGGTAATGATAGCTTTTATTGTTTTGGATGTCCATGGTCAGGTAAGTTCGCATTTCTTTCTAAAAAAAACTTGATGCTACTTTGTAACAGGTTAGGATATTGCAAAATGTATTTCAATTCTATAGTTTAAATTATTTCACCCCCATTTTTGTTAGTTTTCCCCTAAAAATGGTTTAATAAGTAAGAGTATCAATCCTACTGTTATACTCAATTAATTCAAACTATAGAAATTTAATAATAATCTATGGAATCAATCGTCTAGTTTTCATTCGATTCTGCACTGACAGATATGTTATCTTCATTTCTGATATAAATTGTTTGTGTTGGGAAAGCAAATTGTAGACCGGCTTCGTTAAATGCCCGTAGAATTTCGGAATTTACTTGTGATGGTGTTTCCATAACATCAGCCTGTCTTTTGATAAAATAAACAAAGGTTATGACTAAAGCAAATTCGGTAAAATCGGTAAAAGCTACAACTAGATCTTTTGATTCAATGTTTTTTACTTTCTGAGGCATATCTTTTAAAATTGACATTGCTTCGTTCATTTTTTCGGGCGTAGTGTTGTAAGTTAATCCCAGCTTCATCAATACACGACGCATAGGTTCATTTGAGATATTCTCGACCGAAGCTTCCACTATTTTATAGTTTGGAATAGTAACGATTCGTTTTTCCAAAGTCCTTAGTCGTGTGCTTCGAATACCAATGTCTTCAACAAATCCATCAAATCCGTCTACTTTGATGCGGTCACCAATGCGAAAAGGTCGGTCGGTGAAAATGGTGAATCCACCGAAAATATTCTTGATAGTATCTTGCGCTGCCAAAGCGAAAGCTAAACCTCCAAGACCAAGTCCTCCAATAAGTGTGGCAACATTTACACCAACATTCCCAAGAGCCATCACAATTCCTATAGCCCAGATAACAGCTAATACAGTACGGCGAATAATTGACATCAAGTGATTGTCGATACGTTTATGATCGTTTTGTTCAACTTGTGGTACAAGATACTCTTCGATTAAAGCATTGACCAGGCGAGCCGCAAACCAGGTGATATTTACTACAGTGAGTACCCGAAATGATTTTGCAATCAGATTTTCCAACGGTAGTCCCAAATTGAGACGTTTAGCCGCAACCCAGATAGCAAAAAGAGCAATGCCCAATAATACCGGTGACTCAAGCATTTTGAAAAGAATATCGTCGAGTCTGTTTTTTGTTTTGGATGTAAGCTTTTGAATTACATGCTTGTTCAATAAAACAATGGCTTTGTTAAGTACCATTGCTCCTAGAATAATGACTAGTGATATTAACCAATCATGAAGGGTATTTCCGTAAAATATTTGTTCTAACATAAGTTTAAAGTGATAATATGCTATGTGCCAATAAAAAAATAAAAAAATGAAATTGTCAATTATCAATAGAAAAAGCGATTGCATCACTTGGCATACGCCAATCACCTCGTGGTGAAAGATTAATAGAACCAACTTTAGGTCCATCAGGCATACAAGAACGTTTAAATTGTTGTGCGAAAAATCGTTTTAGAAAGATTTTCAACCATTTTTCTAATACTTCATCAGGATAGGTTTCTGCAAAAGCATTTTTGGCAAGAAAAAGAATTTTTGCAGATGAAAAACCAAAACGTACAAAATAATATAAGAAAAAATCGTGCAATTCATACGGCCCGACTATATCTTCGGTTTTTTGTGCGATATCTCCATTTTCATCAGCCGGAAGTAATTCGGGACTGACAGGCGTGTTGAGTACATCGCGTAGAATTTCTTCGGAAGCACTGTCTAATTGATGTGCAGCCGAATCGACCAGATAACGTACCAATGTTTTCGGAACACCTGTATTCACGCCATACATCGACATGTGATCGCCATTATATGTTGCCCAGCCAAGTGCCAATTCCGATAAATCGCCAGTACCGATAACCAAACCATTGTGTTTATTGGCAATGTCCATCAGTATTTGTGTTCTTTCCCTTGCTTGTGTGTTTTCGTAAGTTACATCGTGTTGTTTTGGATCGTGGTTTATATCCTTGAAATGCTGAACACAAGCGTCTTTAATTGAAATTTCGAGCATAGTTATGCCAAGCGATTTCATTAAATTAATGGCGTTATTGTAAGTTCTGTCGGTAGTTCCAAAGCCGGGCATGGTGATACCGATAATGCGTTTGCGGTCGAAACCTAGTTTGTCAGCCGTTTTTACACATACCAACAATGCAAGAGTAGAATCCAATCCGCCTGATATACCAACAATGATATTTTCAGTTTGCGTGTGCTGCCAGCGTTTGGCTAATCCACCAACTTGAATTGAGAAAATCTCGTGGCAACTTTCGTCACGGTTAGTAAGCGGTGGTACAAACGGATGTTTGTCGAAGGTTCGTTTCAGATCGAAATGAGTATGACGCGCATCTTCAATTCGTATTGTTCGATAAGTTTGAGGCGATTTATCATTAGCGAAATTGTTGTTGCGCATACGGTCGGCTTGCAAACGTTCAATGTCAATATCGCTTACAATAAGTTGTGGCTGGAAGGAAAAACGTTCTGCATTCGCCAGCATTTTTCCGTTTTCTGCAATCAGTCCATTTCCTGCAAAAACAACATCGGTGGTTGATTCACCGGCACCAGATGAGGAATATACATAACCGGCGATACAGCGAGCCGATTGTTGTTCAATAAGTTGCCTTAGATATTGATGTTTCCCAATTAATTCGTTGGTGGCCGATAGATTGAAAATTATATCAGCTCCATGCAAAGCCTGTTGTGTGCTAGGCGGAATGGGAACCCAAAGGTCCTCGCATAATTCAATACCGAAAGAAAACTTTCCGTCGGAGAAAAGCAAATCCGTTCCAAATGGAACTTGTTCGCCCGATAAGAATATGGTTAGTGAATTTGCATTAGCACCTGAAGTGAACCATCGTTTTTCGTAAAATTCGTTTTGGTTGGGTAAATTTATTTTTGGTACAACACCCAAAATATGACCGCCTTGTAAAACTACCGCCGTATTGAATAGTTGGTTTTGAACTCGAATGGGCATGCCGACAATGATAAGAGCGGTAGTCGAGAAAGTAACTAATTGTAACTCGCTGAGTGCTTTTTCTGCATCAGTTAGTAATTGTTGTTGCAAAAAAAGATCTGCACAGGTGTATGCTGTAATCGACAATTCGGGAAAGCAGATGACTTGCACCTTTTCTGTTTCTCCCTGGCGAACTAAATCGGCCATTTGGGCAACATTAAAGGCACAATCAGCTACCCGAAGTTCGGGGATAGCTGCAGCAACACGTACAAAACCATTATTCATTTTTTAGTTACTTATTATTTGCCCCTGCCTGCCGCAGGCAAGTTCGGCGTTATTTGTTATTATATTAACTTCAAATTTTTTGTTTTTTATTCTTTCTTATGCGCATTTTCCATATTGCTCAGATAAATTTCGAGCGATTTGGAGGAAATTTGAATTTCCCAAACTGAAAGAGAAAGTGAAATAATAAGAAGAAGTATTGCCACTCCGAAAACGTAACCTGAAATCACCTGAAATCCCAAATAAATAAGAAACATTGTAACCACACACATCAACAAACTTGCAACACCGAATACTTGCATGTTTTTCGTAAGGTAAAGTCGTTTCCGCAGGTTCATAATTTGCGCATGGGTTATTGCTGAATGATCTTCCATATAGCGGTCTTTCAGTGTACGCACTAATTGTGCATATGATAAAAAACGATTGGTAAAAGCTAGTAAAATCAGCGATATGGCTGAAAACAAAAAAGTTGGTGTGATAAGCGTAAGTTCTACCATAATATCAATTTTCAGTAAACTGTAATCATTTATGAACAGTGTTCTTTTTCATCTGAAGGCAATTTTACCAATTCAGCTACTTGACGTCCGAGTTCCAGACAAGCCAGATAGTTGTCTGATTTTAAGCCTTGTTTTTCTTCTACTGATAATTCGGCTGTTTTCCACTTCATTATTTCTACAAAGCTGGCCAAACGTTTTACAGCAGCACCGGCCCAAGTGAAGGAGCCAAAATAACCAAATACACGGTTTCTTACGCCACGTATTTCAATTTTTCGGAGTAATGATTCCACTTCGGGATACAATTCGTTGCTATAGGTTGGGCTTCCAACTATCAATCCTTTGTATTTGAAAATATCCAGTAAAATAAAAGAGGAATCGGTTTTAGAAACATTGTGAATAACGATGTCTTTTATTCCAGCTTCAGCTACACCTTGTGCCACTGTTTCGGCCATCAATTCGGTAAAGCCGTACATTGAACCATAAACAATTACAACTCCTTCTTTGCCTTGGTAACGACTAAATTGATCGTACAAATCTATCACCTGGGTAATGTTTTCTTTCCAAACCGGTCCGTGAGCGCTACATATAATTCCGAAAGGTATGGGAGTGAGTTTTTTGAGTGCTTTTTGCACAGCAGCTCCATATTTCCCTACTATATTGGCATAATAGCGCGCCATTTCGTCCCAATATTTATCCACATTCATTTCAGTATCCATCACAGCTCCATCTAAAGTTCCAAATGAACCAAAGGCATCGCCTGTGAAAAGAACTTTTTCGGTTTGGTCATAAGTCATCATGGTTTCCGGCCAATGAACCATGGGCGTGAGGTGAAATTGTAATTTGTGCGAACCCAGCGAAAGAATCTGCTCATCTTTTATTTCCAACATATTATCATCAATACCGTAAAATCCTTCAACCATACTCAGGGTTTTAATGTTTCCTACGATAATCAATTCAGGATAATACTTACGAATAAGACGAATTGAACCGGAATGATCTGGTTCCATGTGATTTATGATAAGGTAATCAAGTGATCTACCCTGAAGTTGCGATTGAATTTTTTCGATAAAAACATCCCCCATTGCGATATCAACTGTATCGATAAGAGCTGTTTTCTGATCCATTATCAGATATGCATTATATGAAACCCCATGAGGAATGGGAATCATATTCTCGAATTTTGCTTTTTGGCGATCGTTAACGCCAACGTAATAAATGTCTTTTGCGATTATTTGATTTTGAAACATGTAACTTATTTCTTTATTAAATATTGTACCTTAAACACGTATACCGAAGTGTTTGTTTTCGACTGCAAAGATAAAACAATTTTAGCAATACGTAATCTATAATCATTGAATCGTGTAATTGTTGAATCGATTAATTGAGTAATCCTAAAATCGAAAAACTGAAAGCCCATACCTTTGAAAGATTTTCTGTACTTTTGCCGAAGATAAATTTACATTTTTACACGTTTTCACTGTTACACCTAATTATGATTGTTTGCATAGCTGAAAAGCCCAGTGTGGCCCGTGATATTGCCGAAGTACTTGGCGCTAAAACCCGTAAAGACGGATATATCGAAGGAAACGGATATCAGGTAACCTGGACTTTTGGTCATTTGTGTGGGTTACTTGAACCACATGAGTACGCACCGGAATGGAAAGCGTGGGCATTAAGTCAACTGCCAATGATTCCGCAGCGATTCGGCATTAAAGTGATGAACGATAGCGGTATTCAAAAGCAATTTAAAGTGATTGAGACTTTAATGGCAAGTGCCGATGAAGTCATTAACTGTGGTGATGCAGGACAGGAAGGGGAATTGATTCAACGCTGGGTAATGCAAAAAGCCTTATGTAAATGTCCGGTCAAAAGGTTGTGGATTTCTTCATTAACCGAAGAAGCTATTCGGGAAGGATTTACCAAGCTCAAAGACCAAAGTAATTATCAAACACTTTACGAAGCAGGACTTTCGCGCGCTATAGGTGATTGGTTGCTGGGCATGAATGCCACGCGACTTTATACTTTGAAATATGGCAAAAATCATCAGGTACTTTCAATCGGACGTGTTCAAACGCCAACATTGGCATTGATTGTAAACCGTCAGTTGGAAATTGAAAACTTCAACCCTGAAGCATATTGGGAGTTGAAAACAGTGTATCGCGATACAATTTTTTCGGCTTCGAAAGGTCGATTTTCGAGTGTAGAAGAAGGTACCGGTTTTTTGGATACCGTTCGCACGGCTGATTTTGTGGTTACGGATATCACTACAAAAAAAGGAATCGAATCGGCCCCGCGTTTATTTGATCTGACTTCGTTACAAGTTGAATGCAATAAAAAGTTTGGCTATTCGGCTGACGAGACCTTGAAAATAATTCAAAGCCTATACGAAAAGAAAATAACAACTTATCCACGTGTGGATACCACTTATCTGACTGACGATATCTACCCGAAAGTTCCTGATATTCTGAAAGGAATTAAGGATTATGAAATTCTTACCAAACCTTTGTTGGACGGTAAATTACCTAAAACGAAAAAGGTTTTCGATAATTCCAAAGTAACCGATCACCATGCCATTATTCCTACAGGAATTCATCCTTCTAACCTTACCGATACCGAACGAGCCGTTTTCGATCTGGTAGCACTGCGTTTTATTGCTAATTTTTATCCTGAATGTAAAATATCTACTACAACGGTATTAGGCGAAGTAGAAAGTGTTGAATTCAAGGTGAACGGAAAACAAATTTTAGAACCAGGATGGCGTGTGGTATTTGCTAAAACTGATGAAAAAGATGGAGATGAAGAGGATGAACGAACGTTACCAATATTCGTAAAAGGTGAAAGCGGACCACATGAACCTACTCTTGCTGAAAAATGGACTTCTCCACCGAAACCTCATACTGAAGCCACTTTACTTCGTGCTATGGAGACGGCAGGTAAATTTGTAGACAATGATGAACTGCGCGATGCTTTAAAAGAAAATGGTATCGGTCGACCTTCCACACGTGCAGCCATTATCGAAACACTTTTCAAACGAGAATATATTCGGAAAGAAAGAAAAAATCTGATTGCCACCAATATGGGAGTGGAACTGATTCAGATTATTCAGGAAGATTTACTAAAATCGGCAGAGTTAACAGGCTTGTGGGAGAAGAAACTCCGTCAAGTGGAGCGTGGTGAATATGCAGCCAAAGATTTCTTGGATGAACTGAAAGCTATGGTAACGCAAATTGTATTTAACGTCAAGAGCGACAATCGGAGAGTAGGAAATGTTAACATAGTGAAGCCTTCACTTAAAGTGAAAGCTTCACTTGATAATATGGTTGGAACTATTTGCCCGCTTTGTGGAAAAGGAACATTACTAAAAGGGAAAACCGCTTACGGTTGTAGCGAGTGGAAAAATGGTTGCAGTTACCGGGTAGGTTTCTAATTACTTATTATACGAATTAAAGTCGTGCATAGAAGGGAAAACCTCGAATGCACGACCTTTTTATTGATTTGATAAACGGATAAGCTTAGTTATTTACTTAAATAGCTATTTTAGTAACTCGATTGTTCGCTTTTAAAATGTATATTTGGTTTCTTGGTAAATCGGTAATTGTAATGGTGTTATTATCAGGAATGATTGTTTTAATACATTGTCCCAATATATTGTAAATATACAAAGTTACATCCAAAGATGGAAAAAATACTTTGACATTTCCAACTGCATCTGGAATAACTAATAGTTTCTTTTCTAATGGGTAGGGTAGTATTTTTGTAGTAATAGCATTGGAAAATAGGGTGATATTTTCATATTTATTCACTATGTTTTTATCACTGGCTCTCACTTTATAAACATATTCTGTACTTGGTGACAAATTTGAAATTGTATCGAATGTTGTTGTCAACCATTTTTCCCGTTCAATGTAACTTATATTTTTAGCAAAATTAACAGTAACGTCATCGAAAGTAACAGAACCGATCCCTTTAGTATAGGTAAAACGAAAACGGGTATATCCGTTCGATTCGCTGAAGGTGTACGTTTTAATTTCTTTCAATGTGCTTGTAACTGCAATACTATCCACCTTCATCCAACTGTTTAGCTCATTTTGTGCTTCTACTAAAAATCCTCCATTGTTTCCTCCCAACGAGCGGATATAGAATGAAAGTTTAGTAATTGGAAGCAAATACTTTTCTGTTTCCACTAATTCACCTGTATTTGAGAATTGTAATGCCGGAATTTTTGTTCCACTATAAAGTGTTGAGGATGTCGTAGTATATGCTGTTATTGTCCAGTTGTTAGGAGCACTTAATCCTTTATCAAATCCTTCGGTCAAACTTGATTCACCATCCGATATGTTGAAAACGGTTAAATAGTAGCCGCTTGCATCGGGTACATTATTCCAGTTGGCAATAAAACCGGTAAAAGTAACATCAATAGCATCGTTTGCAACGGGAGGTACAACATAAACCGGACGTGTAGAAGTACCTGAAAGTGAAACATCAGCATAATCAGATAAACCTGAACTTAAAATAAAAGTGTCAGAATGTGTTGAGAAATAAGATGGTACAGTAGGATTATAGCGAATTTGAATATTAGTATTATTGACAACTGAATCTGTTGGAACCAATATTATACTTTTTCCCCAACCGGAATCAGGATCTGATTCTTTTTTCATTTCAAAATGCTGTCCTATTTTAAATGAGATATTTATAACATTTTTCAGTTTAGTACCGCTTACAGTTACAATTTGTATAGCCGATGGTGTTCCCTGAACTGTTGAAAAAGATTGAATATTTTGATAAAATATAATGTTAGAGGCAAAATGGAAGTTAATAAGTCCATTGTTTTCTTGTATATTTGCAAGTGGTTTTCTAATATCTGTTTTGTCACGAAGTTTTGGATTATATGCTGTTACATTACTTGTTCCGGGGAAAGGATCACCTGCTAATGATGCAGCAGTTTCAACAGCACTATTGTCTGCTTCAACAATACTTACACCCAATGCATTAGGGTCATTATTTGGTGTATTGTTTGACCAGGTTGATCCATTATAATATACATGAGTAATTAACATGCCATGGCCAAAAAGGTAAGTGTCCCAACCTGTATTTTGTCTGTTTTCGAGCATGAAAAATTCCGCAGGAGATGGACTTGCACCATTCAGATTGTGATTTCCTGATTGCGAAATCAAATAGGCTTTATTGCTTGAACCTAATGTTTCGAGACTATAATCGCCTGCAGTTTCCAATTCAGTTGGGACTAACCATTTTAGAAAAAAACGTTCATAAGAAGAATATGACGGAGGTGTACGGCCACTATTTAAATATGGACCAGCATCCATAATATCCCAATATGAAAGGGTAAATTTTGTTTGATCAGTAGTATTGTAAAAATCAGGTAAACCCAGAACATGACCAAATTCATGGCAAAAAGTTCCGATTCCACACATATTTGATCCACTTTTTGAACGTAGTTCCGAAGTACAAGCATAATCATAAACTGAAACACCATTGAATTTTGTGCTCAGATTAGATAAAGACCAACGATGAGGCCAAATGCTAGTTGCAGGACCACCTTCAGCTTCATTATAACCGGCATAATAGATAAAAACATTGTCTACAATTCCATCATTGTCGGAGTCATATTTCGAAAAATCTACTCCATTTTTTGATGCCTCTGTACATGCATCAATAACCATTTGCTGAGGATTATTATCGTTCCCATTTGTGTCATTTGTTCCGTAAAACGCCATATTATTAGACAACGTGAATGGACCAACGACATCAAATTCAGGATTAAAAACGCCCATTGAATTATCGTTAAAATAATCACGTGCAGAACCAGTTCCTGAATTGGCAGAATATCCCTTTTGGTTCAATAAGTTTGTAAAAGCTGTTTGAGGATTAGCGGTAACAAAACTAACATCCGAAAAGTTAATCAAAATTACTAAAGACTTTGGTGTTCCAATTAATGGATAACTTTTCTTTGGTGAAGAAATAGAATTAATTGATGAAGAACGCATCATACGACTTACCTGATTCAGTTTTCTTAAATCAACATTTCGTTTAAGTTTTTGTATAAATCTTTTTTCAGTCAATGTACGTTTTTCAACATTATTTGCTCTGAAGTTTGTAGTAACTAATTTTCCATTAGTTTCAAATTTTGCATAGGTTAAAATTCCATCCGAATTTGGTACAAGTGTATAACCATCAATAGAAGTTTTATAATGATAAAATTCGTCTCCTTTTAAAAAGACAGTAATTTTAGATCCATCTGATTGGGTTATTGAAAAAGGATACGGAGTAGCTTTAACTGCATATAGGTTTGATATAGAAATTGTTGATGTGAAAATTATTAAAATCAAATAAGATAATGTTTTCATATACAAAATATTTTAGATTGCAAAGATAGCAAAAAACAGGATGTTTTAATCAATGAAAATAATTAGGGTAAAATAATAATTGAAATGTATTTTAATTTGTTGAAATTTTGAATATTTTTATTTTTTGAAAATAAAGTAGACGGCTAATATTAAAAATAAAAAACCAACCAAATGGTTCCAGCGAAAGGTTTCGTTTTTAAAGGCAACCAGAGAAAATACTGTGAAAACTACTAGAGTAATTACTTCTTGTAATACTTTCAGTTGAATCAGGGTAAATGGTCCACCGTTTTCCTTAAATCCAATTCGATTGGCCGGTACCTGAAAAAAATACTCAAACAGTGCAATACCCCAACTAATAAGAATTACAACTACAAGTGGAATGGATTCGAACCACTTAAATTCACGCATTTTTAAATGGCCATACCATGCAAAAGTCATAAATACGTTCGAAAAAACTAAAAGGATAATAGTAAGGAAGATCTTCATAATAAAAATGTTGAAATGATCCCAAATCCGCCTGCTTGAAAAGCATTAAGACCAGGTATTTATAAGTGTATTATAATTTAAAATTGGTCTTAAAGTCCTCTTTCGGGGATTTAGTGGCTCTTTTTGGTAAATAATCTGTTTTTACATTCTCCATGGCAGCCCATAAGTTTTGACGAACATTGGGATTCCATTTTTCCAATTCAGTTATTAAGCTTTTGGCTTTGCGACGCGATGAATCTTTTTCGTGCGGACAATTTTTGATTTGTTTCTGAAAGCCACGAATTCGTTCCATTTCTTTCATCTCTTGTTCTGATATTAAAGCCAAAGGGCGGATTATGGTCATGTTGGATTTGTTCATTTTCAACTTGGGTGGAATGCTACTAAACGAACCCTGATAGACTAAGTTTAACAACAATGTTTCAGCTATGTCGTCCAAATGATGCCCCAATGCTATTTTATTGCAATTCAGTTTTTCAGCTATTTCAAACAAAGCTTTTCGGCGTTGCCATGAACATAGAAAGCAGGTGGATTTGTTAGTTTCTATAGTGTCGTCGAAGCGGGTGCTGTGGTGTACAAATGGAATGTTGAATTGTTCAGAATATGTTTTCAAATATTCTAAATCTGATTGGTATGGAATATTTTCGACAGATATATGAACAGCAGTCAGTTTAAACCGGGGAACTATCATTTTCATTCGTTCGCCCAGTAATTCAACTAATGCCAATGAGTCTTTTCCGCCGGATAGGCCGATAAGAATATGGTCGTTATCTTCAATCAAACCATAATCGTTGATGGCTTTTACGAATTTCGATTGTATTTTCTGAAGTATTTTCTTATCTGCTTTGCTTAACTCTTCCATATCTCTGCTTATTTTGAAGTGCAAAATTAATACAAACCCATCAATTTATATTGTATGAGCTTATTTAAATTGTTTTTTATTTAGAAAAAGCTTTTTTAAGTTTCAGTTATCGAATTTGTTAGGTTTTCAGTTTGATAAAATGAATCAAAATATTCAGTTTTTTTTGTGGAAATATTTGCAAATTATTAAAAAGGAAGTATCTTTGCAGCTCAATTGAGAAAAGAGCTCAGTTGGTTTTTAAAACATGTTGCGAAAATAGCTCTCCCGATAGCTATCGGGATGGTAGAGCACAACCTTTAGGAAATAAAGTTTTCCAAACATTATAAAAAACATATTGCGAAAATAGCTCAGTTGGTAGAGCACGACCTTGCCAAGGTCGGGGTCGCGGGTTCGAGTCCCGTTTTTCGCTCACAAAAATAAAATAGCGAAACGGAGGTGTTTCGCTTTTTTTCTCTCAAAATTTGTCTGACTTTCTTTAATAACAAGACACTGATTGCCCAAATGGTGAAATTGGTAGACACGCTAGTTTCAGGGACTAGTGGTCGTAAGGCTGTGCAGGTTCGAGTCCTGTTTTGGGCACAAAGATTCAATTAATAAATTTCCAATTAAACATTTCATTGATAATTAAAAATTGAATAATTGAAAATTAATTTTGCGCAGATGGTGAAATTGGTAGACACGCTACTTTGAGGGGGTAGTGCCGGTTACGGTATGTGAGTTCGAGTCTCATTCTGCGCACCATTTCGAAAAAAGAGTTTCTTCCAATAGGGAGAAACTCTTTTTGTGTTATTAGTTACATTGTGTGAAAATAATATCTAGTCTTATTCACTCCTGTCACTGTATACGTCACTGTAAAGAACTAAACTAAATACCCCGTGATTTCGAGATATATTTAACTGTCAGTATTAAATCTACCTTAATCATTTTCTAATAGTCTGCTTACTTTAATTAATTGGTCTTTTTGTTTACGGCCATTAATTATTTCTTTTTTGATTTTCTTTTTTGATGACCATTGATCTAAATTTGAATCAGGTTCGATGTATTCTTCATCAAGTTCCTTTTTTGTTAATTCTTTAGAATTCTTACTGGTTTCATGAAAACTTCTTGACATTTCCGTTTTTTTTAGTTTGTTTGTTTTCTCACTTGCGTTTTTATACGCAAAATAGTGCGTTTAATTCATTTATTTCAATAAATCTCCCCGTAACCAGAGGCTTTGGGGAGATTCTTTTTTTTTATTCTTTTACATCTTCAGGATGTGTAGTTTTAAACCACATCTTTAAACCAATTTTTTTTCGGGTTTTCTAATTTCTAAACTACTAACCGGATGTTCATTTGGAATTTAAAAGTAAATGTACAAACTATATTTTATTTGACAAATTTCAAAGCGAAAAAAAGTATTGTATTTATAAAATAATTTTCGAAAGTGGGTGAAAAAAGTAAAAAGACTGTCTCAAAATTAAATTTGAGACAGTTTTTTTTATGATATAAGATATTGAAAAAATCAATAATATAATGCAAAATAATACATATTACCCCCCATTTGTTTACAAAATAACCCCATTAGTTTTAAAAACAACCTCTATTTTTGCAAGGTTCATTAAACATTATATAGTTTTAATAGATTAAGTAAACGAGTGTAAACTTTGAATTCGATTAAAAGAAAGAAAAATCGATTTTTTTTTGAAATTACATTGTTTCTTGATAAATATTTATCTTATAATCTTTGATAAATAACTCTTTGTTCAATATTGAACAAGTATTAATTATTAATTTTAATAATATTATCATGAAGAAAAAAAATTACTTCTCAAAAATGAAAGGGATAGGAAAGACCAGTCTCTTAATGGTAGCTTTGTCTGTTTCATCTCTAGTGTTTGCCGACATAACTACCGGTTTAAAATTACACTATACGTTTGAAACTGTTTCTGGAGGTGTAGTGCCAGATGTTTCCGGGAATAATTTAGATGGATCGATGATGGGTGCAGCTTTTGTTGCACCGGGACAAACTGGTAACGGAGTTAATTTCCCGACGATTTCCAATCCAGCAGTCGATTATATTCTATTACCTAATGGAATTACAGGATCTTTGACCGATTTTACAGTTGCAACATGGGTAAAAATGGATAGAGTAGATTGGTGGATGCGAGTATTTGATCTGGGTTCAAGTACAACCAATTATATTATGTGTACTGCAATGGGCGGTAATTTTAAAGTTGAATTTAAATATAATGGTGGTGGTGGTCAATTTGTTGATACTCCATCTCCACTACCATCCGGTAAATGGGTACATGTAGCTCTTACTTGTTCCTATGTTGATGGTATTGGTTCAGCTAAATTGTATCTCGATGGATCTGTTGTTGGAGCTAATCCAAACGTTACAATTACGCCTGCCATGTTGGATGCAATAACAGGAACTCCTACAAACCAAAATTATATAGCTAAATCACAATGGGGTGATAACGGTCTTAATGGTACTGTAGATGATTTCCGAATTTACAGCAGAGCTTTAACAGGTGATGATATTTTAGAATTAACCGGTACCCCTCCTGAGTTGGTCAATCAATGGAAGGCCTTAACTATAGCGGGCGACTTAGCAAATGTTTCAGCTAATCTTACTTTGCCTACTACACTGGGAACTAATGGAGTAACGGTAACATGGGCATCTACAAATAAAACTGTTATAGATACACTAGGAAATGTAACGCGTCCGGCAAAATTCGACGCACTTGTTATATTGACTGCTACCGTTTCAATGACCCTAGACACTAAAACATACACCTTAAAAAAAGTATTTAACACAACAGTTACCGCACCGGTTGCTGTACCTGATGAAATTGCAAAATGGAATTTTATTTCTGCAAACATAGCTATTAATGGTGGCGTTACTACTGTAAAAGATGAATTTGTAAACGGTTATATTGGTACAGTCAAGAATGATGCCAAGATAAGAACAATCGGTGCACCTGCGTCTACTCAATACAATGTATTAGATTTAGGCAATGGTACAGGTTACTTCGATATGGGTACAGCAATTGGCGAACAAATTTATTCGCTTAATAATTATACTATGAGTGCATTTTTCCGTGTTGCCTCAGATTATGCAAATTTGAATGATAACGGAAACTTCTTATGGAATTTCTCAAATTCTGCAGATGTTGTAACTGATAAGAACGGATACATTATAGGTAGTTTAAAAAACCAGAGTCAAAATTGCACATCCGGACGATATGATATTGGTGACCAATATATAGGTAAGGGCACAAATGCGCCTAAGGCAGCTGCAAATGCATCTACAAAAGATGGTTGGCATCACATGGCTTATGTGCAAAATGGTACAGCCGGAACGGTGTATATCGATGGTGTATTATTAGTAACAGGTACCATGTTGAATCCACCTTCAATACAATTACCAAAACCGGGCTTTACAGGTACGCCTTTCAACTGGCTCGGTCGTTCTTGTTATCCGGGAGATGTATATTTAAGAAAAACCCTGGTTTACGGTTTTAAATTATACAGAATACCGTTATCGGCCGATGACATGAATAGTGTATTAAACGCTCAGACAACAATTTCGAACTTGAATAATGCATATGCCCAGGACTCTGATTACAAATCACCTGCTTTGGCAAACGAATTAGCAAACCTTACTTTGCCTGATTTGAGTGCAGTAACTTCAAACATAACTTTACCTTCGAATGGTACATTAGATACTGGAATTGCAATAGCATGGAAATCAAATAACACAGCAGTAATTAGCAATGCAGGTGTTGTAACCCGTCCGGATTATTATGACTTTAAAGTCGTTTTGACTGCTATATTATCGAAAAATGGTCAGGCTGTAACGAAAGACTTCCCGGCAACTGTAAAAGTAAAAGATGGTACTCAGTTTACGAATGACCTGTTGGTAAAATATGATTTTGCACCATCAAATGTAACAAATGATAGTATCGTGAAGGATGCAGCTGAAAAGCACTTTACAGGTATTGTTAAGAAAGATGCAAGAATTAAGACCATGGGTACAACTACCAAGTACAATGTATTGGCTCTGGGAGATAGCATTGGTTACTTCGATATGGGTTCCAAAATGGGTGAAATCATGAATCATCTTAATAACTATACTTTTGGTGCATATTACCGGGTTGATGCAAGTTATACTAATTTGAATGCAAATGGAAACATGTTATTTAGTTTCTCAAACTCAATGAATTCAGGAAGTGATGCTAATGGTTACCTCTATGTAGGTCTGAAGAATCAAAATTCTTGTATTACTCCTACGCATTGGGCTACTGAAACTTCTGTTGCTATGAATACAAATGCTCCTAAGGATGGATGGCATCATATAGCATATACTCAAAACGATACCATTGGAACACTTTATATAGATGGAGTTTTTGCAAAGGCCGAAACTATGAAAGTCTTTCCTTCGGCAGCCCTTAATAAAGCTGACTTGATGGGAACTGCATATAACTGGATGGGTCGTTCTTGCTATGTAGGCGATGCTTATTTGCGTAAAACATTGGTTACCGATTTCAGACTTTATGGCAAGGCATTAACTGAAAGCGAGATTGGAACTTCAGTAATGAATGTTACAAGCACAATTTCAGCTCTTAATGCTGCTTATCTTGAAGGTTTTTCAGCTGTTAAAACTATTAAAGACAGTCCTTATAAAGTAACTTCTTCGGTTGGTAAAATCCAGATCATTGGATTAACTGGTAGCGAAAGTGTGTCTTTATTCGATATTACCGGTCGTCAACTTATGTTTAACACGCCAAAGGATATTACAACTAAGGCAGGTGTATATATTGTGAAAATTGACAATTACAACTCTAAAGTTGTAGTTAGATAATTAAGGCGGTTTTTATTATAAAAAAGGGGGTGTTTATGATGAATACCCTCTTTTTTAGATAATTAAGGCGGTTTTTATATTTAATTTTTCATACTAATAATTTTATACAATTTATTCAATAATCATTCAGGTATAAATTTGCTCTTTTCAACATTCAATTTTATATTTAGTATTTGATTTAATAATCTTATTCCATTTATTTTTAGGAATAAGTCATGAAAAGTAAAATAAGTATAACACATTCCACATTTTTGAATGGATTTTACACTAGATATTGTGGATTTAACCCTATATTTGTTCTTTCAAAAAACATTGATGTGTTTTAAAACAACAAAACGCTAATGATTTTTAACCTTAGAAATTTAATGATTGAAATCATGAGAAGTCAAATTACTTTTTTTACTCTTTTCTTAACTATCACTCTACACGTATATTCTAAGAATGTAAGAACTACGATTAACCTAACCGTTAAAGAACTAACTACTGATAGTCAATCGAACTTACATCTGATATCAGCCTCAAAATCATTAGATAATAGTATATTAAGATTAAACTCAGTAGATTCTTGGGTTCTCTTTAATAATATTATTCCAGCCATTGTAATTGATTTACTTTTAAAATATATTTATACCAATAACCCATCTACAATTCTTAGTACGAATTTTAGAACATCAATTTATAAATCCTGAACAGTCGTTCTTTATCAATATACTTCTTGTCAGCAATTTAGAGTTTATCTTAATCAAAATATTTCTTGAGACTCATCATATTCACCCTTTACCTTTAATAATACTTTTTGAACTTTTGATTATAAAATTGTTGTAAATGATCTAATATCCAGCTATTATATATTTAGATATTAAAAAAGATGAGTAAATGTAATGCGTTAAATTATAACTTGTTTGTCAATTTGTAATGATAAAAATCAATAGATTGTGAACTGATTAATATTCATATAAAGTAATAGTTTTAAATATAAATATAGAAATGAAAAATTATTTTAAGAAAACATTTTATCGACTAGATAAACTGTTGATAATTTTAGCAATTGGGATTACTTTGTCAGTATCCTGTACGGATGACTATCCTTATGATAACAAAGAGCCGGAATGGTTAGGAGCAAGTATATATGATTATCTGAAGACTGATGGACATTATACAAATTATGTAAAGCTTATTGACGATTTGAACTACGCTGAAGTTCTAAGTCTAACCGGAAGTAAAACTCTTTTTGTTGCCAATGATAGTGCATTCGTTGAATTCTACAAAAATAATGAGTGGGGAGTGAAAAGTTATGAACAGCTGACTCTTGCTCAAAAGAAAATGCTTCTTAATTTTTCGATGATAAATAATGCCTATTTATTACAAACACTATCGAATTATTACAGCGCCGGAACTTTTTATGAAGGAACAGCTATGCGTAGGGCAACAGTTCTTTCTGCTTTAGATAGTATTCCTTTTGATGCTGGTGATAAAGTTGCTACCAGTAAATATTGGGACTACTACAGAACGAAAGGAATTCATATTTTAAAGGATAATTCAGCCCAACCACTCGTATATTTTACCCCCAAATTCATAAATAAAAATGGTTTTACTGCTGATGATTTTTCAGTTCTTTCGGGAGGAGCAACCCGCAGTTCAAATGATGTTTTTATTTTTAATGATAAAGTAATTAAGCCGGATATAACCTGTAAAAACGGATATATTCACGTTGTGCAAAGTGTTTTAATTCCACCAACAAATATGGCACAATATATTCAAAATAATCCAAGTACAAAGATATTTTCGAAGTTGTTGGATCGTTTTTGTGCCCCTTATTATGATGCAGCGAATACTATTTTATACAGACTATTGCATCCTGAATTCACTGATTCAATATTTGTAAAACATTATTTCGCCAGTAACGGTGGTTCAACGATTAATGGTAACATTATTGGTGGTACAACTTTTTTACCATCCAAGTTGCCGGCATTAAACTTATTGCCTTTTGATCCAGGATGGAACAGCTACCAATCATCTGCTTTACCTGAAGATATGGCGGCCATGTTCGTTCCAACAGATGAAGCCATGAATAATTACTTTAACAGTGGTATTGGTGCTATTTTAAAAAATCGTTTTGGATCATGGGAAAATGTGCCGGATGAAATTATTATTCCATTTATAAAAAGACACATGAGGACTTCAATGATTGAGTCTATACCAAGTCGTTTTAGTAAAATGGTTGATGCCGAAAACTATAGTTTGCCCGTTACAAAAGATCAAATCCAATCGTCGTATACTGCGGTAAATGGGGAAGTGTTTGTAACAAATTCAGTATATCCTCCGGTTGATTACATTTCGGTGTATAGTCCTGTTCTTCTTAGCGATAATTCGAAAATAATGAATTGGGCGATCAATATTTCTCAGACCAGTGTGGATGGAACTAAATTTGCTTTTTATAAATTATATTTAAACTCGTTAGTAAGTAAATACAGTTTATTTATACCAACAGATGAGTATCTGAATGATTACATAGATCCGATAGCTTATGGCCAGGACAAACAAGGTGTTTTGAAATTTAAGTTCAACAGTAAAACTTCTTCGGTTACTGCTTTTGTATATACGTATAATAAAACATCAGGTGAAATTGGAACTGAACCTATAGATTCAATAACAAGTCCCACTTTCGTTCAGAACAGATTATGGAATTTACTGGACAGTCATATTGTGGTTGGTGATGTTGAAAATGGCAATAATTACTTTATTACAAAAGCAAATGATTTTATCAAAGTGGATGGTTCAGGAACATCAATGACAGTTAAAGGGGGTGCAGATATAGTAAATAATACAAGTGCACAAGTAACGAATGTATTTAGTCAGTTCAATGGTAAAACCTATTTTATAAACAAACCAATTAGTCCTGCTTTAAAATCGGTTTATAAAGTATTAAGTGAAACCCCTGAATTTAGCATGTTCTATAATTTATTAAACGGTGTTCCGGATACTTGTATTACTCAGATTTTTGCACAAGAGGGTATGGATTATAGAATTAAATTCTTCCAAGCCTTTAGATATACAATTTATGTTCCGACAAATGAGGCTATACAAAATGCAATAACAGCAAATATAATAACTCCATGGGAGTCAATATATATCCTGCCAAATCCTGCTAAGGCTATTGCAATAAACAAAATGATACAATTTTTAAAATACCATTTTCAGGATAATGCTGTATTTTTTGGACAATCGGTTAATGATCAATTTCAATCTGCAACAATTAAAAATGATAATAATCAAACTTACTGGGGAACTTCTAAAAATAAGTATTTCAAAATAGGAGTGGTGGGAACCGGTAGTTCAATAACATTAACTATGGATTCAAAAGCAACAGATCCAATACGTACTGCAAATGTAGTACAAGATCCCAGATTGCATAATATTATCGTAAAAGACTATATTTTTAATAAGCTTCCAACCGGTTATAAAAATATTGATGGTACCGGTTCAATAAGCGGCACTTTATTTAATACTTCGATTATTACTACATCAGCATCGGCAGTTATTCACCAAATTGATAACGTATTGACCTTTGAATAATATGAAAATAAATATAAAATCAACTATTGCAGGATTGTTTTTAATGTTATCACTAATGTTACCATTTAATAGTAATGGTCAGAACTCTGGGGACGGAACAATTATACAAGGGCAAATTACGTCAGGTAATGATGGTCTTACATTGATCGGGGTAAATGTATCTGAGATGGATGTTAATAACAGGGTTGTTACTGGAACAGTTTCTGATGTAAACGGACATTATGTTCTAAGGGTAAAAAGCTTGAAAAACCGACTTTCTATAAGTTATGTCGGTTTCATAAAACAAATAAAAAATATCAACGAAAAAAGGGTAGTAAATATTATCATGGCTGAAAACACTCAGAATTTGAAAACCGTGGAAATAGTGGGGAGCAAAAAGAATACTCAGGGAGGTTATAGCATTCCTACCAGAGAGATCGGAACAGCTATTCAGACTATCAATGCAAAAGAGTTTGAAGGATTACAGGTTTCTTCAGTAGATGAAGCTTTACAAGGACGTATTGCAGGATTGGATATTGTAGCTAATTCAAGCGATCCGGGAAGTGGAACCTCCATGCGTATTCGTGGGGTAACTTCGATAAACGGGAATAGTCAGCCTTTAATCGTTGTGAATGGTATCCCGTTCGAAGTACAGATTGACCCAAACTTTGACTATGCTAACTCCAATTCGGAACAATATGCAAATATGCTTAGTTTAAATCCGGATGATATTATGGAAATATCTGTATTAAAGGATGCAGCCTCGTCTGCAATTTGGGGTTCAAAAGGGGCTAATGGTGTTATTATGATTACTACTAAAAAGGGTATTTCAGGACCAACCAGAGTGGAATACACGTATCGATATACTAATACTGTACAACCTAAAGGCTTAAATATGCTAAATGGGGGAGATTTTACCATGTTGATGAAAGAGTCTCATTTAAATCCATTACAGGATGATAATGCGACAAATATTCCTGAGTACAATTATGACCTAAATAACCCCGAATATCAGAATTTTAATAATAATACAGATTGGGTAAAGCAAGTAACACAGGTTGGGAATATAAATGACCATTATTTGACTGTTTCAGGTGGAGGTGACCATGCAAATTATCGTGTATCAAGTGGATATTTATCTCAGAATGGGACTGTGATTGGACAGAAATATACAAGGTTTTCTTCACGTGCCAATCTTGAATACGCTGTTTCGGACAGAATTAAATTCATTACCGAAATTTCATTGACAAATGCTGATAATTATCAAAATTATAAGTTTAACCTTGGTGATAAAGGTACTAACGAAGGCAAATCAATATTAGCAATAGCCTATCAAAAAATGCCAAATGTAAGCGTATATGCTCAAGATAGGAATGGAAATAATACGAATGTTTATTATAATATTCCGACCACTTCCACTTTAAGTAATAATCAAAAACTTTTAGTAAATCCTGTTGCATTGGCTAATCTTGCTACAAATAATTTAAAGTCATTCCGTATTACCCCTACATTTAGGTTACAATATGATTTATTGGATCCTGAAAAACAAATGCTAAGATTTAATTCTTATGTATCGTTTGATATTGACAACAGTAAAACATCCATATTCTTACCACAGGAAGTTTCGAATTATACATGGTCAAGTGCTGCGGTAAATCGTGCTGAAAATTATGATACTGAAAATATGACGATCTATTCTGATGAAAATTTGGCATGGCAACCAAAATTCGAGAATACAGATCATAGTTTATTGTTATACGGTTCATTTCAGATTAATATAGGAAATTCGTCCAGTCAGAGCATCATTGCTTATTCAACTCCTTCCAGACTTGAGACAGACGCTTCCGGTTCCGGTTACCTGACCGGTTCTACAACCAGCAGTTCTGAATGGAGATCATTGGCTTTCATGATGCGTGGTCATTATGCCTATAAATCAAGATATATTATTGATGCAACATTTCGAAGAGATGGTAGTACCAAGTTTGGACCCGGGAACAAATTTGGGAATTTTCCTGGAGTAGCTCTGAAATATATTATTTCGGATGAACCTCTTATGAAAAATACGAAAAAGTGGTTAAGTATGTTAGCTATCCGTCCATCATGGGGGATAAGCGGTAATCAACCTAATGCTGAATATCTTTATTTAAGCCGGTATACCACCAATGGGTCGTATATTGATATTACGGCAGTTAATCCGGCTTCCCTTCAATTAAAAAACCTGAAATGGGAGACTACATCTGCATTTAATTACGGATTGGATTTAGGACTTTTTGATGACAAATTTGTATTCGATATTAATTTTTATAATAAACGCACCACCGATTTATTGTTCCCAAATGTTGCTATATCAAATACATCCGGATATGGATCTGTCCCTTTTATAAATGGAGGAACAATGAATAATGATGGTTGGGAAGTGAATTTTTATGCGAACCGTTTATTTAAAACGAAAGATTTCAGTATGGATTTCACCTTTAATCTCTCGAATTATAAAAATACAATTGTTGATTTAGACCCTTCATTGTTAGCTAGTTATAATGGAGATTTTAATTATCAAAACGGGTCTTATTTAACCAGAGTACAAACAGGGAATTCTTTTGGTTCTATTTATGGATTCAAATACAAAGGTGTATATAAATATGACGAATATACAACTGATCACTCCGTTGCGCCTGTTGCTAAAGATCCCAATGGTAATGTTATTACGGATCAGAATGGAATTCCGCGAGCAATGTATTTTGCATATGGTACTACTTCTCAATATAAATTCAGAGGAGGAGATGCCATGTATGAAGACATAAATCATGATGGTAGTATCGATGCACTTGATATTGTTTATTTAGGAAACAGTAATCCAATTCTCAATGGTGGATTTGGTCCGACATTCCATTATAAAGACTTTTCATGTAAAATGTTTTTTAACTTCAGATATGGGAATAAAATAATCAATACGGCCAGAATGAATGCAGAAAATATGTACTATGATAACAATCAAAGTATTGCGGTGAACTGGCGTTGGAGAAAAGATGGTGATGATACTCAAATGCCGAGAGCTTTGTATGGAACCGGTGTTAACTGGCTGGGAAGTGATCGTTATGTAGAAGACGGGTCTTTCTTGCGATTTAAATATCTGACATTTAATTATACTGTTCCATCAAAATTACTGAAACGATTTAATGTAAACAGATTGAATTTATACCTGACATTTAATAATTTATTAGTTTTAACTAAATATACTGGTGTAGATCCTGAAGTAGGATATGGAACTCTAACCCAAAATAACGGTTTGAGTGTTGATGGTTCAGCAACTCCACGGACGAGAGATTTTACACTTGGCTTATCGGTAGGATTATAAAAGTAAACAATATGATGAAAATAAAAATTACTATAATAGGTTTATCAGTGCTAATACTTATGGGAATAACCGGTTGTGACGAATGGTTAACTATAAAACCTGAAAGCCAAATCATTTTGGATGAGTACTGGAAATCGGAAACTGATGTTCAGGCAGTACTTGCTGCTTGTTATAAAGGATTGACTACCGATGATAATATTTATCGAATGATTGTTTGGGGTGAATTACGATCGGATAACATGGTTGCAGGAGTAGGTTTCCCGGACAATATGAAAGATATGCAAAAAATTCTGGATGGAAATATAACCTCCAGCAATGCTTATAGTTCATGGGGCTCTTTTTATACTGTTATAAATTATTGCAATACTATTTTGTATTATGCCCCTCAAGTGACTGAAAGAGATAATAATTTCACTCAAAGTCATTTGCAAAGAGTCCAGGCAGAAGCGCTTACAATACGTGCCCTTTGTTATTTCTATTTGGTAAGAACTTTTAAAGAAGTGCCCTATATTGTGGATGCAAGTATTGATAATACGCAAAATTATGCTAAACCAAAAGATACTGAACAGACTATCATAAATAATATTATAACAGATTTGTTGACAGCTCAAAAATATGCACAAACTGATTTTGGAAGAACAGATTATAATAAAGGCAGGATTACACTCGATGCAGTAAATTCACTGTTAGCTGATGTTTATCTTTGGAATCAACAATATGATTTGTGTGCTCAAACCTGTGATTTAGTACTTGCAGATAAAAATTTAAAACTGGTTGAATCGACAAATATGTTTACTCAGGTTTTTTATTTGGGAAATTCAACTGAAAGTATCTTCGAACTTCAATTTAAAGAAAATGTACAGGTAAATAATCCGGTAGCAAATTTATATGGATCTAATAATATGGTTTTAGGTGATGTGGGTTTTCCGGCAACTTTAGCTTACAATCCCGTTATTAATATTGCCGGTATATTTAGCCCTTTCGATTATAAAGTCTCAACAACGGTTATAGAAGGTGTGAACGATATCAGGGCTTCTGAATTTTACATGCTATACGGAGGAAGATACTTTATATTTAAATATGCCGGTCTTACTGTTATTAAAAGTGTAATTACAGGTGCACAACCAGGTTATGTCTATCGCAGCAATTCAGCCAATTGGATTGTATACAGACTTTCAGATGTTATGTTGATGAAAGCGGAAGCTTTGGTTCAATTAGACGGTACAACGAATTTGAATAATGCCCTTTCTTTGGTAAATGAAACTTATTTGCGATCCAATCCGGGTCAGGATTCACTTAAAATAAGCGATTATACAACTAAATTTAAAATGGAAAATTTAGTATTACGTGAACGTCAGAGAGAATTGCTTTTTGAAGGTAAACGTTGGTTTGACTTAGTAAGAGTGGCACGTCGCGAAAATTCAACTTCAACGTTGAACGATTATGTAAATCATAAGTCCTCGGGTAACAATGCTGTACCTCTTGGTGCAGTAGTAATGGATGCTATGTATATGCCGATATCAAAATCCGAATTAGAGGCGAATCCGAATATGATACAAAATCCATTTTATCAGGAAACAACTTCAATCACTAAATAACTAAGTAAAAACTTAAAGAAAAATGGTAAAATATAGTTCAAAAACACCTTTTAAAAAGCATATAATAACCGGTATGGTTATATTATTATCTGCTATAGGTATTTTTTCATCATGTAATTCTGATGATATTGGAGGGAATCTATATACTTTTAAAGATAAAATGATGGGTCAATATCTTAGAGACTCAGCAGATTACTCAGAATTTACTGCATTATTAGATACATCAAAAGTGATGAGCCTATTAAATTCATACGGTAAATATACCTGCTTTGCTCCATCCAATGAGGCAATGAAAAAGTTTTACGTATCAAAAGGTAAAAAATCACTCAAGGATTTTACACTCGACTCGTTAAAAATAATAGCCTACGACCATATCATATTAGGATCGGTGGTGATGTATTCAAACTTTCTGGTGGGACGATTGCCGGATCTATCGATGAGTGACCGGTATTTATCCATCTCTTTTTCGAATACCGGTGTTGCATTTATCAACAATACATCGCAGGTCATACAAAAAGATATTTTAGTTCATAATGGAGTCATCCATAAAATAAATCAAGTGCTTAATCCAACCCGTTCGGGGATAGTTGAAGCTATATTAAACGATTCATCATTTACAATTTTTTATAAAGCTTTAATCGCAACGGGATTAGCCGATTCGCTTCTGAAAATTAAAGACGATACTTACGACCCGAAACAATATGCCTCTTTGGTTAATCTGGCTACCGGCAGGGAGTTTGATAAACTCGTTCCTACAGCCCGGAAATATGGATATACGGTGTTGATGGAAAGCAATGCCACTATGATGGCAAATGGTATTACAGATTTGGCAAGTATGAAAGAATTTGCTGCAAATAATGTTTACCATGCGGATCCAGGCATTACCGATATAACAAACCGGAACAACAGCCTGAATAAGTTTATAGCCTATCATCTTATCAATAAACAATTGAGTTATACGAAATTTATTGATGCTTATGATACGGGGCATATGTTGAAAAACCGGAATATGTATGAATATATTGAAACAATGTGTCCGAATACATTGATTGAGATTAAAAAAGACCGGTTATTGAACAAAACAAATCTGATTAACTTTTCAACTGAAACGGGTAAAGTGATTCAAATTACATCGAACTATGATAATGATGCAACCAATGGTGTTTATCATGAAATTGATGGGATGTTGGTATATAGTGACGCTGTCAATACTGAAATGTCGGGTAAACGCCTTCGTTTTGATTCTTCATGCTTCTTCCCCGAGTTAACCAACAATAATATGCGGGGAATACCTGAGCATGGTTTAGCCACGGCTTTAAAAAACACACTGTTTGTGATTCCAAGAGGTTACGTTGACAGAATTACAAGCTCAGAACAAACTCAGGTAGGTTATCTGACACCGTATGACGGATATTGTGATTATGAAGGAGACGAAATATACCTGGAAGCTAAATCAGGGAATTTATATGATTTTTCTATCGTTACACCTGCGGTTCCGGAAGGAACATACGAAATAAGATTCGGGTATCTTGCTAACGGTGGTCGTGGTGTGGCTCAATTGTATGTTGATGACGTTCCAAGTGGAGTGCCGTTAAATATGAATATTACAGGTACCAGTCCGGATATTGGATATGTAGTACCGGGAACTGCCCCCGATGATCCCTTTGGTTATCTAAATGATAAGATGATGCGTAACAGAGGATATATGAAAGGTCCGGCTGTTTATAAAACTGTCACTCAACAATGGTATAGGGCCGAATCTGCCAGATATGAAACAGTATCATTAAGGCATATTTTAGGAATCTATACTTTTAAGACTGCAGGAACTCATAGATTTACTGTAAAAGGGTTAAGTGGAGGTCAATTCATGTTTGATTATCTGGAATTTGTACCAACTAGTGCCCTTGAAAGTGAGGATATTTATTAACGTATTTTTTTGAATTAACTTTAGATATTTTATATTATGAGATTAAGACATTATGGAATTCCCATCTTTACCTTTCTGATATTAACAGTATTAGTGGTTTCGTGTAGAGATGATTGGGATAAACATTATAATGCTGAGCCGGCAAATAAAAGTAATTTGAATATATTCGAATATATTCAATCACAAACTGATTTAAGTACTTTTACCAAAATGCTAAAAAGTACGGGGTATGATTCAATACTTAACAAATCGCAAACTTTTACAGTTTGGGCACCAAATAATCAGGCACTGGTGAATGTTGACTTAACTGATACTGCTTTAGTACGTATAATTGTGAAGAATCATATCACCAGATTTTCACACACATCTTCAGGTATTATTAGTAAGACTATTATTATGTTGGATAATAAGCTCATAGTTTTTGCAAAAGGTGCCGATGGCTACTCTTTTGGAGGAAAAACTATCGTTCAATCTGATATAGCAACATCCAATGGAATAGTCTATGTATTAAGTGACTACGCGCCATATAAAATGAATATATGGGAGTTTTTAAATACAACAGATGGAATTGATTCATTAAGAGTGTATATTAATTCTTTGACGAAAAATCAAATTGACACGGCGGCCAGTTTTAAAAATGGAATTTTTATTAGTCCGGTTTATAAATCGACAAATAAAGCATTAACTTATTTAGGCCAATTTAAAACCGAAGATAGCACTTATACTGCCATCTTGCCTAATAATGCTGCATGGGTTGAAGCATATAATCGAATACTACCTTATTATACTACCTTGAGTAAGGATGGTGGTGTAACAACACAAATTGCAAATACAAAATGGACATTGATTCAGGATTTGTTATTCAAAGGTAAAAAAATACTTCCCATTGCTGAGGATACGTTATTTTCGACCTATGGACATGCTTTTTCCAATCCAACCAGACTCTTCACAGGAGCACAGGTTAATGAAATGAGTAATGGAATAAGTTATGTTACAAGTCAATTGCAAAATAATGCAACTGAGTCCTGGTTTAAAGAAATTCGTGTTGAAGCGGAAGACGCAAGTAATGGAAGAACAACTTCAAATTACGCTGCCACTTCGGTTTCAAGTATTGGTACAGGCTTTAATATATCAAAAGGCTACTATGTAAGACTTGTTCCAATGACTTCGAGCAGTATTTCAAAAGTTTTTGTCACTTTCCCGATTCCAAATACATTATCTGCCAAATATGATATTTATTGTGTATTTGTTCCTACTAGTATTGTAGATCCTACTGATGTCAGACCAAATAAAGTGCAATTTTATTTGTCTTACATAAACAGTGAAGGAACTACGGTAACAAACGCCTCTATAGATGTTAATAATAAAGTGCAGCTACCTTCATCGACAAGTTATATTTTCACTACAACTCCTACATTGCAACCCCAGGAGATGTTGGTTGTTTCAGGATTCCAATTTCCGTATTCTAACCTGGTTAAAAGAGCTGATTATATTTCAGGTTTATTATCAACTGTTTCTCTAAAAGTTCAAAATGCAGGTTCACCGGCTGATGAATCTGCCAAAAAAGTGAATAGAACCTTGCGAATAGATTATATAATTCTAAAACCTGTTCAATAATATTGAGTGAATAAACTATTTAGTATGAAAATGAAAAATTATATAAACATATTAAGCATGAACAGGAACTCTTTCAGTTTTAAACTCATAAGTGTGATTGTAATTGCATCTTTCTTATTGTCTTCTTCTGTTGTTAAGTCTGAAAACAAAATCACAGATAAAAAACAGGAAATAATATTAAGAGGTTTTGTTCGTGATGCGCATACCAAAAAACCTATCCCTGCAGCTCAGATATCAGTGCCAAACAAGAATTTGTCAGCTGTTTCAGACGAAAAAGGAAATTTCACATTAAAAATTTCCTCGTTGAATGATGTACTACATGTTTCAGCCTATGATTACAATCTGACTGAAGTAGCCATTCAAGGAAAAGATTCTGTGGTCATTAATCTTTATTCGAATCAATTTAGTAATTATTTCAAAAGTATTGAAGGAGTTACTGGTACTGTTAATAACTCATCTATTGTCTCTTCTGCAAAGAGTGTTGATGATATGAGTAAATCGATTGCCATTTCAGCAGACGAAGTTTTACAGTCTTCTCTTGGTGGTGATATACGTGCAATTACGCGTTCAGGGCTTGCCGGAGAAGGTGCTTCATTATTTATTAGAGGAATTAATTCTATAAATGCCAATGCTCAACCATTGTTTGTTGTCGATGGCGTTATTTGGAATAATTTATATGATGTGCAGTCTATTCACAAAGGCTTTTTCTCAAACCCTCTGGATAATATTGATGTCAATGATATTGAAAATATAACAGTCATCAAAGATGGTACTTCTATTTATGGAAGTAAGGCTTCCAATGGGGTTATTCTGATTAAAACCAAAAGAGCAAAGTCTATGGTTACTAAAATCAGTTTAAATTATTTCACGGGAATGACTGTACAACCGGGCACATTACCAATGATGAATGGTGAAGATTACAGAGTATATGCCAGTGATTTATTAAGTTCAAAAGGAGCAGTTGGGAATGATATTTCCAGGTATGAATTTTTAGGAACCGATCCAACTCAAAAACAGATTTACAATGCAAATCATAATACAACAGATTGGGCAAATCAGGTGTATCAAACCGGACAAACAAACAGTTATGCGATTAATGCTACCGGGGGTGATGAAAAGGCTTTATATTATTTCTCATTAGGGATGACTAATGATAAAGGAGTAGTAAAAACAACCGACATGCAACGTCTTAATTTCCGCTGCAATGCAGATTTAAAAATGACAAACACATTTACAATGGGATTAAACATCGGCTATTCGCGTGTTGAAAGAACATTACAGGATGATGGTGTGGATTTTTATTCTTCTCCTACATGGGTCAGTAAAATAAAATCGCCGTTCTTAAGTCCGAATACTTTTACTTCTTTAGGTCAAATTACAACCGATTATGCCAGAACCGATAGTTTTGGTATTGGTAATCCTGATGGAATTATTAAGTATTCTATAAACAATTTGAAAAAGTACCGGTTCAACATGGGCATTCTTCCATCAATTCAGATTACCCACGATTTAACTCTGAGTTCACAATTTGATTATAGTCTGGATAAAACAATTGAAAGACATTATATCCCCATGTTTTTTACTCCACAAGAATATCTTCCAAATTTCGGATATTCCCAAAATGAAATAGGCAATCAGGTGATGCGAAATACCGCTTATTTTGATGAAACCAGATTGACATTTGATAAGAAATTCGATAATTCTAATCATCTGAAAGCAATATTAGGATGGAGGTATATAAATAATTATTATGAATCTGATTATGCAGAAGAACACAATTCCGGGTCAAACAATAATACAACCATTACCGGTAAAAATAGCTATTTACAGGTAGATGGGATCAACAATCAAACAAATTCCATTTCAAATTATTTGAATGCCGATTATGATTTCGACAATCGCTTTTTCATTACCGGAACAGTGGCGATGGATGCTTCTTCCAGATTTGGAAAAGAAACACAGGGTGGCATCAACTTGTTGGGTCGTAGTTGGGGAGTATTTCCGGCAGCTAACGCTGCTTGGTTGGTCTCTTCCGAAAAGTTTATGAAAAATATTGCTGTAGTAAACTTTTTCAAAATCAGGGCAGGATACGGAGTTACAGGGAATGATGGAATTAAAGATTACGAATCATTGGCCTTTTTTACGTCCACTAAATTTATGGATAAAGCAAATGGGTTGGTAATTACAAATTTAGCAAATTCTAAAATTCAATGGGAATCAACCGGAAAAGCAAATGCTGGTTTCGATTTAAGTTTGTTCAATAGCAGATTGTCGTTAAGTTTTGATTATTTCTCAAGTAATACAACTGATCTTCTGGTAATGAAGAACATGCCCTATGTTTCAGGTTTAAGTGTTTATTGGGACAATGGAGGAACCATGACAAATAAAGGGTACGAATTTTCTGCCAATCTGAAAGTGTTTAATTTTAAGAAGCTGAAATGGGAACTTGGTTTAAGTGTTGGACATTATAATAATCTCATTACTTCATTACCAAACGGTGAATATACAACTTCCGTTTATAAAGGCGAAGTCCTGACAAGAGTCGGTGAGCCTGTGGGAGTTTTCTACGGCTATAAAACCAGTGGAGTTTTTGCAACCACTTTACAAGCAGAAACTGCCAATCTTAAAATAATAAATACAGATGGTACCTATAGTTCTTCTGGTGCCGGTGATATGATTTTCGTTGATATAAATGGGGATCATTTGATAGACTCTAAAGATAAACAAGTGATCGGTAATCCGAATCCTGATTTTTATGGAACTTTTAATAGTAAGTTTTCATATAAAAGATTTACGTTAAATACCTTATTTACCTATTCATTAGGAAACGATATTTATAACTTCCAACGTAGTCAGTTGGAAGCGGGTGCTGATTTCAGTAATCAAACATCTGCATTATTGCGACGTTGGACTGCCGAAGGACAGGTAACAGATCAACCCCGGGCAACGTATGGTGATTTGTCAGGCAATTCCCGTTTTTCGGACAGGTGGATTGAAGATGGTTCATATATCCGCTTAAAAACGGTTTCCTTATCATACGATCTCCCCATTAAAAGTAATTTCATCGAAGGTATTAGTTTTTGGATATCAGCAAATAATCTGGTTACTATGACTCATTATTTAGGACAAGATCCTGAGGTTTCAGCTAATAACTCTGTTTATTTCCAGGGTGTGGATAACGGATTAATACCTTTAACCAAGAGTTACTATCTTGGCATTAAATTAAATTTGTAAAAAATCAAAGAGAAAAGACAAAGGTATGGGCTATGTCACAGACAAAGTCTTATCTGAAAATTTCTTTAGTCTCTATTTATAATTCTCTTTTTATTATAATGATAAAAAATATATGATATGAAAAAAATCAGCAAAATAATGTTATTCCTGTTACTTTCTGTTTTCACCTTTGAGGGTTGTAGCAACCTGTTGGATGTGGATTCGAACAGGCTGGTTTTCCCAAGTGGGTATCAAATGAATGCGTCAAACGATACACTTTATTCAATGTTCGGTATCTTTTCACAAATGGAAAAACTTGCTGACAGTTACGTACTTCTGGGAGAATTACGTGGCGATTTAATGGATGTTACTCCTACATCGAATTTGTTTCTGAAAGAAATAAACAACTTTGATATTTCAGGCAATAATCCTTATGCAAATAATATTAAAGATTATTATTCGGTCATTAATAATTGTAACTATGTTATTCATAACATTGATACTTCTGTTGTAAAAGGTGGTGTTAAGGTAATGTACAAAGAATACGCTGCCTGTAAGGCTATACGCGCCTGGACTTATATGCAGATTGTCCTGAATTACGGTTCTGCAATATATTATGAAAAGCCTGTTCTTACTATAGAAGATGCCGAGAATATTCAAAAATTATCACCTTTGTCTCTGACAGAATTAGTACCCATTCTGGTTGCTGATATTGCGCCTTGGAAAGATATTGATGTACCCTCACTCGGATTCCTGTTCAATCATAATACGTCCAATTCCTATTTCCCAATACGCTTTTTATTAGGAGATTTATATCTTTGGACCGGACAATATGAAAATGCAGCCAATGAATATCACGATTTGATGTATAAAAATAGTTATATTCTAAATATATCTTATAGGGATACTCGTGCAGTTTTAAATAATGCATTTACAGGGAATTATACATTATTCAATTTCATTGGAAATACTTCGGAAAACATAACTAATATTGCTGCTACAAATCAATATGGTCAAAAGTTTGATCTGGATAGTCTTACATTGAACCGCATGATAGCCCCATCGGCAGTCGCCATTACTAACTGGCAAAAACAAAAGTATTTTCATTCAAATACTCTTGACACCTTGGGTGATTTAAGACTTCTCAGTTCTGTAGTTGCATTATCATCTTCTAAATTTCCGACTTCTAATAATAATTTTACAACTTCTACTAAAATAACCGGGACCTCAAATAATTTTATTTATAAATATATTTTGTTGAATTATCCAACGAGTACACAGAAAATAAACAAAGAAATAACTCCTTATCGTGTGCCTTTGTTGTATCTGCGTTATGCAGAAGCTGTAAATCGTTTAGGTAAACCAAATCTGGCTATGGCAGTTTTGAAAAATGGTTTAAAAAATACTAGTATAGTAAATCCAAAAATTGTTCCTAAAAATGAATTATCAGTACCACTTCCAAACTATATGGATTTTGGAATTACAGATGTAGTTAAAAAAAATCAATTTGAACTTAATATCGGTGTTAGAATGCGTGGTTGTGGAAATGTAAATGTGGATACAACCTATTATAAAATTCCAAAATTAGAAGCGATACAAGATTCCATTCTTTATGTGGAAGATCTGATTCAACAGGAATTATCTTTGGAAACAGCATTTGAAGGAAATCGTTTTCATGATTTAATGCGGATAGCCATCCGAAGAGATAATAATTTATACCTGGCTAATTTAGTATCTTCAAAATATACTGAAAACAAGGAAGCTATCAGAACTAAACTATTGGATCGTACCAACTGGTATATTAAAAAATAGAGTTTTATTGAGCATATGCGTTTGCATACCTGTATTTAGTTTCATAACTATAAAAACAAACACAAGTAATTGAAACAAATTGATAGTTGGATAATTATTAGTTTAATGCCTGTTGTTCTATTCATTACAAAAAGAGAGATTGTTCATCTGAACAATCTCTCTTTTATAGTATAAACAAATGTAATCTCTTTGTATTTTATAAAACAAGTATTACACTCCATGTTACAACATACTCATATGAAGAATCATCAATCACAACATTTCTCTAAAGTACATTTCTCGTCAGCAGTTTCGAATTCAATGGTTACATGCTGAATTCCTTTTTCGTGTAACAAAAGCCTGATTTCGTCCTTCATTTCTGCCAAATTTTCCATGTTTACCGGACTGCTTAACACCACATGAACGGTTAACACATTGTACGTTCCATCTACCGACCATGCATGCAAATCGTGTATGTTTTCAATTCCTTTCAATTGTTGTAAATGTTCCGAAATGTCCGTAATATCCACTTCATCGGGAATACCTTGTAAGATTATATGTAAGCTTTGCCGCACATTTTTGAATACATTTGACAAAACAAAAATTGCAATACCGACAGACATAATCGGGTCGATAACGGGCGCATCAAAAAAGTACATGATAACCGATCCTACCAAAATGGCTGTCCATCCCAATACATCTTCGAGCATGTGCAAGGAAACCACTTTTTCGTTGATAGAATGTCCTTTTTTAAGTCGCAAAACGGCTGCACCATTGACTAAAACACCTACTATAGCGAGGAAAAACATACCACCGGCATGAGTTTGCTGTGGATGGAAAATTCGAGGAATGGCTGCCGTGAGAATAAAAATACTTCCTACTACCAAAACGATGGAATTGATAATGGCTCCCAGTAACGAAAAGCGTTTATATCCGTATGTAAAGGATTTGTCACTTCCTTTTTTTGCCGTTTTTTGAAAATACCAGGCCAATCCCAGCGAAAATGAATCGCCCAAATCGTGTACCGCATCCGATAGAATGGCTATACTATTGGTGAAAAAACCGCCTGCAATTTCAAGTATAGTAAAGCCTACATTCAGAAAGAAAGCTGCTTTTATGTTTTTTACGTCTGTATGGTCGTGGTGTTGGTGGTTGTGATGAGAACCCCTATCCCCTAAAGGGGAACTAAGGTTAGCTTCGTCAATTATGTTTTCTTTTTTGTTCATATATTGTGTCTTTAATCCCTTTTAGGGGTTAGGGGTCGTTTTATTTAAACCATTCCTTCACTTCCATATCATATCCCGTACCCTGCATATAATTGTAAGTAGCTAAATTCAATCCTTTTCCAAAGAATTCCAGATCAATTTCAGTTGCTGTAGAAAAAGGTATTTCGTTGTTGGCAAAACTTCCTTTTGGTGTTTCAATATGTTTAGCTCCAACACTCTCTGGAAATTGTCCTGAAGGACTGTGGATGGTCATAGCGTAACGATGCCAGAATGCCGATTGAATATATCCCTCTTCGAATAAACTGCGCACTACTTCCAGCGAATCGATGGTTTCCTGTTCCGTTTCGGTGGGGAAACCGTACATCAGGTAAGCGTGAGTCATTATACCTGCATCAGCAAAATTTTTCATGCTTTCGCGAGCTGTTTCAATGGTAATGCCTTTGTTTATTAATTTCAGAATACGTGCTGATGCTACTTCCAATCCACCCGAAATGGCGATGCAACCCGATTGTGCCATGATATAACAAAGTTCGGGGGTAAAAGATTTTTCGAAACGCACATTGGTCCAATAACTCAATGTCAATTTTCGACGAATAATTTCTTCCGAGAGCTTTCGGAGTAGGGCAGGAGGTGCCGCTTCGTCCACAAAATGAAATCCCGACTGACCGGTTTGTTGCATGATTTCTTCCATGCGATCAACAATCAATCCGATAGGAGCTGATTCGAAACGATGTATATAATCCAGACTGCCATCGCAGAACGCACATTTTCCCCAGTAACAACCGTGTGCCAGCATCATTTTATTCCATCGCCCGTTACTCCAGAGAGCGTGCATAGGATTGGTCAGTTCTATCAGGTTAATATAATTGTTTTGCAATAATCCTTCATAATCCGGTGTCCCAATTTCTGCAAAAGGTACATTTTCTTTACTGTCGAAGTTTGCACGCACAATTTCACCATCATCCGACCGATAAATTGTTCGTATCATTTCACCACCGGTAAGCAGACGCAATAATGGTAATTCACCATCATCGTAAATTATATAATCGGTATAATTAAAAATGGCCGGGTCGGTAAGGCTGCGCAATTCTGTGTTTATATATCCTCCCCCCAAGCAGATTCTGATTTCGGGATGTTCTTTGCGAAGCCATTGTGCACAACGCAAGGCGCTGAATAAATTTCCCGGAAAAGGAATGCTGAAACCAACCATATCAGGATTACTTTCAGTAATACGTTTTGAAAATATTTCCAACATCAATATGTCAATCAGCGAATAGGGTTTTTCCAGTTCCTTTTGTAACGGATCAAATTCAGGAAGGCGCAGGCAGAGTGATTCGGCATAACGAATCAATTCGAAGTGCGGGTCAATAGTTTGATTTATAAAATCACACAAATCTTTCAGGAACAAAGTACACAGATGGATAGCCCGGTCGTGGTTGCCTAAAATACCGAAACCCCATTCCAGGTCATCATCCGAAGGAAGGCGTTTGCTTTGCGGCCAGAAATCCCGTTCGCAAAAGCGTTGCGCCAGACTGCTGTCTTTTCCACTCAGAAAATGCATGACGGGCTCTATGGTTCGAAGATAAAAATCAGTCTGTTGGAGTAATATTTTATTTGGTTTGGATAGTTTTTCAATTAATGAAGCAGTCTGGAATACAATTTCGAGTTGTTTGCAGGTAAATAATTCATGGATCAGTTCAATACTTAAATCCATTTGTTCCCCATCCAACCCTTTTGACCGTAAAAAGCCCAATAAATGACAGGTACCGGGATAGGAAGTATTAAGTTGTGTTAGTGGTGGGGTTATGAGCAGAATTTTCATTCGGTTTATTTTTATGCAAACTTACGGAAATAATTTAAAATAGAACCAGGAAACATGATTCAAGTTTATAGAATCAGGTATAAGATTCAAGAGGCAATAGATCCAAAACGCAAAACGTCAAACAATTTTTAATATCTTTCCACACCCTGCCCGTTTCACTTCCACTATTTCGCCGCCAAAACCTACATTGCCGAATTCAACACCAATGCTCAGTAACAAGGTTATATCATTAGTCAACAGTGCTCTGGAACGTTCTTCAAATTGTACCGTCATAGCCTGTTCGGGCAGTCTGTCGTTGGTGGAATGCCAGGCACCGGTATTCGATACGCTTAAGCCTTGTAGATCGTAGTTTGCAGCCTGATAGTTGGTTAGTGCTGTAGGTGCAAATAGAATATCGGACACACTACCCAAGCTCACTATTAATCTAAAATAGGGAAGTCGCTGTATATTCACTAAATCCATATCCGTATTGATACGCGGGAAAGTGACCGTTGCCTGCAATGTCTCGCGGTCTATTTCAAAAGTGGGCGATATCCGCAATATACTGTTGAATGGGTAGTTTCGGTTAAAGCTAAAACCATCCAATGCCTGTTTATAGGTGGACAGCCGTACCGGACGTTGTCCTAATACACCCCCGGCATCCAGTTTTATCAGGCTCTTACCCATACCCGTCCAAACAGGGGAGAGGTTATAGTCGGCCAGGCGATACAATTCACCCGTTGCACCCCGCACTGCTCGTGCAAAAAGTACACAAGCGCCCCATTCCGTTTGGTGCTTACGCAGCTTTTCAAACTCAGCACCTTTTGCAATTCTGTTCTTACTGGCACCACCTTTGGTACGCATTATCACCTTATCACTGCCCACAGTAGTATAGAATGATACGCCCTTGATACTGCCGGTCATTTGGAGAAATCCTTTTACGATTGCCATCTTATTATTTACTATTTAATCAGTTACTATTTACCATTTAAGAAAATTCAAGTTAGATAATTTATGAGATAGTCCTAAAAATACTTTATACTTTTTGGAACTGCGTCTTAAAGCCTCTTTAGGGATTGGGGGTTCTTTTTATTTTTATTGCTCCTACATATTAATTACAAAAGTAATATATTTGATTGAAATATGCAAATAAAACGAACATAATACGGTTTTAAATAATATCGTTTTATTATCATGTTATTATCATATTATCTTCGTTATGTCTACGTATTAATTATCAATTTATAACCAATGTAAATACTAGGTGCCTGTAGGTTTAAAAATGAATGCAAGAATATTTTTTTTTATTATTTTGCAATATAAGTTAACTAAAGATAGATTTTATGAAAGTTAATGTCTATTTTTGAGGCTTGAAAAATGTGAATATCTAAAACACAGGATCTTCCTAAAAATGAACCAACTTTTCTATGAAAAAATTAAACCATAAGCAACTGGAACAAAACCGCCGCAAGCTCGAAAGGGAAAAGGAAAAAGCAGCGTATATTGAAAAAATGAAATTAGTGGTTGACACTTTGGGAGGTTCGGGCACTTTTTTATTAATACCTTCAGTGGTTCTTGACGTGGCCTATACACTTCGTTATTTGCCGGTTGTAGTTACAGCAGTAAACCATCCGGAGTTTGCGCAACGGACTGTAACGAGTGCTCTCAATTCAGTAAAGAAATTGATGCTGCATCCGCACTTTGCCATCAAGGTGGACGGAAAACAAGTGTTACTTGCTGATTTTTGTACGGCTGGTTTTACCATCTTTCAGATGCTTAGCTGGTCTAAAATCAATGATAAAGGTGATGATACGGAGGCTGATTTTGAATGGGTGAAAGAATTTAGAAAAAGACTGGATGCCGTTTTGACAGATGAACTTTGTTCGAAAGCGTTGATACTTCTCCATGAACTGGTAAACTATATTTGTTCTTCCAAAAACAATGCAGAAGATTATTTTCATTGGTTTACCGTCCAGGAAAAACCCAAAGGAAAGGGCAGTCAATCGCTTATTGTTTTAGATATTAACCGGAAGAAAGCGGATACACGTTATTTTGAAATAAATGGACAAAGAAGGCTGGCACACCGTGTGAGTTGGGCAACTTCGCAACATGGGTTTGTTGAAACAAAAGTGAAATATTCGGAGTTCGGACTTATAAACAATAATCCGGACAATTTTGTAAAAATATATATTCAGAAGCATGCCTTGCACCGCCTCGAAGAAAGGATTGATTGTATAAAAATTGAAGAAATATATGTTTCAATATTTGCATTGTTTTTACAACCGGAGATTATTAAAACAACCAAAAACCGAATGCTTGTTGCCTTTCGACTTTTTAATACCAAAGTAGGCTATCTGTTAGCAGAATATATTGACGATGCGGTATTAATCCATACTTTCTTGTTTATCACCAATAATGGTACGCCCGAAGGTCAAAAACTCACTGAACTTACCGGACTGGGTAAACTAGACAAGAAATACCTCGCCATTGACAAACTGAGCAGTTTTGTAAAAAGTGATATTGGGAAGAATGAAAAATTGAAGTCAATATTCGAAAAAGCGGGTTGTAGTAGTCTTTTGGATATTGAAGAAACTGTAGAAAAAATTTCTACAAAACACGCCGACAGTTCGATAACTGAACTTTTATTACGTTATTTGAAAACAGAGGATGAATTGAAGGAAATAGAAGATAGCTCGGAGATAGCTTTGCTAGAGCACACGATAGGGTAATCAATTTGAAAATGAAGAAATTGTTGAAAAATAGTTTAACGGAGATATGTGAAATTAAAAAGATAATGTGTAGTTTTGTAGAATTGTTGTAAAAAATATAAAAGTAATCAGTTTATCAGTATTTAAAACAACGCGCTGAAAACCAAGTAATCTAATATAACCTTGATAGTATGTCTTTATTTCAAACACAAGTTGAACGCCAGTTTTTAGCAGGAATAACAACCAACCTGACCCCGATATATGATAAGTATCTTGCTTATTTTGGTAATCCGGCTATTCAGGCGAATATACTGGAAGTAATTGAGCAGCAATATCAGGGTGAATTTGTAGAAGCATTATTTGTAAATATATTAGGATATACCGCTCAACCACACCCCAACTTCAACCTTATCAGGGAAAAGAAAAACGAAACGGACGCCAAAAGTGCTGATGCGGCTGTCATTATCAATAACCAAACCGTAGCCGTTATCGAGTTGAAAGACCATAAGACACAGGATTTAAAAAAGATAGAGACACAGGCTTTCGGGTACAAAAACAATCATAAGAACTGCCGCTACATTGTTACCTCCAATTTTGAACGGCTGCGTTTTTATATTGAAAATGCAGTAGACTTTATTGAATTTGACTTGTTTAACCTCACGATCGATGATTTTAAACGGTTGTGGTTGTGTCTTTCGTACGAAAGCATAGCAAAGGACTTGCCGCTGGAAATTAAGCAACAATCACTCAGCAGCGAAGATATTATCACCAAGAAACTCTATAAGGATTACTCCGTATTTAAACGCCTGCTTTTCGATAATATCGTATCGCTGAATACGGAGCATGACAAACTGTTGCTGTTTAAGCAAACGCAAAAACTGCTGGACCGGTTTCTGTTCCTGTTTTTTGCCGAGGATAAAGAGTTACTTCCTGCCAATTCGGTGAAAGGTACCGTGGACAAGTGGAAAAAATTCAATGCCGACCCTATGAACGACTATCAGTCGTTGTACAGCCGGTTTGTGAAATATTTCAAACTGTTGGATACGGGTTATAAAGATACTAACACCGAGATTTTTGCATATAATGGCGGATTGTTTGCCAATGATGAATTTCTGAATAAACTCAGGATTGAGGATGACGTATTGTCAGACAATATATTGAAATTAGCCGGATATGACTACGATACGGATGTAGATGTAAACATTCTGGGGCATATTTTCGAAAACAGCCTGAACGAAATTGAGGAAGTTACCAATGAGATTACTTCCGGCGTAAAAACCACCTCCAAGCGTAAGCAGGACGGCGTGTTTTATACCCCGCGCTATATTACCCAATATATTGTGGAAAATACGGTTGGAAAACTTTGCGAAGAAAAGAAAACGGAATTGGACCTGTCAATGGGGCTGTCAATGGGGCATGCCCCATTGAATAAGAAAACCAAACAAGCGTTGTTCGATAAATTTACTACTTACCGCGAATGGCTGTTGCATATTACCATTGTTGATCCGGCTTGCGGAAGTGGGGCCTTTTTAAATATGGCTTTAGACTTTTTAATGGCCGAACATAAATGGATTGATAACCAACAGGAAAGAATTACCGGACTGAAAGGTCATTACTCCATGGAGTTGTCCAATATCGAAAATGTGATTCTGGAAAACAATCTGTTCGGGGTGGATATAAACGACGAAAGTGTGGAAATAGCCCGACTATCGCTGTGGCTACGAACCGCCAAGCCCCACCGTAAACTCAGCTCGCTGAATAATAATATCAAGTGCGGTAATTCGCTGATTGACGACCCGGCAGTGGCAGGCGAAAAGGCTTTCGACTGGCATAAAGAATTTCCGCAAATCTTCCCCAAAAAAGAGAAAAAAGCCTGGCATATCACCACAGCTACCCATAATTCGAGATACTCGCAGCGCATGTACGACAATTATGTAAAACTTGGCGAACCTGTGTGGCTATCGGAAGAGGAAGAACTAATAATAACCCGAACAATAGCCGAAATAGCCGAAAAAGACCAACTGAACATATTAGCCTACAATATCTGTGGCGACCACATGCACATAGCGCTGGTATGCGAAGAAGAGGAAGTGGAAAAAATAGTAGGCAAGCTGAAATCTATGTCGGCACGAGCAGCGAATATCGCTATGGGGCGTACTACAGCGGGGTATGCCCCGCTGGAAAAGCGCGGAGATGGAGATGGAGCCGGAGCCGGAACGAGGGGGCATGCCTCCTCGTCAGATCCCGGAACGGAAACTATCGCTACAGCGGGGCATGCCCCGCTGGATACGCTTGCCCCGCTGGATACGCATGCCCCCTTGGAAAAGGAAGAAAGAGGAGAAACGCAGACGAAACTATGGACGCAGAAGTACTACCACGGCGAAATAACCAGCGACGAACAGCTGCAAAATACGATAGCCTATATACGAAACAACCGCAGAAAGCACGAACTACCGGACCTGACCAATGGGGCATGCCCCATTGGAGAAAAGGCATGCCCCATCGTCCAAAAAGTCGGCCTCCTCGCAGAGAAGATGTGCTGCTCTCCCTCCCAGGCCTTCCGACAGGAATATAAAGGCGGTTTTGATGTAGTGATTGGGAATCCGCCGTACGTAAGAGCAGAACTACTTTCTGATTGTATAGATTATTATCAAAGTAATTATAAAGCTTTTCAACCAGCTGCAGATTTATTTACATATTTCTATGAATTTGGTCTTTCTATTCTAAAATCTAATGGAGCATTTGGGTTTATATCTAATACTTTTGATAAAACAAAAGCTGCACTTGTTCTTAGAGAATGGTTAAAATGCAATACTACAATATATAAATATATAGATTTTACTGATGTGCAAATTTTCGAAGGTGCTACAACGTACCCTATTATTTTAATTGCTAAAAATAATATCAGTAGAAATAATAAATTCGAATATGTTAAGATATTAAAAGGTAATGAACAAGCAATTGATTTTTATACTCCTACAAATGTCGAACAAGAAAATCTGGAAAAAGAAAACTGGACATTCAAAGACAATAAATCCACTGATTTAATAAAAAAAATATGCAACTATCCTCCAATAACAGTTAAATATGGGAAGTCATATAGAGGATTAATAACAGGTTTAAATGAAGCGTTTCTAATTCATAAAGATTTATTTAGTTTGAATGAATTTATTAAACCAATATATGAAGGACGCGAGCTTAGTAAATGGACAAATACTGATTATAAACAATCATTAATTCTTTTTAAAAGTAAATCTACTAAAGTAAAGTATGGAGACTTAAATGAATCAGATGCTTTAGATAAATTAAAAGAGGTTCAACCTTCAATTATTCAACATTTATTGCTATTTGAGGAAAAAGCCAAAGCTAGATATGACAAAGGTGAATATTGGTGGGAACTTAGAAATTGTGCATATTATCATCTATTTGAGCAACCCAAAATAATATTCCCGAATTTACAAAACAGAAATAAATTTTCGATTGATGAGATGGGAGTTTTCATTAATGCACCAGCTGTAATGTTGTCTCTTGCATATTTGGAAAATCCAATTCCTAAAGGTAAGTTCTTACTTAGTATTCTTAATTCAAAACTTATCTGGTATTTCTTAAAAAGCATTTGTGTGGTTAGAAGTGGAGGTTATATTGAAGTAAAACCACAGTATTTTGAGCAAATTCCAATACCAGAAATTGTATTTGAAAATCAACAACCTTTTATCGCAAAAGCTGACGCAATGCTCTCTTATAACAAGGAGCTGCAGCTCCTTGTTGGGAAATTCCAGCGTATGTTGCAACGTAAGTTTGGGTTGGAAGAGTTACCGGGTAAATTGCAAAATTGGTACTTGCTGTCCTATAAAGGGTTTATAGCAGAACTGGGCAAGAAGAAAGTAAAACTCACCCTCGCTCAGGAAGCCGAATGGGAAGAATATTTCCATGCAGAACAAGCAAAGGCGACCCAAATCAAAAAACAAATAGACGATACCGACAAGGAAATTGATAGAATGGTGTATGCACTGTATGAGTTGACGGAGGAGGAAGTGGGAATTGTGGAGGGGTAAAAAGGTGAAATTTATTAGAACATAAATAAAAAAAAACAAAATAGAATAGAATCAAACCAAAATCCGTACACTAACTAAACTTTGTGAAACTTTTTTTCCGAAGCAGATGAAATGTGAAGTGAGAGTAGGGGAATAATGTATATCGATTAAATGATTTAATATTAAATATTTACATTATGAAAAATAAGTTGTCTATCTATCTTATAAAAGAAGGTACTACAGAAAATGAGATATTAAAGCAGACATATACTCCACAAGAAATTGAAGGGAAAGGTAAATTTTATTATGAGAGATCAAATATAATACCTCCATCTTGGGTAAAGTCTTTTTTTGGGAATCAGATCAATGGTGAATTATTAAGGGTGTCAAGTGCAAAAGGTGTCTTGGTTACTAAAATCATATATAATGAAATGGATGTTTTTTTTGTATTGAGTTTTGGAACAGGAAGACATATGATTAATGAAGAGGTAATTGAAGAAAGATTTGGTCTTAAGACTACATTAAATATTGTCGATGCAACGAGTATTAGAAGTATCGAGAAAAATAATCTTGGTGCAAATCCAAAACTCAGTAAGGAACAAGTTGGTAGAGCTTCAAAAGTAAGAGAATTTGGATTTGATATTGAACAAGATCTTCTTAAAGCTGTGACTGGTACAAGTAAGAGACCAGAATTTGGTAATATTGTTTCGGGAGCAGATTCATTAAGTGTCACAGTGGATACTGATATCGATACAGTATCTGAATTTCTGAAACATTGTTATGAACGATACCTGAGTAATGATTACGTTGATGAATTTGGTTGGATAGATCAATTAAAAGAAATTAAAGATAAAGTTGTTACAGAAAAATTATGTAGTGCTTTAATTCAACAATTAAATGCTAAGGAGTTTAGTAAAATTTGGATGGCTATACCAGATGTAATAGATTGGTCCGATGTTAAGGGTTTTAAATATGCAAATAGAAGAGAATTATCAGATGATATTGAAATCTCAATTTTTGTAGAATCATTTAAGACTGAGATAAATGATATAAATCAATTAAAAACCAAATATGTTGTTCTTAATTCTGCAAGTACTGACGGTGAACTTCTTAGTTGGTCTGCTTACAAATGTATATATGCTGAAATAGAAGTAGCCAATAACCATTATGTTTTAAATAATGGTAAATGGTATAAAATAGAGACATCTTTCGTCGATTTTATTAATAAAAGTTATAATAATATTGATATTGCAACAATAGATATGTTGAATTATAATCACGCAAATGAAGGTGATTATAATGAGTCCTTTGTAGCATCTGACGATACTTTCCTCTTAATGGACAAAAAAGAAATTATGCATGGTGGTGGTCATAGCCAAATTGAGTTTTGTGACATTTATACCAAAGATAAAAAAATGATTCATGTAAAACACTATGGAGGATCTTCTGTATTGAGTCACTTATTTCTCCAAGGACTCAATTCAGCTGAGTATCTAGTTTCAGACATTGACTTTCGAAAAAAGTTGAATAAGCAATTGAAATCAGGGTGGAAACTAACAGATCCAACAAGAAGAATAAAACCAAGTGAATTTGAAATAATTTATGCAATTATAAGTAATAACGATGAAGAAAGACCAAATATACCATTCTTTAGTAAAGTGAGCTGCAAAAATGCAATTAAAAGATTACAAAGTTATGGTTATAATGTATCATTAAAAAGAATAAAATCAGATAAATAGATTATTATGTCCACAAACTATAAAATGATTGCTCTTCAAATAGGCGATGCGATTAAATATGACAAAACTGAAAAGGAAATAAATCTTGCAGCACAATCAGTATTTAATTTTAATTTGCTCGAAATTCGAATTTCTGATAGCATTACATCGAGTAGAGCAAGATTATTTTCAAATTGGGTTTTAACTCTTGCGCTACAAAAATATGATTTAGAAGAAAAAAACAATAAGTTAATTCTATTTTTAAGTACTCTTTTTAGAAATACAATACCTGATCACGTCAACGCAATACTTGAAAAAGCAGGCGTGTTAATATCAAGTCAAGAATTTGTTCAAAGGGACTTTCATCATCAAATTCAGATTCATTGTAAATACTTATTTCAACAGCAAAATTATTTTCACGCTGTATTTGAAGCTTCAAAGGTTTACAATCGATACGTACAATCAAAATCAAAAAATGATAGAGATGGCGTTGATTTAATGATGAATGTTTTATCAACAAGTGGTAATTTGAAGCTAAATTCCGGTAGAAGTCGGTCTGAACAAAACATTCAAGATGGGATAAAATTTTTATCAGCAGGATTAATGCAAGCAATGCGTAATCCCACTGCACATGAGCCTGCATTAGATTGGCCAATTGAAAAACATGATTGTTTAGATATGTTGAGTTTTATCTCATATTTATTTAGACAAATTGATTCAACAACATATGTTCAAAATTAATTATGGAAAAAACGTATTATGATTTTATGAATGAATTATCAAAAGATGAACTAATTGAAGGTCTCATTGGATATGGTATGTTTGCTGAAAAAATACCACCTATTTTTACCTCGATACCATTATTTGATTATTGTAAAAGAATCGGTTATAGTTGGACAAGCAAAAAAGAACATTCTGCAATTTCTTATGAAAGTATGAGAAATATATCTGTTCCACGAATTTTGTCAATACCTCATCCAGCAGCATATGTAAATCAATGTAAATACATATCAGAGGTTTGGGATGATTTGAAAATTTATTTTTACGAAAAATCAAAAGACCAAACTTTTAAGATAAGTAGAATTCATATCAGAAAGATGAAGGATAAAAAAGAGCTTTTTGAGATGAATTATAAAAATGGAGAAAAAGATGGTTATCCCGATATTGATATTTCTATAGGTGGCAGATATCTTGTAAAAGCTGATATATCGAATTGTTTCCCAAGCATATATACACATGCAATATCATGGGCATTAGTTGGATTGGAAGAAGCCAAAAGGAATCAAACAGATCACACAAAATGGTATAACATTTTAGATTTTTATACCCGAGCATTAAAAGACAATGAAACACACGGTATACTAATAGGCCCACACTCATCTAATATTATCTCAGAAATTATTTTGGGAGCTGTAGATTTTGAATTGTTTAATAAATATAAGTATACAAGATACATAGATGATTATAACTGCTATGTTTCGTCACATCAAGAAGCAGAAGAATTCTTGATTGATTTGGCATCTGCATTAAAAACATATGGTCTTTTATTGAATCATAAGAAAACAGAAATTGTAAAATTACCATCTCCTTCAGTAGATTCGTGGTTGACAAGAATGAATAATATTCAATTGCCAGCAAAAATTTCAGTTCCAGTGTTAAAGCAATATCTTGATACTGCAATTGAACTGATAAAAAAGACTGGAAATGTTGCTGTATTAAATTATGCTATCAAAGTTTTATCCAAGAAGAATTTTTATGATAAAGCAAAAGATTATTATTTCAAAACAATTCATCATTTAATAATAATATACCCTTATCTGTTGCCAATAGTTGAGGAGTTTGTATTGTCTCCATTAAGTATTGATGCAGAAAAAATAAAATTATTAGCTAATAATATTTTGAGAGATGGAATTAAATATAAACGTTATGATGCAATAAGTTTTGCTCTGTATTATGCATTGAAATATAATTTCACATTGAGTGAAACAGACTTTCTGGAAATGACGAAGAAATGTGAAGATTGCGTCTTTATGGTTTTATCATTCCTGTACGATAAGAAAAATAATCCAGCACTTGTTGCTGATTATAAAACATTAGCTTTAGCATTGCAGGCAGATGTTATGGAAATGGATAAATACTGGCTCTTCTTATATGAAGTTCTTACAAAAGAAGAATTATTAGACCCACAGTACAAAGCACTCAAAAACGGAAGGGTCTCATTTATAAAAGCTTTATGAAAGGCAAATCCACATTCACCCAAATCGAGGCTAATGCAATTATAGCATTGATAAGAATAAAACTGAAAGCGACTACATCAGAACAAGTTGCTATTCGTAATAAGATAAGGGCTTTGGGATTTTATGCAACTGATTTTGGCATTGGTGGAGGTTATTCAGAAAATGACTTTTTGAAAGTAGTTACCATATCAGAAGAGAATAAAATTGCTTCAAAAACAGAGGCTGTAAAGGTAAAATTGGAAGTATCTGGAACAGATAACCAGGTGCTGGGATTGGAACCTATATATAATACCTATAGCCTCATACTCATCCTCGGTACTATGCCAGGAGAAGAGTCGTTAAGGCGTCAGGAGTATTATGGTAATCCACGAAATTTATTCTGGAAGTTGATAGGTGTAGTCACGGGTGAACCCGCACCAGCAGGATATGAGGAGAAGAAAGCCTACCTACAGCGTCATGGCATAGCTTTGTGGGATATGTGTGCAGTATGTGTCCGTCCGGGTAGTCTGGATAGTGATATTAAGGAAGAAGTGCCAAATAATATATGCGCTTTTGTAGCTGCACATCCCGGTATAAAGATAATAGGTTTAAATGGTGGCAATTCCGCCAACATGTTCCGTAAATACATGGGTAGCATTTCCGGTGTGGCAGTCGTAGAATTACCTTCCAGCAGTCCTGCTAATACACGCATTCCCTGGGAAATAAAGGTGGAGAAGTGGAAATATTTATTGTAACAAATCTTTTGGGCCAAAATATCAAAAAAACGTTTTATGGAATCATTGATTAATGCAGATCTTGATAAAATTACAACTGAGGATTTAAGTAAGCTTATTTCTACTGATAAAGTATTCAAGTACTCCTCATTATCAACTGGAATTAATGATATATTGCTTAAGAGTACATTGAAATTTTCTGATCCAACAGAATATAATGATCCTTTTGATTGTCATGAATATCTATTGAAAGTAGACATGAGCAATGCAAATATTGAAGCTTATGTTGATTTACAATATCCTTACTTTCCGCGTAATTTAAAAAGAGAGTTGATCAGAAGATTAAATTCAGATGAAATTTATAAGGGCTTTGAAAAAGAAAGAAAACGATTTAAAATAGCATGTTTTTCACTTGATCAAAAAAATACCTTAATGTGGTCTCATTATGCCGATAAACACAAAGGTATTTGTATTGGGTTTCAATTTCCTACAATATATGGAGATAAATTTATTCTTTCACCAGTTAGCTATATAGATGAGATTCCATTATTTGATGGAAAAGTAGAGGCTTTTAAAATGATTCGCTACTGGCTTTCGATGAAATCAGATTGTTGGAAGTATGAAAAGGAAATAAGAGCTATTCGAAAATCCAAAGACAAGAATAATTTTGAATATATTCAATACGAAAGATGTTGCGTCAAAGAAATAATATTTGGTTGTAAGGTAAGTCAAAATGAAATTGATAATTCAAAAAAACTATTGAAAACTAATGGATTTGTTTTGAAAGACATTGTTCTAAAAAGAATGGTCATTGATAAAGATACATTCAAGCTTAAGGAAATTATTATTTAATATTTTGCGTTCATTTTAAATTTTCAATATCGATTTTTTGTAAACAAAGGCTAATTAAAATCCAATAAAACTTGAATAAATGGTTGAAATATCAGATTTTGAAATAGATAAGGATTTAAATTTGTTACTGTCCTATTATCAAAAATTGAATGAAAACTTTGTTACAGCTATTAATATTTTTGAAAAGATATTTGAAACCAAAACAATACTCAATGAGGATGTTGATATATTAAAGGGTTTAGATGTTAACTATGAATTTCATTTTTTAAATACAGATGACTGGAACAGGTACGGTAAAGATATAATAAAGTCAATATTCAAGGCTACCCTAAATAAATCTTATGGCTTAGCTTTAAACTTTTTTGAAGAGTATAAAAATCATACATGGGAAGAAGTTTTATGTGATTATAAAGTAAAATTGATAAAAATTGGATATGAAGTACCCTTTCTTATCGATTTTATTACAAAGCTTGAATCAAATTTAACCCAAATGTGTGATAAGTACTATGCGTTCACATCAGTAGACGACTCACTGAACTTAGATCAAATTTATGATTTTTCTAAACTTAATGATGAGGCTTCAGAGCAGAAGGATCTTTTAAAAAGGAAGCAAGAGTATGTAAATTCAATAGCAGATATTGATCTATTTTGTTTGGAGTTTGAGCTATGTGATGAAGATAAAGAATATCGAGATGAATTTATTAGAAAATGTAATGAAGCCATTAAAATTGTTGAGTTTTTAATTCTCAACTCAACCAACAGTTCTTTAGTAAAGAATACAACTATTATTGATGAAGATATAAAGCTTAATTCGAATAAATACAAAATAGCCTCCAAGCGCAAAACAGATTTTATTAAACTCCTATCGGCCATGTACGATGCCCGTCTGTTTTTAGACGCAGAAGGCAATCCTGCAACTAATAAACAAAAACTGATGGAGGCGTTCGGACAGTTTTTGGGTGATGACTTTAGCGCTTACAGTGCTTCGCTGTCACAAGCAAAAACGCGTGATGATAAAACTTTTATGAAACCGTTTAAGGAGATAGAAAAGGAGGGGCTAAGGTATTTAAATCTTGAAGGTGAATGAAACTTAGATAAATATTTATTGAGCTAAATAGTAGTAATTATGAAACACACACCATTAACTGATGCTAATATTGTTGATATAAATAGTACGTTATATTTTCTTCAATGTATGGAAGATGAAAATGTTCTGTACCCCGAAGGTGGTCTAAAGATAATAGAGGTTTTTGAGTCTCACATAAATGATATTACAAGAGTAAATATCGATAATATAAAAGGAGAGTTCTGGGATTTAGCAAACGAATTTCAGGATCCTGTTCGTCTTAAAAATATATACAAGGTAAAGTTTAAAAACTTACTTAGCTGGAACACAGATCATTGTTTTAATTCAAAGTTTGTCTTAAATCAAACGGAAAATGTGTTGATTCCTTTTTTAAAAAGGCATACTGCAAAGAATATAAATATAACCTATGATGAAGTATTGAAAATAAGTACATCGTTTTTGGTAATTGTAGCTTTCATTGATACATATAAAACCGACATAGAATCACTTTTAGAACAATGCGAAGCATTTGCCGGTGTTGTTGGAGATAAGCAAAAGCAAGATTCAAAAGTAATCTCGTGCTCGCAACTCAGGTTAGCCTCTAATAAGAAAACCGACTTTATTAAGTTCATTTCGGCCATGTACGATGTCCGCTTATTTGTGGATAATGATGGTAATCCCGCCACCAATAAACAAAAACTGATGGAGGCGTTCGGGCAGTTTCTGAACGATGACTTTTCGAAATACAGTGCCTCGCTCTCGCAGGCCAAAACCCGGGATGAAAAAACCTTTTTGAAACCGTTTAAAGAAATTGAAAAGGAAGCGTTGCGGTATTTTAATGCTGTGGGTGAAGAATAATTCCCGAAATGAGGATACCTAATGTTGTTATCCCTCAATTTTATTTCAAAAAAAATCAAGAAATCTTAGTGTGTAAAGTGTTGTTTTTGTGAGTTTTAAAAAACTCATGAAAACTATTTTCATGCGCTAAGATTAGGTGTCGAAATTAGGTAAATGTCTAGGATAAGGGTTTTTGTAATCTTTGCAGCACAATTAAAACTTGTGCTGCATTTTTTTTGTGCCGCACGCAAAGAAAAAGGAAACATGAAAATTTATCAATTTATCAGTAGCGTTTTCGGAAAAGTCGAAATCAATTTAATGAGCATGTCGGATACCACTCTTAAGCTCCTGTTTTTGAGTTTTTGGGTTACAACATTACTCAGTTCTTATCACTTTTTGAGGTTAAGATGTATCTCGGATACCACTCTTAAAGTCCCTTTAGGGGTTTGGGGCGGTTTAGTTTCCCGCCCACCTCCGTAACTTATACCCATAGAGCAAATTAAATATAATAATAATATCAAAAATTAGAAATAATGAAACAAATAAATATCCTTCACCTATGCGGTGATATTCTCAAAACATTTATCATTAATAATTTATCATTAAACATTAAATATTATGGCAGAATTTAAATCATCGACCTTCGGAACAATTTCCGGACGTCACGGTAGCGCCGTAGCTACCACAACAAAAGGCGGCAAAAGTATTCTTCGAATTTTCAGACAATCGGTTGATGCAAAAACTGATAAGCAAATGGCGCAACGTACAAAGTTTACTTTTTTGATTGCGTTTCTAGGCTGTATGCGCGAACTACTCAACATCACTTTTAAAGGAAAAGGTGGCTTCAATCGTGCATTTGCGTTGGCAATGAAAAATGCAATAACCGGAGTAGCACCAAATTTCAGTATCGATTTCAGTCAACTCGTTTTTTCGGAAGGCAGTGTAACTCGTGCACAAGAGGTCACAGCCACAAAAACTGCCGATTATACAGTGAAGGTTAATTGGAATGTATCTAACATTTCTGATCTGGTTTCGGGTGGTGCTAAGGCTAATGAAGGTGTAAACCTGATTTTCTACAACGATGCGACGAAAGAAGCTATGTTGACAGAAAATGTTGCTATACGTATTGTCGGTACTGCCGAAGTAGTTTGTCCCGATTATTGGGCGGGTGAAACGATACATTGCTGGATTTATTTTAACCGTGCAGATGGCAAGTTAAATTCGACAAGCGAGTATATTGGTACAGTAACGCTTTAATCCTTTTAGTGGAAGTATGACTTGAAGTTGTAATTCCATTGTCTGTAGAAAAAACTGCTCATAGTATTTTAAATGCTACGGGCAGTTTTTTTCGTGCAAATTTATCATTGTGTTTGTCTGGTTTGAAGCTCTCATTTATTCAATATTCGTGAAAAATGGATATAAGGAAAAATGATTTTGTACCTTTGCACTATAATAATTTTTATCTTACGAATATATGTACGTTGGCTTTGTTCATTAATGTTAAGAACAAGGAGTACTGTTTCATTGTTAATAGTCTATATCATAAATCATTCTATCCTCATGAACAGAAAAGTAAAAAAAGGCTTAACGATAAGTCTTTCAGTTTTCGTAGTTGTTTTTGCAGCCTTATTGATTTTGCCTTATGCCTTTCGTGGAAAAATCACTAAACTTGCCAAAGAACAAATCAACAGCAAGTTAAATGCCAGCGTTGATTTTGAGAGTGTAAACCTAAGTTTTATTCGTAACTTCCCGAATGCTTCAGTGAAACTCGAGAATTTTCGTATAGTTGGAGTAGGAGAGTTTGCAAAAGATACGCTTTTGTCGAGCGAAGATGTTGATTTAGTTTTAAATCTGAAAAGTCTTTTTTCGGACAAAGGTTATGAAATCAGGAAATTGCAATTCAATAATTCTAAAGTGTTTGCTCATGTTTTGCCTAATGGTAAAGCCAACTGGAGCATTATGAAAACGGATTCAACTCAAAAGCAGGATACAACACCCATGAGTTTCAATCTGAAATTAAAGGATTTTGTTATTGATAACGCTGATATCGTTTATCTGGACGAAGAAGGCAAAATGAAAGCCGAAATTAAAAATTTAAAACATCGTACTTCCGGTGATTTAACTGCTGATAGCTCTTTGCTTAAAACTAAAACTTCAATAGATTCGCTCAATTTTTGGATGAATAATGTGGAATATATTTCCAAAGCCGAAGCAGAACTGAATGCCGATATTAATGCGAATCTGAACAAAATGATATTCACCTTCAGCCAAAATTCTTCGCGTATCAATGCTATTCCTTTTTCGTTTAAGGGTTGGGTAAAAATGTTGGATGATGGTTATGATATGGATTTGACATTGAATGCCGAAAAGGTCAATTTTAAAGCCATACTGTCGATGATTCCGGCCATCTATGCTAAATCCTTCGAAGATATGAAAGCTGGTGGAGATGTAGATATGAGCGGATTTATAAAAGGTAAAATGGTAGGCGATTACTATCCTGCTTTCGATTTTAAACTTATCGCCAAAAATGGCTGGTTCCAATATCCAAGTCTTCCTAAATCGCTTCAAAACATCAATGTTGCCGGACATATTACTAATCCCGGAAAAACCCTTGACGAAACTATAATCGATATTTCCAAATTTTCGTTCACTATGGGTGGAATTCCTTTTTCGGCTCAAATGCGCATAGCTTATCCGATGTCAGACCCGGAACTGTTGATGAAAGCTGTAGGAAAAATTGATTTGGGTATGATTAAAGATATTTATCCTTTGGCTGAAGGTACTAAACTGAATGGTGTGTTGGATATGAATCTCGATTTGGGCGGACGCATGTCATATTACGATAACAATCAATATGACAAATTCAAATTCGCCGGCAAATTAAATATCAGTAATATGTCTATGAAAATGAAATCACTTCCGCAAGATTTATCCATCAGCAAAGCGAATATGATTTTCAATAATCGCTATGTCGATCTGGCTGCTTTGCAAATGAAAATCGGACGAAATGATATATCGGCAACCGGGAAACTGGAGAATTTTGTCGCTTTTGCTTTACACGATAAAACCATAACAGGAAACTTAGCTTTGCAATCAAATTACTTCAATGTCAGTGATTTTATGACAGATGATAAGGTTAAACCGGCTGAAAGTACCGGCAAATCGACAACTCCGCGCACTGTTATCGAAATTCCAAAAAACATAAACTTTACAATGTTAGCTGACTTCAAACAATTGGTTTACGATAAAATGAATTTTACCAATGCAAAAGGTATTTTGAAAGTGGAAAATGGCGAAATGAAAATTCAGAATATGGGCTTACAAGCTTTTGGCGGGAATTTGTTGATGAATGGTTTGTATAGTACTGCAGATCCCAAAAAACCTATGGTAAATTTCGATTTGGCTATTAATGAAGTTATATTCACCGAAGTATTTAAACAAGTGGAAACCATTCAGAAGTTTGCTCCGATTTTTGAAAAAGCTGCGGGTAAATTTTCGACGAAGTTATCAGTCAATTCTTTGTTACAAAAAGATATGATGCCCGATTTGGCTTCATTAATTGGTAACGGTTCGTTTTCGACCAAGTCGGTAGGTTTATCCAACGTGCCTGCACTTACTGCATTGGCTTCTAGTTTAAAACGTGCGAATCTTGCCAATACCACTATTAAAGATTTGGATCTGTTGTTCGAAATTAAAGAAGGCAAAGTGTTTACCAAGCCTTTTGATGTGAAAGTGGGCGATATAAAAATGAACTTGGGCGGTACTACCGGTTTGGATAAAACCATTGCTTATTTAGGAAAAGTACAATTGCCGGATAACTTTAATTTAGGAAAATTCTCTACTGTCAATGTAAAAATTGGTGGTACCTTTGCCAAACCAAAAATACAATTGGATCTGGCAAATACATTGAATACAATGGTTGCTGATACCAAAACAAAAGTTGTGGCAGAAGTAAACAAACAAGTAGATTCGGCTAAAGCCAAAGCCCTGGAAGAAGCCCGAAAACAAAAAGAAAATGCCATAAAAGCTGCACAAGTTCAAGCTGATCAGGTTCGGGCACAAGCTCAACAAGCAGGTGATAAACTCTTATCCGAAGCAAAAACCCAGGGCGATCGATTAATAGCCAAAACCGGAAATCCGATTACTAAAAGGATTGCTGAAATAAGCGCGCAAAAATTACTGGATGAAGCTAATAAAAAAGCAACTGAACTCAATTCCAAAGCTGATGATGAAGCTAAAAAAATAATTCAAAAAGCGTCTGATTTATAGTCAGTATTTTATAGTTGGTAGTAAATAACGCCGAAGGCAATTAACGCGCAGCCAATAACGCCGAAGGCAAATAACACGCAGTAAATAACAATAATAAAATTTTACGGATGAAATTTAAGTTGATTTTCTTTTCTATTTTTATTACAATAACCCTATTCGGACAGCGTGCTGCTGATGGTGAAACGTTTTTTAATAACAAACAATATGCAAAAGCACGTTCGGTTTACGAAAGTTTATTGAACAAAAAACCAAACGACGGATTATACAATTACCGTTATGCCCGTTGTTGTTATGAGTTGAAAGATGTTGAAACTGCCATAGTTCATTTCGGAATGGCTGGACCCAAATTCCCCATGCGCGATATGTATCTGGGTGAATTATACTTCAAAACTTATCGTTTCGATGAGTCGGTAATAGCCTATCAAAGTTATATTGCTACCTTAAAACCGGATGATACCAAACTTCCGGAGTATCAACAAAAACTAAAACAAGCCGAAAATGCAGCACGTTTACTGACTAAAGTGGAAGATATTGCCATTGTGGATAGTGTGGTAGTAGATAAAAGTGATTTTTTGCGTTTTTACAAATTTAGCAGTGAGTTAGGAACGCTCAGTCAGGAATCCCTGAAGTTAAAGACGCGTCGGAGTATGGATAAAATTAAATATACCACTCAACGACAGGATCGTGTATATTATTCGGATTCTATTCATGGGCAAATGGACTTATTTACATCCTATAAATTATTTGATTCATGGTCTTTACCTGTGTCTGTTTCGACTGTAATAAATAGCTCAGCAAATGAAAATTATCCTTTTTTATTGCTGGACGGAATTACCCTGTACTTTGCTTCTGACGGTGAAAATTCGATGGGTGGTTACGATTTGTTTATTACCCGTTATACGCCTTCAACCGATAGTTTCTTGCCACCCGAGAATATTGGAATGCCTTTCAATTCGCCGGCCAACGATTATATGATGGTCATTGATGAACAGCGAAAATTGGGTTGGTTTGCAACCGATCGGAATCAAACTAACGGCAAAGTGATGATTTATTCTTTTATTCCCAATGAAACTAAAACAATAGTCCGAACCGAAGATAAAGATTCTTTACGAAAAGCAGCTCAATTGAAAATCTATCGTAAAGTGGCAAAATCACATTCAGATAGTACTTCTTCGACAGATATTCAGTTGCAGGAGTCTGATAATCAAATTGAATTTGTAATAAACGATTCTGTTGTCTATACGCATGGAAATCAGTTTAAAAGTGAAGTGGCAATTAAACAATGGGCTGAATTGCATAAAATGACGGTGGATTTAAAAAACAAACAAATGCAACTCGACGAATTACGTTTACAGTATGCTAACACCGATAAACCTGAAGAGCATACTCGAATTGCAAGCAAAATTATTGAGTTTGAAAAAGAAATTATTGAAATGAAAAACCAAATCTCTTTAAAAAAGATAGAAATCAGAAACACGGAAAATAATTATCTGCATAAAGGATTGTAAAGCTAAACGGGAAATAATAAACCCAAAAAATAAATTAAAACATCGAAAATTTGAAAAGGCTCAGGTGAAAATTCACTTGAGCCTTTTTTTCTGTAAGTTTGGTTCAAATAATTGCTCTATTTACAAATAAAATTGAACCATTTTTCCAGTCAATTGTTTAATTAATAATTCCCATTAAAAATGAGTAAAATGGAAAATGCGAAAAATTTCTCGGTTAAAACCATTAAAGGAGGACCTTATGTAGTTTCAGGAAATTTTAAACTGGATTTGCCTTCAGGTGAAGTAAAGGAATGCACAGATAAGACTTTTCTTTGTCGTTGTGGACATAGCAATAATAAACCGTTTTGCGATGGAACACATGCAAAAAGCGATTTCGAAAAATAAATAAACCTTGTTTATTGTATGCAAACAGATAGGAAATTATTTCTATCTGTTTGTTTTTTAATGGTTTAGTTAGCTGTTATAATCGATTAACGTTATTTCCGATTATTTGTAGGCTGACTTTCAGTTTTTAGTGTTAATTTTGTAATCAGATAAAATCAGATAATGGATAAATTGCGTTTTCAAAGTTTTGGAAGTGGTAGTAGTGGAAATTGTTATTATATTGGAAATGCTTCGAGTGGTATTTTAATTGATGCCGGATTAGGTGTTCGTTCTATTCGCAGACATTTGAGAAACATAGGCCTCGACTTTGAAAGTATTTGGGGCGTTTTTGTTACCCACGATCATGCCGACCACATAAAAGCTGTTGGTCCGTTAGGCGAAAAGCATCGTATTCCTATTTATTCAACCCGTCAGGTACATGAAGGTATACAACGAAGTTATTGTGTAACTGAGAAATTATATTCGAGTCGGAAATTTATCGAAAAACATGAAACAATTGAATTGGGTGATTTTAAAATAACAGCTTTTCCTGTATCTCACGATTCAACTGATTGTGTCGGATATACCATTGAATATAAAGAAAAAAGATTTACCTTTGCAACTGACTTGGGATATGTAGGTGAAGAAGTTGCCATGCATTTAATGCAGGCCGATTATTTGGTACTCGAAGCCAATTACGATGAACAAATGTTGATTAAGGGACCGTATCCTGTTCATTTGAAAAATCGTATTGCAGCTCAAACCGGCCATTTAAGTAACGAACAGGCAGGACGATTTTTAGCAGAAAATTATAATGAAAGAATGCAACATATTTTTTTATGTCATTTGAGTAGAGAAAATAATTTGCCTGAAGTAGCTTATACCACCATTCAAAACTTTTTGGGAGAAAAACAGATAATTGTAGGTACTCATGTACAACTGATTACGTTGGATCGAATGACACCTTCTGAATTGTTTATTTTTGAATAAGAGTCTTCAATTGATTACTGATAATTGTACACTGAAAACTGATAAATTTATGGCATCCAATTTAGTCATTATTCCAACTTACAACGAAAAAGAGAATATTGAGAATATTCTTCGTACTGTTTTTGGTCTTTCAATAACTTTCAATGTGCTTATAATAGAGGACTGTTCGCCTGATGGTACGGCTGCAATTGTAAAGAAACTTCAGATTGAATTTCCAACTCGTTTATTTATGATAGAACGTAAAGGAAAACTGGGTTTAGGTACAGCTTATATTACCGGATTCAAATGGGCTTTGGAGCATGATTATGAGTATATCTTCGAAATGGATGCCGATTTTTCTCATAACCCAAACGATTTACTAAAATTATTTGATGCATGTGCCAATCAAGGTGCCGATGTGGCTATTGGTTCACGTTATGTAACCGGTGTAAATGTGGTTAACTGGCCGATTGGTCGCGTATTGATGTCCTATTTTGCTTCAAAATATGTTCGCTTTGTGCTGGGTGTGAAAATTGCCGATACTACTGCCGGATTCAAATGTTACCGTCGTGAAGTATTGGAAACTATTGAATTAGATAAAATCCGTTTCAAAGGATATGCTTTTCAGGTAGAAATGAAGTACACAGCTTACGAATGTGGATTTACACTGAAAGAAGTTCCGGTAATTTTCATTAATCGTGTGTTGGGAACATCCAAAATGAGTGGTGGTATTTTTGGAGAAGCATTTTTTGGTGTTATTCAATTGAAAATAAATAGTTGGTTTCACAAGTTCCCACAAAAGAAAAAAAACTAAATTCAAATTATCAACTTTCAACTAATGAATTCTATTCAGCTAATTAGAAATGCTACAATCGTAAACGAAGGACGAAGTTTCGTAGGTTCAGTGTTGATTGATGGTGAGCATATTAAAACTGTTTACGAAGGAAACCTTGTTGTTGAATTGTCAGTACCCTATACTGAAATTGATGCGACAGGTTTATTGCTTTTTCCAGGTGTTATCGATGATCAGGTACATTTTCGCGATCCGGGTTTAACACATAAAGGCGATATATATACCGAAAGTAAAGCTGCTGTTGCAGGTGGAATTACGTCTTACTTCGAAATGCCAAATACACGTCCACAAGCCACAACCATAGATATTTTAGAAGAAAAATACACCTTGGCTTCTCAAAAATCATTTGCAAATTATTCGTTTTTAATGGGTGTTACAAATGATAATTTGGACGAGTTGAAAAAATTGAATCCGCGTAATGTAGCAGGTGTTAAAATGTTTATGGGTTCATCTACAGGCAATATGTTGGTAGATAATCAGGAAACATTAAACCGGGTTTTTTCAGAAATACCATTATTAATTGTCACGCATTGCGAAGATGAAACTACTATTCAACAAAATATACTGCATTACAAAGCATTATTGGGCGAGGATATTCCGATAAAGTATCATCCCTTGGTACGTAGTGCTGAAGCTTGTTATAAATCATCGTCTTATGCAGTAGAACTGGCAACCAAATACAATGCACGATTGCATGTTTTTCACTTATCCTCGGCTTTAGAAATGTCTTTATTTTCTTCAGATAAACCATTAAAAGATAAACGTATTACAGCCGAAGTATGTGTGCACCATTTATGGTTTTCGGATACCGATTATGCTCAATATGGTAATCGGATTAAATGGAATCCTGCTATTAAGTCAGAATCTGACCGTTTGGCTCTTATTGATGCAGTAAATTCGAATAAAATAGATGTTATTGCTACCGACCACGCTCCACATTTATTATCCGAAAAGGAAGGATCGTGTTTGACAGCCGCTTCGGGTGGTCCGCTTGTTCAACATTCGTTGGTAGCTATGTTACAAATGGTAAAACAAGGAGTTTTCAGTTTGGAAAAAGTGGTGGAAAAAATGTGTCATGCCCCTGCAGAATTATTTCGAATTGAAAAACGTGGTTTTATACGTCCAGGATATTATGCTGATTTGGTGTTGGTTGATCCTAATCGTGAATGGATGGTAAATGCAGATAATATCTTGTATAAGTGCGGTTGGTCGCCATTCGAAGGTACAAAATTTAGTGCTTCAGTTTTACAAACCTGGGTGAATGGAAAACTGGTTTATGATAATGGTCAATTTGATGAAACAGTTCGAGGAAAACGTTTACTATTTGATTATTAATGAATTATTGATATTTTTAAATTTATGAAAAAAAAAGCATTAGTTTCGCTTATTATTGGAGTGATTTTTATTGCAATTGCCTCAGTTCTTTATTTTTCGAAAAAACCAAAAGTCGAATATATTCATAACGAAGGTCAGACTCAGGGAACCTACTATACTGCAACTTATTTGCAACCGGAAGGAATTGATTTACAGAAAAAAATGGAAGAGCGGATGCACAAGTTTGATCTTTCACTTTCGACATATGATTCTACATCTATTATTTCCCGCATAAATCAGAACGATAAAACGGTACGAACGGATCATGATTTTGAAGTCATGTTTAAAGAAGCACAGCAAGTTTCCGAACATACCAATGGAGCTTTTGATATAACGGTTGGCCCATTAGTGAAAGCCTGGGGTTTTGGATTTGGTAATTCCGATCACAGCAAAGTTCCCGATGTTTCGAAATTACTTCCATACGTTGGATTTCGAAAAGTTCGGATTGTGAATCATCAATTATTGAAAGACGATCCAAACATTATCATTGATGCTAATGCTCTTGCGCAAGGACAATCATCGGATATAATTGCCAAATTGCTCGAAGACAATGGATGTAAAAATTATATGATTGAAATTGGCGGTGAAATTGTTTGCAAAGGATTAAATTCAAAAGGGCAAAAATGGCGTATTGGAATAGATAAACCGATTGACGATTCAACAAATACAAAAAATGAAATTCAGACAATTTTATCCATCACCAATTGCGGTCTGACAACTTCAGGCAATTATCGTAAGTTTTATTACCTGAATGGAAAAAAATATGCACACGAAATTGATCCTCACACAGGTTATCCTGTTGTTCATAACCTATTGAGTGCTACTGTTATTGCTCCAACCTGCATACAAGCCGATGCTTATGCAACAGCTTTTATGGTGTTAGGAGTCGACAGTAGTTTACAAATTTGTAAAAGAACTCCCAATATGGATTGCTATTTGATTTATACTGACGAAAAAGGCAAAAATCAAGTGATCTATACCGATGGATTCAAAAAATACTTAAACCAATAATTTTCAACAGAAAACAAAAAACTCCTTCTTTTGTTAAATTGAATCATTTTATTTTTTTATTCCTGATAAAATAACTATTTTTGCACTCCAAATTATTATATGAAAAGGTTCCCACTTGTTCTTTTAGTCGTAATTTTATTCCTTGTTTCGTGTAGCGATTATCAAAAATTGCTAAAATCAGACGATGCTGAATTGAAATATACAAAAGCAGTTGAGTATTTCGAAAAAGGTGATTTTATGCGCGCTTCGACCCTGTTTGATGCTGTAGCAACTTATTTCAAAGGTACTGAGCGCTCCGAAACTGTTCTCAACTATTTAGCGAAATCCTATATGGGGCAGAAGGATTATTCTTCAGCGAGTGAATACTATAAAACATACGTAAAAACTTATCCAAAAGGAAAATACCTGATCGAATCAAAGTATATGATCGGATATTGTTTTTATCTTGATTCGCCTGATGCACGCTTAGATCAAACTGCTACTATAAGTGCTATTGCAGCTTTTCAAGAATTTCTTGAAATGTATCCTGAAAGTGAACGGGTACCGGAAGCTAATAAATTGCTAGAAGAATTAACAAATAAATTAGCATATAAAGCTTATTTGAACGCCAAATTGTATTACAATTTAGGTAATTACCTGGGTAACAATTACGAATCGTCTGTAATTGCAGCTCAAAATGCATTGAGAAATTATCCTTCAACATCTTATCGTGAGGAGTTATCCATGCTTATTTTGGATGCTAAATATGAACAATCGGTACAAAGTGTTGAAGAGAAAAAAATGGATCGTTACCGGAGTACGGTAGATGAATACTACAATTTTATTAATGAGTTTCCGAGTGGAAAATACCGTAAACAAGCTGATAAAATTTTCAACGAATCGAAAAAAATTGTGAAAGATTAAAATAATAGTATTATGGATTATAAAAAAGTAAATGCACCAACGAACACTATTTCCCGTGATATGAACACGATGAGTGAGAATATTGGAAATGTGTATGAAACTGTAAAGGTTATTGGTAAACGCGCTAACCAAATCAGTGTAGAGACAAAAGCTGAGCTCGATAAAAAGTTGCAGGAGTTTGCTTCGTTTAATGAAAATATTGAGGAAGTTTTCGAAAACAGAGAACAAATCGAAATTTCACGTTATTACGAAAAACTACCCAAAGCTGTACTCATTGCTACCCAAGAGTTTTTGGAAGACAAAGTGTACCATCGTAATCCACTTAAAGATAAATTGAAATAAAAGAAATTTCTTTTTCTTTTTCCTTTTAGATAAAAGAATATTGTGCTCGTTGTGACGCAATATTCTTTTATCTTTTTTTTGTTTGTGCTAAGTTCAATTCATTTTTGTATTTTTGTGGACTATATTCAAGAACCAAGATTCAAGAATATGACATGTAACTAATTGTCGGAATGTTCTTCAATCTATTTAAATTGTAAATTATTAAATTGTAAATATAAGATGTTACAAGGTAAACAAATAATTTTAGGTGTAACTGGCAGTATAGCTGCGTACAAATCAGCTCAACTCATTCGTTTATTGGTGAAAGAAGGAGCTGAGGTGAAAGTAATAATGACCCCATTAGCTAAAGAATTTATAACTCCACTTACCTTGGCTACACTGGCTAAAAGTCCAATATTGGTTGATTTTTTCGATCCGACCAATGGTAATTGGAATAGCCATGTGGACTTAGGTTTATGGGCCGATGCCTATCTTATTGCACCGGCAACAGCAAATACCATTGCAAAAATGGCGAATGGCATTGCCGATAATTTATTACTTACTACTTATTTATCGGCAAGATGTCCTGTATTTGTAGCTCCGGCAATGGATTTGGATATGTTTGCTCATCCGGCAAATCAACGTAATCTGGAGACTTTAAAGGCTATTGGTAATCAAATAATAGAGCCGGCAAATGGAGTATTAGCCAGTGGTTTAGAAGGCAAAGGTCGCATGGAAGAACCTGAAAATATTGTTAGGTTTCTCGATAATTATTTTTCTCCTAAACTACTTCTGGGGAAAAAAATACTCATTACTGCAGGTCCTACATACGAAAAGATAGATCCTGTACGTTTTGTAGGCAACTATTCTACCGGAAAAATGGGATTCGCTCTGGCGGAAGTTTGTGCCAAGCAAGGTGCAGATGTCTGCATAATCGCTGGTCCTGTTAAAATGGAAACAGTACATCCTAATATTGAGCGAATTGATGTGGAATCGGCTGAGGAAATGTATCAAGCCGTCATGAATCGATTTTATGGTACTGATGGTGCTATATTGTGCGCTGCAGTTGCTGATTTTACACCAATTGAGACTTCTCAAAGCAAACTAAAACGCGAAAATGACAACTTGCTGCTTGAACTGAAACCTACGCAAGATATTGCTGCTTCACTCGGTAGCATGAAAATGGAAAATCAATTTTTGGTTGGTTTTGCTTTGGAGACAAATAATGAAGAAGCTAACGCACAACAGAAATTGGAACGTAAAAATTTAGATTTTATCGTGCTCAATTCTTTGCAGGATGATCAGGCAGGATTTGGTTACGATACCAATAAAATTACCATTTTACATCGAACGGGTATTAAAAAGCAATTTGATCTTAAAAGCAAAAATGCAGTAGCAGAAGATATTATCGCTGAAATAATTAATCTAATTGACAATTAACAAACTCCGGTTATTAAATAATAATTGTCTCTAAATTATTAATAACTGTTTACTTATTACTGAAATAACTGAAAATGAAACATTGGATGCTTATATTGAACTTCTTGTTGTTCGCAGGAATTGTTCATGCACAGGAATTGAATTGCACAGTAAATATTAATTCCACCCAAATACAAGGAAGTAATAAATCGGTTTTCAACACGCTTCAAAAGTCAATTTCCGAATTTATAAATAACAGAAAATGGAGCGAAATGACTTATGCCAATACCGAACGTATTGAGTGCAGTATGAATATCATTGTAAAAAAAATGGAATCTGATGTTTTTACAGCTGAAATTCAGATTCAGTCGCGCCGACCTATTTACAATTCTACCTATAATAGTCCACTCTTTAATTTTAAAGATAATGACTTTACGTTTAATTACAAGGAGTTTGACCAGTTGGAGATGAACCAAAACACCATTACATCTAATCTTACCGCAGTTATTGCATATTATTCTTACCTAATTATTGGTTATGATATGGATTCCTATTCTCGCTTAGGTGGCACTCCTTTTTTTCAGTCTGCCGAGAGTATCGTTAATGCTGCGCAGGGAGCTGATTTAGGAAAAGGTTGGAAAGCTTTTGAAAGTCCAAAAAATCGCTATGCTTTAACAAATAATTTATTGGATGAAGCATTTAAAAAATATCGGAATTTCTTTTACGAATACCATCGTTTGGGATTGGATGAGATGACTTCTAATGCTGTTAATGCACGTGCCCGGATAGCTGAAGGATTACCACTTTTGCGTGAAGCCAATAGGGCAAGACCTTCTGCCATTGTTATTTCATCGTTTTTGGATGCTAAAAGCGATGAATTGATCAATATATTTTCAAAAGCAACTCCAACCGAAAAATCGGAGGCTGTGCAGGTTCTTTCGGATGTAAATCCAACACAAACGACAAGATATGAAACAATTTTAAAATAATTACGAGTTTCACATTATAATTACATAATTCAACACCCGATTGCTATCGGCATCAACATTAAAAAATGCTCAAATCCATTTATATTTCCAACTACGCTTTAATCTCTGAATTGAATATTGAATTTGATGCCGGATTTTCAGTTATTACAGGTGAAACTGGTGCCGGAAAATCGATTATTTTGGGTGCGCTTTCACTTATTTTAGGGCAACGTGCCGATAATAAGTCTATAAAAGTAGATGCTGAAAAATGCGTTATTGAAGCAGAATTTGATATTTCGTCTTATCAACATCTAAACGATTTCTTTTTACAAAACGATCTGGATAATGAAAGTTCCCGTTGTATTATTCGTCGGGAGTTAACTAATACAGGAAAATCACGGGCATTTATTAACGATACACCAGTATCTTTGAATTTGATACGTGATTTAAGTAACCGCCTGATTGATATTCATTCGCAACACGAAAATTTATTGCTTTCCAACGATGCATACCAATTGGATGTTGTTGATACCATTGCGCAAAATTCAGTTAACTTATCAACTTATCGACAAACCTATACAAATTGGAGAAGTTTGCAATCGGAACTTAAACAATTGCAAAAAACCGCTGAAAAACAGGCTGCTGATTTGGATTATATTCAGTTTCAGTTCAAACAACTGGATGATGCTCAGTTAATTGAAAATGAGCAGGAAGAGCTTGAATCGGAACAGGATACCTTAAGCCATGCCGAAGAAATTAAAATGGAATTGCTGAAAGTTAATCAATTAATAGTAGAGGAAAGTACATCGCTTCCATTGCTTAAAGATGGAATTCTGGCACTTTCACGAATTAAAAACTTTATTCCGGATGGCAATAACTGGTATGATCGTTTACAATCGGCATTTATTGAAATTAAAGATATAACTGCTGAAATGAATACATTTGAAGAACGGGTTGAATTTAATCCTACACGTCTCGAATGGGTTCAAAACAGACTGAGTGAACTTTTTACTTTGCAGAAAAAATACAAAGTTATTTCAGTTACTGAACTTATTACTTTACGTGAAAGTTTTGGATCTCAATTACAACGTATTGATTCTTTTGACGATGAAATTGAAGCTTTAAAAGTCAAAATTGATCTCATATTCGGACAATTACTAATTGATACACAAGGTTTAACCGATAGTAGAAAAAATGCATGTAAACCAATAGAAATGCATTTGATCGAACAATTGATAAAGTTGGGAATGCTGAATATACAATTCGAAGTCGCAGTTTTACCTTTATCCGATTTTGCCGAACACGGAAAGGATGAAGTACAATTTCTTTTCTCAGCCAATAAGAATCGTCCGGTACAACCTGTTACACAAATTGCATCGGGTGGGGAAGTATCCCGCCTAATGTTATCTATCAAATCACTGGTAGCACACAAGGCTGATCTACCAACCATTATTTTTGATGAAATTGATACAGGTGTATCCGGTGAAATTGCACACCGAATGGGTGAAATTATGGAAGCTATGAGTACTGACATGCAGGTAATTACTATAACTCATTTGCCACAAATTGCTGCCAAAGGAGCTCAGCATTATCGCGTTTACAAAGACGAAAGTGGCGAACAAACGCAAACACATATTCAACGTTTAAGTGAAGCAGAACGAGTTTCGGAACTGGCTCAAATGCTTAGTGGAAAGAACATAACCGATGCAGCTTTACGTAATGCAAAAGAATTACTGGAAAATAGTTAATAGTGGGTAGTTTATAATGGTTTACAGTAAATAGTGTCAGTTTATAAAAAAAGAGGCTGTCTCATTATGAGATAGCCTCTTTTTCAATTATTATAATACTCTTTTGAAATTTCGACGAATCCTGTATCATCCGCCAAACTCGGAACTCGAAACTCGAAACTCGGAAAGTTTAGTTTCTCAAAGCAGCTTGTGCAGCGGCCAAACGGGCAATAGGCACGCGGAACGGAGAGCAGCTTACATAGTTCAAACCTACGCGATGGCAGAATTCAACTGATGAAGGTTCGCCTCCATGTTCTCCACAAATACCAACTTTCAGGTCAGGTCGAACAGAACGTCCTTTTTCGGTTGCCATTTGTACCAATTGACCAACACCAATTTGGTCAAGTACCTGGAATGGGTCTGCTTTCAAAATTTTCTTTTCAAGATAGATAGGCAAGAATGAAGCAATATCATCACGTGAATAACCGAAAGTCATTTGCGTTAAGTCATTGGTTCCGAAAGAAAAGAATTCGGCGGTTACAGCAATTCGATCAGCTGTTAAGCAAGCACGAGGAATTTCTATCATAGTTCCTACTTTGAACGCGATGCTGTCGCCTCTTTCTTCAAACAGTTTGGCAGCTGTTTCACGGATAATTTTATCTTGTTCGTTGAACTCGAACTTGATACCAACCAATGGAACCATTATTTCAGGAAGAACCTTGATTCCTTTTTTCTTGAGAACCAAAGCTGCCCCAAGAATAGCACGTGTTTGCATTTCTGTAATTTCAGGATAAGTGTTTCCCAAACGACAACCACGGTGTCCTAACATAGGATTTTGTTCGTGCAATGAATCCACACGTTGTTTGATAACTTTCAACGATACACCCATGGCTTCAGCCATTTCTTGTTGACCTTTTTCATCGTGAGGTACAAATTCGTGCAATGGTGGATCGAGCAAACGAACCGTTACCGGGCAACCTTCCATTGCTGCGAAAATGCCTTCAAAGTCAGCTTCCTGATATGGAAGAATTTTTGCCAATGCAACACGACGACCGGCTTCATCTTCAGCCAGAATCATTTCGCGCATGGCTTTGATTTTTTCACCTTCGAAGAACATATGTTCTGTCCGGCAAAGACCAATTCCCGTTGCACCAAATTTGCGGGCAACCATTGCATCGTGAGGCGTATCGGCATTTGTACGAACTGTCATTCTTGTGTGTTTATCAGCCAAAGTCATGAGTTCTGCAAAATCGGCATCCAATTCAGCTTCCGTTGTACCCACTTTTCCTAAAAAAATATCACCGGTAGAACCATTGAGTGAAATGTAATCTCCTTCTTTTACTGTTATGCCGTCTACTTCCATTATTTTGTTAGTATAGTCAATTTTTAATGTTCCGGCACCCGAAACACAACATTTACCCATACCACGAGCTACAACGGCAGCATGTGAAGTCATACCGCCACGTGCAGTCAAAATTCCCTGAGCAGCAGCCATTCCGGCTAAATCTTCCGGAGATGTTTCAACTCGAACCATG
>Ga0209540_10000091_pt1 | contig 118742 bp, 91 predicted proteins | sample BarGraIncu01121A_FD_184501 | JGI IMG/M metagenome (GOLD analysis project Ga0209540, IMG submission 184501) | Arctic peat soil microbial communities from Barrow, Alaska - Barrow Graham LP Incubations 011-21A (SPAdes) (version 2) | ecosystem: Environmental > Terrestrial > Soil > Wetlands > Peat... | reverse complement strand
GCCTCTGCTTTCACCTTATACAACAACCTCGCCTTGTCATTCCGAGCGCCAGCGAGGAATCCCCCTCACCTATTTTGATATTTTGATTTAATTCCAATTCAATTATTATTCATTCCGGATACTCATATTATAAATTTAGTTATATCTTACTAAAAAAACGCCCTGATTGCTTTTAGAAGTCCATGTCTGTCGAATGGTTTTGAAATAAAGGATGAACAGCCGCAACAAATCGCAACGTCATTGTCATCAGCATAAGCTGTCTGTGCAATAATCGGGATATTCTTGTTTGTCTCCCTGATAATCTTAGTTGCCGTATATCCATCCATTACAGGCATCTTTATATCCATAAGAACAAGATCAATCTTTTCAGAAGAAACTTTCGCCACTGCCTCTTTTCCATCCTTAGCTCTTAAAATGTTTACATTTGATTTTGATAGAAAAAATTGAATCAGTTTGAAATTACTGTCTACATCTTCCGCTACCAGAATAGTAATTCTCTCAGGAAAATCATAATCTTTCTGAACTGAGTCTTTGGTCATATTTTCTACTTTAGTATTTTGTTTATGGAAAGGAATTGTAAAAAAGAATGACGATCCGGTTCCAACTTCTGAGGACACCCAGATTCTCCCCCCTATGAGTTCAATATATGCTTTTGATATTGCGAGTCCCAGTCCTGTTCCTTCAAACATTCTTGATTTTGAATTTTCAACCTGATAAAAACGATCAAAAATCAGTGAATAATGTTCTTCAGGAATTCCTATTCCACTATCAGTAACAAAAAATTCCAAAAAATCATTTTTTACTAAATAACCAAATCTGATAAATCCTTCGGCTGTAAATTTAAAAGCATTATTAACAAGATTCGAGAGAATCTGGGTAAGTTTAGTACCATCTGTAAGAATAACCGCATCGGAATCTGATAGATCGGGAAAGAAAGATAATTCAAGATTCATCCGGGCTGCTTGAAGACAGTACTTATTAAACACGCTTTTAAGTATTGTATTTACATTTACATCATTTTTTACAGCTTTTACCAGATTAGCTTCAATATTGGAAATATCAACAATGTCAGTAATAATTGAAAGAAGGTGATCACTACTCTGCATAATAATTTCAGTGTACGACTGTCGCGATTGAACATCTCCATCAGGTTCAGACAAAAGTGTGGAGAACCCGACAATTGCATTCATAGGTGTTCTTATCTCATGCGATATATTATGTAAAAACGCTGTTTTGAGTCTGTCGCTCTCTTCAGCTTTATCTTTAGCCCTGATAAGTTCCTCCTCGACTTTTTTCCGTTCAGTAATATTTCGCAGGCTACCTATAATTTTTTCCGGATTCCCATTCACGTCAAACGTCATCTTAGCTGAAATAGAACATGGGATCAATGTTCCATCACGAATTATAAGTATGATTTCAAAATCATTAACACTCCCATCTTTCTTCAAAGCTTCAACGATCGCCTCGCGGACCAAGTGATCTGAGTAGAAATCGTACATTGACCTCCCAATGACATCCTCCGGATGATATTGCCCCTTAGACACGATTTCAATAGAAGGACTAACATCAAGAATTATTCCTTCCAATGAAGTTTCATAATACACATCCAGTATATTATTAAAGATCAGGTGATATTTATTTTCACTTTCTATTAATGCTTCTTTTGCCTGTTTGCGATCTGTAATATCCTGAATTACCCCAAGGAATTTTACCTGACCCTCATTGGTTAATTCCAGGTCCGCTCTGGAATATATGGTTCTTATAGCTCCGTCATTTAATCGTTTAATTTTGAACTCTACCTGATATTGCTCATTATACTTTAACAGACGGTCAAAAGCCTCATCCAGAATTAATCTGTATTCAGGTAGCGGTATCTTCTGAACTGTTTCAAGAGGAATTTCGTAACCTGAGTTTTCAAACCCATAAATCTTTAAAGCTTCATCAGACACCCAGATACTTTTTGCTGACAGATCCAGTTCCCAATTCCCGATATGTGCAATAGTTTGTGTCTTTTGCAACATCAAATTACTTCTTTCCAATTTCTTTTCTGCAGCCTTTTTCTCTTTCAGTATTTTGATTTTATTAATTGAATTAATCACAGAAGGTCCAAGTCGGGAAAGATTGTCTTTCAGGACGTAATCATCAGCACAGGCTTTCATACAATCAACGGCAACTTCTTCATTTACTGACTCTGTCACCAGTATAAATGGTATTAGAGGAGCCGTTTTATTACGAATTAAAAGAGCTTCCATTCCATCAAATTGAGGAAGTGAAAAATCGGATATAATCAAATCGGGTTCAAAGGATATAAGGCCGTTAAGATAATCGTCTCTGTTATCAACCAGTAATTTTGAAAAAGAGATATTGTTCTCTTTCAATTCATGCCAGATTAGTTCAACATCACTTTGAACATCTTCGATGAACAATATTTTCAATTTCCCTTCCATACAGTGGCTTTCATTTTGTATAAATCATCAGTTTCAGGAAAACACGATAATCGGATGAAAAATAAAAGAGCAAGTTAATAACTTTTTTCTGGATTTTTTCCTGGATAATTTTACACCAGTTTGCTTAATGAGAAGAATTATCATACACATTAGCTATATATTAAACCAGGAAACTAAACGCAATCCCTTATTTTTAAGAATAGAAATTGGAGAAAATTATAGGAATTTCTTTTATTAATATATAAATTTACAACTAATACACTTTATGAATTAAAATACGACACCATGAAAAAAGCAACTGCTCTTATATGCGCAATAGCATCGCTCCTATTCTTAACCTCAACAAAAGTATTTTCACAGGATTGGCCACAATTCAGGGGTATTGGCCGCGATAGCAAGGTGACCGGTTTCAAAAGCCCGACTGCCTGGCCGGCAGAACTTAAACAGGAATGGAAAGTAAATGCAGGATTTGGCGATGCAACTCCTGTACTTAGCGGAAATAAAATCTATCTTAATACACGTCAGGGAAATGATGAGCTTGTACTATGTCTCGATGCGCTTTCAGGCAAGGAGCTTTGGAAAACTCAATATCCTTCACCAGCGGTTACCGGACCATCCGGTTCTCATCCCGGACCAAGAAGTACTCCGGCCATTGCAAATGGTAAAATTGTAACTTTTGGAGCATCAGCAATTCTCACGTGTCTTGATGCTAACACAGGTAAGGTAATCTGGAAAAGAGAGAACCCCACAAATGCTGTTCCTCAGTTTTTCACAGGAATGTCGCCTCTTATTATTGAGAATACTTGCATTGCCCATGTTGGTACAAAAGATAATGGAGAGGTTATTGCTCTCGATCTGAACTCAGGAAACGAAAAATGGAAATGGGCAGGCGATGGCCCCGCTTATGCTTCTCCTTCTGTCATGACTATTGACGGGGTTAAACATTTGATTGTCCAGACTGAGAAAAACCTTATAGCACTTAACCTTAACGATGGCAAACTTTTATGGCAGGTAGCAACTCCTGTTCAGCAGCGTTTCTATAATTGTTCAAGTCCTTATATTGATGGACAGACAATTTATTATACAGGTCAGGGTACAGGAATGAAGGCAATTAAAATTGAAAAATCAGGAGGCAATTTCACAACAAAAGAAATATGGAGTAATGCAGGTGTAGGAGCTAAATGGAATACCCCTGTACTTAAAAATGGATTTCTTTATGGCTTCACTGATCAGAAAAGGATCTACTGCCTGAATGCATCTACAGGTGAAACAGCATGGATAGATAATGTTGTTAACAGCGATTTTGCCACTATTGTAGATTGCGGATCAGTAATTATCGGACTCCCAAGCACAGGAAACCTGATTGTATTTAATCCGGAATCAGCAGCATATAAAGAAGTTGTAAAATATAAGGTTTCCGAAACACCCGTTTATGCATTTCCTATTATAGCTGGCAATCTGGTCTATATCAAAGATGCTGAGAACCTGACTCTATACAAAATTAACTAGAAACATTAAAGTTACAAGTTGCAGCTTGCAGAGGATGTTCATTTAACATGCAATTTGCAACCTGTACCTTGCAAGCATGTCACCCTTTTGTCTTTTTACTTTTGTCTTTTGTCTTCCTTACCAAATCTTCTCCATCAGGAGTATGTTCCGTAATTCGTTTGGAGTAATATTTTCCCTTATTTCTCCTGAATCTACAACTGATATAAAACCAGATTCTTCAGAAACAACCAGAATCAGTGCATCAGTGTTTTCTGACATTCCGACAGCAGCTCTGTGCCGCATCCCGAAACGGGGAGGCATAATTTTATCAGTTGTGGGTAATTGACAACGTGCAGCAAGAATAAGCCCCCCTTCAATTAATACTGCTCCATCATGCAATGGGGTATTTTTGAAGAAGATTGTTTCCAGTAATTCCGCACTTACCTGAGCTTTGATTATCTCACCCCCATCTGAATAAAGATCAAGACTGCTTTTCCTTCCAATAACTATTAATGCTCCTGTTTTTCCTGATGACATTGCTTCACATGCCCTTACAATCTCTTCTACTTCCCTGGTACTTACCTTTTCACCTTTTACTGATGAGAAAAACCTGCCAAGAGAGGATCCGCTGCCTGAAACATATTTTGTACCAAGAACGAGTAAGAACCTTCTCACTTCCTGTTGAAAAACTATTATAAGAGCAATCACTCCGACTCCTATTACCTGTCCGAGTAATGCACTTATCAACTCCATACCGAGTGCTTTTGCTACGATCCATGAGATGTAGATAAAAAATATACCGATAAAAATACTGAATGCGGCAGTCCCTCTTATAAGTCTGTATAACTGAAATAGTATGACCGCCACCAGAACTATATCAAATACATCAGGTGCTGTTATGTGAAATGGCATAATTTTTTAATAAGTTTTATTGTCTGTACTGCTTCCTTAACATCATGTACCCTAAGTATATCTGCTCCATTTACCAGGGCAATTGCATTTAGTGCGGTTGTACCGTTAAGAGCCTCATCAGCAGATATCTCAAGTGTTTTCCATATCATGGATTTTCGCGATACCCCAACCAGTAAAGGTAATCCGGCAATTGAAAAATCACTAAGTCGCCGAAGAAGGTCAAAATTATGATCTGCCGTTTTTCCGAATCCGAAGCCAGGATCAATTATAATATCCTTCACTCCTACCGATTGGAGTCTGAAAATTCTTTCACCAAACCAGCTAAGTATATCTGCTACAATATCCTCATAAACCGGATTTTTTTGCATAGTGAGAGGATCTCCTTTCATATGCATCATTATATAAGGAACATTCAGCTTCTCAATAACTGAAAACATTTCAGTGTCAGCATCACCTCCTGAAATATCATTTACAATATGAGCTCCGCATTCAACTACTGCCTCCTTTGCCAGATCCGCTCTGAACGTATCAATGGATATTATTGCTTCAGGTAGTTCCCGTCTTATAAGTTTAATAGCTCTGAGAACCCGTTTCCCCTCCTCTTCCTGTGTAATATTTACTGCCCCCGGACGGGAAGAATACCCTCCGACATCAAGTATATCAGCCCCCTCCTCCATCATTCTGACAGCCGCTTTCAGTATTTCTTCATCAGTGTTAAAACGGCTATGTTTATAGAAAGAGTCAGGAGTGATATTCAGTATCCCCATTACTTTAGGAATCTCAAGATCAAGGAGTTTTCCTCCGACATTAATGTATTTCGGTTTATCCGTCAAGGCATTTTTTTTATTAGCCGAATTTAGTGATTTTATTAATGCCGGCAAATTCAATTCATTCAACAGTGGATGAGTTCATGTGTTTATCTACATTTAACTCCGAATACATTTCCTTCTTTGCCCTCAGGTTATTACATTTGTACTGAAAGAAACTAAATAAAAAATGAAGCTTTTTGTTATTGAAGGAGTTGATGGAGCAGGTAAATCAACACAGTTGAACTTATTAAAAGACTTCTTTACGGAAAAAGGATATAAATGTGAATATCTGCACTTTCCCAGAACTGAGTCCCCATATTTCGGAGAACTTATTGCACGATTTCTAAGGGGAGAATTTGGCTCCCTGAATGATGTAGACCCATATCTTGTTGCAATGATATATGCAGGTGACAGAAAGGACGCATCTGAATTAATAAGCAAATGGCTGAATGATGGAAAGATAGTATTGCTCGACAGGTATACATATTCAAATATAGCTTACCAGTGTGCTAAATTGAACGATATCCCTGAACAGGAAAAGCTTTTGAAATGGATTCTGTCTCTTGAATTTGACCATTTCTCAATTCCAAGACCCGACCTGAATATTTTTCTCGATGTGCCTTTTGCATTCACTGAGAAAAAGTTATTAAATGCCAGAACCGGAAATGACCGCAGTTATCTTAATGGTAGCAGAGATATACACGAAGAGAGTCTGGTATTTCAGAAAAAAGTAAGAAATATCTATCTGAAAGTTGCAAAATCTGATAAGAGACTTGCTGTTGTAGATTGTAGCAGCAGTTCAGGATCAATGTTACCGCCAGTTGAAATATTCAGGATGATAGTTAAAATATTCACCAACAGAAAGATCCTCTGAAATGAGAATACTAAAAATTGTCAGTAGAATAATAATTGGCCTCCTTTTTATATTTTCAGGAGTAGTTAAAGCTATTGATCCTCTTGGTTCAGCATATAAGTTTCATGATTATTTTCAGGCTTTTCATATCGGTTTTCTGAACTCACTCAGCATCATTCTTGCAATTCTTATGTGTACAGCTGAGTTCATTTCAGGTTTTTCTGTTCTTACAGGACTTAGGCAAAGAACAGGGATATTGGGCGCCTTGATTCTTATGATAATATTTACACCACTTACCTTTATTCTTGCATTAACAAATCCTGTATCAGACTGCGGTTGTTTTGGCGATGCAATACATCTTACAAACTGGCAGACTTTCGGGAAAAATGTAATACTTATTGGTTTGGCTTTTGTACTTTTTGCAGGGCGAAAAGAAGTGAAACAACTTTTCAATACCATTACTGAATGGATAATTATTTCCGGGGTCATCGTTCTTTTCATAGTGTTTTCCTTAGCAAACCTGAAGTACCTGCCGGTAATAGATTTTTTACCTTATAAAACAGGGGTGAAAATTGCTGATAAAATGGTTGTTCCTGATGGTGTGCCGGTTGATACATATAATACAACTTTCGTATATGAAAAGGGCGGTATAAAAAAGGAGTTCAGTATAAGTAACTATCCTGCTAACGACACTTCATGGAAGTTCGTTGAACAGAAATCTGTTCTGTTAAAAAAAGGATACCAGCCCCCTATTCATGACTTCAGCATTGCTTCTTTGAATGGAGTGGATATTACTAATGATGTATTATCACATTCCGGATATTCTGTTTTAATGATAACAAAGAAACTTGCAGAAGCAAAAAGTAACCGGCTTGAGGAAGGGTATAAACTTGGTAAATATTGCCATGAAAAAGGGATAGATTTTTATATTTTAACAGCTTCCGGCACTGATGAAGCAAAAAGCATTAATAACGGACTTGGATTTTATTCAGTTGATGAAACAACTTTAAAAACCATAGTAAGGTCCAATCCTGGCTACATTCTGCTGAAGGATGGAATTATTATTGGCAAATGGTCCTGGGCAAATTTGCCTGATCAGAAATGGTTTAACTCCAAACTTTGACTCACTCTAAGTACTGATTTTTTTGTAACTTTAAATATTATTTTTTTAAAAAACTGAAATTTATATGAGAAAGAAAATTGTTGCTGGAAACTGGAAAATGAATATGGATCTGGCAGAGGGTCTGAAATTTGCAGGGTCAATAGATAAATACTTCAAGGAAAAACCTTCAGCCAGAGCTTTGGCAATTTTGTGTACCCCTTTTATTCATCTTGCAGGTGTTTCTGAAATTCTTAAACATGGTAAGGTAGCACTGGGAGCACAAAACTGTGCGTCAGAAGCTTCGGGAGCCTTTACAGGAGAGGTTTCTGCCTGGATGGTAAGAAGCACTGGTGCAGAATATGTAATACTCGGACACTCAGAAAGAAGAATGTATTACCACGAAGATGACATGCTTATCAACAAAAAAACATTACTTGCAATTAACAGCGGATTAAAAGTGATCTTCTGCTGCGGTGAAGTTTTAAGTGAAAGAGAAGCCGGAAGCCATTTTCAGATTGTTAAAAGACAGCTTGAAGTAGGATTATTCACTCTCACCGAAGAGCAAATGGATAAAATAGTTGTAGCATACGAACCGGTGTGGGCTATCGGTACAGGATTAACAGCAACACCCGATCAGGCACAGGAGATGCATAAATTCATCCGCGACAAGGTAAAAGAGAAATATGGAAACGATTGTGCAAAAAAACTCCCTGTTCTCTATGGTGGGAGTTGTAAACCATCCAATGCAGCTGAGATTTTTTCCAAACCTGATGTAGATGGTGGTCTCATTGGTGGCGCTTCCCTTAAAAGAGAGGATTTCGTTGCTATAGTCGAAGCTATGCAATAAATTAATTATTAGTGCATTAAGCTCATTATTTACTAAAAGATAATATTATGGCAAAGAAACTGGTAATTCTGGCTCTCTTTTTAACTTTTATTACCCCTGCCATAATATTATCTCAATCAAGATCAGCTTTCACTGGAGATGTTACAAAGTTCCGGGGTGAGGTTATTTCATTTATGGGATTAAACCTTAATCCGGAACAATCTAACTATCTGAATCTATTCTTTTCCAGATGGGATAGTGCTGCTTTTAGTAAGGAGAATATGGTGCAGATAATAAATGTTTCGAGCCAGCTTTCTTCCAGATCAATGAGGCCGGTGCCGTATTTTTATGATTATATTGTTTCACTGAATTCTTTTATAGATTATAAACTTAAAACCGCGGATTTAACTAACTGGCTGACAGGGCTCAATGAATTTGCTCTTAATCCAAAATATACCAATGATTTCATTGATAAGTATTTTAAGAATACTACTTCGATGATAAAAGAGAATGTTTTGTTTGAATCAGGAACTGTCAAATGGAAAGTTAAAAACAGCAAGTTTCAATTTTTGCATGACACCATTTTTTATATATCCGTTTCTGATGCTACCCTCACATGCTATAAACAAAATGATAGTACTGAACTTTATAATGTCACCGGCAAATATTATCCCGGGTTGCTGCAATTCATTGTTGATAAAGGTATTGTGACCTGGGAAAAAGCAGGACTTCCGCGAAATGAGGCATTTGCAAAAATCATCAATTATTCAATTAATATCACCAAGAGCAGTTTCAAAGTTGATTCAGCTCTGCTTAATTATTCAAAATACTTTAAAGAACCCGTATTAGGGACACTGGAAGATCAGCCAATAAACGTTATTAATCTGGATAAGGCCAGCTATCCACGTTTTGAGACCTATACAAAAGAGTTCAGGATTAAGAAACTTTACGAAGGGGTCAATTATGAGGGTGGCCTCTCTTTTGAAGGCGCCAATGTGAAAGGTACCGGCGAAAAAAGCACTCCTGCAAAAATTTTTCTTTACAAAAATGATACACTTTATTTGAAAGTCAGTTCAAACGAGTTTGTATTTTCAAAAACCGGATTGAACAGCTCGGAATCAGTCATGGCTCTCTATCTCGATAAAGACTCTATTTACCATGTTAACCTGGGGTTCTCATATTTTGCAGCAAACAGACAGGTTAATCTGTTCCGGACAAGTGTTCCGATTTCAAAAAGTCCTTATTCAGATTCCTTTCATAACCTTGATATGTACTTCGAATATCTGACCTGGAATATGAACGAATCTAAAATTACACTGTCACGATCACGCGGATCTGCATTGGGACAAGCTCAATTTGAGTCTTCATCCTTCTACAATATGAACAGTTTTATGCGACTAATGGCTCTTGATGATTATCATCCTCTAAATCTGCTACTGAAATTTGCTGAATATTTCTATTCTGAAACATTTCCGGTTGCAGAGTTTGCGAAATATATAAACAAACCGATAGAATCGGTTACCGGATTGTGTATTGATTTGGCTAACAAGGGCTTCGTATATTACGACCGGCTAAATAATGAGATTACCTTAAAGAAAAAAACAAAGGACTTCCTCAATGCTTTTGCGAATAAAAAAGATTATGATGTTATTAACATATATAGTGAAACAAAAGCTCCAACCGATAACGCAGTTCTTGATCTGAAAAATTACAGGTTGCGTCTGAATGGAGTTTCCGGCGTATTACTAAGTGATTCTCAAAGAGTTGCAATTTATCCATATATGAAGCAACTTGAAATACAGAAGAATAGGAACCTTCAATTCGATGGCTTTGTTGAAGCAGGACTCTTTGAAATTTATGGTCATAATTTTGCTTTTAGTTATGACACATTTAAAATAAGACTTCAAAAAATTGACACAATAAAAGTTTCTGTAGAGACCGATCAGAAAGATAATTTAGGGAATCCGGTTATAAAAGGTATTGATAATGTGATACATCTGGGATCAGCAGAAGTATATATAAATGAACCTGATAATAAATCGGGCAGGATAAACTATAAGAAATACCCGATTATCAAAGTACTTACCACCTCTTATATTTTCTTTGACAATATCCCCGGACTTGAGAATATCTATAAGCAGACTGATTTTTATTTTAAAGTTGATCCTTTTACCTATGAAAATATTAATCACTATACTAATAAAGATATGCATCTGCCGGGAGATTTCTTTGGTGGCAATATCCTTAAGCCAATGCGGCAAAATCTTATAATTGATGAAAATAACTCACTCGGGTTTAATATGGTTATACCGAAAGAAGGGATTGATGTCTATGGAGACAAGGGGAAATTTTTCGATCTTATAAGCATGACTAACAAGGGATTAATTGGAAAAGGAACTTTGAAACACGTAACCTCAACCGCTATATCGGATGAGTTTAAATTCTTTCCTGATTCTATGCTCACCCAGGCAACAACTTTCAATATTGAAAAAGACGGAGCAGGATTATTCCCTGTTCTGAACAGTAAGGATGTTGCAATAAAATGGCTGACACAAAAAGATGAATTCATGGTGACCAATACCACCGGGAAATATTTTAATATGTTCGACAACGGAACCACCCTTGAGGGAAAATTAATACTGACTCCTTCAAAACTGAGCGGGCCAGGAGTAATCAATACCACAGATTCAAAAATTACTTCAGATCTTTTCAGTTTCGCAACAAATGAAATCAAAGCGGAGAAAGCTGATTACGATCTTAAATCACCTACCACCAACGGATATTCATTTATTGCCGAAAATGCAAATACCGATATTAATTTTGATCTTAAACTGGCCCGTTTCCGACTGAACACAGATTCATCCAAGGTAAAATTTCCTGAACTGCAATATAATTGTACAATGACCGATTTTGTATATAATCAGGAAACCAGGGTGATGAACATGGAACAGAAAGGGAAAGTTGGAACAGCCTTATTAACCCCTGATAAGCTTCTCCGGTTAGATTTAAAAAATCTTGACAAACCTACTTTCTTTGCAACGAACAATCTTAAAGATACGGTTGCATTTTCATCATTTAAAGGAAGTTATCATGGTAATGAGGAATATATTGAAGCAGAAAACATAAACTATATACATATTGCTGATGCCCTCATTCAACCTGAAAAAGGGAAAATTATTATAAACAGGGGAGCAAAAATCAAACAGATGGAGAATGCAATAATAGCTGTCAATAACAAGCATATTTTGCATTCGGCAAAAATTGATATTGAGTCAAGTAAAAGGTATACAGGCAGCGCGATATACGATTATGTTGATGAAAACAAAGATATTCAGCAAATTACATTCCCGGATCTTGCAGTTGACACTGCCACCACTACTGCAAAAGGCTTTATTCCTGCCACTCAAAAATTTATGCTTAGTCCTGCTTTTTCTTATGCAGGTGACGTAACTCTGTCTGCAAGAAACGAGCTCCTTTCTTTTACAGGAGCTGCAGGAATTACTCATGATTGCAGCACAATAAAGAGCTATAACATCAAATTCAAAGGGCCAATTGATCCTAAAAATGTACTTATTCCTGTAAGTGATAAGCCGAGAGATATAAATGACAATCTCGTTTTCTCAGGATCTTATATCCATGTCGATTCTATGCACATTTATCCGGCATTTCTTTCACAGCAAAAATCATATACCGATGTCGCCCTGGTTAATTCATCTGGCTTTCTCTATTATGAAAAGGCAAAAGACAGGTACATTATTACATCCCGTGAAAAACTTGCTGATCAGACTCTGCCAGGCAATATGATAACCTTCGATAAGAAAAACTGCATATTATCAGGAGAAGGGACAATCAATTTTGGAGCAAAATACGATCTTCTCAAACTGGAAAGTGCAGGAAATGTTGTGCATTCAATTGATTCAGGAAATGTTAATGTTGAAGCAATTCTGGCTCTCGACTTCTTTTTCTCACAGGATGCTCTGAAGCTGATGGCCGATGAAATCAGGATGATGCCCTCTTTAAAACCAGTAGATCTGAATACTGAACTGAATAACAAGGGAATGAAGGATCTGATGGGTACGGAAGTTGCCACACAGATTAAGGAGGAAATGGACCTTTTTGGCACATCAAAAACCCTTCCGAAAGAATTCACCTATGAACTCCTGCTTAATGAAGTAAAATTATTCTGGAATAAAACAACATCTTCATTCAGATCAAAAGGAAAAATCGGTATCGGCTTCATCGGTCCACAGCCTATAAATGTCTATGTAGATGGGTATATTGAAATTCAGAGAAGAAAGACTGGCGATATGCTCGACATATATCTTAAAGCAAACGAATCTACCTGGTACTATTTCTCCTATTTCAAAGGTGTAATGATGACACATTCAGGGAATAACAATTATAACAGTCTTATTAAAAGTCTAAAACTTAAAGACAGGAAACATCCTGATGCCACAGTAAGATTACCATATACTTACATGATTGCTTCTGAAGACCGGCTGGGACGATTCCTGAAAAGGATGGCCACTGATAATCCGGGTGATGAACCTGTAACTAAATAACAGCCTTCCCTCTCTCACCAAGCTCAATTAGTTCCATATCGTGAATATTTTTCCCGTCAATCTGAAACCTGATTGCGGTCATGTATTTATGAAACCCATTGTATCCTGCCGCCCCTGGATTCACATATAATAATCCAGCCTTTTTATCGTACATAACCTTTGCTATATGTGAATGTCCGCAGATAAACAGATCCGAATGTGTTTGATAAATTTCAGTTCTGATTCTGTTATCATAATGCCCGGGTGATCCTCCGATATGAGTGATCCAGATATTGACCTCATCAATTTTAAAACGAAGATGTTCCGGAAAAGCTGTTCTTACAACTGCATTATCGATATTTCCATATACTGCTTTCAGGGGTTTGAAAGAAGCCAGCTTATCTGCTGTTTCAATATTACCTATGTCGCCGGCATGCCAGATCTCATCGCATCCGGCAAAATGATCGAAAAGCCGCGGATGAATCCAGCCATGCGTATCGGAGATAAGACCAATCTTCATAATGTAAGCAACTTAACAACTGACTTTGTGATACTTTGTGAGGTACTTTGTGACCTTAGTGGTAAAAAAATTTAACCACTAAGTAACTCAAAGGATTTCACAAAGGAACACAAAGGTTAATTCAAAATATCTAATTTTGTAAAAACTGAATCACATGCAGATATTTTATGCTCCCGATATAACCGGTGATAATTACACCTTAGACGAAAATGAATCGAAACATATTATCAGGGTTTTAAGAATGACAAAGGGAACAAGGGTCAGATTAATAGACGGAACAGGAAATCTTTATGAAGGAATCATCAACAACCCCGATCCAAAAAAATGCACTGTATCAATCAATGGAATAATAAAGGACTTTGAAAAAAAGAATTACAGGCTTCACATAGCTATATCACCGCTAAAAAACACTGAACGCTTTGAATGGTTTACAGAGAAGAGTGTTGAGATCGGAGTCGATGAAATAACGCCAATCATCTGCAGAAACACAGAAAAACAAAGTATAAAGACAGAAAGAGTTAATAATCTTATTATTTCGGCGATGAAGCAATCGCTGAAAGCAACAAAAACAGTTTTAAACTCTTCCTGTTCTTTCAATGATTTAATTAACACAGATTTTAAAGGAATCAAAATGATTGCACATTGCAACGATTCTTTTGAAAGAAAAAATATAGCTGAAGTTTACTCAAAGAATGAAAATGCATTAATACTCATTGGCCCGGAAGGGGATTTTTCAGAAGAAGAGATAAAAGCAGCTGTCAAAACCGGCTTTATAGCTGTTCATCTCGGACAAAGCCGGCTGAGAACAGAAACGGCAGGAGTTGCTGCCTGCCATTCCATTTACTTCATAAATCAGTGAATAGTATCAGTTTTTTCCGGAATATCGAGTACATCTCCAAGTCTTTTTGGAGATAAATTATAAAACTCGGTATATTTACATTCTGAACAAGTAACTGATGTGAATCGCTTGCTCTGAATTTTCAAAACCCTCGTGAGAAAACTTCCATACGTGCTGATTTCACTCTTCACAAAAGTTTTGGAGCCACATTTTGGACAAGTATATTTTACTGGCTTATTCATTTTTCTTCATTTTTTATCTCTGATGATTTAATTTTCCATCTGCCTGATTTTCGAAGAGCCTGGTCGAGAATATACTCAATCTGCCCATTGGTACTGCGAAATTCATCTGCAGCCCACTTCTCTAATGCTTTAAGCTTCTCCGGGTCTATCCTGAGAACAAATGGTTTTTTCTCGCTCATTTTATGTATGCAATGTTCCGGTATTTACTATTGGAGTGACGTCTTTATCACCACAGAGTACTACCATCAAATTACTTACCATAGCTGCTTTCTTTTCTTCATCAAGTTCAACAATCTTTTTGTTAGAAAGTTGTTCCAGAGCCATTTCTACCATTGAAACAGCGCCCTCAACAATTTTGAAACGGGCCGATACTACAGCCGAGGCCTGTTGCCTCCTTAGCATCGCATTTGCTATCTCCTCAGCATAAGCAATGTAATTAATCCTGGCTTCAATTACTTCAATACCGCAAATCTGAAGTCTTTCTCTGATTTCTTTTTCAAGCTCGTTATTTACCTCTTCGCCTCCACTCCTGAGGGCTATTACAGCCTCATGATCCTCAAAATTGTCATAAGGATATAAGCCTGCAAGTTTTCGAAGTGCAGCATCGCTTTGTACCAGTACGAAATGCTGATAATCGTCAACATCAAAAACCGCATTATAGGTCTCAGCTACTCTCCATACAAGCACTAATCCGATCTTGATTGGATTACCAATCTTGTCATTGACTTTAATTGGTTCACTGTTAAAGTTTCTGGCCCTCAGAGATATTCTCCGTTTAATAAAGAAAGGATTTACCCAGAAGAATCCATTGTCTCTGATGGTTCCTTTATATGCCCCAAACAAAACCATAACGCATGACCCGTTTGGATATACTACTGTGAATCCAGGAATAGTGAAGATAAACAGCAGTGTCAGAATTACGCCAGGCCAGATTATCTCAAAAGCAAATCCGGCAACTGCTCCACATAGAAATAAAAATGATGCCAAAATCGCCAGATAACCTGAAAAGGGTTTGATTGTAAATTCTTTTTTCATAGTATATGATATTATTTTAATATCACAAAGATATTATATTGAATTGGTATTAACAAAAAAAACACAGGAATTTTTCCTGTGTTCCAAAAGATTTTTAAATCTCGTTTCTGATCTTTTCAATCAGTTTTTTCGTCAACCGTTTCTCCGGTACAGGTTTTACCTGATCAAGAAACTTAATCACATCACTAAATTCAGAGTTTACCCCCCATGCATCTTCAAAAAGATCCGTATCGTTTACTTTGATATTGTGATATGAAATAAATTGTGTAGAAATTAATCCCATAGGCATATTTTTCATTTTATATAAAACGGCCTTTATTAACTAATATTATAATTATTATGAAAAATATATGAAATTTAAAAATGAATGGGAGAAGGGGTGACTGGGTGAGGGGGAGACTCTAAAGATATTATCAGGAATTCTCCCCTTCCCCCACTCACCCCTTCTTCCAACAAGCAGGTATGAGGTTACACAATTATTCAATTTAATGTAAGACTGATTTTTTTCTCCTCCATAATCTTCCTCATATTAATAAGAGCATACCTCATCCGGCCCAGCGCGGTATTAATACTAACCCCTGTTACATCGGCAATTTCTTTAAAGCTCAGATCAGCATAATGTCTGAGGATTACAACCTCCCTTTGATCATCAGGCAGACTGCTTATCATATTCCTTACATCTTTATGAATCTGCTGTTTAATAATATCATCTTCAATATTATCTTCAGCAAAACTTTTCGAATTGAAGAGATCCGATTCATAATTGTCATTCGATATGGTGTTCATCTGCTTCAACCTTCTGAAATGATCAATAATGAGGTTATGGGCAATCCTCATTACCCAGGAGAGGAATTTTCCATTATCAGAATATTTTCCTGATTTGACAGACTGAATAACCTTAAGAATAGTATCCTGAAAGATATCTTCAGCAAGAGCCTGATCGCGAATATAAAGGCTTATATAAGCGAAAATTTTGTTCTTATGTCGGTTGATTAATTGTTCAAAGCACAACTGCTCACCTTTTATGAACCTGAGTATCAGTTCGTAATCGGAAATTATTTCTTTCATAACTCACTCTTTTAAATTAACAGAGTAGAATTATTCTATAGGCAGTTCTCCTTTTAATTGGTTATTATTCGTAATACAAAGAAAACAATTTATTTTGATCTTAAAGTATTACTTTTGGCTTTTAACTGAATTTTAACATTCTATATACACTTTCAGATATGCAGGGGAAGATTGAAATTAAGGGTGCAAGAGTACATAATCTGAAAAATGTCAGTCTTAATATCCCAAGAAACAAACTTGTAGTTATCACCGGAGTTTCCGGTTCAGGTAAATCATCACTTGCCTTCGACACAATATACGCCGAGGGACAGAGAAGGTACGTTGAAAGTCTCTCCTCCTATGCCCGTCAGTTTCTTGGAAGAATGAACAAGCCTGAGGTTGATTTCATTAATGGCATCCCTCCTGCTATTGCAATTGAACAGAAAGTAAATTCAAGAAATCCACGTTCCACAGTTGGCACTTCAACTGAAATATATGATTACATGAGGCTTTTGTTCGCCCGTGTCGGAAGAACATATTCCCCGGTATCGGGAAGAGAGGTAAAGAAACATACTGTTGACGATCTGATAAATTTTCTTACTACACTACCTGAAGGAACTATTGCTATAATTACCGCCCCGGGCGAAATCCCTGAAAATATAAAATCCTCTGAGTATTTTTCATTCCTGAATAAACAAGGGTATAACCGCCTTGAAATTAATGGAGATCTTATAAAGATTGACGAATCAAAAGCTATTGAAAAATATAAATCAGGTCAAAAAATCAATATAGTTATCGACAGACTTGTTATCAGTAGGGAACAGTCGCGACTGTTCCCTACTGATAATCTTAGCAGGGCAGCCGACTCTGCCCAAACTGCATTTCAGACCGGGAAAGGGTATTGTCAGGTTGTTCTTTTAAAAGATGAGGATATAATCAGAGAGAACTTTTCAAACAAATTTGAAGAGGACGGGATAGTTTTTGAAGAACCATCTGAATACCTGTTCAGTTTTAACAATCCTCTTGGAGCCTGTCCTGTGTGCGAGGGTTACAGCAAAATAATCGGGATTGACGAAAATCTTGTCATTCCAAACCAGAACCTCTCTGTTTATGAGGACGCAATTGTTTGCTGGAAAGGTGAAACAATGAAGAAATGGAAAGAGAGACTTATTGCCAGTGCAGAACTATTCGACTTCCCTATTCATAAGCCAATCTTTCAGTTAACTGAAGAGCAAAAAGATCTTCTCTGGAAAGGAAATAAATATTTTTACGGGATTGATCGTTTCTTCCAGTATCTTGAAGAGAAAAAGTTTAAAATACAGTACAGGGTGCTTCTCAGCCGTTACCGCGGAAAAACAACATGCCCCGAATGTAAAGGTTCGAGACTTAGAAAGGAGGCCGGATATGTAAAGGTAGCTGGAAATTCTATTCAGGATCTGGTCTCTGTACCTGTAGGAAAACTGTACTCTATTATTTCGGAAATGAAACTGAATAAGCAGGATACTGAAATTGCAGAACGACTAATCAAAGAGATAACAGTGAGGTTAAGATTTTTAATCGATGTTGGTCTGCCTTATCTTACTCTCGACAGGGTATCTTCAACATTATCAGGAGGTGAATCGCAGAGAATAAATCTTTCAACTTCACTTGGGAGTAATCTTGTCGGCTCTATGTACATACTCGATGAACCAAGCATTGGGCTCCATCCCCGCGACACTAATCTGTTAATTAAAGTACTGAAAGAACTCAGAGATCTGGGTAATTCTGTTCTTGTCGTAGAACATGAAGAAGAGATAATAAGAGCAGCTGATGAAATAATCGATATGGGACCTGAAGCAGGAAGGCTTGGCGGAGAAGTTGTCTATCAGGGAGGCCTTGACGTCAGTACAGCCAACCTGTCTCTTACTGCAGGATATTTAAGCGGACGTTTAGTTGTGCCAGTTCCAGTGGCCAGAAGAAAATGGAATAGTTTTATTGAAGTAAAAGGGGCCCGTGAGAACAATCTGAAAGCAATTGACGTGAAATTTCCTCTGCATGCGATAACTGCAGTTACCGGTGTAAGCGGGTCAGGAAAATCAAGTCTTGTATCTGACATCCTGTACAAAGTGCTTTCAAACAAAATTAACGGGAGCAACCTTAAGCCAGGTCAGTATAGAGATATAACCGGTGATATCATTGGATTAACGGGAATCGAACTGGTAGATCAGAATCCTATAGGCAAATCAAGCCGGTCAAACCCGGTTACTTATTTAAAAGCTTATGATGAGATTCGAAAGCTTTATTCAGAGCAGCAGGCTTCTGTACAGAACAACTTCAAGCCGTCTCACTTTTCCTTTAATGTAGAGGGAGGCCGTTGCGAAGAATGCCAGGGAGAAGGAATAATAAGGGTTGAAATGCAGTTTATGGCTGATGTGGAACTGACCTGTGAAAATTGCAAGGGAATGAGATTCCGGAAAGATATCCTTGACGTTAGATACCATGGTAAAAATATTTATGATATGCTTGAGATGACAATTGAGGAAGCTATTGATTTTTTTAACAGTCATCCCGGAAAAAATGAAAAGAGGATCATCGAAAAGCTGAAACCACTGGCAGATGTAGGACTTGGATATATTAAGATGGGGCAATCTTCAAGTACTTTATCAGGTGGTGAAAGCCAGAGAGTTAAACTGGCATATTTTCTAAGTCAGGAACGAGGCAGCGGGCATATTTTATTCATATTTGACGAACCAACTACAGGATTGCATTTTCACGATATAAACAAGCTGCTCAAATCCATTAACGCATTGGTTGATCACGGTCATTCTGTTATACTCATTGAACATAATCAGGAAGTTATCAAAAGCTCTGACTGGGTTATTGATCTGGGACCGGAAGGTGGAGAAGATGGAGGCAGAATTGTTTTTGAAGGGAAACCGGAGGATCTTGCAAAATGCAAAGAATCTTATACAGGAAGATACCTGGCACCGAAACTGAAATAATCATATATAAACCTGATTGGTTTTATTTTTTCATCTTAAATCCAAACATTATTGAAACGCAGCCACTTGCAGGGGTATCTCCAGGTGCATTGAAGGAAGAAACCTTTACAATAAGTTTTAACTGCTGGCTCGACTGGAGTTTAAAATCCCACGTTTTTGCAAAGTTTGCATCTTTATTTGAATAAAGCACATTCTTATTGGCATCGAGTACTTTAAACTCAACATTTGGAAGTTTATCTTCTCCACAAATAGCAACCCTGTATTCCATGTCGGAATAAAATGTTTTATATAGTTCAGCTTCTTCACCTTCAACCAGAACCGCAGCATGATAATTACCATCATGTAAATAGGGACCAAGTTCGGGGAGGCATACTTTTTTGGCGAATGCCTTGCATTGACCGTTAACATTAAAAGTAACAGCTATAATAAATAAGGCAAGGATCGGAATTATTCTATTGATTCTCATAACTCTGGTTATTTTATAAATGAACTTCTAATCTCACCAACTACTGTTGACAGTTCTTTGAAAACTGCAGGAGTCATATCAGTTTTAACCTCTGATTTCAGAATTGTTATATTTGTAGTCTTGTCAACCTCAGGTCTTACGGCTGAAGTTGTAATTTTAATTTTATCAAAGACAACTTTCAGCTGTTGAATCTGAGCAAGGAGTTCATCAACAGCAGGATTACCTTTACTGCTGTTAAGTAGATTGAACAGTATATCAATTGACAGTTTTTGATCAATAATTCTTCCAACAAGTTTGTTGCCATTAAAATCTTTCATGTCAACAAGTTGAGTAGAAATATACAGCCCTTCGATCCATCCTCCTACCAATACCATAGCTGCAATTGCCGGCTGCCCGTTATCAGCAAGATATGAATTTGAGTTCATGAAGGTCTCACTGACTATCTCCATTATTTTTTCACTGTTATTAATATTCTCCTCAAGTTCGTCGATTTTAGACTGCTCAATAGCTTTAAGAATTCCAAGTCCGTCTGCCATTTTCTTGGCTGAACTCATGCAATCTATAATAAGCTGTGTCTGCTCGTACATACTCGCAAAACTAAGATCGCATGTATAAATACCTAAATTCAGAGCCATACTTTTATTGGTGACATATTTACTAACATTTCCAACAGGATTGAGGAGGGAATTATCGAACTTAGCTCCAGCCGATTTAATAAGCATCGCTGATTCCAGCGGAGACGGGAGAGCATTAAATATTTTTTCTGCCTGCTTGATATCTTCATATACTGCCGTATTATCTTTAGGTATTACTGTAGCAGCTTCATCCTTTGTAGCTTTTGAGCCACCTGAACTACAACCAATTAGCATACCTACAAACAATAATGCCAGCACCAAAATCCCTGAACTTATTCTGTATTTTTTATTCATGATTTAAATATTTAAGTGTAAACTTAATTCCCGACTAAATTACTATATTATTTTTATTTTTCAAAACAGCAATAAGTAATTGCCTCTATTTCTAACTTTGTCGCAAATATTTTCATAATGATAAAATCAGAAAAGAAACTTAAAGAGCTTGTGACAGTTCTCAGAAATGATAACAATATACTTGTTTCAGAAGCAATTGGATTACTTCGTGAAGAGCAACCATTTGAAGGAGCAATCGGAATACTTACCTCTTTTTATAATAATAGTGATGACAGATCAATCAGGAAATCTATTGAAGGGTTTATGAATGATCTGAAGGATCAGTCGGCCTCATCTGAAATAATAAATGAAATAAGGAAACAATGGAAAGCTGCAACAACCGGCATGTTGGTATCGTCATGCTGGCAATCTGTACTTGACTATTCGGAATATTCGACAGATCTGACAGAGGTATTTTTACGTGAAGATTATGTAACTGCAATAGAATGTCTTACAGTTATTGAGGAGTCAATTCACAAGCTGAGCAACGAAAAAAAGAATGAAATACTAAAGATTATTGATGAGAGTCCGGCTGGTATCAAAAATGAAAAAACAGAACTCAGACTAGAATTATTATCAATTCTTAAAAGGTAATATCACAATAAGTTATCTCTCTCCGAAAATAAGGCTTCCGATCCTGACAATAGTGCTGCCTTCCCTGATTGCAATATTGTAATCGCCAGACATCCCCATTGAAATTTCCATGAATTCAGGAACATCAGTAAAATATCTGTTTTTAAGACTATTAAAACACTTTACGAGATAATTAAATTCCTTTCGCACCTGGTCGGTATTGTCAGTAAATGTTGCCATCCCCATTACACCACAAATTCTTACATTCTTCAGATTTGCAAATTCAGGAGAGTCAGCCATTTCATCCAGTTCTTTCATGCTGAATCCAAATTTTGTCTCCTCCTCTGCAATATGAATTTGCAACAGGCAATCAATTTCCCTATTTATTTTTAATGCTTCAGAGTTAATGGTCTTGAGTAGTTTGAATGAATCAACAGATTGAATCATACTTATAAACGGCACAATAAATTTTACTTTATTGCTCTGCAGATGTCCGATCAGATGCCATTCTATATCTGAGGGAAGCAGATCTTTTTTATTCAGGATTTCCTGAACCCTGTTTTCACCAAAACGTCTTTGTCCTGTATTATAAGCAATAATAATATTACTTGCCGGTTTTGTTTTCGATACTGCAACCAGCTTAACAGAAGAGGGAATCTTTTGTTTTAATGAATTAATATTTTCGGCAATATCTACCATATTTTTCTGCCTCCCGCTGCCCCCCAGCCAAGCAGGTGAATTACCAGCCCGCTGCGTAGTTTGGGTTCAAACCATGTTGACTTTGGAGGCATAATATTCCCTGAATCGGCAATTGAAATAAGCTGCTTCATTGATACAGGATATAATGCAAAGGCAACTTTCATTTCACCGGAATCAACCCTTTTTCTTAGTTCTCCAAGGCCCCTTATGCCACCGATAAAATCAATCCTCTTCGATCTGCGTAAATCCTGAATATCGAGAATAGGACTGAGTATCTGATTAGTAAGAATCGTAACATCAAGAATTCCAATTGGGTCGCTATCATTAAAAGTGCCTTCTTTTGCAGTAAGGCTATACCAGTTACCTTCGAGATACATTGAGAAATTGTGAAGTCTTTTGGGTTTATATATTCTTTTTCCTTTTTCTTCAACAATAAAGCCTATGTTCAACCTCGTTATTAATTCCTGAGCACTAAGTCCGTTAAGATCTTTTATTGTTCTGTTATAGTCAATAATCTGCAATTGATTATCCGGAAAATGAACTGCAAGAAAGAAGTTATACTCTTCACTTCCGTTATGTGCAGGATTATTCTCTCGCTTTTCTTTCCCTACAAGTGCTGCTGCAGCTGTTCTGTGATGACCATCGGCTACGTAAGTATACGGGACTTTTTCTGCAAAAAGCTTTTCAATAAGTTTGTTTGATTCAGCTTTCTTTACAACCCAGAAATGGTGACCAAAGCCATCCTCGGATACAAAATCATACTCAGGTTTTTCTGTTGTTACAATTTTATTTACGATATCATCTATTTCTTTTACAGCAGGATAAGCAAAAAATACCGGCTCAATATTTGCATTATTCACGCGAATATGTATCATCCTGTCCTGTTCTTTATCGGGCCGTGTAAGTTCATGTTTTTTGATTATCCCATTAAGATAATCATCAACAGATGCACATCCGACAATTCCATATTGGGTTCGCCCTTTCATCGTTTGGGCGTAAATATAAAAACCTGGTGTTTTATCCTGTACCAGCCACCCTTTCTTTTGCCATTTGCTGAAGTTCTCAACCGATTTTTTATAAACTTCTTCAGAATGAGTATCTGTATCAGCAGGTAAATCAATTTCTGATCTTGTTATGTGAAGCAGTGAACACTCCTTCCCTTTTGCCATTTTCATGGCTTCACTGGTGTTCATTACATCATATGGCAAACATGCAAGATCTTTGGCTATATCACGCGGAGGTCTTAACCCCCTGAAAGGTTTAACAATTGCCATATTCTTCTAATATTAAATGCTATTTGTTTACTTTATACTTTTCGTTTCCTGTTTTGAAATAACTGACAATCTGCCTGGCAGCTGCAACACCGGCATTAATGTTGGCTTCCTCGGTCTGTGCTCCCATCTTCTTAGCAGTAAAGAGAAATCTACCTTTGTACTTCTCTTTAAAAACAGCTTTACAATCAGGCTCAATATCTGACAAATAGCTAAAATCAGAGCGGTCCTTATATATCTTTAGAAGATCAGCTTCATCAATAACTTCTTTTCTGGCAGTATTAACAACTACTGCATTTTTAGGCATATTTTTCAGGAGTTCATACCCGATTGATTTTTTTGTTTTATCGTTACAAGGCACGTGAATAGATATGTACTGACATTTTGAGTATAACTCTTCGCTGCTGTTACATTGTTTTACTCCATGGTTCTTCATTGTTCTTTCACTGACTAAAGGATCGTATGCATAAATATCCATCCCGAAACCCTTAGCTATATCAGCAACATACTTTCCAACATTTCCAAAACCATGTAAGCCAAGAGTCTTGATTCTCAATTCACTCCCTGACTTACCGCTAAACCCTCCCCTTATATGATAAAGTATCATTTCGAAGACCAGTTCTGCAACTGCATTTGAGTTTTGTCCGGGAGTGTTCATCGCTACCACATTATGTGCAGTGCATGAAGCAAGGTCAAGGTTATCATAACCTGCACCTGACCTGACAACTATCTTTAGTTTCTTCGCAGAATCAAGGACTTCAGAGGTAACCATATCACTTCTTACGATCATGGCATCGACGTCTGACACCGCACCTAAAAGCTCAGATACATTCTTATAATTCTCAAGTAGTGTCAGCCTGAAACCTGCCGCCTCAATAACCTCACGGATCTGCCTGATAGCATCCGGGGCAAATACTTTTTCTGTGGCAACAAGTATATTCATATATTTAATTCTTTATTTCAAACTCTTTCATTGCAGCTACCAGTGCTTCAACGCTTTCTTTTGGAAGTGCGTTATATGTTGAAGCACGGAATCCGCCTGTGGAACGATGTCCTTCAATTCCCAATATCCCTTTTGATTTTGCAAAGTCGCCAAACGGTTTTTCGAGTTCCTTATAATTGTCCGACATCACAAAACATATATTCATAAGGGATCTGTCTTCAGGATCAGGTATAGTGCACTTAAACAATTTGTTACGTTCTATCTCATCATACAGAATCCTGGCTTTTTCAATATTCTTTTTCTGAATGGCTTTAACTCCGCCGAGTTGTTTAAGCCAGGTAAGAGTCTGCTGAGCAGCAAAGATAGCAAATACCGGAGGTGTATTGAACATTGATTCACCTTTAATATGAACCCTGTAGTCGAGCATTGAAGGAAGAGGACGGCTTACTTTGCCCAGGATGTCTTCTTTTACAATTACAAAAGTGACACCTGCAGGAGCCAGGTTTTTCTGGGCACCGCCATAAATGAGTGAGTATTTTGACACATCAACGGGGCGGCTGAAAATATCCGATGACATATCAGCAACAAGCGGAACTTTTACTTCCATGTCCTTCTTAATTTCTGTTCCATAGATGGTATTATTGGTTGTAATATGGAAATAATCAGCATCAGAAGGAATAGTATATGTCTTTGGTATATAATTAAATATTTTTTCTTTTGAGGAAGCTACTTCAATAACTTCGCCGAAAAGTTTTGCTTCTTTTAAAGCTTTACTCGCCCATTCACCGGTATTCAGATAAGCAGCCTTTTTTTCCAGCAGATTCATAGGAACCATGGCAAATTGCATACTGGCTCCGCCACCAAGGAAAAAGACCTGGTAGCCGGCAGGAATCTCAAGAAGTTCTTTGAAAAGTGCAATAGTGTCATTAATACAGGCAACAAATTCTTTACTCCGATGTGAAATCTCAAGTATAGATAATCCTGATCCGGCAAAATCTTTTATTCCTTCAATAGTCTTATCAATTGTATACTGAGGAAGAATTGAAGGACCGGCATAAAAATTGTGTTTTTTCATATAGGCTGATTATAATTAATAATAATTTATTATGAATATCGTCAATCAATAATAATCTCAAAATAATTGATCATGAGATTCCTCGCTAACGCTCGGAATGACAGGTCTTTATTATGTCACAGGGGTAGTGGTGGAGGCTCGCCCGGGCGAGCCTCCACCACTACCCCAAAAAAAACAAAATGAATTGTCATTCCGAACGAATCCGCCATCAGGCGGAGAAGTGAGGAATCTCCAATCAAGAGAAACTGAATATTGGCATAAAAAGAAATACATTTTATATACATAATTCCCGACACTCATAATAATTTATTATGAATTTCTGGGATACAAAAATAAATAAATAAAAATCACTAACGTAATATAAGCAAGACCAATTGCGGGATTTGTTAAATTGTATCTACAAGAACTCCATTCTTCATGACAGGAATCCTGGAAGTATAATCCGGGGTAAGACAGAACTCAATACAATCATCCAGTTTCTTATCTCTCAGACGTGATCTTTGCGCAGCTTTATCAATGTACCCTTTAAGATCTGTACGGGCTAAAGACCAAAGATCGACAGCTGCCAGAGTTGAATCACAGATAGTTGAATATAATTTACTTTCCAAAAGTTTTTCAGAGATTGCACCTGCGCAAACTGAATCTTCAAGGTTAAACCTGTTTTTCCATCCGGCACAGAATAACAAAACATCTCTGTCCTGCTTCAAAAGCCATTGTGTCAGAGCTCCAATATTCAGAAAAGAACCAATGACAGTCATATAAGCAGAGGAAGCAAGTTTAATAATTCCTGTTCCATTTGTAGTACTATAGACGATTGTTTTTCCCGCAACCATATCCACGGTGAAATTAAAAGGAGAGTTTCCTAAATCCGCAAACTCAAGGACAAATCCGTCACGTTCAGCTGCAACGAGAAAACCCTTTTCTTTATATGCTTTTGCCTCAGAAACCTCTGCCACAGGGATAATTTCTAATGCCCCGTTGGCAAAAGCTGTGCATATAGCTGATGATGCACGCAGGATGTCAATAACAACTACGATTGAATTACTGTGGTTTTCAGCTTCATACAAGGCAGGTGAAAAACAGGTTTCCAGTTTTCTTTTCAATATCACAGAATTTATATCTTAGTGTTCCTTTGTGTCTATGCACTAACTCTTGTTATAGATAGGCAGGGTAACAACTTTAGCTTTAAGATCTTTGTTTCTGATTCTGATGAATATTTCTGAGTCGGTTTTCCAGTATCCTTTATTAAGGTATGCCATCCCAATTCCCTGTTTCATCATTGGCGACATGGTTCCTGATGTTACTTCTCCTATTATTTCACCCTTTGCATTGACAACTTCATAATGCTGCCTGGGTATTCCACGGTCTATCATCACAAAACCTTTCAGTCTTTTCTCAACTCCCTCCTCTTTCTGTTTCAATAAAAGAGGTTTATCAATGAAATCTTTCTCCCCGGTAAATTTGGTTATCCAACCCAACCCTGCTTCTATTGGAGAAGTCTGATCATTTATATCGTTCCCATAGAGACAGAAGCCCATTTCAAGACGTAGTGTATCTCTTGCTCCCAGTCCAATTGGTTTGATATTAAACTCTTTTCCTGCTTCAAAAACAGCTTTCCAGAGTTTTGGACCATCTTCATTTTTAACATAAATCTCACAACCGCCTGCTCCCGTATAGCCAGTGGTGGAGAATATTACATTGCTGATACCGGCAAATTCCAGAACCTTGAAAGTATAGTATTCCATATCTTCCACCGAAGTTTTAGTGAGTTTTTGCATAGCCTTCAGTGCAAGCGGTCCCTGTATAGCCAATTGAGCAAAATCATCGGAAGCATTTATTAGATCTTTGCCTGCCTTAAGACCAAATTTTTCTGCATTCTTCACGCACCAGTTCCAGTCTTTTTCAATATTGGAAGCATTTACAACCAGGAAATACTTTTCGGCATTATATCTGTACACCAGAAGGTCATCAACAATACCGCCTTTACCATTCGGGAAACAGGAATACTGTATTTTCCCATCAAACAGGACAGAAACATCATTCGAAGTAATGTATTGAAGAAATTTCAAAGCTGATGGTCCGGTAACCCAGAACTCTCCCATATGAGATACATCGAATACCCCGACTCTTTCACGAACTGTTATATGTTCTTCTGTAATCCCGAAGTATTCAACTGGCATGTTATAACCGGCAAAAGGGACCATTTTGGCTCCTGCCTCCTGATGAAATTTAGTAAACGCAGTATTTTTCATTAGTATCGTATTATTATAAAATTGTGAAAAAATCAATCAACCTGATTTTTTCTGCAAAGCAAGCAAAGAGTTTTGATAAAAAATCTGACGATTATCAGAATTCCAGAATTTTAAACTCTACTCTTCTGTTTTTAGATCGTCCCTGAGGTGTTGCATTATCTGCTATTGGCTGCAACGATCCAATTCCCTTAAAGCTCATACGGGAATTAACAATGCTTTTCTTAACCAGATAATCCATAACAGCTTTAGCTCTGGCTTCAGACAAATTAAAATTAATTGGTTCACTGCCTGACTTATCGGTGTGTCCTGAAATTTCAATTTTCATCTGAGGATTTTCATTCATTAAGTTATAGAGCCGGTCAAGTTCAGTATAAGAGCCTGCGGTTAGAATTGATTTGCCTGTTTCAAAAAGAATATTATTTAAAACCACCTTTTTACCTACTTTAACTTTTATTAATTCAATGCTAAAATTATAAACTTCATTAGGCCAGTTATCCGGAATATCAATACGTTTCATATCTGAAAGAAATCCTGATGCACGGAGATCAACCTTATATGATTTTTTTGAAGGCAGCTTTACCCGGTAAGTTCCATCAACATCTGAACTTGCAGTAGTTTCAACAACAAGATTGGTACTTATATCAATAATATCAATTTTTGCCATAACAGGATCACCGCTTTCCGAATCTTTTACTTTTCCTGCAAGAAATATTCCGGTTTCTTTAACTGGTTCAGGTTGAATAACAGGAGCTATTTGCTTAACAATTACAACTGTATCTCTTATAACAACAGTATCGCGTTTAACTGGTGGAGGAGGTGGTGGCGGCGGAGGAGGGGCTATCACAGCTATTGGTTTAGGAGGTAAAAATCGTCCGTGATAAATATCTAATCCTCCAAATCCACCGCCTCGGTTAGAAGCCAGATAAAAGGCTTTATTCTCATCAGGAGAAGGGAGATAAAATAATTCATCCCACGGTGTATTGACAGGATAGCCGCAATTCTTAACCGAGTCCCATACTCCAGTGTTGTTCTTCACGCTGTAAAAAACATCAAACCCGCCAATGGAGTTGTGCCCTTTGGAACTAAACCATAAGGTGTCTCCGCTTTTTGAAAGAGCAACAGATTCCTCGTCATATAAAGTATTGATTCTGGATCCTATATTCTGTGGTTTTGACCATTTACGTCCTGTAAGTTTCTTAATAAAATAGATATCTTTTCCTCCAAAACTATCTTTCCCGTTATCAGTTACAAAGTATATCTCATTACCTGAGGGACTTATACAGAAAGATGTTTCTGAACCCTTGCTGTTAATTTCATAAGGTACAGGTTCCGGAGCTCTCCATTTCCCCTTCTTATTTACCGACATTTTTATATCACCGCCATTTTCATATCCGGCATATATGTACAGTAAGTCATTGGTTGAATTTATAAAAAGAGGCGTCTCAGAATAACTGGTTCTAAGTTCTTTCCCGGCAATCGCTGACACTCCCCATGATCCTTCACTTTTTTTGGAAACAAAGATATTCTCATCAAATTTGGAGTCGGGATAATAATCGTTTGATTTGGGCAGTTCCCGTCTGGAAGCAAAATACATTGTTTTTCCATCATTGCTCAAGACTTCTGAAAAATCGTCAGTGTTAGTATTTATGTTAGTTCCCAAATTTTTTATCTCAATTCTCAATGTATCTTTTGTAATAATCAATGCAGATTTACATTCATCAATACAAGATGTGGCAAAAGTGATATTAGCTTTAGATTTTTTCTCAGTTGAATTTAAATAGCCCTTAAATTTCTCAATTGCTTCAGCGTATCTTCCTGAGTATTGGAGGGCCCTACCTGTAAATAGAAGAATATCATCAGTTACATTACTTTTTCTTTCTATGGCTTTCAGAAAAAAGCCGGCAGCTTCTTCCTTCTTATCTGAAAACAAAGCCGACAAACCTGTTTTATAATTCAATTCTGCATTTGAATTATTATATATTATAGCTTTCAGATATTCCTCATAAGCACTCCCATACCAAATACCTCTGGCAACAAAATACTTATCCCCCTCTTTTACATGTTTCCATGCGTCACGGAACCCTGACTTACCAGCTTTGAATTCCCTTTTTCTGACAGTAACTACTGTTTGTGCTTCAGAAACTGTAATACAAAACAAAAGCAGCACAACTATAAAACTAAAATAATATCGCATGGTAGAACTTATTTATCACTATAAAAGTAGCACTTATTTTTTTATTAAAAATATCGCTTAAACTAATAAGCGAAAAAAGGGTTCTCAGCAAAACAAAACATTACTATATTTGTTTGAAATTCTTTGTAGTTAATTGTATTATTAATTTCTTAGTTAAATATGGTTTACAAATTCATAAACATTGAATATCTTGATAGTGTATCAGGCGGAGATCCGGAAATTATCAATGAAATTGTAGTAATGTTTAAGGACCAGTCAATTGAAATTTATAATGAGATGCAATCCCATTTAGCAGAAAAGAAATATAGTTTACTAGGATCTCTGGCTCATAAAGCCAAATCGTCGGTTCTGATAATGGGAATGAATGATCTTGGCTTAATGCTTAAAACATTAGAACTTCAGGCTAATGATGGAATAGGATCTGAACTGTATGAGTCGTATATCAAAAGGTTCAAGGTTGAAACTGATGCTGCTGTTATGGAACTTGAAGATTTAGTCAGTAACCGGCTAAACAAAAATTGAATGATCAGTATAGAGAAAAGAGACAATATTGATATTATATCATTCTCTGTCAGTAATATAAATGCTCTGGTCACAGATGAAATAAGAGCCGGAATTATGAAAGTAATTGATAATTCCAATACAAAGGTTATAATTGATCTGAACGGTGTTAAATATATCGACAGCTCAGGATTTGGCTGTTTTCTTTCTTTAATGAAAGCAGCCAAAAGTAACTATGGGACTCTTAAGTTTGCAAACCCTGAGCCAAAGGTCATGGAGCTTTTCAAAATACTTCATCTGCATACAGTTTTTCAGATTTATGATGACCTGGACGCCTGTATAGCTTCCTTTAAATAATCAATCAGAAACAATGAGCAAAGTAAGTTGGAAACCAGGTACCATGATTTATCCACTACCTGCTGTTATGGTAAGCTGCGGATCGGAACCTGAAGAATATAATATCATCACTATATCATGGACAGGCACTATATGTACTGATCCGGCAATGTGCTATATATCAGTAAGACCAGGCCGGCACTCATATAATATTATAAAGAAAAACGGTGAATTTGTGATTAATCTGACTACGAAATCACTGGCTTTTGCAACCGACTGGTGCGGTATAAAATCAGGGAAAGATCATAATAAATTTGCTGAAATGGGACTAACTCCTGTTCCAGCCTTAAAAGTAAAAGCACCTATGATTAAGGAATCACCTCTTAATATTGAATGTATTGTTAAGGAGATAAAGGAATTGGGATCTCATCACATGTTTATTTCAGAGGTGGTTGCAGTGAATGCTGAAGACGAATTTATTGATAAGAACACCGGACTTTTCAGTCTTAACAGAACAATCCCGTTATGCTATTCACATGGGAAATACTATGAGACAGGCCAGTTTATAGGAAAGTTTGGTTTTTCGGTAGAGAAGAAAAAGAAGAAGAAATAGCTGCTGTTTTCTCAATTTTCTACCGCATTATCTACATATAACATGAATAGAAGTTCAAAATAAGACCGAAAACTTTAATTAGGAAAATTTGTATCAAATAACTAATTTCATACCTTCAAGCCGGAATTAAAAGTGATTAACTATGAGTGAGAAGATTCTTGAAACCCTGATGCAATTGTTTGCGATAATTGCAAAACCTCAGATTAATGACAGTGAAAGAAGAGGTGTTGTCGAGACTTTTCTAAAACGGCTTCTCAACCTTGAACTGGTACAGAAATATCTCTCTATCTATGATAAAGAGTATGAAGAAGCCAGAAAGAAACTTGAGAAAAGCAGTGCTGAAAGACGCGAGGGAGCTATTGCAATAAGGATAAGGAAATTATGCAAAGAGATCAACGAACAGGGACAACTCGCTCAGGAGCAGAGAATTGTTGTTGTTATTCAGGTACTTGAATTCTGTAAATCCGGCGGACAGAATGTAAGTTCTCTTGAATTAGGTTTTATAAGCACTCTGGCTGAAGGATTAAATATTACGACAGAAGAATATGAAATTATAGAACGATTTGTTCTTAACCCATTTACAGAAATACCAGCCACCTCAGATCTTCTCATAATTAATGGCAATAAAGAATTCGATGCAAAAGTTGCTAAACATATTATAAAGGATCTGCTTAAGGGGAATATCTGGATTCTCTTTGTCCCATCCGTTAAAATGTATTTTTTAAGGTTTAACGGATCCGGTGAACTTTCTATGAATGGTCAGTTATTACATGAAGATAAAGTTTATCCGTTCAGTCAGGGCTCATCTGTAAAAGCATATAAAATATCACCTATTTATTACTGGGATGTCACTATGCAATTCCTTAAAGAAGAATTTAAGGCATCGAGAGTAGTATATGAGGTAAATAATATCGAATACCGGTTTAAAAGCGGGAAGGTTGGGATTCATCACATGAGTTTCAAAGAAGAATCTGGGAGAATGGTCGGTATAATGGGTGCCAGTGGTGCAGGAAAATCTACTCTTCTCAGTGTTTTGAATGGGATAAATCCACCCTGTGACGGAGAAGTACTTATTAATGGTGCCAGTATCCATACAGACAAAGATAAGGTAAAAGGACTTATCGGATTCGTATCGCAGGATGATCTGTTGATCGAAGAACTCACTGTTTTTGAAAACCTTTATTATAATGCGAAACTTTGTTTCGACAATCTAACAGAAGAAGAAATAGTTACAAGGGTTGACAGCACACTAAAGAATCTTGGACTAAACGAAATAAGAAATATCCAGGTAGGAAGCCCGCTGAATAAGAAAATAAGTGGAGGTCAGAGAAAGAGACTTAACATCTCTCTTGAACTTATCCGGGAGCCCGCCATAATGTTCCTCGACGAACCTACATCAGGTCTTTCATCGCGTGACTCTGAAAATATTCTCGACCTTTTAAAGGAACTGGCCCGAAAAGGGAAGCTGCTGTTCATTGTAATACATCAGCCATCATCTGAGATATTTAAGATGTTCGATAAACTTATTATTCTCGATACAGGAGGATACCTTATATATAATGGAAACCCTGTTGAATCGATTGAGTATTTCAAAAAGAAAATTGAACAGGCAAATTACAATGAGAGTGAATGTTATGTGTGCGGTAATGTGAATCCGGAACAGATATTCAATATAGTTGAAACCAAGGTATTTACAGAAAGTGGGCAACCAACTGAAACCAGAAGGATCTCACCTGCCGACTGGTGTAATCACTATAAAGCTGAAAAAAAGGAGGAGAAATACGAAAGGGGAACATCTATTCCTGAAATTAATTTCAAGACACCTAATAAGTTTAAACAGTTTGTTGTATTTACAAAGCGTGATATACTTTCAAAAGTTGCAGACACTCAGTATTTGCTTATTACCCTTCTCGAAGCCCCTATTCTTGCGTTTTTTCTTGCCTTTCTTATAAGGTATTTTGATGAGAGTTTGAAGGATGCGCATTATACACTGTACGATAACTCTAACCTTCCTATTTATATTTTCATGTCGGTTATTGTAGCCATTTTCATGGGACTTACAGTAAGTGCTGAAGAGATAATTAAGGATAGAAAAATTCTTAAGAGAGAGGCATTTCTTAATCTTAGCTGGAACAGTTATCTGACTTCGAAGGTGTTCGTTCAATTTGCCATATCAGCAATACAGGCTTTTACTTTTGTAATCGTTGGTAACGGTATTTCAGGCATCAGAGGAATGATGTTCGAATACTGGCTCGTACTGTTCTCATGCTGGGCAGGAGCCAATATGCTTGGACTGGTAATCTCTGATAGTTTCAAAGCTGTGGTTACAATCTATATTTTAATCCCATTCCTTGTGATTCCCCAGATTATTTTAAGCGGGGTAATGGTTAAATTTGAAAAACTTAATCCTAATATCTCATCACCTGTCGCTATTCCTTTTTACGGAGAATTTATTACAGCACGATGGGGATATGAAGCTCTTGCAGTGAAACAGTTTATGGATAATAAGTACGAAGATCAATTCTACATCTACGATAAAGCTATAAGTAAAGCAAAGTTTAAGAAAGACTATTGGAATGTTGAGATAAAGGGATATCTCGATAATATACTTTCCGACTTACGAAAAGGAACAAAAAGCGATGACTTCAATGATAAACTCCTGGTTGTTTACACTGAGTTCAAAAAAGAACAAGTTTTGACCCCCGATTTAAAATTTAAGTTAACTGAAGATCTTAAACCTGATAAAGTTACTCCTGAAATAGCATCAGCTGCATTGTTTCATGTGGACTCACTCAGAAAGTATTATGTAGCTTATTCAAATAATGCAAAAAACCGCAAGGATGCTATTATTTCAAAGCTCCAGAGTGAAAACAGTCAAGCCTTTCTGAAACTAAGGGACAACTATGCAAATACAGCACTTGAGGAGTTTGTAACGAACAAAAACGAAACGGTAATGACCATAGATTATAAAGGGGAAATCATTCAGAAACTTGAGCCAATCTACATGGATCCCAAATTCCCTATGATCAGAGCTCACTTCTACTCACCAACCAAACAGCTATTTGGTTCAAAAGTTGAAACGTTTAAAGTCAACGTTCTTGTTCTCTGGATAATGACAATTCTTCTTTACCTTGCTCTTTATTTCAGACTCTTAAAGAAACTTCTCGACTCAGGGGAGATATTGATGGGTAAGAAACATAAAGGATCTTCCGACCAGGATTGATAGTATATAATATAAGAGGCTGCCTCAGAAGAGACAGCCTTTTTTGTTTTATGAATAACCGATCTGATTCAGAAAACTAAAAACAAGGTTAGTTATTCTACAATCTCAATCATTTTGAATGGGACTCTGATTATTGATTCATAATCTTCTCCGGCTTCGAGCATATCCTCATCGTCTTCCTCATAGTACCAGTTAACTTCAACTTCGTTCTTAGCTTTGTGAATAGCTTCCAGTTTCTTAAAAACGTCAAGAATACATTTGGATGAACTGGTGTTGAAATACTCCAGCCTGATATTGACAACTGTTTTTGTCAGTGGTGACTCTTTATAACTTTCGAGCCAGTCAACAAGAGGTTTGTAAAATTCTACTGAGTTTTCAGGAATTGAACGTCCTTTTATTTCAAAGACACCTTCTGCAGAATCAAATTTAACTGTCGGAGTTTTTGGGGTTCCTTCGATGATGATCGGTTCCATATTTGTCAGATTTAATAGTTTATTAATTTTCTTCGTTTACTAAAATATCAAGATAGAAAAAAAAGTATTTATCGTTATATTCCTTAATTGAATATTCAAGTTTATTTCCTGTTTTCCTTGCAATGTCAACAAGACCAAGACCGCCTCCACCCTTTGCAGAGATTCGCTGGTGATTCAGAATAAATTTATAAAGTTCCTTAATTTCCTCGTGGCTCGATCTGTTTATTCTTTTAATCTTTTCTTCGAGTTTTTCAACATTCTCAGCGTTCACAAAGTTCCCGGTAATTATTTTATAACCGCTGTCAACCTTTTTTACAACAAGTAACCCAAATTTCTCAGAGGTCTGATCTTCAAAATCATCGGGGACTTTGTCAACATGATGGTAAAGATTTTGAAGGCTTTCAACCAGAATGTTATAAACCTTTTTCCTGAGTTTGGATTGTTCATTCCCCTCCACCATCTTATCCTCAACTGTGTCAAGAACATGATTAATGACATCCGAATCAACGTTACCCTTATAAAAAAGGATTACATTCCCGGTTGTCTGGTCCGCAAGGTAATTCTCTATATTAAAGCTCATTTAAGCTTCATTTTAGATATGATCATGTTTTTTCCGATAACAAATATAATAAAAATATGAAGTTACCAAATTATAACTTGCTCACTTTACTGTTTTTTAAATTTTACTTCACTTTTTGATAAAACTAGCAAATTGTTATGATGAACGTCCATTTTATGATGATTTCAGAGTTTCGACTGTTTCTTCGTTCCCTGGTACATTTCATATTTTAGCAGAATACATTCCAATGCACCATTAAAGAGAGTATGTTTTTCCTTAGGTTTTAGCCCAACATGCTTCAAAGAATCTTTATTTGAAGTGATTAACCAGGCTGTATTTCCCTGAAAATTATGTTTAAGAGTTCTTCCAATCATACTGTAAAGCTCATCTGTTTCATCAGGTTGAAGTCTTTGTCCGTATGGTGGATTCAAAAATACAAAACCATTTTCATCATAAGCTTTCAAATCCTTAAAATCAGCAGGTTTTAAAGATATCGTTTCGTCTAATCCGGCTCTTGAAACATTTGCTCTTGTATGCTGCAATGCTTCTTCTGAAATGTCGCTCCCGAATATTTTAACAGGAGAATGCTGAATGAGGCTTTCAGATTCATGTTTGATTTTAATAAATAACTCCTCATCGAAGTCCTTCCATCGCTGGAAACCAAAGAACTGACGGAATTTACCGGGAGGAATTTTACATGCTATCAAACCTGCCTCTATTGGAATAGTTCCCGAACCACACATTGGATCAATCATTGTTGCTGATGAGTTCCAACCCGACAGCAGTAATATCCCTGCAGCAAGAACTTCATTTAAAGGCGCTGCCGTTTGTTCCTGCCTGTACCCTCTTTTGAATAATGGGATCACAGATGAGTCGATAGATACAGTAACAAGATCTGTACTGATATGAAGGTTTATGAGTACAGTGGGATCGCTGGCATCAACAGATGGACGTCTGCCGGTTTTTTTTCTGAAATAATCGGCAATGGCATCTTTAAGAATTAATCCGGCGTAGCCTGTATGGCCAAAATGGGGAGAATTAATAACCGGAACTATTGAGAATGTATCATCAATATCCAGAAACTTGTCCCACTCAATCTTTGATCCTCCCTTATAAAGATCCTCTTTAGACCTGATCCGGAAATCAGATACCGGCATCAGAACAGATAATGCGGTTCTTACACAATAATTCACCCTGTACAGAAGCTCAAGATCACCATTAAAAATTACTGCACGGTTTACTGCCTGTACATCAGATGCCCCTAATCCAATAAGTTCCTCAGAAAGAACCTTTTCAAGTCCGTAAAGAGTCTTTGCAACAAACTTCATTATGATGTTTTAAACCCGAAATTACTGGTAACCGAGTACCGTATTATAACTTTTTTTATCAGAAATAGTCTTAAGAGCTTTATCAATAACCTTATCATTTTGATTTATGATCTGAAAGTATTCGCTGGTCTTCCAGATATTGGTTGCCACAAGCCCTTTTAGTATTAACAGAATCTCATCCTTCGATTTATTATATTGCTCATCATTATACTTTACTCCCTCGGATTCACCTTTTGCAATAAAAGTTTTAATATCATCAGGGTTAAACTGGAAATTGCTCTTAAAATCATCAAATGATTTATACTGTTGATTGAGTTTAACCCTGTTCTTATCATAGTATTCAAGGGTAAATGTATTCAGTACATTTTTAGCATATAGTTTGTTAAAATAAACAGTGTTATAGGCTGTATCAGCCGACACAAAAACATCAGGCATAATACCTCCTGCGCCGTACACAATTCTTTTATTAACCAAAGTCGTATATTTCAGAGAATCTGGTAAACGAATACTATCAGCCGACATAAGCTCTCCATCTGTATATCTTATCCGAAAGTTCTCCATATATTTATCGTATCCATCCTTATATGACCTTTGTATGGAACGTCCTGTAGGAGTGTAGTAACGGGCTATCGTAAGCCTTATCATTGAACCATCGGTAAGATAAAATCCGTTTTGAACAAGCCCTTTTCCAAATGTGCGTCTGCCCATAATAATTCCACGATCCCAATCCTGAATAGCTCCTGCCAGAATCTCACTTGCTGATGCTGATCCTTCATCCGTAAGTATGATTAACCTTGATGATGACAAACTCCCATTTCCCACTGATTTATAATCCTGCCTTGGTGTTTTTCTTCCGGAAAGATAAACCAGCAGTTTTTTATCTGAGAAAAACTTATCAGCTAAAGCTGTTGCAGCCAGCATATAACCTCCTCCGTTTTGTCTTAAATCGAGAATAAGGTTTTTCATATTTTTCTTTTTCAGGCTATCAACAGCTTCTGAAAATTCTTTTTCGGTTGTTGCTGCAAATTTATTAAGCTTTACATATCCGGTTTCCTTATCAAGCATATAGGAGGCATCAAGACTGTTTATTGGAATCTTGTCGCGGATAATTATAAAATCGAGAATATCTTTTACCCCTTTCCTGAAAACAGTAATTATAACTTTGGTCCCTTTTGCACCCATCAATCTGCTTCGGACTCCGCTTGTTGAGATATTTATTCCGGCAACTTTCTCCTGATTTATTGTTAAAATTCTGTCACCGGCTCTTATTCCGACTTTTTCAGAAGGGCCCCCTGCAATCGGTTCAATAATAATTATAGAGTCGCGCAATAAATTAAACTGAACACCAATACCCTCAAAATTACCATTAAGAGGCTCATTCATTTCTTTAACATCCTTTGCTGAAATATATGTCGAATGCGGATCGAGGCTCTTCAGTATTTCTACTATGGCTTTTTCCGTAAGCTTATCCAAATCAGTTGAATCTACGTAGAAATTATCTATAAGTTGAAATGTTCTTCCTATCTTAAATGTTCCTTCATTCAATATTTGAGATGAAGCAGACAGAGAAATCATTATCAGTGCTAATACAAGAAATATCTTGCCGGTTGTTTTTCTTTTCATGTTTATATTTTCAATACTGTTTAATATTCAAACAATTAATTTAACCAAAAGTTTTAAATCACCTCACGAACTCACCTCCTCATTACATAATATTTTCTACTTACTTTTGTCTTTTTACTTTTGTCTTTTGTCTTATAACTACTCCCATTCAATAGTAGAAGGCGGTTTCGAGCTTATATCGAAAACAACCCTGTTAATTCCCTTTACCTTATTAATGATTTCATTTGAGATAGCTCCCAGGAACTCGTATGGAAGGTGCGACCAGTCTGCAGTCATTCCATCAGTTGAAGTGACGGCTCTAAGAACAATAGCATTTTCATACGTCCGTTCATCACCCATTACACCGACAGATTGAAACGGCAGAAGAATAACTCCTGCTTGCCATACAGAATCGTACAATCCATTTTTTTTCAGGCCCTCAATAAAAATATCATCAGCTTCCTTAAGTATCTCAAGTTTTTCTCTGGTCATCTTACCCAATAGTCGAATAGCTAACCCAGGCCCGGGGAAAGGGTGTCGGTTGAGAATAAAATCAGGAAGGCCGAGAGCGTGTCCTACTCTTCTTACTTCATCTTTGAAAAGCAGACGAAGAGGTTCAACAACTTTCAGATGCATCTTTTCCGGAAGCCCTCCTACATTATGATGTGATTTTATTGTAGCTGAAGGGCCATTAACTGAAACAGATTCAATAACATCAGGATAAATTGTTCCTTGTGCAAGCCATTTTACATCTTTTACTTTTCTTGCTTCCTCATCAAAAACCTCAATAAAAACCCGACCAATGATTTTTCGCTTTGTTTCCGGATCGCATACTCCTTCAAGCTGATTGAGGAATTTATCAGCAGCATCAACTCCTTTTACATTAAGTCCCAGACCAAGATAAGATTCCAGAACCTTAATGAATTCATTCTTCCTTAGTAGACCGTTATCAACAAATATGCATATGAGATTTTTTCCGATTGCCTTATGAAGTAAAAATGCTGCAACAGACGAGTCAACTCCACCTGAGAGCCCCAGAAGCACTTTATCATTACCTAACTGTGTCTGCAGATTTTTTATAGTTATCTCTGCAAAAGAATCCGGAGTCCAGTTTTGCGAACAGCCACAGATACCAACCACAAAATTCTTAAGTATCTGAGTTCCTTCGGTAGTATGATAAACTTCGGGATGAAACTGAATTCCCCAGGTATTCTCATCTTTAATCTGAAAAGCTCCTGCTTTAACATCAATAGTAGAACCAATAACCTCATAAGATTCTGGTATTCTTGCTATAGTATCTGCGTGGGACATCCATACCTGAGTGCCTGAATCTATCTTTGAAAATAAAGGATTCTTTTTGTTAACAGAAATAAGCTTTGCTCTTCCATACTCGCGGTTATTGGAAGGTAATACTTCACCACCGTAGCTATGAACCAGATGCTGTGCACCGTAACAAACGCCGAGCAAGGGAATAGTCCCTTTAATTTTCGAAAGATCGGGAGTTGGTGCGTTTTTATCCCTGACAGAAGAAGGACTTCCTGATAAAATTACCCCTTTAACACTTTCATCAGGATCAGGAAAATGGTTGAAAGGATAGATTTCGCAATACACATTAATTTCTCTTATTCTTCTGGCTATCAGCTGTGTATACTGAGATCCGAAATCAAGTATTAAAATTTTTTCCTGCAAAATTCGGTTGATTTTATATTTATTGGTTTCAAAGATAGATATTCTTTTTCTAAGGAGTAATAATTTCTCCTACCTTATAACTTGTCCCATCTACTGCTGCATGAGTATCAGGAAATATTGATCTGGCTTCATCGACAAGAAATTGCACATTTCTGTATCTGGAGGAGAAATGGCCGATAAGTAAATTACCTGCCCCAGCATTCAGGGCTGTACGTGCAGCATCGAGAGTTGTTGAATGACAAGTGAGTGAGGCAAGATCATCCATGCTTTTATCAAAGGTAGCTTCATGGTAAAGGAGGGTCACTCCTTTCACAAAAGATGACAATCTTTCGAAATATTTTGTATCGCTGCAATAAGCATAAGATAATGGTTTAGCAGGTGGGGTGGTAATATCTGAATTCTTTATAACAACTCCATCCTGAGTGATAAAGTCAGCTCCCTTTTTTATTGCGGGTATTCTCACTGTGGGGATCTGATATTCAGGAATACATTCCCTGATAATGTTTCGCTCCGATTCTTTTTCCCTGAAAAGGAAGCCGAATGTCGGAATCCTGTGCTGAAGCGGAAATGAGGTGACTGTAATGTATTTATCATCAAGAATGAGAACAGGATCCTTCCCTGAAAGCGCTGTAAACTCTATCTCAAAACTGAGGTTAATGTCGAAATCATTAAGATGTGAATGGAGAATACGTTTAAAATTTTCAGGGGCGTAAAGGTGAAGAGGGGATTTTCTTCCCATAAGGCTTAAGGAAGATAGTAATCCATTAAGTCCGAAAATGTGATCTCCATGGATATGACTGATGAAGATGTGGTTTATTTTTCCAAATCTGATCCGTGTTCTTCTGAGTTGCATCTGGGTACCCTCGCCGCAGTCTATTAAAAATAACCGCTCATGCGCGTTAAGCACATGAGCGGAAGGATATCTTTCTGATGTAGGCAATGCAGAACTAGTACCAAGTATGGTCAGTTTCATCGCGCTCTGCAAAGCTTTTTGCTTTACGATATCATTTTTTCAGCATCTTCAACCGATCCTGTAATAGTAAGAACAGTATCGAGCTGGGAAATAGTGATAAGTCGTTCAACTGCCTCATTAAGACCGCAAAGAACGAATGTACCACCTGCATTTTTACACAACCTGTTGGCTACCAAAATAGCGCTCAGGCCAGAAGAATCGCAATACTGACATTTATCCAGATTAAGGATGATGTTCTTTTCACCCTTACCTGAGACAAGCACCAGTTCCGACTTTAGAGCCGGAGCTATATGTGTATCAAGCTTTTCCGACTGAATCTGAATAACGGTACTGTTATTCCGGCTTTCAATATTGAAATCCATAGTTGTAAATTTTTGATAGCCTAAATTTAACTAATTTTTCTCTTTCTTGGAAGCTTTATTCTCTTTTTCTTCCATTTTTTCTTTTAAAGCTGCAAGCTGAGAGATATCGCCAAGGGTTGTTTTCTCTGAATTTGATTTCGGTTTACGTGTTGATTTCTTTGGTGATGAAGCTTCTGATTTAACTACCGGGGCTTCAACAGCTTTCTTTTCATCTTCAAATACTCTGCTGTGCGAAACGATAATTTTCTTGGCTGACTTATTAAATTCAATTACTTTGAATAATAATTTTTCGTCAACTTTTGCCATCATTCCGTCTTCTTTAATAAGATGTTTTGGAGTTACGAATCCTTCAACGCCATAAGGAAGAGCTATTACAGCACCCTTGTCGAACACTTCAACAACTGTACCTTCATGAACTGAGTCGAGTATAAATAAATTCTCGAATACATCCCATGGGTTCTCTTCGAGTTGCTTATGACCAAGACTCAGACGTCTGTTTTCTTTATCAATTTCAAGAACAACTACTTCAATCTCCGCATCAATAGATGTAAATTCAGCAGGATGCTTGATTTTCTTTGTCCATGAAAGATCAGAAATATGTATTAACCCGTCAACACCTTCTTCGATCTCAACAAAAACACCGAAGTTGGTGAAATTTCTGACTTTAGCAGTATGTTTCGTGCCTACGGTATATTTCTCATCAATATTCTGCCATGGGTCGGCTTTTAGCTGCTTGATACCCAATGACATTTTTCTATCATTCCTGTCAAGGGTTAGAATTACTGCTTCAATTTCGTCGCCTACTTTCAGGAATTCCTGTGCACTGCGAAGATGCTGTGACCATGACATTTCAGATACGTGAATTAAACCTTCAACGCCCGGTGCTATTTCAACAAAAGCGCCATAGTCAGCCATAACAACTACTTTTCCTTTTACCTTGTCACCAATATTCATGTTAGGATCGACAGAGTCCCATGGGTGAGAAGTTAACTGTTTCAGACCAAGAGCGATTCTCTTTTTGTCGTCATCAAAATCAAGGATAACAACATTGAGTTTCTGATCGAGCTTAACGATCTCTTCAGGATGATTTACGCGGCCCCATGAGAGGTCTGTAATATGAATAAGGCCATCAACACCACCAAGGTCGATGAACACACCATACGATGTAATATTCTTAACGGTTCCTTCAAGAACCTGTCCTTTTTCAAGTTTGGCAATGATCTCTTTCTTCTGCTGTTCAAGTTCAGCTTCGATAAGAGCTTTGTGTGATACAACAACGTTTTTGAATTCCTGATTGATTTTTACAACCTTGAATTCCATTGTTTTTCCTACAAATACATCATAGTCACGAATTGGTTTGACGTCAATCTGGGATCCCGGGAGAAATGCTTCGATACCAAATACATCCACAATCATACCACCTTTAGTACGGCATTTTATGTAACCGGTAATGATCTCGTCTTTTTCAAGCGAGGCATTAACTCTGTCCCATGAATTAATTGCACGTGCTTTCTTATGCGAAAGAAGAAGTTGTCCTTTCTTATCTTCCTGGCTTTCAACATAAACTTCAACTTTATCGCCTACTTTGAGATTTGGATTATAACGGAATTCATTTAAACTGACAACACCTTCTGATTTGTAACCAATATTGATAACAACCTCACGCAATGTCATCTGAATAACCGTACCAATAACTACTTCGTCAACAGCAACAGTTGAAAGGGTTTCATCATAAAGAGACTCGTACTCTTTATATTTAGGTGAAGTACGAAGTTCTTCACTTTCAAAACTTCCCCAATCAAAATCTTCAGCTGATGCAACACTTCTTGTTTCAGCTTTTGCATTAATTTCTTTTGATTCAGATTCCGGAGCTGCATGTGCTTTTGCAGATTTCTTTTCTTTCTTAACAGCTGTTTCAAATCCGTAATCAGCAACCTTTGCAGGCTCAGCAATTTTTTTTGTTTTTTCGGTCTCCTCTGCAACGAGAGTAGCGACCACTTCTGAACCTAATGTTTCAGTTTCAACAACCTGATTTTCATTTGATTCCTTAGCATTTTCAATAATTTCCTGATTTACAGGGGCTTCTGCTTTTTCTTCAACCTCTTTTTTGGTTGATCTTTTCTTACTTTCAGTCATGATTTTAATTTAAAAGAACTAATAATTAATAAGTTAGACATTATTTTGATAAAAAATTGCTTGCAAAGATAGGATATTTTTTCAAAAGCAGCATAATACAATGTATAAAATCATTTGGCAACAGGCGTCAGGCAGCATTTCCATATTTGACCAGTTATATTATCTTTGTATTACATATTAATAAACAAAATACACTTCATTTTATATGAAAATAATTGTTGTGGGATCCGGTTACGTTGGATTAGTTACCGGGGCCTGTTTTGCCGAGAGCGGCGTCCATGTTACCTGTGTTGACATTGATAATAAGAAAATTCAGGATTTAAAAAAAGGAATTATCCCGATATATGAACCAGGTCTGGATGATATAATCAAAAGAAATTTTGAAAAAAAGAGACTCTTATTTACAACAGATATTTCTGATGGATTTGAAGGTACGGAAGTTGTCTTTATTGCTGTTGGAACGCCTCCTGATGAAGATGGCTCAGCTGATATGAAACATGTGCTTGATGTTGCAAAAGAAATCGGCCGTATAATAACTGAACATATCGTTGTTGTTACAAAAAGTACTGTCCCGGTTGGAACATCTGAAAAAATACGTAAAGCAATTCAGAGTGAGCTTGATAAACGAAAATCTGATGTTAAGTTTGATATGGCCTCAAATCCTGAATTTTTAAAAGAAGGAGCTGCAATTGATGACTTCCAGAAACCGGAACGAATTGTTATCGGTGTAGATAATGAAACCACAGGAGAGATAATGAGGCGGTTGTATATGCCTTTTGTACTTAACAATCATCCGATTCTGTTTATGGATATTGCATCTGCTGAGATAACAAAATACGCAGCTAATGCTATGCTCGCAACACGTATCAGTTTTATTAATGAGATAGCCAACCTGTGCGATATTCTTGGAGCTGATATAAACCAGGTCAGAAAAGGGATTGGAAGTGATTCAAGAATTGGCAGTAAATTTATCTATCCGGGATCAGGTTACGGAGGATCGTGCTTTCCAAAAGATGTAAAAGCATTGATTAAGACAGCTCACGACAATGGTTATGAACTAAATGTGGCAAAAGCAGTTGAGCAGGCTAATGAATTTCAGAAAAACATCATTTTCAACAAAATATCGGAGTTCTTTAAACATGATCTGAAAAATAAAATAATCGGGGTTTGGGGCTTATCATTTAAGCCAAAAACCGATGATATACGGGAAGCTTCATCACTGGTACTGATAGAAAAACTATTGAGTGCGGGAGCAAAAGTTAAAGCTTACGATCCTGCCGCAATGCATGAAACAAAAAAACAGATAGGAAATAATATTGAATACGCTGCAACTCCTTATGATGCTATAATTGGTGCTGATGCTGTTGCTTTGATGACAGAATGGTCAGAATTCCATATGCCCGATTTTAAATTGATGTCAGAGGTTATGAAAGGGAAAGTAATTTTCGACGGGAGAAATATTTACGATCCGGCGGAAATAAAGAAACAGGGATTTGTATATTTCGGGATTGGGAGAAGATGACGACGAGAACAGTATATATGGCTTCTCAGAAGATGAACAAAGATTGCTTCGCCCTCCTTCGTCGGGCTCGCAATGACGTTGCAAGTAAGAAAGATTAAAACATGAAACAATAAAATATGAAAGGTATAATATTAGCTGGAGGTTCAGGAACAAGGCTTCATCCGATCACACATTCAATTTCAAAGCAGATGCTTCCTGTTTATGACAAACCAATGATCTATTACCCTTTATCGGTATTAATGCTGGCCGGAATCCGCGAGATACTGATCATCTCTACACCACGCGACTTACCAGGATTTAGAAGTCTTTTGGGCGATGGGAAGTCACTGGGAATGAATTTCAGTTATGTTGAGCAGCCTTCTCCTGACGGACTTGCCCAGGCTTTTATTCTTGGAGAAGAGTTTATAGGGAAGGATTCTGTTTGCATGATTCTCGGAGACAATATTTTTTATGGACATGGTTTTGGTGAAACCCTGAAGAAAACTGCAGATCTTAAGCATGGGGCTTGTGTTTTCGGTTATTATGTCACTGATCCCGAAAGATACGGGGTGGTTGAATTTGATAAAAACAGAAAGGTTATAAGTATAGAAGAGAAACCTGCCAAACCAAAATCCAACTTTGCTGTTACTGGGCTGTATTTTTATGATAACTCAGTAGTTAAAAAAGCTAAAGCATTAAAGCCTTCTCCCCGCGGAGAGCTTGAAATAACCGATCTTAACAGGGTTTATCTCGAGGAAGGAACACTGGAAATCAAACTAATGGGAAGAGGAATGGCCTGGCTCGATACAGGTACTTATGAAAGTCTGTTACAGGCAGCCAATTTTATTGCTACTCTTGAACAGAGACAGGGACTAAAAGCTTCCTGTATTGAGGAGATTGCCTATAAAAGAGGGTTTATTAGTAAGAAACAGCTCCTGGAATTGGCCCAACCAATAAAGAAAAGCCAGTACGGGATGTACCTTATAAGAATTGCCGAAGAAGATATGAATTTATATGAAGAACTAAAGTAAATATTTGCTATAAATGAAAATTATTGAGACAGGATTTAAGGACCTCGTAGTAATTAAACCGACGATCTTTACAGATAGCCGGGGCTACTTTTTTGAATCATTCAATAAAGCTGCGTTTCAGGATGCAGGCCTGCTATTTTCTCCGGTACAGGACAATGAATCAAAATCCTCAAGAGGCGTTATAAGAGGTTTGCATTACCAGTTAAAACCTTCCGATCAGTCAAAGCTGATAAGAGTTGTGGCAGGGAAAATATTTGATGTTGCACTCGATATCCGTAAAGATTCCAAGACTTATGGTAAATGGTTTGGAATTGAACTTGATTCTGAAACAATGGACCAGGTTTTAATTCCAAAAGGATTTGCACATGGGTTCTCTGTTCTTAGCGAAATAGCTGTGATCCAGTATAAATGCGATAATGTTTATGATCCTCAGAATGAAAGGGGAATTAACCTCAATGATCCCTATCTTGATATAAACTGGAAACTAGGATCCACTGCTCCGGTAATAAGTGAAAAAGATCTGAAACATCCTATGTTTAAGGATGCTGATAACAATTTTTAAATTGAGAAATTAATTATGGCAAGAATTCTTATCACAGGAGCAAACGGACAACTCGGGAACGAGTTGAAAGTTACTTCAAAAAACTTCTACGGTTACGAATATATTTTTACAGATATCGATACCCTTGATCTGACCAACAAGGATCAGGTGTCAGAATTCATAAAACAATCGAGACCCGACTGGATCGTTAACTGTGCTGCATACAATCTGGTGGATAAGGCTGAAAGTGAGCCGGATATGGCAATGCTGATAAATGGAACGGCTGTCAATAATATAACCGAAGTAATTAAAGGTACAGAATGCAAGTTTATCCATATATCCTCTGATTATGTTTATGACGGAAGTTCAAATGTTCCATACAATGAATATATAGTGGCCAACCCGCTGTCAGCATATGGAAGATCAAAACTTGCAGGTGAAAAATATGCTTTGCAGCATCAGGGTTCAATGATTATCAGAACTTCATGGTTATATTCATCATTTGCAAATAATTTCGTCAAAACAATCCTTAAACATGCAGCAGTTAAGGAGTCATTAAATGTTGTATTTGATCAGACAGGTACTCCGACATATGCAGCAGACCTTGCAGAAGCTATTATGCATATCATTTCAGGGGTAATAAGAAATCAGATCGCCATGAATTCAGGAATTTATAATTATTCGAATGAAGGAGTGTGCTCATGGTATGATTTCGCTGTTGCAATAGTTCGTGAAGCAGGTCTGAAATGCGATGTAAAGCCGGTTCTTACAAAAGATTACAAACAGGAAGCAAAAAGGCCTGTTTATTCTGTGATGGATAAAACCAAAATTAAAGATAATTATGGACTCTCAATTCCGCATTGGAGTGACAGTCTTCAGAAATGTATGAAACTTTTGAAATAACACAATGAGTATACTGACTATCGACCAGATCAGAAAAAAAGCCCAAAGCTGGCTTAGCAAAGAGTTCAACGAAGAAACCCGCAAAGAGGTTCAGGAAATGCTCGCAAATGATGAAAATAAACTTATTGATGCATTTTATCAGGATCTTGAGTTTGGAACAGGAGGACTGAGGGGCATCATGGGTGCCGGTACAAACAGGATGAATATCTATACCCTGGGAATGGCCACTCAGGGTCTTTCAAATTATATTATTAAGCAGTGCGGAAATAAAGGAATAAGTGTAGCAATTGCTTATGATTGCCGTAACAACAGCCGTTACTTTGCTGATACAACAGCAAATATCTTCTCTGCTAACGGTTTCGATGTTTACCTCTTTGAATCACTGCGTCCAACACCAGAGTTATCATTTGCGATACGTCATTACAAATGTCAGAGCGGGGTTGTTATTACTGCATCTCATAATCCCCCTGAATATAATGGTTACAAGGCTTACTGGAACGATGGAGGACAAGTAGTAGCTCCCCATGACGAAGCAATTATTGACGAAGTGCGTAAGATTACTTCTGTTAATGATATCAGGTTTGACGGGAAAAAAGAAAAGATAAAAATAATTGGAAAAGAAACTGATGATCTTTTTCTCAAAGAGGTTCTTAAGATGAGGATCAATCCGGAAGTAATTGAGAAATTCAGTGATATCGGAATTGTCTATACCCCTATTCACGGAACAGGAATAAAAATGGTTCCCCCGGCTTTAAAAATGTTCGGATTTAAAAATATTATAAGTGTACCTGAACAGGATATTTCAGACGGTAACTTTCCCACTGTGAAATCTCCCAATCCGGAAGAACCGGATGCACTGAAAATGGCTGTTAAAAAGGCTGTTGAAACTGGTGCCGAGCTGGTAATGGCTACTGATCCTGATGCCGACAGACTTGGGGTTTCTGTTAAAAATAAGAAAGGTGAATTCATCCTTCTCAACGGAAATCAGACAGCTGTTTTGCTCATTTACTATATTCTTTCACAGTTTAAGGAAAGGAAAAAATACAAAGGGAACGAATATATAATTAAGACTATTGTTACAACTGATCTGATTGAGAGGATAGCTGAAGGTTACAAAGTCGAGTATTTCAACGTATTAACAGGATTCAAATTTTTTGCCGAACTGATCAGGAAAAATGAAGGCATTAAGAAATATATTGGCGGAGGAGAAGAGAGTTATGGCTTTTTGCCGGGAGATTATGTCAGGGATAAAGATGCTGTTGCCTCTTGCGCACTGATAGCTGAAGCTGCTGCCTGGTCGAAAAGTAAAGGTAAATCTCTGTATGATCTGTTGCTTGATATTTATGTTGAGTTTGGATTTTATAAAGAAAAACTTATAAATATCGTCAGGAAAGGGAAAGAGGGTGCTGATGAGATTAAAGCGATGATGACGGTTTACAGGAATAATACCCCTGCAAAGATCAATAACAGCAAGGTGATAAAGATCAACGACTTTGAAACGCAGATCTCACATAACATTCTGACCGGAGCCAAAACTAAAATTGATCTGATAAAATCAGATGTTCTTCAATTCTTTCTTGAGGATGGATCGAAAATCTCAGTAAGACCTTCAGGTACAGAACCTAAGATCAAGTTCTACTTCAGTGTAAATACTAAACTTGAATCAGCTGCAAAGTTTGAAGAAACAGAGATTGTACTCGATAAAAGAATTGGGGATATTATAAAGGATATGAAGCTAACATAAACTATCCCTTTGTGTTGAAGAATAATGTAAAATGTAAAGTGCAAAATGCAAATTTTATTTATATTGAGTATCAGGAAACATGCATAAAACCTCATTGATTTTGACTTCGTCGAGCTCCTCGCTTCATTCGGAATGACATTGTCATTTTTAGACAAGAGGGAAGGAAAAAGCGTTGATTCGCCGTAATGAGAACATACCAGGAATAAACTATTTTTTACGGCGAATCAACGCTTTTTCCTTCCCTTCCTATACCATAAAAACATGTCATTCCGAATTCAGCCACCTTTTAGTAACCACGGGTCGTGTTAAAAAACCCAGGAAAGGTGGATGAATGAGGAATCTCCCTATCTTTCCCGACATATCTCTCCATTTTATTATTGATTGCCGATACTCAAATTAAAGTAAAAATATATTTCTTTTATTCCCCTATTATCTTAACAAGCACCCGTTTCCGCCGTTTTCCATCGAATTCTCCATAAAATATTTGTTCCCACGGGCCAAAATCTAATTGTCTATTTGTTATAGCAACAACTACCTCCCGCCCCATCAATGTACGTTTAATATGAGCATCAGCATTGTCCTCAAAACCGTTATGTTTATATTGTGAATAAGGTTTTTCGGGAGCAAGTTTTTCTAACCACACTTCAAAGTCGTGATGCAAACCGGATTCATCATCATTAATAAATACAGATGCACTTATATGCATAGCATTACAGAGAAGCAAACCTTCTTTTATACCTGATTCATTGAGGCACTTTTCAACCTGTGTTGTAATATTAATAAAAGCCCTACGAGTAGGTACCTCAAACCAAAGTTCCTTGCGATATGATTTCATTATTCTTTTATTTGGATAGTTAATAGTTTATTGTGAAATTTGTTAGTACTCAAAATCAATACCAAATTTAAAATTCAGTGATTAACGCAGATTTGATTCAATTTATCTGTGAAAATCTGCGAGATCAGCGGGAAACAAAGAAATCTTCTGCAAAATTCACTAAATAAACTTTATCAGTCGATCGGGTTATCGCAGTATAGAACCACCGCAGGTAATCGATTGTAATTTCATTTCTGTTAAACATCCCCTGATCGATAAATACCCTCTCCCACTGTCCGCCCTGGGCTTTATGACAGGTTACTGCGTAAGCAAATTTTATTTGAAGTGCATTGAAATAAGGGTCCTTCTTCACAGCATCAAACTGTTTTTTCCTGGTTTTGATATGAATGTAATCAGCAAGAATATTCTGATAAAGCTCTTTATTTTTATCAGATGGCAATGCAGGAGTATCAAGATGTAAAACATCCATCATCACCTTTGCTTCGATTTCCAGATTATAATCCGGGAACTTTAGTGTCATATCGGCAAAATGGAATCCGTACCTCTCCTCATACTTTTTAATTTTTCTGACTTCAGCGATATCTCCGTTTGCAATAAACCCTGCCCCATCCTCTCCCTCTTCAATCAGGGAATAGTTATTCTTAACTACCATAACCATGTCGCCTGTACTGATCTCTTCCTCCCTGTAGAATATTTTATTACGGATCCCCTGGTTATATCGGTTCGCCATTTTGTTTGAATTCACAACAATAATGGTCCCTTCCATTCCGCATGTTCCATAGGCGGTGGAGATTTCATCAATCAGCTCCTCCCCTGTTATTCTGATTGTATCATTAAAATTTGTACAATCTATAGCAGGATGATCCAGATCATTCTCTGCAACCTGCAGCCTGATGCGTGTCGCGTTCATCAGTACCCCTGACGTTTCGCTCTGACGAACTACCTGTCTCAATTCACAGGTTATAAGACCGAAACCATAGCCTCCGAGAGCCGCGGGATCAAGAGCTGGACTGACAATAGACCCTACCGGAGGAAGCTGAGCAGTATCACCAACCAAAATAAGTTTACATTCGGTTCCTGAATAAACATATTCGATAAGGTCGTCAAGAACTCTTCCGCTACCGAAAAGAGCTGAATCGCCGGAGCTGTTTGAAACCATTGATGATTCATCAACAATAAAAAAGGTGTCTTTGTGAAGATTTCTGTCAAGGGAAAAACTTCCGATCCCGTCTCTTGAAGATTTCTGTCTGTAAATCTTTTTATGAATTGTGAATGCCTGTTTACCAGAATAGGATGAAAGTACTTTTGCAGCCCGTCCGGTTGGAGCGAGAAGAACCGACTTCATTCTTAAGAGATCGAGTGTTTTAACAATGGAACTGATAACGCTTGTCTTTCCGGTACCTGCATATCCGGTCATAAGAAAAATAATATCGTTGTTGTTATCGCAAATATATTCAGCTATTTTCTTCAGGGCAACCGACTGATCATCTGTAGGTATATTACCCAGATTTTTACATAATTGATTATATATAATGATATCTCGCATGGCTATTTGACAACAACTTAAATTGCTGAGTGGATTTTTTTTATAATTTTGTTTGTAAACTTAACGAATCTTCTGATTAATTAAAACCCTTGTACTCTGAAAGCTCCGAATATTGAACTCTTTGATGAGACGCTCGATATAAACTCTACTGAAAATTATGAGTTATCAATTCAGGTAAGCCCCGATGGTTTCGCTTTTTGTCTTCTCGATACCATAAGAAACAAATATATCCTGTTACGCGTTTTTGAACCTGAAGAGAATAAATACTTCAACGATGAGAAGATAAATGAACTTTTAACCAAAGATGATTTTCTTTTTAAAAAATACAAGAAAGTCAATGTTATAATGCCTTCCCAAAAGTTTACGTTGATTCCGGCACCTCTTTATGATCCGGCTAAAAAAAATGAATACTTCGCATTCAATCACAATAACGAAGAAGGCAATACAATAATTACCAATAAGATATCAGACCCTGATTCGTACCTTGTTTTTTCAGTTTCAAAACCTATCAGCGATCTGATGCATAATTACTTTCCTGAAGTAAATATTAATCATCATCTGAAACCTTTAATGACTTTCATTTCACACAACAGGAAAAGTGTGCATGGCAATTATATTCATATTCATATTGAAAGAGAATTCTTCAATCTCATTGTCTTCAATCATAACACATTAAAGTTCTGCAATACATTTAGTTACAGAAATATTTCGGACATCCTTTATTTTGTGCTCAATGTATTTAAAACTCTCGATCTGAAACAGGATGAGACTATTCATTTCAGCGGACTGACAGAAAAATATGATGATATTTCATCTAACTTTTCAATCTATGTAAAGAATATTAAGTTTACTGGTCCTTCTGGTAATTTCACATTCAGCTATGTATTTGACGATACAGAGCTTCACAGGTTTCTAAATCTTTTTAGCATAACAAATTGCGAATAATAGGCGGGAAATATAAAGGGAGGAGAATTGTTCCTCCTTCAAACTTTAAAGCAAGGCCCACAACAGACTTTGCACGTGAAGGACTATTCAATATTCTTAATAACAGAGTCGATTTTGAAACGATAAACGTACTTGATCTCTTTTCCGGGACAGGATGTATGAGCTATGAATTTGCATCACGGGGAGTAGCTTCAGTTCATCTGGTGGAAAAAGATTCAAGACATATTGCAGGTATCAGAAAAATAATCGGGGAACTGGATATGGAAAATATCAAGCCGATCCATATTGATGTAAAAGCATATCTGAGAGCCTGTTCAATTAAATATGATATTGTATTTGCCGATCCTCCTTATGAACTTTCCTGGCTGAAAGAACTTCCTGATCTTGTTACTCAGGCTGGTATAATTAAGGAAGAAGGTTTTTTTATTCTCGAGCATCCAAAAGCTCTGAGTTTTAACAGTCACAGTTTGTTTTTTGAACATCGGAATTATGGGGGGGTGAATTTTAGTTTCTTCAAGCCATCAGATATTCAAGAGATTACATAGCCTTTATTTATTCTTTAATAACCTTCCGCATGTAATTCCTTTCATAGGATATTACTTTAAGTATATACAAACCAGGAGTATATGATGTCATATCAATAGAGAATGTACCAGAATTAACATTGAAATTTCGTAACAATATTCCCTGAGAATCAAATAATTGTAATATATTCATTCTTCCTGATGATTCTATTGTGAGAATATCTTTTACAGGTGAGGGATATAAATTCAGCTCTTGCTCAGTCTTAACATCTTCAACAGAAACGATAGCATTGGAAGAAACAATCCAGTTTGATGCTATATTATTGTCAAGTGAAGGATCTGTCAATTCCAGATAAGAACCATTGCCATCTGCATTGGGCCATGGTAACATATTAGAATACTGTACATTATCAATTATATTCCCAAATCCGTCGGCCAAGACCAGGTTTTCTCCGGTATTTGAAAGATTTCTTGTGAACTGACCTGATGGAACAAGGAATTAGAAATTATGAATTAAGAATTAAGAATTAGAAATTACGAATTACGAATAAGGATGGAAAAGAGAGTTGAATTATGTTGTTAAACTTCGATATTTTTTTTGTACGATTTATTTTGCGGAGTTAAAAATTAGCTTAATTTTGCAGCTCGAAATTACTGGTGCGGTAGTTCAGTTGGTTAGAATAACGGCCTGTCACGCCGTGGGTCGCGGGTTCGAGTCCCGTCCGCACCGCAGTAAAAACGAAAAAGCCACGTGAAAACGTGGCTTTTGTATTTTGTACCATTAGCGTTGGCAGCATGCTGACATAAGCGAATGGTATAAAATACATTAATGGTGCGAACGCACCATTATTGAAATATTTTTCCCATTTTAACTTCTTAGTGGAAATTATTTGTCAATTCCATTGAAATACAGACTTTAGGTGGAAAATATTTGCTGCTCAAATAATTTATATTGGAAATTAATCTCCTGATTACATGTCTTACTGGAAAATATTATCTATTTTTGCAATAAAATGATCATATAATGGAAAATATTTTACCTATACACCTACAGGAGATAATCTTTGGCTCCTCAGATCCGAAAATCTCAAAACAAATTTCCAGACTTGAAAAAGGAGGCAAAATAAGAAAGATTGCACCACGTATATATTCTTCTAACCTTACAGAACCAATTGAAGAAATAATAAGGAGAAACCTTTTCCTGATACTTGGAAATCTTTATCCGGGAGCATTACTGAGCCATCGTTCGGCATTTGAATTCCAACCTACAGAGGAAGGACATATCTTTTTAACATATTCCTATACTAAGAAGGTCAGCTTGCCTGGAATTATTCTTCGGTTTCTTTCTGGTCCTAAACCTATAAAAGGAGATAATGCAATTTCAGGGGAGTTGTATGTTTCACAAAAGGAAAGGGCATTTTTAGAGAATCTGCAACCATCTAAAAATATAAGTGGAAGTGCAAAATGTCTGAGCCTGGTTCAAATAGAGGGTAAATTAGAGCAAATTATCAGAGTAAATGGGGAAGATGAAATAAACAAAGTCAGAGATAAAGCAAGGGAAATTGCAGCAGAACTTGGAATGGAGAAGGAGTTCGAAAAATTAAATAAAATAATAAGCGCTTTGCTTTCGACTCATTCATCAAAAATACTATCCTCTCCGATTGCTGTTGCAAGAGCTTTCGGTTTTCCTTATGATCCGGGCAGGATGAAATTGTTCGAAGATCTGTTCCGTGAATTGAAAAAAAACGAATTTAAAAACAGACCAGACAAAAATATATCTACTAAGTCCTTTCGTAATTTTGCTTTTTTTGAGAGCTATTTTTCTAATTATATTGAAGGAACTGTTTTTGAGGTATATGAAGCAAAAAAAATTATTGAAACTAATAAACCATTATCCGCCAGGAATGAGGACAGCCATGATGTTTTAGGTACCTTTCATATTGTTTCGAATATCAAGGAAATGTCAGTAACACCCCAATCTCCTGACGATCTTCTGAATATACTTGTTTACCGGCATAAAATTCTTCTTAGTGCGAGGCCAGAAAAAAATCCTGGTCTTTTTAAAGACAAAAATAATTTTGCAGGAAATACTTCCTTTGTAGACTTCAATCTGGTAAAGGGGACTTTAATACAATGTTACGATTTTTACAAATCTTTGGAACATCCATTCTCAAAAGCCACTTTCATGATGTTTATTTTAAGTGAAGTACATCCATTTCTTGACGGGAACGGTAGAATTGCCAGAATAATGATGAATGCAGAATTGACTTCTGCGAGTCATTCAAAGATTATTATACCAACCGTTTTCAGGGATGATTACCTTGGCGCATTAAGAAAATTAACAAGACAAGGAGATTGTAACCCATACATCAAAATGATGCAGAGGGCGCATGAATTCAGTGAAAATATTTTCGGAGAGAACCTGAATGAAATGCAGGAGTATCTTAAACAATGTAATGCATTCTCAGAGCATACCGAAGCCAGATTAAAGATTATTCCAAGGTAGTTTTAGTCCCGTCCGCAGGTTTATACTGATTCTATAATATTGAAATCAGGAATAAAATCAGTCCTATAATTACTATAGAAACCAGGATCTCGAGGATTTTAAGAGTACGGTGTCGCTTACCTGTCAAATTGCGCATTCTGATTACTTAATTTAAGGTTAAAAATAAGATGTAATAATATATTTCATAGGTATAATTTGTTAATAGTTTGATCTCAATTTGTATTACATTTAAGTTTTAATTGATATGGCAATCCATGGCTTATCTTAACTGTCAGAACAAAAAGTATGATGATACTCTCGTAAGAAAATTATTAAGGGCATTGCTTTTATTAACTCTCTTAACTTTTTGCCGAATATCAATACTCTACTGCCAGAACAATGAACTTGTATTTTCCCATCTTGACGTAAATAAAGGAATATCAGATAATTTCATAAAATGTATTTACAAAGACTCTATAGGATTCGTCTGGTTTGGAACAAATAGCGGACTCAACAGGTTCGATGGATATAATTTTGAAGTTTTTCAACAGAATAGTTCAGATTCAACTTCGATTTCAGATAACTCTATAAATGCTATTACATCTGATATAAATGGAAATCTTTGGGTTGGTACGGGAGGAGGTGTGGATATTCTTAATTGTGAAAATTTTAAATTCAGCAGGCTAAAGCTTGAAACATCATCTACGTTTGGATGTCCGGATATTGCCTATATTACTGCTATGTCAACTGATTCTGAAGGAAATATCATGATCGGTACACATAATGGATTATTTTTATTTAATCAGAAAAATAAAACGAAAAGACATTTTTTAATTTATGAAAAAACGTGCTCTTCCCTGCTAAATAATATCACTTCAATCTGCCCTGATAAAACAGGATCTTTCTGGATAGGGACTATAAATGGATGCCTATTTAAATTCAATCTGGATTCAAATTCATTCAAAAAAATTGAATTATACAACTTAAGTAATACCAGATTGGGAGCTGTTTCTAATTTATTTGTTGATAACGGAAATAAATTATGGGTAGCGGATCCGAATGGATTGCACATTTTCGATATCAGAAAAAATTCATGGGATACTGATTATCAGAAAAAAATGGGAACCGTTTTCGAAAATCTTCAGATTGTGGGGATTGGTCAGGATAATGATAAGCTTATCTGGGTTGCAACGGATGGTAGTGGAGTTTTTATTATTAATTGCAGAGATCTGAGTATTGTAAATGTTACCAATATGCCCTACTCGGAAGGGTCCCTTTCAAGTAACGGGCTTTCTTCCCTATTTTGCGACCAGTCGGGAATAATTTGGATCGGCAGTTCAAAAAAGGGGGTTGATTTCTATAAGAAGAATGTCAGGAAATTCAGGTTAATCAGAAACTATCCGACAGAGCCTAACAGCCTCAATCATAATGACGTAAATTGTATTACTGAAGATGACAGGGGCAACCTCTGGATCGGAACAAATGGTGGAGGATTAAATTATTATGATAGAAAAACGAATAAATACCGTCACTATACTTCAGGAGGGAGTAAACAAAATGGGCTTAGCAGTAATATCATAGTATCTGTTTTCGAAGATTCTGAAAATAAAATATGGATTGGAACCTATTACGGTGGTTTGAACTGTCTCGATCCCCGATCGGGGAAAATAAAAGTCTACAATCATAGCGATACCGATACATGCACCCTTTCAGATGATCGTATCTGGAGCATATGCGAAGACAACCATAAAAATATCTGGGTAGCGACACTTACAAGCGGGTTAAATCTTTTTAACAGAGAAACAGGTAAATTTAAGCGAATTAACACGCGGAACAGTCCCATATGTTTCGATTACATAAATTCTATTGCCACCGATGGATATGATAATCTTTGGATCAGTTCAGCACATGGACTGATATATTTTGACCCGGGGCAAAACACATCAGTCTGTTATTACAATAATCCTGAAATAGGAACCTCAATCAGTGATAACCACGTTATTTCCACTTTTAAGGATAGCAGAGGTTTATTTTGGGTATGTACAAATAATGGACTGAATTTGATGAATCTTGTAAACGGAGAGTTCAGAGTTTTGGGAGAATCTGATGGTTTACCCTCGAACAGAGTATTCCGGATTGAGGAAGATAAAAATTCAAATCTATGGATAAGCACTAAAAATGGCCTCTCAAAACTTATTGTAAAGAAATCAGCTGGTAAAGATTCTCTCACCTTTCAATTTGTAAATTATGGAATGAGTGATGGATTGCAGGGAAGGGAATTTAACGAGACTGCTTCATGTGCAACGAAAGACGGGGAACTCTGGTTTGGAGGACCGGATGGACTGAATACTTTTTATCCTCCTGAGCTAACAGAGGACAGTACCTCTACAAAGTTGATAATAAGCGGCATCAGGATTGATAATGAAACAGTAAAAAATGGAGATACGCTGAATGGCAGGGTTCTGCTCGATAAACCAATTTTCAATACAGACAGGATAGTATTAAAGTACATTGAGAATTCATTTACTATAGATTTCGTTGCCCTTAATTATTTCTTTCCTGATAAGACCAAATATTCTTATACTCTGGAAGGATTTACTGATAAGTGGATTACAACTAAAGGAGATGAAAATTTTGCTACTTTTTCCACCTTAAGGAGTGGAAGTTACACGTTTAGAGTAAAAGGGACGAATTCTGATGGTGTCTGGAATAAATCTCCCATAATACTCAAAATTAAAGTACTACCGCCTCTCTGGGCAAGCTGGTATGCCTATTTACTATATTTTACTCTGATCTTTTCTTTGCTCGTATTTCTTAGATACCTGATACTTGCCAGAGAAAGGATGAAAACAGCATTGGAACAGGAATATGTAGAATCACGGCATATTCATGAAATTGATTCAATGAAGATAAAATTCTTTACGAATATTTCGCATGAGTTCAGAACACCACTTACTCTGATTTTTTCTCCAGTTGAGAAGTTACTGGTTCAACTAAAAAACAAACCGGAAGAAAAATATTTAAACCTGATAAATCAGAATGCCAAAAGATTATTATTTATGGTTAATCAACTTCTGGATATCAGGAAAATGGAGGTGCAGGGATTCGGGTTCAATCCTTCAGCCGGGGATATTATTGCATTAATTGAAGAGGCAGTTTCCTCATTTAATGACCTCGCAGAACAGAAGCATATAAAACTTGTATTTCACACGGGGATAAAGCATCTTGATACACTGTTTGACAAGGATAAGCTGGAAAAAATATTATTCAATCTTTTATCCAATGCTTTCAAATTCACACCAATAGATGGCGAAGTCTCTGTGCAGGTACATACCCAGATATCAGATGAACAGGCGTCAAAGAAGGAAGCAGATCAAAAACCATCTCATCTTATTATAAAGGTGAAAGATACAGGTATAGGCATTCCAGGGGATAAGGTTGGTAATCTTTTCGTTGACTTTTACCAGATTGAATCGATAATATCACGAGATCAGGGTTCTGGAATTGGGCTGGCATTAGTAAAAGAATTTGTAAAGCTGCACGACGGAGAAATTACAGTCGATAGTGAACCCGGCAAGGGAAGTTGTTTCACGGTTATTCTTCCTGTTGCCTGTAACTGGAAATCTTTATCTGAAAACAGTTTACAGAAAAATGATGTCAGGGAATATCCCAATATCCCACGTAATGAAACAGACAGCAACGATGTACTCAAGGAAAAACCAACAATCCTTATCGTAGAGGATAACGACGATCTTCGCTTCTACCTGAAAGATAACCTGCAGAAGATTTACAATGTTTATGAAGCAGAAAACGGGAAAGAAGCATTGGTAATAATCCAGAATATTATACCGGATCTTATCATAAGTGATATTGTTATGCCTGGAATAGATGGTTTGGAATTATGCAGAAGGGTGAAAGCCGATAATAATATCTGTCATATCCCTCTAATCCTTCTTACAGGTCTGTCAACAGAAAAGGAACAATTTGAAAGTATTATAACAGGAGCTGATGATTTTATCCGTAAGCCTTTTAGTTATCAGATACTGGAAGCCAAGATTTCTAATCTTATCTCAGGCAGGAAAAATCTACGGCGGGTTTTCAGCACTAAATTGGTTATTGAACCAAACAACATTGAAATAACCTCCCTTGATGAACATTTTATTCAAAAAACTCTTGCCCTTATTGAAAAAAACATATCAAAAGCAGACTATACTGTAGAAGAGCTTAGCCGCGATCTGGGAATTAGCAGAACACTTCTGTATAAAAAAATACTTGCTCTTACAGGTAAACCACCACTTGAATTTATCAGAACTCTCAGGCTGAAAAGGGCAGCCCAGCTTCTTCAGAAGAGTCAGCTCAATGTTTCCGAAGTAGCCTTTCAGGTAGGGTTCAATGATCCCAAATACTTCAGGAAACATTTTAAAAGTGAGTTTGGAGTTCTTCCATCGAAGTATTTTGAAAAGTTGAAAATGAAGTAGCAATAAAAATCAATTGACCCCTAAATCATAAACATTTCATACTGTTTCTAAACAAAAGATAGCTTTATTTTTGATCTTATATAAAGTTGATGAACTGACTTTTTTTGTTCAGCTGTTGACATAACCTAATTTGTAATTATTTTCCTAAAACCCAAAACTATGATTAAGCGAGGTGCTTTATTTATTCTATTGCTTTTGGCTAACCTTAGTCTGATAGCCCAGATCACCGTGTCGGGTGTTGTCAAAGACGCAGGAAATCAGCCGTTACCAGGTGTTTCAGTGGTTGTAATAGGTACAACAGCGGGAATTGTAACAGGTGTCGATGGTAAATATTCTCTTTCAGTACCATCGGGAAGTTCTGAATTGCAATTTTCATTTATAGGATTTACAACCCAGACAGTTACCATAAATGGCCGGTCCATTATCGATGTTGTACTTGTTGAAGAACTAAATGCTCTTGACGAAGTTGTGGTGATTGGTTACGGAGTTCAGAAAAAGAGTGATCTCACTGGCGCTTCAGTTTCCATATCGAGTGAGAAATTAAAAGGCTCGATCGTTGCCAACCTTGACCAGGCCTTACAAGGCCGTGCGGCTGGAGTAACAGCAGTTTATACTTCTGGCCAGCCAGGGTCCTCTGTGTCAATCCGTATTCGTGGACAAGGGACATTAAGAGCAGAGGCTTCAGAACCACTTTATGTAATAGATGGTGTTCCTGTTCAAAATGTCAGTCAGAGTGGATTTTCAGTCGGTCTGGGTGGTGCATTGGGTAATGGATCAGTGCAAACCTTTTCCGGTCTTTCTGGAATAAATCCCTCTGATATTCTTACCATGGAGATATTGAAGGATGCTTCAGCTACTGCAATTTATGGCTCACGTGGTGCAAACGGCGTTGTACTGATTACTACCAAAAGTGGTAAAACGGGAGAAGCAAAATTTACCTATGAAGGATATTATGGCATACAGGAACAGGTAAAAAGACTTGATGTCATGAATTTAAGGGAATTTGCTCAATACAGTACTGACTGGGCATCAGAAACAAGCGGTCGTGATCCGCGCGTTGAGTATCAGGATCCCTCAATACTTGGACCCGGCACCAATTGGCAAAATGCTGTATTCAGAGTAGCCCCTATGCAAAGTCATCAGATGAGCGCTACTGGAGGCTCAGATAAGGTAAAATATTATGTATCGGGAAGCTATTTCAAACAGGAAGGAACTGTAGTGGGAACAGATTTTAATCGTTTCTCCGGACGCGTAAACCTTGACGCTGATCTTAAAAAATGGTTTAAACTGGGAACAAAAATCATGTTTTCCAGAACACAGGACCATCTCGGACTGAATAACAGTACTGAAGGTATAATCTCTGTTGCTATGAGGACAACTCCTGATGTTCCGATACGTAATGCGGATGGGACATGGGCAGGTCTGTTATATGAGGGAGCCCCAAGCATCATTAATCCCATTGCAAAAGCTCTTGATGAAACGAACATATTGAGAAAGAATACCCTGAATGGAAATATTTATACAGATATTACATTCATGAAAGGACTTAACCTGCGTACAGAGATTGGTGTAGATATGGGCTTTTCAAATGCTTACCATTTTGTACCTACGTACCAGTACGGGAGTCTGATAAATAGTACAAACACTGCTTCAAGGCAGTACAACCAGAGTTTCTTCTGGCAATTAACAAACTATCTTACATATAATAAGGTTTTAGAGAAGCACAACATTACCGCGATGCTTGGACAGGAAGCATCAGAATCCAGATGGGAGTACCTGAGCGGTTCAAGCAATGGTCTTTCAAGCAATGATATTATGGAGCCCGGACTGGGTGATCCAAAAAGTATGGCTGTAGGTTCTGGAGACGGAAGCGGTGCAATGTCTTCATTTTTTGCACGTGGTAACTATTCATATGACAACAAATATTTCTTGTCATATACCTTCCGGTTTGACGGATCCTCAAATTTTGGTCCCAAAAACCGGTGGGCTCCATTTCATTCTGTTTCAGCATCATGGAAGCTGACCAATGAACCCTTCATGCAAAACTTAATCAACACAGTCAGTGACTTTAAACTACGTGCAGGATGGGGACAAACAGGTAATCAGAACATCGGAGGTTACCGTTGGGGTGCTTCTATTACTAAAATGCCAACAAACCTGGGTATGGGATTCCGACAGGCAAATATTGCCAATCCCTATATTACATGGGAAAAACAGGAACAGACTAACATTGGTTTGGATTTAGGATTCTTAAAGAATCGTATAGCGTTGATTCTTGACACCTATATTAAGACATCAAGTGCTATGTTGATGGACATGCAGCTTCCTTCTTATATGGGAACCAGGGGGAATGCATCAATTCGTCTGAATCCTCCAATGGGAAACTTTGGAAAAATTGAAAACCGTGGTCTTGAAATCTCCCTGAATATGCAGCCTCTAAAGGGTAAAATAACATGGGATAGCGATTTGCAGTTTACTCTCAACAAGAATAAGTTACTTGGATTGAATGATACCCCGGCTGCACATATAGAAGGATACGGGCAGTGGACAGACCTGGTAAGTTTGACTGAAATCGGGCAGCCACTTTATACGTTCTATGGTTATAAAGTAGCAGGCATCTTCCAGGATAAGACTGATATTTTGAATAGTCCCAAACAGAAAGCATATCCTGCTGATGGCAACTTCAAACGCAGTACTGTATGGCCTGGTGACCTAAAATTTGCTGACATATCAGGACCAGATGGAACTCCGGACGGAGTGGTTGACGAATTTGACAGGACCAATATTGGCTCTCCACTTCCAAAGTTCACCTTCGGGTTCAATAACGTTGTTCGTTACAAGGATATTGAGCTTACCGTCTATATGAGCGGTTCAGTGGGAAACAAATTGATGAATTATGTTGGCAGAACGCTTAGCGATATGAATAATATGTGGACAAACCAGTTACAGACCGCTGTTGACCGTGCTAAGGTTGTTCCAATTGATCCTAACAAAACCTACCCTTTTGTTAATTCATCCGGAATAACAATTAACAATTGGTTTGATGATATCGACAATGTAAAGGTAGGTAATCCCAACACAACTATTCCACGTGCTGTTTCAGGCGATCCTAATGAGAACTCACGTATTTCCGACAGGTATATTGAGGATGGATCTTATCTCAGGATGAAAAACATCTCTTTAACTTATTATATTCCCAAGAGTATTACCGGAAAGCTGAATCTTGATAATATGAAAGTGTATGTAAACCTTCAGAATATGTGGACTCTTACAAAATATACAGGATTGGATCCTGAAGTTGGTGCAAGCCAGGCTAATGATAACGTTTTTGGTCTTGATAACGGACGTTATCCTGCAGCTCGTATATACACATTTGGGGTAAGTGTAACATTCTAAACTTGAAAAAACTATGAATATGAACAACATATCTTATTTTAAGAAAGTATTGGTGCTGATTATGTTAATTTTCACTATTTCTGCCTGTGAAAAATTCCTTAATCGGCCTACAGAAGATTCTTATACTATTGACAGTTTCTTCAAAACCAACGAACAATGTTTCGAGGCAGCTAACGTACTCTATAATGCCCCGTGGTATGACTTTCAACGTGGTTGGGTGAAAATCGGGGATGTTATGGCCGGTAATATTTACTATAGTACTGACGATGTCTATCAGGCATTTATACTGACCTCCTCCAACAGCCAGTTAGCAGATGCTTCAAATTCATTGTGGCTGGTAAACGGCCACTGTAATGCTGTTATTGATAACATAGCATCAAAAGCTGGTCCTGCAGTAAGCCAGACCACAAAGAACACAGTTACTGGTGAAGCAATGGTATGGAAAGCAATGGCGTACTTTTATCTGGTCAGATGTTGGGGTGCAATACCTATAATACACAACAACAGTGATATCATCGGTGCAGGTACTGCTACCCAGCTCAAAAAGAACCGGGTCGAGGATATTTATGAATATATTGTTCGTCTGCTTGACAAGGCTGTAACTTTACTTCCGGCGCAAAACCAGCCCGGTAGAATCAGTAAATATTCAGCTTATGCTTTGCTTTCGAAAGTTTATCTTACACGCTCGGGATGGGGACAAAATGGTACCCGAAACCAGGCGGATCTTGACAAGGCTAAAGAATATGCCGCAAAAGTTATTACAGAAAGTGGTGCTTATCTTGAACCTGTTTATGCTAACTTATTCCGTATTTCGACTGGCAACCGAAATCCTGAGAATTTGCTGTCGTGGCAATGGGTTGCCTCAGACCAGTGGTGTTCACAGAACAGTGAGCAATCAGACCTTGCCTTAAACAACTTTACCGGTCTGGCCGATTCATGGGGTACATGGGTAGGCCCGACTATAGATCTGCAGCGTTTATTTGGCGATACAGCAAAAACTAAAGTTCGTACGAATGTAGATGTCCGGCGTAAAGCAACCATGATGATGTATTCTGATTTTTATCCCAACTTCTGGCGCGATAAGGGTGGATTTACAGCGACATGGGATGATAATAATAATGTTGCAGGATCGACTTTCGGATGTGGTACAGGTGCAAATTGCGTTAAACATATTGTGGGTAATACAGAAGATCACAAGGCTGAATATGGTTCAGCATCAAAGAATATGGCTACGAGCCTCTCGACTCATCTTATCCGCCTTGCCGATATTTATCTTATATATGCTGAGGCAGTTCTGGGTAACCAGGCTTCGACAAGTGATCCTGAAGCTCTTCGTCTGTTCAACCTGGTTCATCACCGAGCAATTGCCAGTGCACCTGATGAGACTTCTCTTACATTTGAAAGGATATTCAAAGAAAGAAGGCTGGAATTAGCAGGCGAAGGAGATAACTGGTATGACTACGTCAGACTCCATTATTATAATCCTTCTTTGGCTAAACAATGGCTTAATAAACAGGAGCGAGGAACTTATAATAATCTGAAAGCATATTATAAGGACCAGGTACCACAGAGTGATGTAACATTGAATTCTTTCAAGGTTAATCTAACTGATGATTCTAAGTTCAATCTGCCTTTTCCGGATGTTGATATCAGTATGAATAAAAATCTTCTGGCAGAACCTGTTCCATTTGATTTCAATTCCATTAAATTTTAATTTGATAAACCACTAAAGTATAGAAATGATGAAGTCTATCATAAAAACAAGTACAAGGGCTTTAACCAATACACTATTATTTGGCGCCCTTCTTACGAGTATACTTTTCCAGGCATGTCAGAAAGATGAATCACTTGTAGGTACACCGGTAATAAGTTATGTACGTATTACCGATCCGTTAAAATCCGATTCATTAGTCACCCATGCCTTTATGGGAAGCTCAATTGCCATTATTGGTCAGAATCTACAGAATGTTGACGAGATTTGGTTTAATAACCAGAAAGCTTTCGTAAACTTCAGCTTTGTTACGAGTACATCTATTATTGTTACTGTACCGAATGTCATACCCTCTGTAGTATCGAACAAATTGCTGCTTATAAACAGCAATAAGATTGATACACTTAAATATACATTCGGTGTCGATGTACCGGCTCCTTTCCTTAGCAGTATGCTATGTGAATATGTTGACGATGGTAGTACAGCAGTAATACAGGGCAACTTCTTTATTGATGATCCTGCCATACCTCTTAAGGTTTTCTTTCCTGGGAACCTTGAAGCTAAAATAACAGATCTCACTCTGACCCAGATAAAGGTAACTGTACCAACGGGTGCCGGAGTGGGGCCAATCCAGGTTAAATCTCTCTACGGTTCAACAAGATCATCCTTCTATTTCCGTGACGACAGAAATATAATAGTTGATTTTGATGTTCTGACTGCTGCAGGTGGCTGGCGTTCAGGCGTCACTGGTAATTCTAATCCTGCTCCTGTCAGTGGAAATTACGTGAGATTCATAGGAGCTATGCTAGGCAAGGCCGGTGCAACGTGGGATGAGGATCATTTCAGTTTTAACTTTTGGCCCAGTTCAAACGGTCGACCTAATGTACCGCTATATACAGGCGATATTGCAAATGCAGCGATCAAATTTGAATGTTATGTTGTTGACACCTGGTCAGCATCAGCCTTGCAAATGATTTTTACCCCATACTCTACAGCTAATACCAATAGTTTTATAGCCGATGATGGTATACCCAGAGGACTTTGGATACCATGGAAAGAAAGCGGAACTTATAAAACTGAAGGTTGGATAACTGTTTCAGTTCCATTAGCAGAATTTAAATACAAAGCTGATGGTGGTCCATGCGCGAATGCTCTTACTGCAGATATGCTCAGAGGCCTCACCTTCTTCGTTTTTAGTGGTGGCATGGCAGGAACAGATTGTACTCCGCAAATATGTATAGATAATATACGAATTGTGCCAATAAAATAGCAGTTTAATACCTTAAAAACTTTGATATGCAAACGAAATATATAAAATATTACAGGTATGCAGTGCTCTTCGCAACAATATGCATTGTAAGTACCAATGTATTATTTACCTCATGTAAAAAGGAGGAGAAGGATACAGCTACAGTTCTGAACAGTTTTGGTCCAATGCCAATTGCAAGGGGAGCTGAATTACAATTCATCGGAAAAAATCTCGATAACGTAACTTCAATTGTACTTCCACCTAATATTGAAATTACAACATTCACATCAAAGTCATCAACTCTCATTACCTTAATTGTTCCGCAGGAGGCTACTCCCGGGTTGATAGTACTTAAGACTCCTCAGGGTGAATTATCTACCAAGACAGAGATTGGCTTTTCAGAGCCCATTTCAATCGCAACATTTACACCTGCTACAATAAAGCCTGGTTCAGAACTCACAATAAATGGAGACTATCTTAACCTGGTAGAGAATGTTATATTCACTGATAGGGTCTCTGTGCCAAAAGCTTCATTTACGAGTCAGAGCCGTACAGAAATTAAGCTTAATGTACCTGTCGTATCAAAAACTGGTAAAATAGCTGTTTCAAATGGGGCAGTAGATCCTGTTATTGTATATTCTGTTACCAATCTTACTGTAACTCTGCCTGCATTCACTTCAATTACTCCCAATCCTGTTAAGGCAGGGACACAACTTACAATTGCAGGTACAGATCTCGACCTGGTGAAAACCGTTGTTTTTGGGGGCGACAAAAATGTTACCACATTTGTCAGCCAGTCAGCTACAGCAATCGTTTTAACTGTACCTGCCGATGCCAAAGATGGAAAAGTTTCACTTACACCTGCTTCCTCAGTAATCGTTGAGTCATCTCTTGTTTTACAGATGGTAGTTCCGACTGTTAGCGTAACACCAACTACTTTGAAAAATGGCTCTGATATAACTGTAACTGGTACAGATCTTGATCTGGTCGATAAAGTAATCTTTGGCGGCAATAAGCAGGGAACCATTAAAACGGGAGGTACAGAAACTGAGATCTTAGTAACCGTTCCAAATGATGCAATCACTGGTGTTGTTACGTTTGTAACCAAGGCGACCAAGGAAGTGGCAGGTCCATCGCTTACAATAATTGACCCTTTATTCACCTCATTTAGTCCAGCTTCTTCAAAAGCCAAGGCGGATATTACCATTGTGGGTACTGACCTCGACCTTGTGGTTGATGTAGTATTCTTTGGTGGCATAAAAGGAACAATTGGCACAAGATCAGATACACAACTCACAGTAAAAGTACCTGTTGGAGCAAAAACAGGAAAAATATCACTGCTGACCAAAAACGGGAACCAGGTACTGTCCGCAACCGATCTTACCATACTTGCCAACCTTCCTGTTATCGATTCATTCACTGAACCTAAAGGAACACCCGGTCAGATATTGACTATTAACGGAACAAACATGCTACTTGTAAAAGAGTTGGTCTTTCCGGGTGATATTTATGCAACAGCTTTTGGTGCTAAAACCGACACTAAAGTTGAAGTTTATGTACCCCAGGGTACAACCGTAGGGAAAGGTATTATTAGAATGATTACTTATGAAGGGGAAGAGGGTTTATTGCCTGAGTTATACTTTGTTACAGTTGATCTTGTGCAGAATCAGACCTTATGCTTCTTTGACTTTAATGGTACAGGCAAGGATTCATGGTGGGGCAACTCGATGGGCAGCGGTATTCTGAATCTACCTGCTTCATCAGCTGATGGCTCTCCCTATTGGCGTATTAATGGGATGAGCGGATCCGGATGGTATGATGGACTGTTCTTCCGTAATGGCAACAATAATTTCGTTACAACCGGTGTGGTGGTCAATACATGGGCTGTGAAATTCGACATTAATGTGATTGAACCTATAAAGGAAGGTGTCCTTAAAATCAAATTTGCAAATTATTACTATGAGTTTAAACCATGGGAAGGTTTACCCGATGGATATAAGACTACAGGTTGGATAACAGTAACCTGCCCGTTAACCGGATTTATGGATAAGGCAAATGTTATTCCAGATGCTGCAACCGGAGGAGGAGAATTTGGTATGATCTGGGCCTCGGGTAATGCAGTGAAAATAAATGTGGGAATAGATAATATAAGGTTTGAACCTCTTCCCTGAATGTAATTTAATTTGGGTTTAGTCCCAGTTTTGACATGGGGTATCTCATCTATAGCATAGTGTTTGAGATACCCCACTGTTTTTATAAGATAAGTAAGTTTTATTGATTTATTAATTTTCTGAATTTTACTTTTGCTGAGAGTTATAACTCAACCGGGACTGATTACTAAAAACTTAAATATTTAAAATGAGAATACATTCTTTTGTTTTTGGGATCCTGCTGGTTTGTCTGACATCTTTACTCGAAGGGCAGGCACCTCAGGGCTTCTTTCTGAAAAGCTGGCAGCCACGGGTTATTTCCAATCCCGAATTTGTTGATGTACAGCAGACAACCGACCCGGTTACTATATCAATTAAAATTAATTTTAATGATACAATAACTAAAATACCAAAATACGTTTTTGGTGATAATGCAAATCTGTGGACTGGTTCTATGTCTGATAATAAGCAACTTATGAAGATGGTCGCAGATAGGAATATCGGTGTGCTCCGTGGTCCGGGGGGAAGTATTTCCGATGTTTTTTTCTGGAACAGGAATGTAAATACTCAACCACCTGATGTGCCTCAGTCGATGTTACCTGATCTCTGGTATGGAAACAGGCCCTTTCCATGGGAGACATGGACAATGGCAGTTGACTCATTTTATAGTGTTCTTGGACAGGTAAATGCAACAGGAATGCTTACCGTTAACTATGGTTATGCCAGATATGGTACCGGAGCCAATCCAGTTGCCAACGCTGCACATATGGCCGCAGAATGGGTAAGATATGATAAGGGTCGGACTAAATTCTGGGAGATAGGAAATGAGGTTAATGGTAGTTGGGAAGCAGGATACAAAATTGATAGAACACTAAATAAGGATGGCCAACCTGAGATTATTAACGGAACGCTCTATGGCAAACATTGCCTGGTTTTTATAGACTCAATGAGAGCGGCAGCTGTTAAAACAGGAGCAGATATAAAAATCGGTTTGGTAATGGTTGAAGAAAATTCTACAGCTAATTCAACATGGAATAAGGATGTGGCTACTCAGGCCGGTGATAAAGCTGATTTTTACGTAGTTCATAGTTACTTCACACCATATAATCAAAACTCAAATCCTGAAACTATTTTAAATTCTTTTATAAAGACAGGCAACTACAAGACCTATGTCTGGGGGGAACTCGATAAGGTTGGCAAGCCACATCTTCCTATAGCACTTACAGAGTACAATATCTTTGCTATAGGTTCAAATCAGCCTGTTTCTCACGTGAACGGGATTCATGCCGTCCTGGTGACAGGAGAAGCAATAAAAACAGGATTTGGGGCAGCTCTCCGCTGGGATCTTGCCAACGACTGGAGTAATGGAAACGATCATGGTATGTTTTCTTATGGGAATGAACCTGGTATACCACAATATGCTCCCCGTCCCGCTTTTTTCCATTTATATTATCTTCAGAAATATACAGGAGATGTGCTGCTGAACTCAACGCTAACCCCTGATTCGAAAGTGGTTGTCATTCCTACAGCGTTCCATAGCGGACAGGTAGGAGCCACAATTGTTAATATGGGAAGTAATCAACAGGTTGTGAGGATAAACATCGAAAATTTCAGATTCGGAGACCGATACTTTACCTATACTCTTACAGGCACTCCAAATGCTGATTTTTCGCGTAAAGTCTTTGTGAATGGAATCGGAAATATTCTTGATGCTGGTGGCCCGCAGAATTATGAAAGCATAAAGGCCAACGCCTCCCCTACAGGAGATGAAATAAGAATAAAAACGCCACCGCTTTCTGTGACATTTGTTCTGGTTGAATCGGGCGATAAGGTGATTCCTGTAAACGACATAGTTGGAATGAATGATATGCATATATCTGATAAAACAACGCTTTCACCTAACCCAACGAGTGGACAATACACAGTATTAAATATACCTGAAGGTACAGATAAAATTGAAATCGTCAGTGTTTCAGGAAAAATTATCTTTACTGATGCAATAAGCGGTAACTCATACTCCCAGAGCTCATCAGGCAATTCATTGGCGCCTGGTTTATATTTCGTTCATTTAAAAGGCAAAGGGATAAGTTTAATAAAGAAACTTATAGTTAATTAAGAATTCATCCAGGAAGTCAAAGCCCAGTTGCACCGCACTGAATCCTCTCTATACCATTAATAATTCCACACACTCCGTAAAATCAAGTTTCTTTAGTGACTTTTGAACATAACAATTTCCCCGGAAAGAACTCCGGGAAGCCTAAAAACTAAATCTGCTCTGTGTGACGTTACCTACATTCGGGGCATTTGGTGCTGTCGGCAGCGGTAACTCCTGCAATAAATTGCTTACCGCATTTTTCACATTTGACTTTGATTATGCCATCTGCAATCAATCTGGCTGCAATTGCATCGTTGAATTCCCGTGCCAATACATCCCTTCCCTGCGAATACCTGTCCCTTCGTAAATCTGCAACTTTTAAATCTTCTTCTTTCTGAATAGGAAAATGATCCGGTATTAATATTTCGTTTTTCATGGTGCAAATATACGCATAAATCAGGCAGCTAATTCGTAATCGCCTGTTTATGATCAAATAAAACAGTAAGCCGTTGGATCACAGTGCTACTTTTTACCTGAGATATATGACCGTACAATCCTGAATCCTATATAAGGCTCTTTTGAATTCGGATCACAGAATTGTCTTTGAGCAATACTGTTTTCAGTTTTCCACGATCCACCTCTGATAATACTTCCTCCTCCCCAATTTTGAATTACCCACTCAGATACATTATCGTCGAAATGATTTAATCCCCAGTCATTAATATCCCCGGCTTTTACTTTCTGAAAAGCCTCTGCAGGTACACTCTTATCCTTTTTCCCAATTGGCTGTTGTGCTACATATTCCCATTCAGTTTCAAGCGGAATCCGATAAGCCTGAATAACAGGTTGCCCCTTTTCTCTCAATTTTTCATTTTCAGTGTCAGTCTTCCAGATACAAAAATATTCAGCCAGTTTGAATGAAACTCCGACAACAGGATAATCATTGTATTTCTTATCAGTGAAATAGTTTTTATAATCCTTGCTTACATTTTCCGGCAGAAGCGGATCTGTCATTTCAGAACTTATGGCTGAAACATCAATTGGCATAATCACCCTGATCATGGTATCTTTCGTAGAGCCTTTTACGGGATCGGTTACTGTTGTTACATTATATTTTACCTGGTAAAGTTTTTTTTCAGGATTCTTTTTTGCCCAGTCAACAAATTGCCTGAACTCCCCGTTTGTAATTTCATTACTCATCCAGAATGCGTCTACTGTTACATGCCGTTTCTTCGTCTCTTTATTTATTGTCATTTCCATATCAAATGAGCCCGAGGGAATAAACACCATTCCCTTTGGTTCGGGATCAGTAACTTTATTCTGTGAATACATGCTTATTACGAAAAGGAAGCTTACTAAAACTGCGATTGATTTTTTCATTCTGGTAAGTTTAAAGTTATCTGCTCGAATATGTCATTGTTATTTTAATAGCTAAGTTATCCTTAAAATTGGAATTTGAATAATAACCATAACGGTAAAAAATTCCTGTTCCAAACCCTAAATATCCAAGATTCACATAATTGATTTTTAATATGTTATCAAATTGCATACCAGATTCAAAATACCCTTTTTCTTTTGTCTTGAATTCAATAAGCTTCTGGGAGTTTGAATTTGACAAATTACCCCAACTAATGTTATTATGCAGGGTTATATCGGGTCGGAATTTTTTGATATGAAACAGCAGTGATCCAAAATTATGCGAGAAGAATAAATTTACATATCTATCTGAGAGAAATTCATACGGTTTCATGGTCTGAAAAGTATTTTTAATATTGACCGGGAAACTTTTAACACCACTCCCCTCTCCTGTGAATAATAAACCATAAGGTAATGGTCTGTCTGCGAAACCACCTTCCAGCCTGTAATTAGTAGTTCCAAATTTCTTTGTGAAAAATGATTGCTCGATCCTCGCTTCAACCTTATTATATTCAAAACTGCTGCTCCACAAATCTTTTATTCCCCTTGAGTATAAGAGATATAGGACAGGAAATGTTGTTCCCATATTTAAATTCTGATGAAGCGAATTAACTATTCTTTCTTTATAAGCAAATTTTACGTCAATAGTTAAATCACTATTCACGTAATTATCAATGCTTTGATTGTTGTTTTGAAACTCGTATAGATATTGAGGTATTGTTTTCGTATTATTTAAGGTTATATTCCATCTGGTATATCGCAAAGCTCTGAACCCTATATTAAAACTGTTTTGCTGAATCTTATCCATCTGATATGCTATAAAATTTCTGAGACTCACCCCACTTTGATTCAGCAGATTCAATCCATAGGTGCCGGTTTCAATCAGGTTGTTCTGATACATGAAACTGATTTTTAATTCATGCTTTTTCGATAAATCATATTCAATTTTACTACCATACTTCCATTGATTGTCTTTTATTCCATATCCCCAAAAAACACCCAATGTCAGGTTTGTAAAAGCTTTTTCATTTGTAATCAGGCCTAATCCAAGCCTTTTGCCCTCAAACTTATTATACACCAATGTTTGCGACAGATCAATGTCAATAAATTTAACAGGGATTCTGTTTTGTGTTAACTTTTCCAAAAGCAGAAGAATGTTTCCGAATTTATTCTTCTCACCTATGCTATCCATTACCCTATAAGTGTTTGCTTCTCTGATATTCAGTTTTTCATTCCTGTGATTCGCCCAAAAAAGGCTATCCTGTTTTGAAGCAAGATTATGTAATTTAACCGATTCAATTGAAAAGTCCTTTTTATCAAGAAGAACATTTAATTCAATATGGTCAATATAACTTCTTCCGTTGGCTTGCAATCCGATTTTTTTGGAAGGATAGTCTCTTATTGTCAGTACATAATTCAACTGTTCAGGAAACCAGTATTTATTACCCACAAAAGTGTACTGTTGTTGAATTTTCAGATCAAGTTTTCCGGTCACGAAAGGCGTTGCGATGACATTTTGAATGGCATATTTATTTGTATTTATATAAAGCATTCCGGTCAATCCGTCAAAATTCTTATTTGGTAAAGGTTTAAAGGTTATTACGTATACAGTATCAGTCTTTTGAAAAAGAGTGTCTTGGATATGAAATTTATAATTATTCAAACTCCCCCTGCTTATAGGATTGAGATAATTAATATCAAATAGTTTTATGTTATCCTTATAGAAAGAAAATGGCTGAAAATCAGTAGCAAGTGAAACGAATGACGGGTTTTTAAATCCTGACACTTTGGTTCCTGTAACTATTTCCTCGCTAATATCAGGTTTAATAAACCTTCTTTCGGCTACAGATTCCATAATCATCAGATGACTACCTTCAAGTTTTCTCATTATCTTAATGCTATCCATACTGGTGCTATCATTAAACCGGAAATCATAAATGGTTTTGTTGTAGATAGTGCATTTGAAGGAGGAAATGTTTTCGGGATTATTGTTATCCTTATTCGCTATAACTTTTCTGATGATTAAATTTGCAGGATTTTCTCCCGGTTTTATTACAACTTCCTGTAATTCTGTAGTTAATGGTTCAAGTTCAATTATTATGATGTTGTGTACTTTTAAAACTTTTTCTGCTTCAACAGATAGTTTTTTATAACCAATATAACTGCATGTCAGACTTGTAATTTTTTGTGAAGAATTGAATGAAAATTTACCATCAATATCAGATCTTGCACCAAAAAGCTGATTGTTGTTGAATATAATATTTGCAAAAGCGAGTGGCTCTTTTGTATTAAGGTCAATAACTTTTCCGGTAATCAGATTTTGACTGAAGGAGTAATTAGTTAGGAATAAGGCGACTAAAATGAGAAATATTTTGTTCAAAATAATTGGTTTTCATAATCTAAGTGAAGATGTATTTTTCGATTTCCTGTTAACTTCAAATTTAATTAAAAAATCAATTAAATCTTTAACTTTGTAATGTGACAGCCATTAAACGACTCGCCGGACAAACTGCTATTTATGGGATTCCCAGCATCCTTGGCAGGGTACTTACCTACCTGCTGGTTCCATTATATTCGCGCGTTTTCCTTCCCGGTGCATACGGTACTGTAAATATTTTTTATGCTTATGCTTCCTTTCTGAAGGTGATTCTGACTTATGGAATGGAAACAGCTTTTTTCCGTTTCAATGAACAGGAAAAAGATAAGGATAAAGTTTACTCTACAGGATTGACATCCGTACTAATAACATCAATCCTGTTTCTGATTTTGATCTCTTACTTTTCAGGATCAGTAGCAAAATGGATTCACTATCCCAATTACCGGAATTACATTATATGGTTTGGCTGGATACTTGCGCTTGATGCCATGGCAGCTATTCCATATGCCAGGCTCAGAGCTCAAAATAAGGCAAAAAGGTTTGCAGCAATAAATATTGCTAATATGATCCTTAATATTGGTTTCAATCTTTTTTTCCTTCTCCTTTGTCCATTTATTCTGAAGCATGCGGGTACCAGCCTGTCAGCAAAATTTATACACCTCTTCTACCGTTCAGACTGGGGAATTGAATACATTATTATATCAAATCTTATTGCGAGCAGCTGCACACTCATCCTGCTATTTCCACAGATGATTGTGACTCACTGGAAAATTAATCCGGACCTTTGGAAAAAGATGTTTTTTTATGCTTTTCCCTTGCTTTTCGCAGGTATGGCAGGTATTGTTAATGAAACTTTCGACCGATTATTGTTAAGATATCTTCTACCTGTCTCAAGCGACCTTGCTACATACCAGGTTGGTCTTTATACGGCATGCTATAAAATCTCTATCCTGATGACCATTTTCATTCAGGCATACAGATATGCAGCAGAGCCATTTTTCTTTGCCCAGGCCAAAGAGAAAGATGCGAAAGTAGTTTACGCAAGGATAATGGACTATTTTATTATAGTTGTTTCTTTGATTTTCCTGGTTACAATGGTATACCTCGACGATTTCATTCTTCCTATACTTTTGGATAAGGCGTACTGGGAAGCCAGAAGTGTAGTACCGGTTTTGATGCTTGCAAATCTTTTCCTGGGAGTCTATTTTAATTTGTCAATCTGGTATAAGCTTACCGGAAAAACATCATGGGGAGCATGGTTTTCTGCTTTAGGAGCTGTGATTACACTTGTACTGAATTTTTGGTGGATTCCTCTTTCATCGGATCATCTGATATATGGATACTATGGTTCTGCCTGGGCCACCTTTATATGTTATGGTTCTATGATGATCCTGTCATATGCATTCGGACAGAAATACTTTCATATCAAATACAACCTCAAAAAATTCGGAGGATACCTCGGACTTTCAGTCCTCCTATACCTGGTTAGTATATTTATCAAACCGGATTCTTTAATACTCCGTCTTGGATTTCATTCATTTCTGCTTTTGATCTTCGCCGTAATAGTCTGGCTGATTGAAAAACCACAATTTCTACAAGGCTTACAAACCACTAAGACTAATTAATTAAAAAGTCAGACATATTTTCTATTGATAATTGGTATAATGGAAACTTACTTTTGAGCAACTCAGTCTTATTTGCAGGCGAGTACCCCTTTCCAGTAACCGATTGATTCGGCTATACCCGGAAGAGAGTCTTTCATATCTTTTTCAAATTCAAGACTACAGCTTCCGGTGTATTTAATTTTACGAAGAGTGGCAATAACTTTCGGAATATTAATGATTCCTCTTCCCATTTCAACGGTTGTTCCATCTTTAGCTGCCTTGGTAACATCTTTTATATGAATGTCATAGATCCTCTTTTTGTATTTCTCAATATCAACTGAAGGATCCTGTCCGTCACGGGTTGTGTGTCCGATATCGATACAAATTCCGATTCTCGGATCAAGATCTTTTATATGATCCCAAATATCTGTAGCATTTGGATAGAGTGGGTTGTCGGGACCATGATTATGTATTGCGAGTCTGAAGTCATATGCTTTTATCTTCTTCTCAACATATGGGAGAAGATCATAATTTGGAGCGCCGATGATCAGTTTAACTCCTGCCATTTTTGCATATTCAAAGGCCTGATCTACAGCTTCCTGCGTCTTCATATAAATAACTCCGACAGTGTAAACATTTATCCCGCCGGCTTTGAATTTGGCCAGAACTTCATTAATTTGTTCCCGGGTACTATTCATTGGCATATGAAAATCTTTTAGAGAAATATTCTTAACCCCTACCCTGTTCATCATTTCGATGGTCTTCTCAACGGTAAAATTCATAAAGGTATAACCCGCCATTCCAAGAGTGAATGTATCTGCAGAAACTTCAGCATAATCAGGAACAGCTGCTGAGACAGTTGAATAGATTGAGGATACCCCTGCTGCAAGTATCCCGGTACCTGCTAACTTAAAAAACTGACGACGTGATTTCATAATATTTATATTAATAATTTATTTTACAACCATATTATTGTCAATGAGCCTGCTGTTGTATGTCTGAATGATTGCTTTTAACTTCTCTTCCATTTGTAATTGCAATTCCGGACTTTTACCAACCAGACTATTTTCAAGCAACAGGTCCTGTTTATAGTTAAACAAACCACTGGTCTTGTTATCAATCATTTCCAGGATATGATCTTTCATGTAAAGATGATAATCACTTCCGTTTGTATTAAAGGCAAAAGACTCATAAGAATCGTCTAACAGATTGTTACCGAAGGCAATATATTCTTCATCGTAATTCAGATAGCTTAATACTGTTGGCATGATGTCGATCTGCTGGGCAATTCTTTTCTTTCTTCCTACCAGATCACTTCCGGGTTTATAAAATATTATTGGTATGCAGTAAGCACCAAAATTATTCTGGAATTCTTTATGTACCGATTCGCTTGTATGATCAGCAGTAAGAACAAAAAGAGTGTTTTTAAACCATGGACTTTTTGCGAACTCGCTGAATAATTCGCGCAAAGAATAATCACTATAGCCAATCACTTCCAGAATCGGAGCCGGACCTTTCTTAAATTTCCCCGCATATTTTTGAGGAACCTGAAAAGGGTGATGTGATGATACAGAAAATATAGTAGCAAAGAATGGCTGTTTGAAGGTACTTAATTTCCCTGCAAAAAACTTAAAGAATGGCTCATCCCATACCCCCCATATACCATCAAAATCCGACTTATCCGGATATTGATTCAGTCCGAAGTAGTCATCAAATCCAGCCACTTTTGAAAAAGAGTCGAATCCCATCGATCCGTTTGGTGCACCATGAAAAAAGGCTGAATAATATCCTTTCCTTTTAAGCAGCTCAGGAAGTCCGTTTATCTGATTATTGGCATAATGTGAAATAGTATAAGGAGTTTCGAGCGAAGGCACCGAAGCAAGTATTGAAGGCATTGCATCAATTGATTTCTTTCCATTGGCAACGGAAACATCAAATGAGAGACTGACAGTTAGAAGTGAATCGATAAAAGGAGTGTATCCGGTATATGTACCACCTTCCAGATTGTGATTGTATGATCCTATATACTCCCTGGCAAAGCTCTCAAGAATAATCACAACAACATTCAAATCGTTAAATGATTTGGTTTTATCGGGATAATAGTGAGGGTTATAAATCTTAGTAAGCTTTTCATCATCAAAGAATTTATACTTCACTAGAGCTTTTTTGTTGAACGTTCTGAAGAAGCTGAAAGGGGTATTTAAAACTATTGCAACATCGCGTGGATTATCAACATAACGGGCAGCGTTACTGATGGTTATCGGACGTGTCGAATGCTTATACCCACCCCTTGCTGCACCTATAACCAGGGCAATTACCAATGGAATCATAAGTACGTTTATAGAATAGTATACTACCTTATTTGCAGGAGAAGGTTTTTTTGTATTTACTTTATTATAAAGGTATACCATCAGAAACCATAAACAAAATGTTAAGAGTGTAGCCGGCCAGTAATCAATAAGAAATCTAAAAAATAATTTTGGCAGATTCGATTCATGCTCAAATGTTCCAAAAACGTCAGCAGTCGCTCTCTTATTTATGAATCTGTAATAAACAAAATCCATCCCGTTCATTGCTATCGCAAAACCGTTTGATATAAAGTATATGTACTTCACAATTTTCTGATAGATCTCATTATACCGTATATCGAAAGGAATTATATGTAATACAATGATTAAAAGATTGATATAAACAATAGCGGAAATGTCAAAATTCAAACCTCCTATCAGAATTCTTATAAACTGACTTCCTGTTACATCCGGAAACATTTTAAAGTTGAAAAGAAAGAACCCTATTCGACAAAAAGAGAATAGGAGCATAATAAGTAATATCCTGTATGCCAGAACAACGAAAATATTTCTGGAAAAAAACCAATTTTTCATAACTAGCTATTATTCATTAACTGAACGCAATCCAACAAGTACTTAACAAATCTATTAATAAGAGATAAAACTATAAAAACTACTTATCAGATGCAAGGGTGATATTCTTTATCCAGAAGAGTACAATGGATACAGTTATTTGCGAAGCATTGTTCCCGGCACTTTGTGATCCCATTCCCTGTCCACGACCACCAGATCCACCTCCTCCTGATCTTCCACCCTTTGATGATCCGCTTCTTGAAGCACCTGAAAATTGAGGTTGTGCGCCTCCTGGTCCCCTGTTAACATTTTCGACAGGGGAATAACCATATTCTATTCCAAGAGCAAATGGCATGGCACCACCTCCGCCTTTGGCATTTCTGACCGGAATTTTTACTAAAGGCATCTTCATTTTATAATGCAAAACACCATCCTTATCATAAGTGACAGAACCGCTGAAACTATCCGCATTTTCTGCCGGGAAACGCCTTGTTTCTTCACTGGTAAATCCTATTAACTCAATTGTATTTGCAAGCGAGAGTGGAGTGACAGGTTTACCCTGAGCATCTAAATTACCAGCAGCTGCATTTTGTCCTTTGCGTCCTCCCTGATGCTGAGAACCAATTGGGAAATGAACTCCCATTTTTTTTGCAGATTTCCCATCCATGTTAACCCATATTGTAAGCCCCTGTATCAAAATCCTGTTCTCAGCTTCTGAGTCTTTGATCTTAAGGCTGATATAAACATTTGCCTTATCGTTGGAAATGAAATAATAGATTTTAGCCTTCTTCGAAAATGAATAATTTTCAGATGATACATTCCCTGCACCATCGTTACTGAAGCTGCTTAAAAAATATTTTCCCTGTTGTCCGTTAAGATTAGAACAGAGAATCATAGACAAAATCAAAACATAGATTTTCATTTTTACATATTATTAAATTCCTGAATACTACCTTACTGCTTTTCTGAAAATTAAAATATATATTTGGTCATGATTTAAACATTTAGCGAATTATGGCCCATCATAACACTGTCAAATATAATAACTATAAGAATCTTTCCGACAGAATTAACCTTTTTCCTCAGGGTGTAGTTGAATCTGAACTTCTTTTTGAGATACTGAAAATCCTTTTTTCAGAAAGGGAAGCCGGTCTTGTTTCACTCCTGCCAATAAAACCTTTCAATGCAGGTACTGCTGCCAGAATCTGGAAAATTAAAGAAGCCGAAGCCAGGGTTATTTTAAATGATCTCGCTGACAAAGGATTATTGATGGATGCCGAAGATAACAAGGATGTTATATATTCTATGCCACCTCCAATGGCTGGGTTCTTTGAATTTTCACTGATGCGGTACAGAAATGATATTGATCAGAAAACTCTTTCTGAACTTTTCTATCAATACATGAACGTGGAAGAGGACTTCATAAAAAATCTCTTCACATCAGGAAAGACACAATTAGGTAGGGTATACGTTAACGAGGAGGTTCTTTCAGAAGAAAATGCACTGCATGTTCTGGATTATGAAAGAGCATCAGAGGTAATAAAAACTGCTTCCGCTATTGGCATCGGGATATGTTATTGCAGACATAAGATGGAACATCTTGGAAAGAACTGTAACGCCCCAATGGATATCTGCATGACATTCAATGGTTCTGCAGATTCTTTAACTAGGCACGGTATTGCAAGAAAAGTTGATGTTTCTGAAGGTATTGATCTTTTACAGAAAGCACGGGATTATAATCTTGTTCAGTTCGGTGAAAATGTTCAGAGAGATGTAAATTTTATTTGTAATTGTTGTGGCTGTTGCTGCGAAGCGCTGATAGCAGCCAGAAAATTTGGATTTCTAAACCCGGTTCATACCACTAATTTTTTTCCTGAAATCGTTGAAGAAAATTGTAATGGTTGCGGAAAGTGTGTTTCTCTTTGTCCGGTTGAAGCAATGACGCTGGTATCTTCAAACGATCCTGATAAACCACTAAAGAAGAAAGCTAAAACTGACCAGGATATTTGCCTTGGATGTGGTGTTTGTCTTAATGGTTGTGCTAAGAAAGCCATCCGGCTCCAATCCAGAAAAAAGAGAGTAATCACCCCGGTAAATTCAGTTCACAGGGTTGTAATGATGGCAATTGAAAGAGGAAAACTTCAAAACCTGATATTCGATAAACAGGTAATGTTCAGTCACAGGGCAATGGCTGCCGTGTTAGGGGTCATCTTAAAACTACCTCCTGTAAAACAAGCTGTTGCCAGTGAGCAGTTTAAATCAAGATATCTGGCTGCTTTAATAAGAAAACAGTATAAATAAAATTAATTTTTAGGAAGTTCTTTAAAATCAATATTTTTAAACTGATTCATGATTCTGTTAGCTTCACTCATTTTTTGCACTCCAAGAAGGATAGTTATTACAAAAATTCCGATAAGTACATAGACAACTGTTTTAGTAGTTTCAGGTTTTGTCTTAAGCGTCTCAATAAGACCGTTATAAAGAAGCCAAAATGCAAATATATTAATTGCCAGGCTGACAACTATGCCAAAGTAAAAGTTAATCCCCCCTGTAAAGTCAAGAGCTGCACTTATCGGAAGTATCACCAAAATAGCTGCAACTACCCTCACGTTAGCCTCAAAATCTGTATTCCCTTTGCAGATTGAAGAAATGATAAGTGTTATTACTGCACCAATAAATAATCCGACTACAGAGATAAAAGCATACTTTGCTATAATGAATACCCCGACTGAATTACCCAGCATACCACCGGTCATTGAACTAAGATTGAGAATATTCCAGAGAAACGCAAACACACCTGCTATTAAACCATAAATTACTGCTTTAATCAAAGGATCAATCAATCCCCCTGTTATTTTCAAAGACGTGAAGTAAGATTTTGGATTTAAAAGGGTATCTTTTGACTCCTTAATAAATGCGTTAAAATCAAATGTTCCGTTGTTCATAGCTTAAATATTTAAATGTACATCACAAAGTAACACGAAGGGAAAGAATATATTAATGAATTTTTAAAATAATTCAAACTTAACAAATAAAAAATCTCAATTATTCCAGATAAGTATATCCATAAAGACCTGATCTGTAATTTGACAGAAACTCCTTTCCTTCTTCCAGTGTGATAATCCCGGCTTTAACAGAAGTTGTAACCCACGACTCAACTGTACGTACCATTTTTTTGGAATTGTACTGTACATAATCAAGAACTTCTGCAACGGTCTCCCCGTCAATTATCTGATCAATCTTATATCCATTCTCATCAACTGATACATGCACTGCATTTGTATCGCCGAACAGGTTATGAAGGTCACCGAGTATTTCCTGATAAGCTCCAACCAGGAAAACACCAAGGTAATATCTTTCTTTACCTCTTAAGGAGTGAACAGGTAAGTGATGTGATGAGTTGGTAGTTGCAATAAAATTATCGATTTTGCCGTCTGAATCGCATGTCATGTCCTGAATGGTAGCGTTACGCAAAGGCTCCTCATTAAGTCGGTGAATTGGCATTATAGGAAATATCTGATCAATTGCCCAGGCATCGGGAAGTGACTGAAATAATGAAAAATTACAGAAATATTTATCTGAAAGTATACGCGATATCTGACGCAATTCTGCCGGAACATGTTTGGTTACATTGGCCATCTGATAAACTTTCCGGGCTATTGACCAGAATAGTCTTTCAATCTGGGCTCGCGTTTTCAGATCAATAAGTCCAAAACTAAACCTGTCAAGCGCTTCTTCCCGAATCTGCTGTGCATCGTGCCAGGTCTCAAGCATTCTCGACTGATTAAAGTTATCCCATAGAAGGAAAAGTTCCTTTACAAGTTCATGATCCTTTTCAGTTAGAATATCCTCAGCGTTCCATGAAGGAAGTGTGGTTGTTTCAAGTACCTCAAAAATCAGAACAGAATGATGGGCAGTAAGTGACCGGCCCGATTCAGTAATTATATTCGGATGCGGGATGTTGTTTTTATTGCTGGCGTCAACAAATATGCTTATTGAGTCATTAACATACTCCTGAATAGTATAGTTAACACTGCTTTCACTATTTGATGAACCAGTACCGTCATAATCAACACCCAGACCTCCTCCTATATCCACAAACTCAACATTAAAACCCAATGCACGGAGTTGAACATAGAACTGAGAAGCTTCACGCAATGCTATTTTAATGCGTCGTATTTTTGTAACCTGACTCCCGATATGAAAATGGATAAGTCTGACACATTCTTTCATTTTATTTTTCTCAATGAAATCGATTGCTTCCAGTAATTCACTGGACGTCAGACCAAATTTGCTAATATCACCTCCTGAGTCTTCCCATTTTCCACTTCCAACACTTGCGAGTTTAATCCTGATCCCAAGATTTGGTTTAACCTTAAGACGTTTAGCAATAGAGGCTATAAGTTTCAGTTCATTGAGTTTTTCAACAACCAGAAATATTCGTTTACCCATCTTCTGGGCCAGAAGTGCAAGTTCAATATAATCTTCATCCTTATAACCGTTACAGATGATAAGAGATTCGGGATCAGTATTTATGGCAATTACTGCGTGAAGCTCCGGTTTGGATCCTGCTTCCAGACCAATATTGAATTTCTTACCATGGCTCACAATCTCTTCAACCACAGGCCTCATCTGATTGACTTTAATCGGATAGATAATAAAATTCTGGGCTTTATAACCATACTCCTCGGAAGCCGATTTAAAGCACGTCGAGATGCTGAGTATCCGATCATCCAGGATATCAGGAAACCTTACAAGTACAGGGGTGGAAACATCGGAGAGCATTAGTTCATCAAGCAGATCTTTCAGGTCTACAGATACTCCGTTTCTTCGTGGTTTAACTGTTACATTTCCTTTTTGGTTAATAGAAAAGTAATCAACACCCCATCCATTGATGTTATATAATTCAGCTGAATCTTCAACTCGCCATTTTCTCATGTTCAGAATATTGCCTTTAATAATTAGTGCGCAAAGGTCAGAAAAAAATGTGTTTTAAACAATGAAATAAAAATTAGATGAATTTGAATTATAAAAACCGATTAATGCGACCATTCCCTACAGAAACGGTATTGTTTTTATTTCAATCCTCTCCATAACCTTATAAACAGGATATGGGTTATACCCCATGCCCCATTGAGGTACCAGGTAACGGTCGAAGAAATTCCATGTCATCATTCCATCATTTGACTGTGGCTCAAGTAAATAAGCTGCAACATTAGCAAGCGGTTGCGCTGTTTTTACAATAATTGTTCCGGCAGGGAAGTCAATTGTTTCCTTTACAAATTTACCCTTGATTGTATTTGAATAATGCCCCTGATTTAATCTTGACTCACCTTTCAGTTCACTGATCACAAATCGCTGAACATCAATTCTTAAGGGTTCGCTAAGTTTTTCTACTTTGAGACCATGCACCTTAAGTAAGCCAATAATCTCCTGATCGGAAGTTGTAAGTATGTATGCAAAAGGAAATTTTACATTAACTGTAGGGTAATAATCTATATAATAAGGTATGGTTACATCTTTCTGCCTGTCGCTCCTCTTATAGTTTCTTCTTCCCGTGGTATCGGTTACAAGATCTGCCTCATAAGTTCTGACAGTAACTTTATCAGGAACTGCTCTAACCTTGTACTCAATTGCAAAAGAATCAGCAAAAGCAGGGCTCTGTCCACGCGCAATTGTCTTATTATCAACATCAATAAGCATGTTCTTAATCTCTGACTTGTGCGATGATGAGTAGTCAAGTAACGATTTTATAAGGTTATAACAACCTAAAACCCTTGATTTGAAGTCGGCATACACATAATTTTCGTTCAAAATGCCGAGTCTGTTCCTGATTCCAAAATAGTTTGTCATATATCGAGGTTCAGAAGCATCAAGGACCCATCCTTTTGACGGATCCATCATATCGTAGAATTCACCATAGAAACAGTTTTCAACTTTATATTTATTCAACAGAGTATGTGACATTTCAGGTATCATCTTTTCGCGCATATAGGATATCAGGGAATTGTCACCGTTTGGGTTAACCATCCAGGTGAATGTGGTTGGTTCCACATGGTATGAGCCGTCAGTTGTATGGCAATCCATAAATACAGATGGGTCCCATTTGTTAAAGACGTTTGTCAGTACCCCTCTTACCTCAGGCGATTCAGCCTTCATTGCATCGCGGTTCAGATCGAGAAACTGACCATTATAACGTACTCCGACACCATTAACAGGTCCATTCTGATGGGTACGGTTAAGCGGACTTATCTTTTCATTTCCGTCGGGATTAAACAACGGACAAATAAGCAACACAACATCATTAAGTAGTCCGGGGTTTTTATCACTAAGCAAATCTCTTGCAAACATTAATGAGGCCTCTTTCCCTTCAACCTCCCCGGCATGAATATTTGCCTGGATATATATGACAATCCTTTTGTCATTTACAAGATCTTTTGGAGATTTTGGAAGTGGGTTTCCTATAATAAGAAGTGGAAGATCCCTTCCTTCAGTTGAAGTAGCAATGTTTTCAACCCTGATATATGGAGATGATTTTTTAAGTAAATCAATAAAATCTGTTACATCCTTAAAATCAGACGTGGATTTATAGTCTGATTTTTCAGCTATCGTCTGAAACTTAGCCTGTCCAAAAATCATCATGGCAGGAAACATCAAAATAAATAAACCGGCAACAGTCTTTTTCATATACAGATTTACAATTATTAATAAGGTGATAAAAGTAGAAATATTTTAAATAGAATCAGGAATCATGAATATACCCTCATTGATTTTGACTTCGTCGAGCTCCTCCGCTCCGCGTCGTCGGTTCTTCGTTTACCCCGACCCCAAGGGGAGCGAAGAAAATCAATTTACTCCCCTTGGGGCTGGGGTAAATAAATTGATTTTCAAGCGATTTGTATTTTTTATTCATGATTGCCGATATTCATAATATTTTAAATAGAATTAGGGGACTTAAAATCTAATGATTAATGAAATAATGCGATTATTACAAAATAATATCGATTATTTCAAAATAAATACCTAAATTGCGCCATTAATTTAAAAACAGAATAAAATGAACAAAGGAACAGTAAAATTTTTCAACGTATCAAAAGGATTCGGATTCATTAAAGATGCAGATTCTGATAATGAATATTTTGTACACGTATCAGGTCTTAAAGATCAGATCAAAGAGAATGATGAAGTAACATTTGAACTTCAGGAAGGTAAAAAAGGAATTAATGCAGTAGACGTTAGACTAGCTTAGTTAATCCATAAAAAGATTTATCAATCCCGGTCTTGCGACCGGGATTTTTTATTATACATTCTTTAAGGCAGATCAAAATTTTCTATTGTCTCTTTTTTTCTTCTTTCTTAGCTTTTTTTGCAGCGCGCTTTTCTTTCAGATTTTTAGTCGGCTCTTTCTTGTTATTTGTCTGTTCTTTCGCTTTTTCGTGTGACATGGCTATTAATTTTAAGTTAATATTATGGTACTTCAAATATAAATAAAATCATTCAATGCTTCGTAATTCGTAAGACAATGATGACATATGTTAAATGGTACACAGCATACGGCATACGGCATGCGGCAAATTACAACAAACTACCTGCATCTTCATCAAGGCACCAACTCAGGTTTCCATATACAGGAACAATATTACCGGCAGGAAAGTTAAGTGTATAATTGTCTTTATTAATAATTTTTTCAACAATAGTTGCCTTCTTCTTCCCTGTAACAAGAAAAATAACATAATCTGCATTATTAATTACCCTGCCTGTGATTGTTATTCTTTTCTGCTTAGTTACCGGATGTGAAGAAACAACACAAATTTTTAATGAATTGAGTAACTCCATATTTTCTGGAAAGATAGATGCAGTATGACCATCATCTCCCAGCCCCAGCAGAATGAGATCAAATTCTGGTAATCCATCCCGGGTCCTTGTAAAGGCGCTAATTTCATCAGAATATCGCGAAGCCTCTTTTTTAGGATCCATCTCTCCGGCTATTCGATGAATGTTAGAAGTTGGAATTTCAATCTTTTCAAATAATTTTCTGAAAGCCATTCCATAATTACTCTGTGGATCATCGGGAGGAACACATCTCTCATCACCCCAAAAAAAATGAACATATTCCCATGGTATTGATTTAGAATACTTATCTCCCAGGACTGAAAACAATAACTCTGGAGTAGATCCTCCGGATAAAGCGACAGTAAATGTCTTATTATCATGTAATGAATCGGTTATCATACGTTTAAATTCCTCAGCAAATCTCTCTGCTACTTCATTTGCTGATGAAAATATTTTGATTGATCTGTTCATAACTCGCAATATAACTCGTCGTCAGCCATGTTCTTGCAAGGATACCTCCAGGTAAGATCGTCACCTTCAATCAGATCGTTGGCATGTTCGGGGCCCCATGTGCCTGCCGGATAACCAAATACTTTAATTTCAGGGTTTTTAGCCCAGGCTTTCTGTATTGGTTCAAGAAATTTCCATGCAGTTTCTACCTCATCATCACGTGAGAAAAGTGTTGAATCGCCAACCATTACATCATGCAATAACCTCTCATAAGCAGAAGGAACTCTGATGTCGGCCAGATCTTTATAATGGAAATCCATATTTACATTCTTGATATTGAATCCTGCCCCTGGTTCTTTCATATCAAATTTGAGTAAAATCCCTTCATCAGGCTGAATACGAATAATCAGCTGGTTGGCCGACATCTTTCCTGACTGACGTTGAAAAAGATGGTGAGGAGTTTGTTTAAAATGGATCACAATTTCAGTTACACGGGTGGGAAGCCTTTTCCCTGTTCTAATATAAAAGGGTACCCCTCCCCAACGCCAGTTATTGATAAAAAATTTAATTGCAACATAGGTTTCGGTACGTGAACGAACGTTTACATCTTTCTCGTACCTGTATCCGGTGACACATTCTCCTCGTATAAGTGACCCTGTATACTGTCCCCTGATCACCTGATTTGGAACATCTTCTTCCTTAATTGGCTGCAACGACTGAAAAACTTTTAGCACTTCATTTCGTATAGCATTTGCATCTAATGATGAAGGAGGTTCCATTGCCGTAAGTCCAACCATTTGAAGCAGATGGTTCTGAACCATATCCCTTAGTGCACCTGAAGAGTCATAATACCCGCCTCTTTGCTCTACTCCAATGCTTTCGGCAGAAGTAATTTCAATACGGTGAATATAGTTTCTGTTCCAGAGTGGCTCGAACATACCATTTGCGAACCTCATAACAAGCAGATTCTGAACTGTTTCCTTGCCCAGGTAATGATCTATCCTGTAAATCTGTTCCTCAGATATCAGTTCATGCAGTTTCTTATTGAGCTTAAGTCCCGATTCAAGATCATATCCAAATGGCTTCTCAATAATCAATCGCCTGAAACCATTTTCCTGATCGTTTAAACCAGCTTTTGAAAGATTTATTGCAATTACCTCATATAAGCTGGGAGGTGTAGCCATATAAAAAATATAATTTCCCCCTGTTTCAAGTCTTAAATTGAGTTCTGATAAATATGATTTCAACTCTAAAAATCCTTCCCCAGAAGAACTATCCAGGGGAAAATAATAGAGGTTCTCTGCAAATGATGTTGTAAGATTTTTGTCAGTTACTTTTTCCTCAGAAAATGATATGATAGCATCACTCATTTTTTTCCTGAAATCCTCATTTGAAATTATTGTGCGCCCGACTCCGATAATAGCATATTTCTCAGGCATGAGTTTTTGAATTTTTAATGAGAAAATTGCAGGAATCAGCTTTCTTGAAGCAAGATCGCCAGAGGCCCCGAATATCACAATTATAAGGTTCTTAGGATTTTCCATACAGATATGACTTAAGCGTAATATAAAGTTACAAGGTAACAATAAAATTCTCAAATTGTTTCCGTACCGGATGAAATGGTACTTCGATTAGGGATTCCTCGCTGTTAATTAACAGGTTCATAACTTTTAATGATTTTTATTAATATTTATTAATATTTTATTGGTTATTGCGATAATTTGTAAGAATAAGTAGTATATTTGCAAACAAATGTTAACACAAATGAACTATTCTAAATCCATAAGAACATTATACATCATTAAAAGGTTAATTGGAACTGACTGAGAATGGTGTTTTGTACGGATTAGGTATGACCGTTCTCTGGAAAAACAGAGAACGGTTTTTTTGTATAAATTGCAGGACAGAAATATATAATGAATAAGATGAAGAAAGAGCGGCCACAAAAACAAGGCTTGTACAGACAGGAATTTGAGCATGAAAATTGCGGAATAGGGTTTGTTGCACACCTCAAGGGGAAAAAATCACATTCAATTATCAGTCAGGGACTCGATATCCTATCAAATATGACCCATCGGGGTGCGGAGGGAGCTGATAGCAAAACCGGTGATGGGGCTGGTGTACTTATTCAGGTTCCACGTGATTTTTATCTCATTCAGGGATATTCACTTCCTCCGGAAGGACAATTCGGAACAGGTTTGTTATTCCTTCCCCAGGATAGTTCTGATGCAGAAAAGTGCAAGGAGATTCTGATCAATCTTGTGAGTGAAGAAGGAGTGAAACTGATTGGATTCCGCGATGTACCCAGAAATAATTCAGTTATTGGAGAGATATCACATGCTGCTGAACCGGTTATCCTTCAGATTCTCCTTGGAGCAGATATCTCCCAGGAAGATCTTGAAGTTAAATTATACATTATCAGGAAACGTGCTGAAAATATAATCCGCAATTCGGATATTAAACAAAAGAGTTTTTTCTATATCCCCAGCCTTTCCACAAAAGTACTTGTATATAAAGGTATGCTCACATCAAATCAGCTTGGAGAGTATTTCCTCGATCTGAATGATGAGCGTCTACAAAGTGCTATAGCACTGGTGCATTCGCGGTTTAGTACCAACACCTTCCCAAGCTGGGATCTTGCACAGCCATTCAGAATGCTTGGTCATAACGGCGAGATCAACACAATTAAGGGAAACCGTTTCTGGATGGAAGCAAGGGAATCTATACTTAAATCAGAAAAGCTTGGCGACCTTTCAAGATTGTATCCTATCATTGAACCAGACAAGAGCGATTCAGCCTCGCTTGATAATGTTTTGGAATTTCTGATAATGAGCGGAAAATCGCTCCCTTATGCAATGTCGGTTCTCATCCCCGAATCAATAAATGACAAGAACCCCATTTCTCCTGAATTAAAAGCTTTTTATAAGTATCATTCCACATACCTTGAACCATGGGACGGACCTGCATCACTTATATTTTCTGATGGCCGTTACATTGGAGGGATGCTAGACAGGAACGGACTCAGACCATCGAGGTATGTGATAACAACAAATGACCTGATAGTGATGGGTTCCGAAGCCGGTGTTCAGACATTTGCTCCTGAGGAAATAAGGGAAAAAGGACGATTGAAGCCGGGAAAGATGATTCTGGTAGATACCGAAGCAGGTAAAATATTTTATGACGAGGAGCTTAAAGCGAAACTTGCAAATGAATATCCATATGGTCTGTGGATTCAGCAGAATATGGTGAAGCTCGAAAAGATTGAAACCGGTCACGTTGAAAGTCCTGATATGGGAGATGAGTATTATAAATATATTACCTCCTTCAATTACTCGCTGGAAGATACCGACAAGATCATAAAGGAGATGGCTGCAACAGGTAAAGAGCCTATCGGGTCGATGGGAAATGATGTTCCTATTGCAGTACTCTCAAGAAAACCTTACAGATTATTCAACTATTTCAAACAGCTTTTTGCCCAGGTTACAAACCCTCCTATCGATCCTATAAGGGAAGAGCTGGTTATGACTCTTTCAGGCTATCTGGGATCACTGCAGCAAAACCTGCTTGAGATATCTCCCGATCATGTTAAAATGGTACGATTCAGAAATCCTGTTATATCCAATACATATTTCCAGGTTGTCAAGAATTTAAGGTATAAAGGTTTCTCTGCAGCTAACCTTCAGCTTCATTTTGATGCCATGAAAGGTGCTGAAGGGTTGCAGGATGCTGTAGAACAATTATGTAAAGATGCTGAAAGAGCAGTTGATGAAGGGAAAAATTATATCATCCTTTCTGACCGTGGAATAACTGAAAATAAAGCTCCAATACCATCGTTACTTGCTGTTTCTGCTGTACATCATCACCTTATAAACACACGTAAAAGGATGCAGATCGATATTGTTGTAGAATCTGCCGAACCACGTGAAGTGATGCATTTTGCTCTTCTATTCGGTTATGGAGCCAGCATCATCAATCCATATATGAGTTTCGCCATAATTGACAAACTTGTCAAAGAAAAGGCAATACAGCTTGATTATCAGAAAGCTGAAGAAAATTATGTGAATTCCGTAAATAAAGGAATTCTGAAGATTATGTCGAAGATGGGAATCAGCACTCTCAGAAGTTACAGATCGTCACAGATATTTGAAGTAGTTGGTATACATCCCGATATAATTGACAAATACTTTGCAGGAACAATATCGAGAATTGGTGGTATTGGGATGAGTGAAATTGCAGAAGAAGTTCTTATCCCTCACAGAAAAGCATTTATTGTAGAACAGCAACCCGAAATTCTCACAGAAGGGGTATATTCTTACCGGAAAAACGGGGAGCATCATGCCTGGAACCCTGAAACTATTTCGTTGCTCCAATGGAGTACCAGAACTAATGATTACTCCAAGTTCAAAGAATATAGCAAACTGGTAGATGCTGATACTGCCAGTCCTGGTTTTATCAGAGGTCTTTTAAGAATAAAGAAAAATCCTATCCCGCTAAGTGAAGTCGAACCTGTTGAGAAGATTATGAGGCGGTTTGTGACAGGAGCTATGTCTTATGGTTCCATCAGCCGCGAAGCTCACGAGACCATGGCTATCGCAATGAATCGAATAGGTGGTCGCAGTAATACCGGAGAAGGCGGAGAGGATCCTGTAAGATTTATACCTCTGGAAAACGGAGACAGCGTAAGAAGTGCCATTAAGCAGGTAGCCAGCGGACGTTTCGGTGTAACAACCGAATACCTTGTTAATGCTGATGAAATACAGATAAAGATAGCACAGGGTGCAAAGCCCGGAGAAGGCGGACAGCTTCCCGGACATAAAGTGGATAAGATCATTGCCAGAACAAGATATTCAATACCGGGCATTACCCTTATCTCTCCTCCCCCGCACCATGATATATATTCAATTGAAGATCTGTCACAACTTATCTTCGACCTTAAGAATGTTAATCCAAAGGCAAAGATCAGTGTAAAACTGGTATCAGAGAGCGGAGTCGGGACCATAGCAGCTGGTGTTACAAAAGCAGGAGCCGATCTTATTACAATCAGCGGTTATGAGGGGGGAACAGGAGCCAGTCCGTCATCCTCAATCAAACATGCAGGATTACCGCTCGAACTTGGTCTGGCAGAATCGCAGCAGACTCTTGTAATGAATAACCTCCGGAGAAAAGTTATACTTCAGGCCGATGGTCAGTTAAAAAGCGGAAAAGACATAATAATAACTGCCCTCATGGGCGCTGAAGAATTCGGATTTGCAACAAGTGCACTGATTGTAATGGGATGTGTAATGATGCGCAAATGTCATCTTAATACATGTCCTGTTGGTGTAGCGACACAGAATGCAGAACTAAGAAAAAGATTCAGAGGAAAAGCAGATAATGTTGTTACTTATTTCAGGTTTTTGGCGGAAGAAGTGCGGGAGTATCTTGCTGAACTTGGCTATGCAAAGATGGATGATATTATTGGCCGGTTTGATCTGCTCGAAAGAAACCCTGAAGTTGATCATTGGAAAATAAAAAATCTCGATCTCTCCGGATTACTTTCTATGCCTGCTGAATCTGCTGTAAATGCAATGCATTGCGTAGATATTCAGGATCATAAAATCAATCATGTTCTTGATCTTGAACTGATAGCAGAAGCTGAAAAAGCCATTTCAGATAAACAACATGTATTAATCCAAAGATCTATTCATAATACCGACAGGACAATCGGAGCCATGCTCTCAGGAAAGATCGTAACAATTCATGGACCTGAAGGATTACCTGAAGGAACAATTAAATGCCGATTTAACGGATCAGCAGGTCAGAGTTTTGGCGCTTTCCTGTCACCTGGTGTTGAACTTCACCTTGAGGGCGATGCTAATGATTACCTTGGGAAAGGTCTTTCAGGAGGAAGAATCATAGTTGTACCTCCTCAAGGATCTACTTTTGAATCTGATAAAAACATTATCATTGGTAATACAGTTCTTTATGGAGCGACACGAGGAGAAATTTACATATCAGGAGTTGCCGGAGAACGCTTTGGAGTAAGAAACAGTGGTGCAATTGCTGTAGTAGAAGGGGTTGGAAACCATTGCTGCGAATATATGACGGGAGGACGGGTTGTAGTTCTTGGAAGAACAGGCAGCAACTTTGCTGCCGGGATGAGCGGGGGAATTGCTTACGTATTTAACGAACATGGAGATTTTGATTATTACTGCAATATGGGAATGGTGGAACTCTCTCTTGTTGAAGATTACGGAGATGCAAATGAGCTGACAGAACTAATCATGAAGCATTATCAGTTTACCCAAAGCAAAAAGGCAAAAATGATCCTTGATGATCTTAGCCGGTACATTCCGATGTTCATCAAAGTCATTCCTTACGATTACAAGAAGGTCCTTCAGGAACAGAAACTGGAAGAGATAAGGAAGAAAATAGCTGATGTTGAGCTTGATCTGGAAATCAGTGCAAGCTGAGGTTAAGATTAAGGTTGAGGTTGAGGTAGAGGAAAAAATAAAAAGAGTAAGAAGTATAAATAAACGTTATGGCGGATATAAATGGATTTCTAAAGATAAAGAAGAAAGTTGCGGGAAACAGACCCCTTAACGAAAGGATCTGTGATTTCAGTGAAGTGGAGCAGGTACTTAACAGCGAAGACAGGATGCTGCAGGCTTCACGATGCATGGATTGCGGTATTCCATTTTGCCATTGGGCTTGTCCTGTAGATAATTTAATTCCCGAATGGAATGACCTGCTTTACAAAGGTGACTGGAAAGGCGCATATAAAAGGTTGAATGCCACAAATAATTTTCCTGAATTTACAGGAAGGATTTGTCCTGCCCCCTGCGAGCATGCATGTGTGCTGAATATAAACCAGGAGCCTGTAACCATACGTGAAAATGAGGTAGCTATAGTTGAAAAAGCATTTTCAGAAGGTTACGTTAAGCCTGAACCTCCAAAATACCGTACAGGGAAAAAAGTTGCTGTTATCGGCAGCGGCCCGGCAGGAATGGCTGCTGCTGATCTTCTGAACAAAACAGGACACCTCGTAACACTTTTTGAGAAAGATGATATGGCGGGAGGATTATTGAGATATGGTATTCCCGATTTTAAACTAAGCAAGTCAACAATAGACCGTAGACTCGACCTCATGATAAAAGAGGGACTAATTATCAGAACAGGTGTAACCATTGGAAAAGATATTTCAGGAAGAGATCTGATGGAACAATTTGACGCAATCTGCATAACTATCGGTGCCGGCCATCCAAGAAGACTGACTGTGGAAGGAAGCGAATTCGAAGGAATACATTATGCAATGGATTTTCTTACTGCCCAGAACATGGTGAATGCAGGCAAGTTATCAGCTGCAAATAATCACAGGAGTGCAGAAGGTAAAAAAGTACTCGTAATTGGAGGAGGAGACACGGGATCAGACTGCGTCGGGACCTCAATACGACAGAAAGCTTTAAGCGTTACACAGATAGAAATACTTCCTAAACCACCGGTTACAAGAGCGGATAATAATCCATGGCCATACTGGGGAAAGATACTAAAGACAACTACATCACATGAAGAGGGTTGCGAAAGACTTTGGAACACCTCAACCTTAAGATTTGCAGGCGATGGCAAAATTACTAAAGGAACAGAAGTCGAGGATGTGTTATGGGAGTCAGAAAATGGCAGATATGTTATGAAACCTGTACCCGGCACAAGAAGAGTAATTGAGACCGATCTTGTACTTATTGCAATGGGATTTGTTCATCCTGTATTGGATGGATTGCTTTCAGAACTGGGTCTGGACCTTGATCTGAGAAAAAACATAAAGGTTAACGAAAGCTATGGGACAAGTGTTAATAAAGTATTTGCAGCAGGCGACTCAATTAGCGGTGCAAGCCTGGTGGTTAATGCGATTGCTTCAGGAAGGAAGGTGGCAAAACAGATTGACAAGTTTCTGAAAAAATCTTAGTCCTTTTGTTTCCCGCTGATCATGCAGATTTACGCAGATAATAAAAATCTCATCAGCGTTGTGCGATATCTGCGGGAAAGATCTTATTCAATACCACACTAAAGATAGTTCTATCCGATTCATTGCTGATAAAACTAACTTTCCCTTTCAGGTAATTTTCAGTCAACAGTTTAATACTATACGTTCCAATACCCCGGCCATGTCCTTTTGTACTAAATGATCTCTGAAATAACTGCATCTTAACATTTTCAGGGATAACTTTTTCGTTTTTTACCCAGAATCTTACCTTTTCTGACAGGCTTTCAGCTCCTATAATTACTTCCCCATGAACTTCTGTAGCTTCCAGTGCGTTCTTAACGAGATTGATAATAACCCGCTGTAAAAGCATTTTGTCGGTTTCAAAATAGATATTGACACAATCCTCAGCTATACAAGTCTGTTTATTCTTTCCTACTTCGTGAGAATTGATTTTTCTAATAGTAGATTCAATTAACTCCATGGAATTTACAGGTTCAATTGTAACCTGAAGATCTCCGTTCTCAGCAGAACGTATCTGTCTGTGCAACACAATTTCTTCGACCATATCCCGGCTAGCTTCTTCAGAAATAGTTATCAGTTCACGGGCTTTCTCCGGGTCAGTTCCTTCTTTTAAAATTGCCAGGATTCCGTTAAGCCCTCCCGCGCTATTCAATAAATCGTGAAAGAAAATCCGTTCAAGGGCATTACGTCTTTTTTCATTGCTGATGTCCTGAAGCATAAGTACATAATATGTATGACCTGCTAAAACGATTGGTGTGGAGCTGACATTCAGATCCAGGCTATTTTGTTTTCCATTTACATTCGTCGTAATCCTTGTCTCTTTTGATGATCTCAATCCTGTTTTCTGGCTCTCAAGAATAGCATTCACTGCACCACAATATGCGCAAGCCAATGAAGTGCCACAACCATAGGCCTCGTCTGCCGAGTGGATACATGAAATAACTTCTCCCAGCCTCTTCCCCAAAATAGGATCAAGTGTTTCGATTCCAAGAGAAGTCAGAAAATCATTGTTCGCAAATACTATCTGCCGGTTCTTATCTATAATAGCAGCAATACCAGCTATTGTTCCAAATATTTCAGTAATTAACTTTTGCGATTTAACAAGATCATATTCTTCTAACAATTCCTCTATAGTAGATCTTTTTGCCGATGCAAAATTTGTCTTTTCTTCTTCCATTGCTATTCCCTGTATAAGGTACATTTTCCAATATGCAAATATACATTTCTAATTCATTTTATCGTTAAAAACACGAATCTTACCGATGTACTATTCAACCAGGTATATCAGATTTGGTTATTCTTGCATTTCTCTATCTGATGATGGTTTTCTATCTGTTTTACCTGATACTTGTGCCAGTTTTTCCTGATAAAAAAAATTCTCAGCTAATTGGTAAAGAAAAACAACATTGCTATTGTAATACCAACCAGAAAAACTGCAATTGGTAATAACAAAAGTAATTCCTGTCCAGGTTCCATTTTTAGACTCTTCCAGCTTCTCCTAAGATTTCTCAGACTCAAGTATAAGCCAGATAAAAGAAGAATAGCCTGAAAAATAGAAATATACCTTGGCAATAGCTGATGCCATGGAGTATTAGCCGTTCCAAAGAAATCCCAGCCCCATCCAAACGGATCTGATAATGACTGAAGTATAAAACTGACATTTACGAATAGCATCGGAATAACAAAAGCAATCCAGAGAAAAAGCCCAAGAGGAAGCAATACCCCTGCCGATTTCAGAAATGATGACTTTGTGGTGACATCCGTTTTTGATAGCCTGAGACTAACGTAAGAAAAAAGATAAATTATCCCGGGCATCACCACCAATGCCATCAACCATACTATGATTGCATAAATACCAAAGAGGCCCCAGTTTCCTTTATCGAGGATATTAACAAAATCACGAACTACCGGCCAATGTCCTTCATAAAGAATACAATACACTATTGCAAGAGTAAATATTGCAATGCTGAGCCATGCCTGTCCCATATTGCGGGTGCCGAGTTCAGAAGCGAAAGGCCGTTTATATAGCGATACATTATTATACATACAGCTCCTGGTACATTCAAGGCATAAGCCGCAATCGGAATTTTCCTTTAATTCTCCTACATTAATACCATACGGACAAGCCCAACCTTCTGGACTCCCTTTCTGGCAATACTGAGGTTTACAACGGTCGCATACAGCCTGCGATTTATTCCTTATTGAAAGCATGCTCATCCTGGAATATGGCCCTACAAAAACACTCACAGGACATATATACCTGCAGAAACTGCGGAGTTCCCATATAAACGACATAAATGTTGGAACGAGCAACAACATTAAAACAGTGAGACCTGAGATTAATGGTCTTGCAACGAGAGTTGTAGAAAAAGTGGCCAAAAGCATAAAAAAGAATAGTCGGGGCCAGTCATTACTCAACCACTTTGGCCATTTAAGAAAAAGCCCTGAGAACTTATTATTGTATTCCCTAGTTTTGCCCTTTATTGGTGAGAAAAAAGACTTTCGCTGAAAAAGATCTCCGAATAATGGCAATGGACATATGGTGCACCATATTCTTCCGAAGAAGGGAGTCAGAAGCGCTACCAGAAAAAATAACCATATTGCCCACATCAGAAGGACCCCGAGGTTTCTTCCTGATACCTTTGTACCCAGAGTTGAAGTCAAGATCACAACATAGATCATGATCATTGCGAAAATGATCAGCAGTATCTGTGGCCATCTGGAGAGAATGATCTTCTTTAAAATGCCAGAACCGGCTAACATGTCTTTGTATTCTGATTTGTTTTCTTCCTGCTGAAGATTCTTTTCTATTCTTCTGAATATTCTCCTGAACCACAGAAACAAAATTCCTATAATACATCCAAGGCTGAATATGAGTAAAGTATTGGGAAATAACACAAGTTTGCCCTGTTCAAATGCATGCATAGGGCCACACCAAACATGACACCGGTAATTGCTTCTTGCAACCAGATAGTTTAGAATTCCGGGATGCCTGGCTATAAATGTAACTTCGTGAGTTATTACGGGAGCAGCAGTCGGATCACTGGTTTTGAATACTGTGACATCCTCGTTGCTTGGAGTAACCTTAGCATCAATATCAAATTCCTCGAGATAAAAAGAGTGACCTGTATCGTCAGTTGAAAATGTAAGATGAAGAGTATCGCCTCTGTTACAGCGAATCACTGAAGGGTCTTTGCCATAGCGAAAGCTCCTTATGTGGATATGCCGGCTAACAGGGGTTTGAGTTAAAAGCTGACAGATTAAAGATGGGATTAATCCGAAAAGAAATATGACAATTATTTGAATACCTGATTTTTCAAACCTTTCCATGAATATATATAATGCTCATTTATTTGACTTTAACAGCCTACTGAAGGCTTTATTTAATGGATCAAAAGGTAATTAAATTTTAATTAGAAATCAGCCGATCATATTTTTATTAGATTTGCAATGTTTCTGACTCTGTTCCTTTTATTATTTATTTTTCACGCAAAGACGCAAAGACGCAAAGACGCAAAGAAATAATGGCAAAAGAAAATAAAAACCAAAGACAAAATAATAGAGGATTAAAAAATCTTATCCCCGCATTACTTATCTTAATCATTTTTGCAGGTATTCCAATGTTCTTTCTGAATTTCCAGGCGAAGCGCAGCGGAATGACATGGGGTGGTGTTATTCACAGAATACTTAACAAATCCGGGGAGAAGGATAATGTTTCAGGCGTTACTCCTGATAAAACAAGCACCAATAACATAAAGTTCCTCGATCCGAAGCTTATTGGAGACAGTTTTATTGAGCCTCCCCTGATTTCGAATATTGCAGTTGCTGACCTTGATAAGGATGGCCTTTTAGATGTGATTGTTTGCGATTGCAGAAGTAACACAGTTTCATGGATAAGACAATTTCCTGCAGGTGTATATACTGAAACAGTGCTGGCTGACAATCTTGTTGCACCGGCCCATGTGCAGGTTGTAGATTTTGATAAGGATGGAGACAATGATATAATGGTTGCAGTACTTGGACTGCTATTTCCAAGCAATGACAAAATCGGCTCTGTAGTTATTCTTGAAAATGATGGAAGCAATCATTTCATAAAGCATGTAGTTGCAGAAAAAATAGCACGTGTATCAGATGTGCGGGCCGGTGATCTGGATGGTGATGGCGATATGGATCTTGCTGTGGCACAATTTGGATACGATGATGGCGAAACACAGTGGATAGAAAATCTCGGAAACTGGAACTTTAAAAGACATAGCCTTCAACACCTATCAGGACCTATTAATGTTGAAATAGTTGATATTGATAAGGATGGTGACCTCGATATTATATCTCTGGTAAGTCAGGAATGGGAAGAAATCTATTGCTTTATTAATGACGGGAAGGGCAATTTTCAATCAAAATTAATATTCGGATCAAGCAATGAGGACTTTGGTTCAAGCGGTATATATATGTGCGATTTGGATAAAGATGGCGACCAGGATATCTTATATACAAATGGTGATGCATTTGACTATATCCCGCCTCAGGGTAAACCGTGGCACGGACTACAATGGTTTGAGAATAAAGGTAATCTGAATTTTGAATATCACAGGATCTGCAATTTTGTGGGCGCTTATAATGCCAGACCATTTGACATTGACGGCGACGGAGATCTTGATCTTTTCGCAGTAAGTGCTTTTAATTTATGGGACAAGCCTGAATCTGAAAGTTTTATCTGGCTGGAGAATGATGGTAAAATGCAATTCACGAAACATACAATAACCAACAATCCGACTCATTTGATTACCCTGGAATTAGGCGATTTTAATAAGGATGGATTAATGGATATGGTAACAGGAGGCATGCATGCTTATCCACCTTATGACAGGATGAGCAGAGTGGCTCTGTGGATCAATAACGGGAAACTGTCAGCTAAAAAGTAACTTCCTTAATTTTTTATGCAACGAACAGAAAAACCGAAAATTTTATCTCGGCTCAAACTCGTTATGTCACATTTAAGGCAATTCAGCTGACGCATCCATGCTGATGAAGTATTGAGTCCTGTTGAAGACCACCAGTTACAATAACTGCCAATACCACTAAAAGCACCATTATTATTGGAACAGCCACCCGGAAGGGCTAGAAAACCTCCCTCTTTTGATGTATTACCGCTTTCTGCGGCCCCAACAGATCTCATATTTAATGCTGCAATAACGCCACCTCCCATAAAGTTTATCAATTCTGTCCATTCCTCATCTGTAGAAACGTGCCATCCCTTAGGGGCCAATCCACGTGGATCATTCAAAGCGAACCAGTTATAAAGCTTGCCATAGACTTTAGCCTTTTCAGAATCATACTGATATTTGCAACATGCCGGTTTACCTTCCTGTCCAAGTTTAATCCACTCTTCAGATGATTTCACCTCAGGTATTGAATCGCCATTTCTGAAGCGGCTGACATTCAGATTTTCAGCCATCCATATCCGGGTACCAATCTTTACGATTTTGTAGCTATTGCCATCTATATCTTTTAATCCGCTGTCGCAGGAGGAAAATAATATTGTTGTCGCTATTAGCAGATATCCGGCTATTTTTTTCGTGTAATGCATAATTACTTTGTTCTGTTTAGTAGGGTTTAAATCAAACATAGAATTTTCTAAGGCAGAATATAGTAACCACTAAGATTTTCGCTCTTCTCCAATACAAATCTTATTGGAATATTATATGAAACCGCGACCGGTTTGTTATCAATCATGCCAGGATTCCATTTTGGCATACTGCTTATAGCTTTGAGACATTGATCATCGAGGTCTTTTTCTATTCCTTTGATAATTTGTGTTTCAATAATTTCTCCGGTTGAACTTACAATAAATTTCATTTTTACCCGGCCTTCAACCTTATCAGCTATAGCAACCTTAGAATACTTTATTTTGTTTTTTAAGTACCCTGTAAAAGCTGTCTCCCCACCCGGAAATTCAGGCATCTTCTCACAGAACATATACACTGGTCCTTTATCCTGATTCGAAGTATTGTCGATAAGATAATTATCCTGTACTTCTTTCCCCAGAATTGCAGTATCTGTCATACCAGATTTATTAGCTGCAACTGGCTGAATAGTTTTAGTGTCATTTCTGGTCTTACATGAAACAGATACTATCAATAGCAGGATCAATAAGTTTGTAATACTTTTCATAAAAAAATAATTAGGGAAGAATAAACTTAAATACGCTTCCTTTACCCACTTCACTTTCAACCCAAATCTTTCCACCATGTTTTTCTATAAATTCTTTACAAAGGAATAACCCAAGCCCGGTACCCTTCTCATCTTCAGTTCCATTTGTTAAAAGATTTGCATCTATTCTGAAAAGTTTTCCCATATTCTCTTTTGTCATACCGATTCCGTTATCTGATACCGATATTTCTACCTGTTTGTCAATACTAATTGCGTTAACTTCAACTTTTCCATCTTTATGAGTGAATTTCAAAGCATTCGACACAAGATTTCTCAAAACTGTCTTGATCATATTTCGATCAGCAGTAATTGTTAATTCATCAGGGATTGAGTTAATGAGGTCGATACGTTTACCTGATGCCATCTCATGCAATAAGTTAAATTCTTCATTATAAACTTCCCTTAAGTTAATTGGCACTGGGTTAAATAATGATTTTCCGGTTTGCGATTTAGCCCATTCCAACAGGTTTTCAAGTAATTTCAATGACTGTACAGCGGAGACATTTATCATTTCTACACACTCTTCATTCATTTTCGGATCGCCAGATTTTAGCTCTTCCTTAAGTATTCCGCTAAGCCCGATAATATTGCTAAAGGGGTTTTTAAGATCATGAGCAATTATCGAGAAAAATTTATCTTTTGATGCATTGAGGTCTTTTAATTCTGCTGTTTTTATTGCCACTTTTTTTTCAAGCAATATCTTCTGGTTTTTTAATTGTTGCACGCGATAGATATAAATTGAAGCAAATATTATAATAATAGTTGAAATAGCTATAAGTCTAAACCACAGGGTTTTCCACCATGGGGGTAATATTATTATACGTAGCGAAACACCACTTCCATTCCAGACTCCATCATTATTTGAGGCTTTTACTTTAAAAGTATATTCACCAGGGTCCAGGTTTGTATATGTGACATATCTTCTTGAGGCATCTGTATAATTCAAATCCTTCTCAAATCCTTCCATGATATAAGAATACTGATTTTTTTTAGGATGAATATAGCTTATTGCAGTAAATGAGAATGAAAAAACGGTCTGCTTTTGATTAAGAACAATTTCTTTCGCTTCACTTATTTGGGTCGGGAACTGGCTTCCCGGTCCACCATATTCTACTGATTTATTGAATATCTGAAAATCTGTGATATAAACCGGGGGGATGAATTCATTTTCTTTAAGACTATCGGGAAAGAATGAGTTGAACCCATTGTACCCGCCAAAATAAAATTCACCCTTTCTTGTTTTAAGAAAAGATTGCTGATAAAACTGATCACCCTGCAATCCATCCTCTTTCGAATAATTTCTGATACTATTATTTTCAGTATTTAACCTGCTTATTCCATAATTGGTGGAGATCCAGATATTACCAATATTATCCTGAGTAATAGCATGAATTCTGTTGTTGGGCAAAATATTGGTAATATCATACGTTTTGAGAATTGTTCCGTCATGATTGCACTTAAATAACCCCTTTGTATTACTACCTACCCAAATATATCCTGACTTATCTCTATAAAAAGCTCCCAGATCATTGTCTGGGAAATGAAAGACTTTAAATGAATCCGTACTACTATCAAACAGATCCAATCCATTCTGAGTACAAATCCACATCTTTTTTTCAGCGTCTTCAAAAATGAACCAACTATTGTTATCACTGATTGAGGAAGGATTATCGGGGTTGGCTCTGAACCGTTTGATCACACCCTTTTTCGGATCGAATAAATCAATCCCATGGTTATAAAGACTTATCCATAAGATGTTGTTATAATCAATTATCAGGTTATAAATGGTTTTATCTGAGATACTTGAGGCATTTTTCACATCGGGCAGATAATGATAAAACCTGCCTGTTTTTCTGTCATACCTGTTTAAGCCGGCATCCCAGGTTCCAATCCACATATTTTTATCTTGATCTTCGGCTATACCGCGTATTACATTTCCGCTAATGCTATATGGGTTATCAGCTTCATGTTTAAATATCTCAAAATTTCCGGTTCCCGGATCATAAACATTCAGCCCTCCACCATCGGTGCCTATCCAGATCAAACCCTGCTTATCCTCGTAAAAACAACCAACAAAATTGTAAGATAAGGACTTGGGGTTATTGCTGTTATTAGTAAAAATATTAAATCTTTCTTTTTGTGGATTCCAATAATTAATTCCACCACCGGAAGTCCCTATCCATAAGATCCCTTCTCTGTCTTTATATAAGCACCATATTCCGTTGTTATTAAGGCCATCACTCTTTGCCTGATCAAACATTATATATTCAAATGACTTTGTCACTTTATCAAAACGGTTTAATCCGCCCTGATCAACAGCAAGCAGCAGATATCGGTCATCTTCCTGTAAAATGTCCAGAATAATATTTTGATTTGTTCCTTTTCTATCGCCATTTGATCCGAATTGTTCAAACTTATTATTTGCCGGATCATACGAAAAAAATCCGTTCCCATCTGATGATATCCACAATTTATCGTGATTATCAATGAGTAATCCTTTATAGCAATTGTTTCCAAAATCAATTGAAGGGTCATCATATTTGGTAAATTCTCCGGAAACAGGATCAAAACGGTGTATTCCCCTGGTAATTGAAACCAGCCACAGATATCCTTTTGAATCGATTGCCACCATTTTTGAAGGACGAGGATTGAGAAAATCCCTGACAGTCTCAAACTGATATCGGGTAAATTTTCCGGTTTTGGGGTCCCACTTGTTCAAACAATTCCCACCTGTTTCGATCCAAAGATTGTCTTTCCTGTCCTCAACAATACCAGTAATACAATTGCTGTTTATACTGTTTTTATCTGACGGAATATTTCTGAATACAACAAATTTATCTTTTGAACGATCATACAAATTCAATCCATCATAAGTACCAAACCAGAGATTTTTTGCCCTGTCTTCATATATGTTGTTTAAAATATCATTACTTATTGTTCCTGATTGAGTATCACTATGACGGTACGACTTAATGGAATAACAATCGTATTTATCGAGACCAATGTCTGTTCCCATCCAGAGATAATCTTTACTATCTCTGAATAAGCATCGTATCCGGTTACTCGATAAACCATCATCTATAGTAAGGTGTTGAAATTTTGAATAATTAATTTGGGCAAACAGAGGTATAATACCTGCGAAACAAAAGAAAGATATCCCTAAATATCTTCTGAAACAGACATTTTTAAAAATTTTACAAATAAAAAAATTAAACACAACTATTAAATTTGCGATGATGATATTTAGGAAAACATGTGGATTTAAAGATACACATTATTCAGAAGTGATTATCTAGAAAGGAAGAATAAATTTAAAAATGCTGCCCTTGCCTGATTCACTTTCTACCCAAATCTTACCTCCATGCTTTTCGATAAATTCTTTGCAAAGGAATAACCCAAGGCCTGTACCCTTCTCATCTTCAGTTCCGTTTGTTGACAGGTTTGCATCAATTCTGAAAAGTTTATCAATGATTGATTTTGTCATACCAATTCCATTATCGGATACGGATATCTCTACCTGATTATCGTCAACTAACGTATTAACTTCAATTTTGCCTCCTTTATGAGTGAACTTCAGGGCATTTGAAATCAGATTTCTTAAAACAGTCCTGATCATGTTGCTATCAGCTTTAATCACTAAATTGTCAGGAATAGAACTTAGGAGCTGGATATTTTTAGCTATTGCCATCTCATTCAATAAATCAAACTCTTCAAAATAAAGCTCATTTAATTTAATTGAAACAGGTTTAAACAATAAGTTGCCGGTTTGCGATTTAGCCCATTCCAACAGGTTTTCAAGTAATTTCAATGACTGAACAGCGGAGACATTTATCATCTCTACACACTCTTCATTCATTTTCGGATCGCCAGATTTTAGCTCTTCCTTAAGTATTCCGCTAAGCCCGATAATATTGCTAAAAGGGTTTTTAAGATCATGAGCAATTATTGAGAAAAATTTATCTTTTGAGGCATTGAGGTCTTTTAATTCTGCGGTTTTCATTGCTACAAGTTTTTCAAGTAATACTTTTTGTTTCTTGAACCGACTGACCCTGGAAAAATATATTGAACTGAGTATTGAGATTATAGTAAAACCCATAATGAGTCGGAACCACCAGGTAGACCACCATGGAGGCAGAATAGTTATTTTGATTGAGGTCCCTGCCTCGTTCCACACCCCATCGTTGTTTGAACCTTTTACATGAAACACATAGTTCCCAGGACTCAGGTTTGTATAAGTAACCTCATTTTTATTTCCTGGAAAGATCCAATCTCTGTCGAAATTTTCCATCATATAAGCGTATTGATTTTTCTCAGGTGCTGAATAATCCATAACAGCAAAACTAAAAGTCAGTACGGAGAGGTAATAAGGCAATGTAAACGATTTCGTTTCTGTAATATTTTGAGATAGAGGCGAGTTAAGAGTGCCTGGATTAACAGTTTTATTGAAAATCTTAAGATCGGTAATCAAAATATCAGGAATGTTTTTGTTTTCGGCGATTTTTTCAGGATAAACCATGTTGAATCCCTTTGTGCCTCCCATTAACAGAGCCTCGTCTTTCGTTTTCAAAATACTCCTTTCAGAAAACTCATTGCCTTGAAAACCATCAGCTTTAGTAAAAGTTTTAACTGATCCCTGATTATAATCAAACCTGCATACCCCACCGTTTGTTGTCACCCATAAAGCTCCTGATTTATCCAAAATTATTCCTTTAATATAATTATTGGGTAATCCGTCTTTATCAAAATATCGTTTAAAAGATCCGTTGTTGGGATTAAACCGGTTTAGTCCTTTTGGTGTAGCAATCCATATACTGGAGTCATTTTCAACCAGAATATCAGTTACCCTTGGATAACTAATACTATTATTATCACCCGGATCATACCTAAAAGGAGTGAATTGGGCATTATCCTGAGAAAAAATCTGAAAGCCTGAAGTAGTTCCTATCAATAAACGTCCTTTTGAGAATTTTACGACCTTAACTACCATATTGTCACTCAACCTGCTGTTATCGGTTGAATAAGCAGTAAATTTTTTCTCTTTGATCTGATAATGAAGAAGTCCATGTTCAAAAGTTCCCAGCCATAAATCGTTATTATTACCTTCAGCAATTGCATAAATATTGTTATCCTGAATTCCGCTATTCTCTGTGGTCTGAGATTCAAACGATCGTGATTCAGGGTTAAATTTAACAAGACCACCGGCCCATGTTCCAAGCCAGATTTGATTCTTTGAATCTTCATAAATACTGATTACCGAGTTGCTGCTTAAGGTTGAATTATCCAAATTAAAACGGATAAAGCGATCGGTCTCCCTGTTAAAAAGATTCAGGCCACCACCATCAGTTCCTATCCAGATCCTGCCTTTGGGATCCTCGAGAAAACTCATTACAGTATTATTGCTAAGGCTGAGCTGAGCTCCGGGCAGGTTCTGATATTTTATAATAGCGTTCCTATTATTCATTACCACATTCAATCCCCCGGTATAGGTACCAATCCATAAGATCCCTGTCTTATCTTGATAAATTGCTTCAATTGATTCATTATTAAGACTCTGTGGATCATAATCGTCTTTTCTGTAATGCCAGAATTTTTGAGTTCCTTTATCAAATAATTCAAGTCCGCCATTCTCTGTACCTATCCATAAATTGTTTTTATTGTCAACAAAAATGGATTCTACCTGGTTGATAGAAAGGCTGGATTTATCTTTTTTATCATTCTGGTAATGAATAATTTTTGAGATTTCAGAATTTTTGGTCTTTTGAATACAAAATAATCCATCAGAACCTCCAACCCAGATATTTCCGTCAGGATCTTCAACCAAGCTCATAAATACAATATTGGACAAGTCCTCCTGATTGTCATCTGATTTTGTAACATGTTTAAACGTTCCTGTCTCAGGAAGAAAAATGTTTAATCCCTGCCTTGTTGATACCCAAAATGTACCAGATCTGTCTATAAGTATAGATTCAACATTGTCGTTGCTTAGACTCTCTTTCCTGGATTCATCATGAGTGAATTGTTTAATTTTGTTCTCATTCCTATCGAAATAGATTAGCCCTACACTGGTTGCAAGCCAGAAATTACCCAGGGAATCTTCAATAATTTTTAAGACTATACAACTTATCCCTTTTAACGGGGATGAGGTTTTAAGAGAATAATTAACAAAACTATTCCTCTTTGAATCGTATGAACATAAACCATTCTCAGTACCAATAAATAGGACGTGGTTCCTGTCTTCATACAAAGTTCTTACAACATTATTGGCCAGACTGGTTGAATCAGATGGGTCATTCCGGAAAACAACGAAATTATATCCATCGTATCTGTTGAGTCCATCAGACGTTCCTATCCACATTAATCCTGTATGATCCTGAATAATGGATAAGACTATTGAAGATGACAGTCCCTCATCAGGAGTCAGATGTTTAAACTGTAGCCGTTCAGGCTGAGCATCAATAACAGAAACGGAAGATATTAAAAAACAAAAGCAATAACCTATAAATATCCTAAACCCCAACTTCTTCATGATGTAAAAATATGCATTTCAAAAGTAGAAAAGAATAGCTTCATGCTCTGATCTTTATTTTTACAATAACCCTAAAAGTAGTTATATTTAACAAAGATTCATTAATAAAAATTTCATGAAGCAACTTTGTGTTATTAAAACTGGCCGGCAAAAAAAAAATCTTCTGCTAATACTGTCAGTTGCAACAATTTTCATTTGTCAGATGAATTCAAGTCAGACTATCGACCCTAATTCATTTTCTATAAATTCACGATTAAGTTTTTATTCCTATGAAAGCAATGGGGAATTTCTTCTTCATGTTCCGCAAGGACTTGCACAGACTAATTTATCAATTAGTATTTATACAAAAGAGCAGAATCTGGTCTTATGGATTGGCAGGCCCGGTAAAAATATACTCAGATTATCATTTCCTTTAAGTCTCAAACCCGCAGCTTATGATGCTGAGGTCAGAATCTCTGTGGTTAATAATCCCGGATTAGTTTATCAGGCATCTACAAAGCTCATTATTCTCTCTCACAAACCAAATGAAGTAAAAACCGATAATCTTACAGGAGGATTGATTGTCAACAAAATGCCATTTTTCCCCTTTGGGTTTTACTGCTATTCTCCGGTATATCCTACACTTCCCGAAGAAGAAGTTGTAAAAGGATTTAATGTAATAGCTCCTTACCAGAAGATTAATCCGGAGACACTAAATGAAAGAAAGGCCTATATGGACCGGTGCGCAGAAATTGGGATGAAAGTGCATTACAACCTTCTGTCTGTATCGGGAGGTGGAGGTGTTGGTTCAAAAATAGAAGGGCTGAGTGATGAAGAAAAAAGGAATCGTCTGATTTCTGAAATTGCTGAATTCAGGGATCATCCTGCATTACTATGCTGGTACATTTCTGATGAGCCAAACGGTTTTAAAATTCCTCCGGAAAAACTGGAAGAGATATACAATATTGTAAAAGAGAATGATCCATGGCATCCTGTTTCAATAGTCTTCACTGCCCCGTTCATTACCTCAAAAAAATATACAGATGCTCTTGATATTGTAATGGCAGACCCCTACCCCATTCCCGATCTGCCTGTTACCAAAGTTGGAGACGTTGCCAGCCAGTTAAAGACAGAATTTAATGGAAAGAAACCTGTTTGGATAGTACCTCAGGCTTTCGGTGGGGGAGAAATATGGAGTCGGGAACCAACACAGCAGGAAATCAGATCAATGACGTGGCAGGCAATAATCAGGGGTGCCACCGGGATACAATATTTTGTACGACAAGGGCTTAACTATTTTCCAAAATCAGCAGCCACATGGAGTGAGTGCGGCAGAATGGCGATGGAGGTTGCAGAATTAACCCCATGGCTCCTTTCGGATGAAGAAGCACCAAAGACAGAATCAAATTCGGATAATATCATTGTATCATCGAGAATGCATAATGGCCAGTTGTTGGTAATGGCAGTCAATAAAATAAATGAACCGGTTAATGCAGTAATCAGAATAAATGGTTTGAATAAGGCAATAGCCAGATTAATATTTGAGAATCGGTCGCTAGCTGTTACCGGGGGTATATTAAACGATCAACTGGCTCCTTTCTGTTCACAGGTTTACCTTATTAATTTAAACACTGAGAAACCTGCAATAGCCTCAACGAATTTAAATCTCATCAAAGATCCGGGGTTCGAAACTATTTACAGCCCCGGAATTCCTTCAGCATGTTATGCACGACCCGGAGACGATCGTGGTGCAACATATTTTCTTGACACAAGGGAATATTTTGAAGGCAATCACTCCCTGAGAATCAGAACACCTGAAAATGATAAAAGTCTGGCAATCAGGTTTTTTCCGATATCAGTAAAAGCAGGATATTCTTATACAATTTCGATCTGGGCAAAATCTGATCCTGAAGAAAGACATTTTTATGTAACGAATCAGAAAATTGATCGTCTTTTAGAGAAAAAAACAATGCCACAGTACGTCGAAATATTATTGGGAGAATTCGGACGGGCAAGGTTTGTCCCTGATAATGAGTGGAGACGTTATGTAACATTTGTTACAATTCCAACTGATACTCTTGCTTCATTCAAAACTAACCTGATCCTTAAGATGCCCGGCCAGGGGGTTGCCTGGTTCGACGAAGTGAAAGTATATGAAGAGAAGTAAGATATTATTAATATCTTGTTAATGTGACTATCATAGTATAAACAAAGGATAATTAATAATAATTTTAAGCCATAATCCGTCTAACTATAACAATTTATTCATGCTCAAAAATCTTTTTAAAACCGCTATCAGACATATACTAAATCATTTTGGTTATAGTATTCTGAATATACTGGGGCTTACCTTAGGTATAACCAGTGCTTTGTTCCTGATTATCTATGTTGCCGATGAAGTAAGCTATGACAGGTATCACAAGAACGCTGACAGAATTTACAGGGTTTCCTCAAAGATACAGGAACCTGATGATCAGTTTACCTGGACTGTTGCTCAGATACCGTTTGGACCACAGGTAGTTAAGGACTATCCTGAAGTTCAGTCCTTTGTGAGATTTATCAATATGCCCAGGGCACTTTACAAATACGAAGATAAAGAATTCAATGAGGAGAATTTCTTTTATGTCGATTCAACATTGTTTGATATTTTCACTTATAAAGTAATCAAAGGTGAAGTTAAATCAGCTCTCCTAAATCCTAAGAAAATAATTCTTACAGAAAAAATTGCATCGAGATACTTTGGAAAAACCGATCCGATAGGAAAGACTCTTACCACAGGGACAGACACTTACGAAGTTACGGGAGTTATCGAAAATGTTCCGTCAAATTCACATTTTCGTTTTGATGCATTAGCCGCAAGGAGTAATTTACCAAAACAACTTGGCTCATGGGGAAATTTTGGCGTATTCACCTACCTGCTTTTCCCGCAAAATTTCGATGTGAAGGCCTTTGAAATAAAAATGCAGGGAATGTTTGAAACATACATGAAGCCAATCTTCGGGCCCATGAATATTAAAATTAACTACATCCTTGAACCAATTACCAGGATACATCTCTATTCCACAAATCCGGGAGAACCGGAACCAACAGGAAGTATTACCTATGTGTACATCTTCGCCATTGTTGCATTATTCCTTGTCTTGATAGCTGCTATGAATTATATGAATCTGGCAACTGCCAGGTCAACCAGAAGGGCACGTGAAGTAGGTTTACGAAAAGTTGTAGGTTCACGTCGCACGCCCCTGGTAATGCAGTTCCTTACTGAATCAGTTGTTTTTACGCTTATATCCCTCATTATAAGCATAATACTTCTGGCAGCTCTCTTGCCAAAGTTCAACCAGCTGGCAGGAAAATCTTTCGATCTTCATATTATCTATGGTCATGTCGTACTACTTACCCTTCTTGGGATAATTGTGGTGGTAGGAATCTTCGGCGGAAGTTATCCTGCCTTTTTCCTTTCACGTTTCAGCCCTGTAACGGTTCTTAAAGGTGAAATTACACAGGGATCTGCCGGTAGCCTGTTTCGAAAAATACTTGTTGTTATCCAGTTTACTGTTTCAGTTATCATGATCGTCTGTACACTTGTTGTATTCAGGCAGCTGAATTTTCTGAAGACAATGGATCAGGGATTTGACCAGAAAAACGTGATTGGTCTTCAATTGAATAATCAGGCAATGACCAGAAAATACCCTGTTCTTAAAGAGATTTTACTTGAGAACCAAAATATTAAATATGTTACTTCAACCAACACATCTGTTGGTGAAGGTTCCGGAAAAGTCATTTTTAATGTGGAAACAGATCAGGGGATGACTCAGAAAGGGGTAAATTTTGCCGTAGTTGACCACGATTTTATCGAAACATTAGGAATTAAAATTGCAATGGGACGTAATTTTCAGAAAGATATGCCATCGGATACTCTGACTGGTGTGGTTGTTAATGAAACATTTGTAAATCGGATGGGATGGAAAGAACCCATCGGGAAAAAGGTTGAGCTTGGAGATGCAAACACAATCCGTGCAAGAGTAATCGGTGTTATGAAAGATTACCATCAGACAGGAATGTATAACGGAATAGAGTCGCTTTTACTGCTTTGGAGGCCACTGAATAATGTAATTTATATTAAACTAAGCGGTAATGATACAAAGCCGACAATAAGCTACATAGAGCAAAAATGGAAAGAAGTATTTCCCGACCAGCCTTTCACATATACCTTTCTCGAAGAAAGGTTCAACAGGCAATTTCAGGCTGATGAAAAACGGGGATTGATATTCACTATGTTTACCATATTGGCAATCCTGATTGCTTGTTTGGGATTATTCGGATTAGCATCTTACATGGTTGAACAACGAACTAAGGAGATTGGAATAAGAAAAGTTTTCGGAGCGAACGAGAGCACCATTCTGAAGTTAATATCCAGAGATTTTCTGATCCTGGTTACTATCGGAATTATCATCGCTGTTCCTGTTGCATATTATTTTATGAGTCACTGGCTTCAGAATTATGTTTACAGAACCAATATAGGTATACCAGTATTAATCATTGCGGCATTATTGACCATTTTAATTACCTTTATGACTATTAGTTTTAAAGCATACCAGGCGTCAATAATGAACCCGGCAAGGTCATTGAAATCTGAGTAAAAATACATAATATGAAGAAATCCTTTCTGCTCCTGATTATCACTATTTCAATCGTCTTTTCAGGCTGCAACAAAAATGAGGGAAATGTAAATTATAAAAGCAACCCAAAGCCTCTGCTTCAGAATGCCTTTATAAAGCTGCCTCTTGGCACTGTTAAACCTGCCGGCTGGTTAAAATCACAACTCGAAGCTCAGGCAGCAGGACTAACCGGGAATCTCGATGACTTCTGGCCCGATCTGGTTAACTCATCATGGCGTGGCGGTGAAGGTGAAGCCTGGGAAAGAGGACCATATTATCTGGATGGATTAGTGCCTCTTGCCTACCTTCTGAATGATGAGAAACTTATTAAGAAATCAAATATCTGGATTGAGAAAATAATTGCAAGCAGCAGCGATACAGGATGGTATGGTCCGGCAAAGAATAAAGACAGATGGCCTCTGGCAGTGGCAAACAAAGTGCTGATGCAATATTATGAAGCTACCATGGATGTACGTGCATTAGATGTACTGAAAAAGTATTTCCATTACCTGCACGACTCAAAACCCGACTGGCCTGATAAAGACTGGCGCGGTGTGCGTGCAATGGAAAATGCTGTTACAGGATATTGGTTATACAGACAAACCGGCGAACCATGGATACTGGAAACAATTGAATCGATACAAAAAAATAGTTCTGACTGGACATCATATTACGAGAAATTTCCATGGGATTCTGCTGCTGTTACAGATAATAAAATACCATTAGACTGGAAAGAAAAAGGATTAACTGCACATGTAGTGAATAACGCAATGGCAATCAAATATCCCGGGTTATGGTACCAGCAATCGATGGATGAAAGATTTAAAAATGCAGCATTAAACGGAATAAAAAAATACGATCTTAATCATGGCCAGGTCGGGGGAAGATTTTCAGGTGATGAACATCTTTCAGGGAAAAGTCCGGATCGCGGAACTGAACTTTGCTCAGTTGTTGAATATATGTTTTCTCTGGAAGAACTTTATGAAATATTAGGAGAAAACAGTCTGGCTGACAGACTTGAACTTCTTACATACAATGCACTTCCCGGGACAACAACACCCGATATGTGGTCGCATCAATATGATCAACAATCCAATCAGGTAATAGTCTCAGGTGTTAAAAGAGAATGGACCTCCAACGGCGATTTCTCTAACATATATGGACTTATGCCAAACTTTGCCTGCTGTCTTGCCAATATGCACCAGGGCTGGCCAAAGTTTGTTGAGAGCATGTGGATGGCAACAAATGATAACGGTCTTGCACTGGTTGCTTACGGACCTTCGGTTGTAAAAGCAAAAGTTGGTAAAGGAAAAGAAGTTACAATAACTGAAGAGACTGATTATCCTTTTAACGGAGCTGTTAAACTGACAATAAGTACCGAAATGCCCGTTAGATTTCCTATTGACCTTAGGATTCCTGGTTGGGCCGATTCTGCATCAGTTATTTACAATGGAAGAACCGTTAAGGTAAAAGGGGGATCGGATTATAAGATTAGTGAGAAATGGAAAAACGGGGATATAATAAAGATTGAAATCCCGATGGAGCTACGTACTGAAAAAAGATACAATAATTCGCTTTCCATTTTACGCGGGCCGCTCTATTTCTCGTTAAGAATTGATAAAGAATATAAAAGTGTAAAGATCAACTATGACAATTTCAGCTATAAAGGAAGCATCGATTGGGAGATCTACCCGAAGAGTGCCTGGAACTTCGGATTGCTCATCGATAAAGGAAATATAATGCGGGGAATAAAGGTGACTCAGAATCCTATAGGCAAATATCCATTTTCTGACAAGGGCGATATGGTCTGGTCAGCTGATTCGGCAAAATATGTTTCAATTACTCAGGATGCTCCCGTTGTAATAACTGCCAGAGGAATTAAAATACCTGAATGGGGATTGAAGAATAACTCAGCTGATATCCCTCCACTGAGTCCCGTGAAACCGGTTGGTGATCCTGAAATTATTACACTTGTCCCATACGGATGTGCAAAACTGAGGATTACTGAATTCCCAGTAATGGATATTGTTATGATGGAGGATATTATGAAAGCGGGGAAGAGGTAATTCTATACACAAGTTATAGGCAAGCGGAATAAAATTTAGACAGCTTTTTTAATCGAGACAACTTGATAGATTTGTGCCGTTAATATGCTTAAATTTTGATATTTAACATTGCCCCCACTTACCGGGATTTTGCCCTCGCGCAAAAATTTTAAAATTTAAATACCTACGCTCATTACACACATTTGCAAGTCACACAATTCCGACCCTCCAGCCAAAACTTGCAAAAGAGTGTAATCTTACCCACGCTCATCGATTTTTTAGTTAATTTAGAGGTTTATCTCCCCATCCCGGCAAAGTGGGTGATTTAAAATGCCCAGAATCAGCACGATAATATTTTTATTGCATAAAGTACATTTGTTGGAGCACGGATCTTAGGAAGCAATTCTATAGTATGCATGAACCCTGTTTTACATACCGGACAGAGTCGGGAATCAAAACCGGTAAGTCGTACTATCCGCTGCTGTCTGGTTTCTTTGACAGTTGTTTCCGGTTTCTTTGCCAGCATCGACTTAACCTTGTCTTTTTGTTTTGTGCTCAGTATGCCGTAATACCTGATCTTTACAAACTGGTATGGTAATATGTGCAAGCAAAACCGGCGCAAGAACTCAACTCCCGATAACTTTGTAACATTGCACACTTTCATTTTTTGCCAACCCACGCTGAAATGTGTGAATGATATAACTTGTTTCTAAAATTGTGTAACACTAATCGTTATTAACGTATTGACATTTGCAATGTAATCAATCAATCACAATTTAAATAAAAATAAAAATAAAATATGTGTTTTTCAGTAGAAGCAAGTTTTGCAGGAGGTATTATCATTTCTGCAATAGGTATTGTAACTGTTACTAAAGTTCATAAACCGTCTCAGCTTGTATTTGCGAGTATTCCATTATTTTTCGGGATTCAACAATTTGCTGAAGGCTTTTTGTGGTTAACATTACCAAATCCTGACTATGTAAATCTTCAAAAATTTAGTACTTATTTATTTCTAATAATGGCTGACGTTCTTTGGCCAATGATGATTCCTCTTTCAGTTCTATTCATGGAAGAGAATAAAAAAAGAAAAAGAATACTGTGGATTCTACTATTTATGGGTTTATCATTGTCATTGTATTATGTTTATTGTTTATTGTTTTTCAATGTCACCCCGCAAATTATGGGTTATCATATTCAGTATAAGACTGATTTCCCTAAATCTTTTGTCATGTTGGCTTTTATAGTTTACTTAATTGCTTCTATTACTCCTCTTTTTGTTTCGAGTATTAAAAGAACGCATCTTTTAGGCGTATTAATGTTTTTATCATGTTTAGTTACAGCAATATTTTTTAAACAATATCTCACTTCAGTATGGTGCTTTTTTGCAGCATTAATTAGTGGGGTCATCTTCTGGATCCTCAGAGATTCAAAAAGGAAATTCAATTTTGACAAAATAAATTTATTGAAAAATCAGTTCAAACCAACCAACTTATAAATGAAAAATCCTAACCCTGATAGACCAAAGCCAAATTTGGCTGCCGGGTGTTGAAAAGTTCCTTTACATAGGCGTTGTCCTTTGCTTCAGGATTTGCTATGGGATTTCGATTGTGCAGAAGCTTGTCATCAAGCTGCTTAAACAAATATGACAATTTCCAAAAGGTAACTTTAATACAGTTGCCTTTTGGAAATTTATCTTTTGGTATAGAAAAAAAGCAATTCACTAGTTAGAAAAATAAACATCATGTCAATCTTCGCAGCAATTATTTTAGCATTAATAATCTCACTGCTATTCGCACCCGGATACCGCAGAGGTTCATTTGCTCCATTAATAATATTTTTTTCGTTTTATTCATGGCAGGTATTGCCTCGCAGTATTGGATAATTCCTTTTGGTCCTGCTTGGTGGGGAATATCATGGATGCCGCTTCTGTTCATTCTGTTAATTTTTACATTTCTTTTAGCAGCACCTTCTCTTTATGAACGAAAAGCAGCAAAAACTAACAACACACCAGAAACCGAACCAGTCGCAGCAACAGCCATAAGCATATTTATATGGCTTTTATTATTAATGCTGTCCATTGCAATTCTCATCGGATTTTTCAGCACTCCTGTTTCTTAAATGAAAAATTATTTAAAAAAACGAAAGAAACATTCCCAAATTCTGAAATGAAAACTTTGGTATTATCTCTCAATAGTCTTGTTTAGAAAGGCTATACAGAAATCATGTATGAATATAAGTATGGAGAATTAAAATCAGACAATGATGGTAAAGGTGGAAATGTAAAAAGCCATAAGCCATAAGCATGTAATAGCCATCGATCTAAGTGAAGCGCGAGAGAAGCAGGAGTAAAAGTTCCAAAGAAAAAAAGTTAATTAAAAAATAATTAAACAATTTCTAAAAACAAATAACTATGGCACTATTAAAAGTAATCGAACTCTTAGCTGAGTCAAAAAAAAGTTGGGAAGATGCAACACAAAATGCAGTTACCGAAGCATCAAAATCTATCCGCAACATACGCTCCGTATATGTAAAAAATTTAACAGCCGAAGTGGATAATGATAAAATTACACACTGGAGGCTAAACTGTAAAATAACTTTCGAAAAAGAATAACGCATTAATCTTCGCAATTATTGAGATTATAAGAAGGAAATTTAGATTGTTTTGCTCACACTTAAAAAAATTAAAGAAATGACAGACAAAAAAGGCCAAAAAAAAGGTCAATCCAATCAAGGCGGACAAGAAAGCCACGGTAAAAAAGGCAGTTCAAGTACATCAGATGATTCAAAAAAAGGAATTGCTTCTATGAACTCTGAAGAACAAGAAGAAATTTCGAGCAAAAGAGGCAAAGCATTAGCCGAATCTTATAATAGAATTGGAAGCAACAGCAGCGGCAAGCAATTAGATAAACCAAGTTCTGAAAAAGAAAATCAGGGACACAGTAGGGGTTTAGGCAAACGTCCAGGCCCACAAGGCAAGCAGGGTAAGCGTTAAAAAAAGTAAATTGAACAATTTTTAAAAACAAATAATTATGGCTAAATATTCTAAAAAAGCTCAGGACAAAGTTGAAAAGGTCATGCATGAATATAAGCATGGAGAATTAAAATCAGGCAAAGGCGGTAAAGGTGGAATTGTAAAAAGCCGCAAGCAGGCAATAGCCATCGGTCTAAGTGAAGCGCGAGAAGCAGGAGCAAAAGTCCCGAAGAAAAAAAGTTAATCAAAAAGTAATCAAACAATTTTTAAACACAAATAACTATGGCACTATTAAAAGTAATCGAACTCTTAGCCGAGTCAAAAAAAAGTTGGGAAGATGCAGCACAAAATGCAGTTACCGAAGCATCAAAATCCATCCGCAACATACGCTCCGTGTATGTAAAAAATTTAACAGCCGAAGTGGATAATGATAAAATTACATACTGGAGGCTAAACTGTAAAATAACTTTCGAAAAAGAATAACGCCAAGTCAATCTTCGCAGCATTTATTTTAGCATTAATAATCTCAATGCTATTCGCACCCGGATACCGCAGAGGTTAATTTGCTCTCTTAATAATATTTTTTTTCGTTCTATTCATGGCAGGTATTGCCTCGCAGTATTGGATAATTCCTTTTGGTCCTGTTTGGTGCCCTGCTATACTGAAATTAATAAAAGGGTGAAAAATGAAATGAAAGAATTGGTGGAGCATCTAAAAAGAATCGGAGTATTGAATTCCTCCACTTTGTTTGACGCTTTTTTGGAAAATGACCGGCGGGACTTTGTGCCTTTGGAATTTCAGAACCGCATGTATGAGGATA